>Ga0163144_10003377_pt1 | contig 36359 bp, 27 predicted proteins | sample OliLak19BULKMAT1_FD_123175 | JGI IMG/M metagenome (GOLD analysis project Ga0163144, IMG submission 123175) | Freshwater microbial mat bacterial communities from Lake Vanda, McMurdo Dry Valleys, Antarctica - Oligotrophic Lake LV.19.BULKMAT1 | ecosystem: Environmental > Aquatic > Freshwater >...
GCAGGCGTCGCGCCGGCCGCTCGTCCATCATGCCCGCGTGGTGCTTGAAGCCGACGAGCAGATCGTCGACGACCTCGACACCCGCCGCGCGGGCGAGCGTCGCGACGAGTCCCGACGTGAGCAGCGTCGTCAGCACCCAGTCCTCGGGCGCACGCGTCGCGTGTCGCAGGACGTGATCGAGCAGCAGCACGCCCATGCGGTTGCCATCGATGAACTCGAGGGTGCCGCGCTCGTTGCGAGCGACCGCGCCGAGTCGATCCGCGTCGGGATCGGTCGCGAGCACCAGATCCGCGTTCGTCGCGGCAGCCTGCGCGACGGCGAGCGCGAGCGACTCGGGCGACTCCGGGTTCGCGCTCTTCACCGTCGCGAACGCACCACCGTCAGGGAGCTGCGCCTCGACGACCGCGACGTCGATACCTTTTTTTCCCAAGAGTGGGAGCAACGCCGTGTGACCGACGCCATGCAGCGGCGTGAACACCACCCGCAAGCCCGATGATGCGAGATCACCGAGCACGCACTGCGCCCACACGCATGCGTGGTACGCCGCGTCGAGCTCGTCGAGACGACCGGGCGAGCCCGCGACCTCGATACGCGAAGCATCGCCCGGGGCGAACGTTCGCAGAGGCGCCGTCATCGCCGCCTCGATCGCGGTCATGAGCGCGCGGTCGCGAGCGCCGAGCACCTGCGCGCCGTCCGATCCGTAGATCTTGATCCCGTTGTCGCCCGGCGGGTTGTGGCTCGCGGAGATCACCACGCCCGCACCGCAGCCGTGCGCGCGGACCACGAAGGAGAGCTGCGGCGTCGGTCGCGGCTCGTCCATCAGCAACACCGACACGTCGCATGCCGCGAGCTGCTCGGCGACGGCGCGGGCGAACGCGCGGCTGTGGGTGCGGGTGTCGAACGCGATCGCGACCTTCTTGGGCGCGTGCTCGAGCGCGATCAGCTCCGCGACCGCCTGCGCCGTCTCGCGCACGACCGTCACGTTCATGCGGTTGCTACCCGGTCCCACCGCACCGCGACGCCCGCCGGTACCGATCGGCAGCGGGCCGGAGAACGCATCTTCGAGCTCGGCGCGCGCCTGCGCATCGCCGTCCTCGACCCGCGCGAGCAGGGCTGCGAGCGCCGGCCGGTCGTCCGCATAGCGACCATCGTTGCACCAGCGCATCACCTCGTCGAGCCACGCGGCCTGTGGCAGATCGACCAGACACCCGGGCACGGCGATCGAAGGCGAGAGTGCGGGCATCGTTTGCGCGGGCATCTTACGACCCTCACCGGCGACGAGCCAAGGCCCACCCAGCGCCGCTGCAGCGATCGAGATCCGCGGCATCGGCGGCCGCTCGCGCCCGCCGTCCCGACCCACCGCCACGACCTCCCGCCACCGAGTCCCGTCGTTGTTGCGCGCCGTGAAATCCGAGCTCGACGTCGTGCGTTGAAGATCCGGGTCCGAATCGGGCGGCGACACGCGTCGTTCTATGGAACACTGAGGGATGCTCGCTGTCCCTCGTCCTCGGCCCTGACGAGCGGAGCGCACGTCACGACCGGCCCACTGCGGAAGCGAAGGAGCGAATCATGCGCCAATCCCTGTACCTCCGACTACGCCCGTTCCTCCGCCGTGAGCTACGAGCGCGACTCGTTTCGGCCGTCGTCACCGTGTTCGTCCTTTGCGGGATGACCTGGCTCGGCGTCTCGGCCCTCACCAAGATCGACAGCCGCGAGGCGCACGACCTGCGGGTCGCGATCGGCATGGAGGGTCAGTGGACCGTGTGCGGCGAGCCCGGTGGGCCGCTGTGCTCGTACGAGGATCGCGAGCAGTCGCGCATCGACGCGAAGCACGAGCACGAACGTCGGCTGCGACTCGCCGTGCTCGACGAGATGGAGCGCCGCATCGGGCACGGGCAGGAGCGACTCGACGAAGCGACCGAGATCGTCGGCGACGCGACGTTGAACAAGCGCTCGGGCGCGCTGCAGGGCGACACCGTCGCGCTGCGTTCCGCACTGTCGGCGGCTGCGGTCGATCTGCGTCCCGCCCCTCTCATCTCGGTGGAGGGTCGCCGCGAGCGTCTGCTCTGGGCGCTCGACGTCGCGCTGCCGGAGATCCCCGGCGATTGCCGCGACATCGACTTCGACGGCATCGGCTGGGTCGGCGGCTGCGACCTCACTCGCGACGGCATGCCGGCGAACCTCGTCGACCAACGTCGCCTCGTGCTCGAGCAGATCGCGCTCGAGCGCAACACGCTCGCGACGCTCGGCAAGCGCATCGACGCGCTCCAAGCCCGCGACCAAGGAGACACCGAGCTCGAGAGCGACACCACCGGTCGCGTCGAGCTCGTCGGCGATCTCCTGCCGGCGCGCGAGATCACGAGCGACTATGCAGAGAAGATGGCGGTCGCGGGCTGGCTCGCGGTCGGCAGCGGTGAAGAGGCGTTCGACGACGACGGCACCAGCAGCCTCGTCGCGGTCGCCCGCACCTCGGGCCTCGACGACGTCGGCGAGGACCTCTCGGCCGTCGCGAACGCGTACATCGTCGACGTTGCGCGGCTCGTGCAAGATCCCGGGGCGATCGGGTGGCAGGGCGGCTGGCTGCTCGACGGTGCGGAGCGCGTCGCGATCAGCAAGCCGAGCGTCCGCTACCGCTCGCCGATCAGCACGGCGATGCAGGTTCGCCTCTTCGCGAGCCTGCTGATGCTGCTCGGCGCGATCATGCTCGTCGTCGTCGGACCGACGGTCACGGCGACCACCACCGCCCGCGAGCGCGAGGCCGGCACGCTGCCGGTGCTCCGCATGACGGGCCTCTCGGCCGGCGACATCGCGATGGCGATGACGATTGGCCCGAACGTGTTCGCGCTCATCTCCGGTGGTGCGCTCGTGCTCGTCTCGGCGACGATGCTCGCCGCGACCGCGGGGGTGATGGCGACGCTGTCGTTGCTCGGCATCGTGCTCGCGTTCTCGGCCGCGACGCATCTCACCGCGATCGGTCTCGGCGACGCGCTCGGCCAGCGCGTCAACGCGATGGTCGTCGGCGGCCTGCTCGGCCTCGGCGTGCTGGTGCCCGGCCTCATCGGCGCGACCATGGTCGTCGGCGACATGGCGAGCACCGGCCTGCTCCTCGGGCCACTGCCGGCGACGATCGGCAGCATCGTGAGCGCGACCGGCCTGCCCTACGCGCGCATGCTGTCGGTGACGTCGACCTCGCTCGCGCAGCAGATGCTCGTGTTCTCGATGGTCGCGCAGGGCATGCTCGGCGCGATGTGTCTGCTCTCGTGGCGTCGCCGCGTGGAGCAGCCGTGGGCGCCGCTGTTCCGCCCCATGGAGGGCGCGCTGCTGGGCCTCATCAGCGTCGGCTGCAGCGCGCTCGCACTGCTCGATCTCAGCGAGCAGATCCATGTGCAGACCTACGATCAGGTGAACCTCGTCACCTTCGTCGCGACCGGCTTCCTCATGCCGGTGCTCGGCTGGCTGCTCGTCTCGAGCCTGGTGCGTCCGGCTCGTGCAGCGGCGGTCGCGAGCTGCGGCGAGGCCCGGCGCGCGTTCGGCCGCTTCCAGCTGTTCGTACTGCTCACGTCGGCGGCGCTCGCCGGCGCGTACTCGATGGTCCTCGACCGCTCGGGCCTCGGCAACGAGAAGTCGGAGATCATGTGGGCGACGATCGCTCAGGGCCTGCTCGTCGCCGAGACGGCGGTCGCGGCACTGTTGCTCGCGTCGCGTCGTCGCGAGGGTCGTCATCGCGTGCTGATCCTCGGCGCGACGATCGTGCTGCTGCAGCTCGCGCTCACGGCGGGCGTGTACAACATCGAGGTCGAGCACGTCGCGATGACGCAGTCGGCTGCGCATCCGCTGCTCGTCGGTATGGACGCCTCGCCGTACTGGGTCGCGTTCCTCGTCGTGCTCTGGGCTGCGGGTCTCGGCCTCGTGCTCGCGGCGTTGCTCCGCGAGCGCGATCGCAGCAAGGCCGAGGCGGCCACCGACGAGCCGGAGCCCGAGGGCGACGGCGAAGGTGAAGGCGAGGACGAGCAGCGCTGGCTGCACTGACCGCGGTCCTCCTCGACATCGGCGGCCGGGCCCCTCGCGAGCGTTCGCGGGGGGCCCGTCGTTGTTTTGGCGCCGGGGATTGCGATCGCGGCGCTTGGTTCCCGGTTGGGGCCTGGCCGCCCTTGATACCTCTCACGCCGCGGGAGCCGGATGCCTGCGGTGGTCGCGTTGTCGAAGGGACTGCTGCTCGGCATGATGCAGCGCGGGGGACTTGTCGATGAAGCACTCACTTGGATTTGTCTGCGCGTGTCTCGGCGCGACCGCGATCGCATGCGGCGATGACCGCGACCAGAACGACACGACCGTCGGCTCGTCGATCTCACTGAGCACCAGTGCCTCGACCACCAGCCCCGGGACCGACAGCTCCGACTCGGCCGAAACGATGAGCTCCGACTCGATCGGCAAGCTCGATGTCGGCGCCGGACCCGACTCGAGCGGGTCGGGCGACATCGACGAGTGCGAGTCACTCGACGAGTACTCCGGGATCGGCCTGCAGCCCGCCGACATCATCGTCGTCGTCGACAACTCCGGCAGCATGGACTACGAGGCGGCGCTCGTTCAGAACTACCTCAATCAGTTCAGCTCGCAGATCTTCCTCGCGAACATCGATGCGCACGTCGTCATCATCTCGTCGTACCCCGACGACACCGGCGTGTGCATCGATCCGCCGCTCGGCTCGGGCGGCTGCCCGCTGACCGACAACAACCCGCCGCTGTTCACCCACATCAACGACGCCGTCGGCAGCAACGATGCGCTGCAGAAGCTCATCGCGCGCCACGCCGACTGGGCGCCGGTGATGCGCGGCACCGCGAGCAAGCACATCATCATCGTCACCGACGACGAGTCCGACCTCGACGCCGCGGACTTCCAGGCGATGTGGGCGGCGCTCGATCCGAGCTACGTGCCCTACCAACTCCATGCGATCGCGGCGACCGCAGATCCGATCTTCGCGTGTCTCGCTCAGCCGCCGCACCAGTGCTGTGCGATCTCGGCGGCGGTCGGCAACGTGTACATGGATCTGTGCGGTGCGACCGGTGGTGTATTCGGCGATCTATGCCTGCAGGAGTTCCAGCCGATCTTCGATCAGGTCGCGATGCAGGTGATCCAGGGCTCGACGCTCGCGTGCGAGTACACGATCCCGCCGGTGCCCGACGGCGAGTCGTTCGATCCCACGCAGGTCAACGTCGAGTTCTTCGACGGCAACGACGTCTCGCTGCTCGACCTCGGCTACGTCGACGACTTCGCCGGGTGTGCCGGCGTGAGCAACGGCTGGTACTACGACGACCCGGCGACGCCGACGACGATCCTGCTGTGCCCGCAGACCTGCGACGCAGTGCAGGGTTTCCCGGCGATGTCGCGCGTGTCGGTCCAGTTCGGCTGCGCGACCGTGCCCGCCGGCTGACGCGCCGCCCAAGGTATCCGCCGACCGACCACTTCCCACGCGCACACGCGGTCGCATGGCTCGCGCTCGCATCACTCGCTCGCCGGCGTCGCCGCGGCTAGCCCAGGAGCTCGCCCGATCATGATCGCCTACTCGCCCCGTCTCGCCGCCCTCGCCGTCCTGCTCGCGCTGCCGTCTCGACGCGGTCGACGAGTCCGACAACCCTGCGAGCGACGAGATCGCGATCACCGTCATCGGATCCGACGTCGTGCCCGCCGAAGACGACGGCGGCAGTGAAGCGACCGGCGTCGTCGGTGCGACCGGCGGCGACGACACCGACAAGGGCTGCGCGTGCATCGCCAGCGACCCCACGAGCGTGCCGGCGTGGGCGCTGCTGGTCATCCCTGCGCTCGCGCGACGACGACGACGGTCGTGCTAACCTCGGGGGCGGATGTGGTGGTTCTTCCTCGGGCTCGTCGGGCCGCTCGCGTTCGAGGGTCCGACATCGACACCGCCGCTCCCGTCGGCGCCGATCACCACTGACGCGCAGCCGCGTGCCGCCGGCCGGTCCGAGCTCTTGTACGTGAACTTCGACGGCGGCGTACTGCTCGACGGCTGCGGCAACCAAGCCCACAACAACTGCAGCACGCTCGCGGCGCTGTTCGACGGCTACGTCGGACCGTTCCCCGGCAACGAGACGCAGCGCATTTCTATCCTGCAGGCGACACGCAAGACGCTCGCCGACTTCGGCGTCCGCGTCGTCGTCGAGCGACCGCCAGACGACGTCGACTACACGATGGTGATGTACGGCGACCTCGGGGCGCAGGACTTCGCCGGCATCGCCCCGTACATCGATTGCGAGGACATCCATCGCAACGACACGAGCTTCACCGCTGCGTTCGACACGTCGAACACCGGCTCGACGGTGATCTTGCAGGAGGCCGCGCACACCTGGGGCCTCGAGCACGTCGATGCTGAGTTCGACGTGCTCAACCCGTTCAAGAGCTCGGGCATCCACCAGTCGTTCACCGACGAGTGCCATCGCATCGTCGCGAACACCGATCTGCAGCCGACGCCGGGCTCGTGCAATCAGATCCACACGATGTTCTGCGAGTCGGGCTTCCAGAACAGCTGGCAGGAGATGCGCTGGCTGTTCGGGCCGCCGATCGCCGACACCACACCGCCGAAGCTCGAGATCCTCTCGCCGCTGCCGGACGAGATGTTCGTGTTGCCGGCCACGATCCCGCTCGTCGGCGAGATCACCGACGATCTCGACCCGCAGTTCTACCACATCGAGATCTTCGCCGGTGACGGCGTCGCGTACGACAGCGACAACATCAAGCTCGAGCTGCTGATCGAGAATCCCGATCCCGGCGAGATCGAGCTGCGCGTCGTCGTCACCGACGAGGCCGGCAACCAGACCGAGGAGACGATCGCGTTCGAGATTCTGCCCAAGGGCAGCGAGCTGCCCGCAGACGACGATCTCGTGCTCGAGGACGACCCGACCGATGGCTGCCGCATCGCGCGTGATCGCGATCCTGATCGGGGTCCGGGCTCGCTGCTCGGCATCCTTTTCGTCGGCTTGCTCGGGCTGCGTCGACGGAGGCAGTGATCAGCCATGGGGCTTGGCGCGGTCGCGCTCGTGGTGCTCGCCGGGTCGCCGCTGCCGCGTGACGCACCGGTACCACCACAGCCGCCACCGTTCGGCGATGGCGACATCGGCTTTCGCGAACGCGAGCTCGGCACGCCGACGACGCTGTTCGTCAACTTCGACGGCGTCGAGCTGGGCTCGTGTAGCCCGAGCAACAGCAAGAAGGACTGCCACTGGTACAACAACGATCCGATCGCGCCATTTTCCGGCGACATGCAGGCGAAGATCGCGATCCTCGATGCGATGCGTCGGCACACCGAGGACTACGGCGTGCGCATCACCGGCACGCGCCCGGATGACGGCAACTACACGATGGTCGTGTACGGCGGCACCGAGGAGGAGTTCGGCGCGCTCGGCAGTGCGCCGTCGGGTGACTGCCTCGACTCGCTGCCCAACGAGATCGCGTTCGCACACCTCGACGGCGATCTCGCGCCGTGGATCGTCGCCGGCTCGACGACCGCACTGCACGAGGCCGCGCACACCTGGGGTCTCGATCACATCGATCTACCGACCGAGATCATGTATCCCGAGGGCGACAACACGCCGACCGCGTTCGACGATGCGTGCCACCGCATCGTCGCCGACACGGCGCTCGGCGACGGCGAGCCTTCGTGCCCGGATCTCAACACCGATGTCTGCGGCGTGGGCGGTCAGCAAAATTCTTACGCCGTGCTCGCGGAGCTGTTCGGCCCCGCGTATGTCGACGTAACTGCGCCGCGGCTCGAGCTCGTGTCGCCCGACGACGGTGAGTACTTCCAGGCGCCCGCGACCTTCGACGTGGTCCTCGAGGTCGTCGACGATCTGGATCCGCAACCGTACACGATGTGGACGTGGTACGGCGATGGGCCGCGCCCCGACGACAGCGCGACGACCCCTTCGCCCGGGTTCACCGTGGATCGCCTGCCGGTCGGCACATGGAGCTTTCACGTCGCGATCGCCGACCAAGCGGGGCACGAGACCCAGCTCGACTTCGAGATCGAGGTCGGCGTCGATCCGCCGCCGGATCCGGAGCACGGTGGCTGTCGCGTCGCGACGCGCACGCCGCTGCACTTCGCTGCGATCCTTCCCCTTGTGCTGGCCCTCGCGCGGCCCAGGCGGTAGTCATGCGCGACGACATGTCCACGCGCGTGCGCTCCCTGCTGCCCCTGTTGTTGCTCGTCGGCGGATGTCCGAGCGAGGTGAACGTTCCGTCCCGTCCGGCGCGGCCGGTAGCACCGGTCGTGGACGAGGACGATCCGCGCGTGGTTCGCGATGGTGACGATCTCTACCCGGCCGCCGTGATCCAGCGCGTCGAGGAGAAGGATCGCAAGCCCGCACCGAGCGGCCTCGGCACCGGCAAGTCCGACGAGACCAACGGCGTGTGTCGACTGTACGCGCCGCGCCTGCCCGACCCTGAGTGCTGCAAGGGCGAGTACGGCATCGACGCCGAATTCGTCGAGAAGGCCTGCGGCCTCGAGCTCTACCTCGGCGAGTCGTTCCAGGGCACGTGCGGCTACTACTTCCACCGCACCGGCGAGGAGCCGTCGTGGATGCGCGCGTCGTTCGTCGATGGTGCGACCGTCGCGGATGCCGTCGCGGTGCACGACGCGAAGCTCAAGCTCAAGGGCAAAGACGACTCGTTCGCATCGACGCCGGTCCCAGGTGTCGAAGGCGCGATGTGGAGCAGCCGCGAGAAGCTGCACTGGGCATTTTTGCCCGGCTGGGACAAGGTCCGCATGGTGTCGTGGTCGAGTGCGGTCTGCAGCGACGAAGCGATGAGCAAAGTGCTCGCGAAGATGGTGAGCGCGAAGCAGCCGATAAAAGGCGCCGCGCGCGAAGGACTAGTCCCGCGCGCGCGTAGCTGAAGCGCGCCTCAGGCATCAGATCGCGCGACCCATTTCAGGTCGCGCCGCAGGTCCAGCTCCCGATGCCCTTCCACTGCGCGCCCGAGCCCGCGTACATGCGATCACCGGCGCTGCCGTCCTGCGACTGTCGACGCAGCCACAGCTCGGCATGCTTGTCGCCGTCGAGATCGATGGTGCCCCGCAGCTCGAACACGTCGGGCTTGCCGTTGGTGTTCTTCTCCACCACGCCCAGTTTCGCGAGATCGCCCGCCGGCGCGACCATCAATCCGCTCCACGAGTAGTTCTCGTCGGACCGCGGATCCGGGATGTACGCCGCGATGATCATCTCTTTTTTGCCGTCGCCGTCGAGATCGATCTCCGCGACTTGGTTGATCTGCGGATCGCCGTTGCCGCCGGCAGCCTTTACCGCAGCGGCGACCTTCGCCTGTTTGTCGTCCCCGAGCTGGGTCTTCGCCGGCGTCGTGCTCTCGTCGGCAGCGCGCGTCACGAGCTTGATCGCGGCGAGCGGCCAGGTGCCATACACGAAATCTGCCCCCTCGGTGATCCCTTCGACGGCGATCGCGACCTTCTTTCCGGCCCCGGCAAGGCACTGCGGCTCGGTGAGATCGCCCGCCTTCTTCGTGAAGGACGAGAACTTCGAGGCGATGCGCACATCGGTCCCGGGTGGCACCATCTTCAGACACGCGTCGCCCGCGATGAGCTTCTTGCTGTCCTTGTCGTAGCAGGCGAGCGGATAGAGCGCTCCCTCGACGCCGAAGAATACCGCGCTGGTTTCCGGCGGCACCGGCCCTTCGACGCCCGCGTCGCCGTCCGCGACCTGCAGGGTCGCCTCGCCGCCGTCGTCGGCCTTGCCCGGATCTTTGCCCGCCTTGCCGTCCTTGGTCTCCTTGGCGTCCTTCCCGTCCTTGCCGTCCTTCTTGTCGTCTGCGGCCTTCTCGCGGGTGCACGCGGGGACTGCGAGCACCGCCACGAGGCCGAGAACTGAGCCGAGGACGCTTGCGAGCGGGCGAATCGACATGTCGCCTGCTTTAGCACGAAGTCGCGGCTGCTGTGAAACCCGGCGGAGTTGATCGACAATGCAGCGGTGACGACCGGGCCCAGCGCGGACGCCCAGACCTCGGGGCGCCCACCAGGTGGCAGTGCGATCGTGGGAGCGCGCTGTCTCGCCCGCCCCGCGGGCGCCTGGGAGCCGGGCACGATCACTTCGGTCCTGCCCGACGGGACCTACGTGATCGAGCTCGATCACAAGCCCATCTCCTTCATGAAGTACTGGCACGGCGTGACCGCTGCCGAGGTGTCGCTCGACGACGAATCCGCGTGGGCGCCCGTGTTCGATCGCATCGTCAGCGATCGCAGCGGTCTTTCACGTCAGGATCTGCAACGCACGTTCGCGAGGCTCGGGATCGACGTCGACGACGCGCGCATGGAGAGCTTCTGGAACGGCACGTGCGACGCGCTGTGGAGCGTCGACTCGCGAGCAGCGATCGCGACGCGGCTCGATCCGCCGCGCGCGTACGCGATGATCGTTCGCGCGGGGCTGTCGGCGCGGCAGCTCGCCGACGAGATCCTGCGCGGCGCGGCACCGCGACAGTACATGCCGTTTTACTGGAACCAGACGCGGATGGGCGGCCGCGATCCGTCGGAGATCGGCAGGACGATCACGATGGACGACACGCTCGACGCGCTCGGCCTCGGCGACGGCGACGACGAGCCCCGGCTACTCGCCGAGATGCTCCACTTCGCGAAGAAGCAGGACATCGTCATTCCATCGGACCTCGCGCGACTCATGTGTCGCCGCGGCAGCGCCGACGCGGTGTGGTCGGCGCATCCGAACGCGCCCGAGCTCATCGGCCCGGGCACGCCGTGGCAGCTGCGGACCGACATCGAGCGCCGCGGGCTCGAGGGCGAGTTCGGTCTCACGATCATGACGCCGCATCAGGGCGAGCATGTCTGGGTCGCGGTGTTCGATCGGACCGATCGCGACGCACGCATCTACCTGCACTGGACGGAAGGCGCTGAGCAGCGATGGCAGCTCCAGGCGCCGACGCTCGCGCTGTTCCTGTGGGATCTCGCGCAGACCGGGCTGAGCTGGCTCGCCGCGAACGGCAATCCCAACGGCCGCACGATCCAAGCGGGCCCGCTGGGGCTCGTCATGCGCCAATAACCGGAGTCAGTAGCACCATTCAGTAGTCGGAGCGCCTGCTGTACGGCAAGCCTTCGCCGCGCGCGAGCGCGTGCACTCGCAGCGCGCGTTTCGGCTGCGGTGGACGCCGCAGCTCGCTCACCATCTCGCCGAGACCGTCGACCGACAGGTGGAACATCGGGAACACGCCGCGGATCTCCGCGATGGTCGGCGCGTCCCAGATGTCGGGGCGCTCGGGGTTGAGCCATGCGCTGTGCGGGAAGCGATCGGCGACGCGTGCCAGCCATGTGAGCCCGACCGGACCGCCGCTGCCCGACCACCAATCCGACGACGACATCATCAACTCGCCCGGATGCATGTATGCATCGCCGACGAGGATCACGCGCCAGCTCGGATCGAGATCGCGAAGGAGCTCCGTCGTCGGTGTGCCGCGGCTCAGCTGCGCATCCGCGTAGAGCCGCGAGTAGACGCAGTTGTGGAAGTAGTACGAGCGTAGCTCGCGGAAGCCACCGCCCGACGACGCGGCGGAGAAGAGCTGACCGACGAGGCGCGCGAACGGATCCATGCTGCCGCCGACGTCCATCAGCAGCAGCACGCGCACGTCGTTCTTGCGAGGCGGTCGCCAGGCGATCTCGAGGTCGCCGCAGTTGCGCGCCGTCGCGTCGACCGTCTGGGGCAGATCGAGCTCGAGCTCGTCGCCCTTGCGCGCCATCTTGCGCAGCTTTCGCAGCGCGGTCGCGATCTGTCGGGTGTCGAGCACGAGATCGTTGCGGTACGCACGGAAGCGTCGCGCGTCCGCGACCGCGAGCGCGCTGCGACCCCCGCCCTGCCCGCCCATCCGCACGCCGGCCGGATTGACGCCGCCTTGACCGAACGGCGACGTGCCGCCGGTACCGATCCAGCGGTTGCCACCCTCGTGGCGCTTTTTCTGCTCGGCGAGTCGCTCGGCGAACAGCTTGCGCAGCTCGTCGAGATCGAGCGCTTTGATCGCATCGCGCAGCGCGGGATCGAGGTAGGCGAGCTTCTTCGGATCGCGCAAGTACTCATCGAGCTGGGCGAGCACCGCCTCGGCGTCGTTCTCGACGCCGCGGAACACCTGCGCGAACGCCTGATCGAAGCCGTCGTAGTGCACCTCGCTCGAGCAGCACAGGCACCGCGCCGCGCGATAGAACCCGTCGAGGCGCTCGCCGTGCAGGCCATCGGCGACGACGCGCAACAGCGCGAGCCAGTTGTGCGTCGTCACCGGCACGCCGCGCTGGCGCAGCGCATAGAAGAAGTCGATGAACATCAGGCGCCCCGACCAGAAGCACCTCGGCTCGGGCGGTTCGCGACCTCGACGTCGGTCTCCTTCTTGAGCAGCGTGCCGAGGAACGGCAGGCCGGCGCCGAGCAACTTCGCGGGCTCGATGCCGGCGAACCGCAGCGCCGAGATCCAGTCGATGAGCTCGCTCGTCGACGGCGGCTTGCGCAGGCCGTCGGTCGCGCGGAGCCGGTAGAACGCCGCCAGAGCGCCCGCCAGCAGTGCCTCGTCGAGATCGGGATGATGCACCCGGACGATGCGCGTCATCAGCTCACGGTCCGGGAACTCGATGAAATGAAACACGCAACGGCGCAGGAACGCATCGGGCAGCTCCTTCTCGTTGTTGCTGGTGATGATCACGATCGGCCGGCGGATCGCGGCGATGTGGCGCCCGGTCTCGGGGATCGTGAAGCTCATCGTGTCGATCTCGTGGAGCAGATCGTTGGGGAACTCGAGGTCGGCCTTGTCGACCTCGTCGATCAGGACGACCGACGGATCGGGGCTCTCGAAGGCACGACCGAGCGGGCCGAGCTCGATGTACTTCGAGATGTCGGCGACGTTGCCGGTGTCGAAGCGACTGTCGTGCAGGCGGCGCACGGTGTCGTAGGTGTAGAGTCCCTCGACGGCCTTCGTCGTCGACTTGATCTGCCAGCGCTCGAGCGGCAGACCGCGCGCGGCGGCGAGGTTGACCGCGAGCAGCGTCTTACCGGTGCCGGGCTCGCCCTTGACCAACAGCGGGCGTCCGAGATGGATCGCGATGTCGACGGCGGTACCGAGCTCCTCCGAGACGATGTACTTCGGGGTGCCTCTGAAGTTTTGTTGCGCTTGCATCGACGGCATCGGAGTATGGCACACGTGATCGGTCGGTCGGAGCGCCAGACGTCGTCGTGGTTCTGGCCGGTCCTCGCGATGCTCGCGGCGTGCGATCCAACGGCGGACGACGCCGAGGAGAATCCCGCAGCACCAGCGGGCGACGCGAACGGGGAGTCGTCGACGACGGCCGCGCGCGATACGGCGAACGAAGGGGCGAACGCGACCGGCACTGCTGCGGCCGCGCCCGAAGTAACTGCAGGCACGCAGGCGATCGCACGCGTCGATCCGCGCGGCGCCCAGACCGCGCTCGAACGCGCACGCATGGCACACACGGGCGAGACGTCCACGCCGCTCGAGCTCCGCAAGGCCGATCGCGCGATGATGATCTACGCGGATCCGAGGCACGGCGCTGGGTTTCGCGGCAAGCTGACGCACGGCGAGACGTTCGCCGTGTTCGAGCGCGTGCAGGCCGAGGATCCGGAATGCACCGGCGATGGTTGGGCACGAATCGGCACGCGTGCGTTTGCCTGTCTCGAGCACACGTCGCCGAGCAAGCGAACGCCGCGCGAGCTGCCGGTGCTCGCGAAGGGTCAGCTCACGCCGAGCTACTACGCAAGAGTGCGGCGCAAGAACGCCGCGGGCGAGACTCCGCAGGCACCGCGATGGGCGAGTCCAAGCGCGCTCGCTGCCGGCGAGGAGCCGATCGATTTCCTGCAGCCCGACCACGACTACGCATTCGAGCGCCGCCGTCCGTCACGGCGCGGCACGATCCTCGTCGACAAGGGATTCCGGGCGGTGCGCGAGGCCGACGTGCGCCGCCTCGAGCCGAGCCCGTTTGCCGGTCGTGACATCGTCGCCGAGCCGTTGCCCGACGAGGGCCGGCTCGCGTGGAGCCTGATCTGGCCGCACGCACCGATCCGCGCCGAGCCCCATCCCGACGCGAAGGTCGTCGGCAAGCTGCCGCTGCACGAGGACGTCTTCGTCACCGATGAGACCAAGCGCCGCCGCGGAACCGAGTGGGTGCGAATCGGTGGCAACACGCCGGGCTGGATCGATGGCGACGAGATCCGTCGCTGGTATCCGGCACCGCCACCGGACGACCTCGGCCCCGAAGACTTGTGGATCGACGTCGAGCTCGAGCAGCAGACGCTCGCGGTGATGATCGGTGACGCGCCGATCTTCGTGACGATGATCGCGAGCGGCAATCACAAGCATCCGACACCGCAGGGCGTCTATCGCATCAAGACGAAGATGGCGACATCGACGATGGACTCGCAGCCCGGCGACGACGAGGCGTACTCCGTCGAGTCCGTGCCGTGGGCGCAGTTCTTCCACAAGCGCTACGGCCTGCACGGGACATTCTGGCACAACCGCTTCGGTCGGCGCACGAGCCACGGGTGCGTGAACCTGTCGGCGAAGGACGCTGCGCTGGTCTACGCGATGACGGCTCCCGATCCGCTGCCGGGCTGGGCGATGGCGTTCGCGCACGACGACGTGCCGGGCACCGTCGTTCGCGTGCGCAAGATGGATCAGCCCGCACCCGATCGACGCAAGGACAAAGCGGTCGCGGACGAGCCGGTCGTCGTCGCGGACGCACAGTGATGTCTCACCCCGCGTCGGACAGCGCGGAGCGACCGACCGCGGCGATGTACCAGTCGCCCCACTCGAGCCGCAGGTGCAGCGAGATGTCGCCGTCCTCGGTCGCGGTACCGAGCTTGTCGCGCGTGAGCGTGACGAGTGCCTTCGGCGCGTAGGCACCCGGCACCAGCTCGACGGTGTCGATCTCGACCGCGTTGCCGGCAAGCGTGTCGAGCGTCGTGGCAAGGGCGAACGTGCGCGCGGCATCGATCGTCTGCAGCCTGCGCATCGCGGCAGCGACGGCCGCCTGCGGCTCCTCGTTCCCGAACGATCGCGCGGCGTAATACGCCTGCCCGAACTCGAAGAAGAACGACACGACCTGGCTCGTCTCCATGGTCTCGGCGAGCCCGAGTTCCTCGCGGAACGCGTCGGTGCCGGTGCGCGCGACCATCTCGCGCAAGCGATCGTACGCGAGCTCGGTGCCCTCCCCGGGCTTCTTCACGAGCGACTCGACCGCCGCGACGAAGCCCTGCATCACCGGCATCGCGCGGTCGTCGTCGGCAGCGCCGAGGATCGCAGCGACCGCCTCGCCTCTCACCTTGCGGGCGAAGCTCGGCGACGTGATGCGGCGCGCACCTTCGACGTCGCCGCGACCGAGCGCGGTCAGGAACTTGCGCGAACGTGACGTCGCGCGCTCGAGCCGTGCCGGCTCGCCGTCGAGCTCCGGGCGCTGCTGCAGCATCCGCGTCGCCTCGGCGATCGGAATCGCGAAGCCACCCTTGCTCTCGCGCCACGTCCACGTCACGACGCCGACGGCACGACCAGCGTCGTCGAGCACCGGACCACCACTTTGGCCGCGGCGAATCGGCGCGCTCACCCCGAGGAAGGCGCCGGGCCCCGCAGACGCGTTGTAGACCGCGAGGTCGGCCACCTTGCCGTGATCGAACGACAGCAGCTCGACGATGCCCTCGCCGTCGGATCGGCGAAATGTGGTGATTGGATCCGCGACCGCGAGATACCGCGAGATCGGCAGCACCTTGCGCGTCGCGAGCGGCACGAACGGCAGCGGCTCCTCGGCGTTGATCTTGAGCAGCGCGAGGTCGTGCTCGGGATCGGTGTAAACGACCTGGATGCTCTCGTACGTGCGCGGCGGCGAGAGCTCGGGGAACTGCACCGAGACGATGTGATCCGCATCCTCGATCACGTGGCGGTTGGTGATGAGATAGCCGCTCGGATCGATGACGAAGCCCATGCCACGGCCGACGTCGGTCTCGACCACCGCGATGCCCTTGCGCGATCGATCGACCTGCGCTTGGGCGCCGCCGCGCGGGTGCGCTGCGCCTTCGCGAACGGTGACCTCGCCGTAGTCGCGGCCGCGGGTCGTCGCGCACGCCGACGCGACGAGCGTCAGTACGAGAAAGCCCGCGCGCCCAAGCCACCGCCCACGTCGACCGGATGTACCCACGATCTCCAAGGTAATGTGGAGCGGGTGCGCCGGCCAACAGCGGGCGTGGGTTTTTTCGAGGTGTCGCTCTGGGCGCGCGTCACGCCAGCGCCGAGGCGCGAGCACGCGCGCGGAGAATCAGCCATCATGTGGGACGTGACTCGCCCTGCCGCATGTGTTCCAGTGGCTGCGTCTGCCTTGGTGTGTGGGACCTTCTGCTTGCTCGCCGCGTGTACGTGCGAGCAGGCGTACCCACAACAGCCCGCCACGACTGCTGCAGCCGCTACACCGAGCGACGCCGCGACTGGTGATGCCGCGACTGGGGCACCGCCGGCAGGCGTGCCGCTGAGCGAGGAGGATCTGCGTATCATCAACGCCGATCCGGCGACGCTCACCCCCGAAGAGCGACGCAAGCGACCGTTCGCGTTGCGGCGCAAGATCATGCAGAACCCCGACTCGCCCGCCGCGAAGTCGCTCGAGGATCTGCGCAAGGCCATCGAGGCCGGCGAGATCGAGCCGCCCAACGGGGGCATCAAGTTCGAGTCACGCCGTGCCGCCGAAGAGCTACCGGCCCCTGGTGGACCGCCTCCCGCAGGATCTCGGCCCGCGCCGGCCGAGAAGACCCCGAGCGCGCAGTGACGCCGCCGGGGATCCGCGAGCACCGCGACGACGATGCGGTCCTGGTGTGGGAGCTGTGCGACCCGGCGCGCAGCAACCCGGTATCGCCTGCGGTGCTGCGGTGGATCGCCGCGCGTGCCGCAGCGCTGCAAGGTGAGATCGTGATCCTCCGCGGCGAGGGCGGCCGCGTGTTCTGTGGGGGCTTCGACCTCGCCGCGCTCGCCGAGGACCACGGCGACGCGTTGCCCGATGTGCCGCTCGGAGCCGCCGTCGACGCGATGCGTGCCGCCGATGCGACGTTCGTCGCCGCGATCGATGGTCACGCGATTGGTGCCGGCGTCGAGCTCGCGTGCGCCTGCGATCTGAGATGCGCGCGCACGGGCATCGGGTTCGAGGTGCCGGCGGCGCGACTCGGCGTCGTCTACCGCGCCGAGGGACTCGCACTGTTGCAGTACGTGTTCGGGCCCGCGCTCGCGCGCCGGCTCGTGTTGCTCGGCGATCGCGTCGACGCCGATCTCGCACTGGCGCACGGTGGCGTCGACGTACTCGCGGACGTCGACGGTTTCGCGACTGCGCTCGCCGACGTCGTCGCGCGGCTGCGTCGATCGGGTGCGGCGGCACGACAGGGCAACCGCGACGCGCTGCGCACGATGATCCCCGAGGTTCCTGCGGCGTTCCGAGCCGAGCACGACCGCCGACGCGCCGAAGCATTCGCCGTGGCCCGCGAGCACATGAATGCTTCACGGCCGGTCGGCCTGGTAGGCTTGCGCGCGATGGCCATCAAGGACGACATCGAAGCCCGGGTCAAGCAAGCGCGTCGCGATCGCGACGAGGCGACCTTGAACGTGATCGGCATGCTCAAGAACCGCGTCCTCACCGAGCTGAAATCGGGCTCGGGCGCCGTCGAGACCGACGAGCTGTGGCTCAGCGTCATCGCCTCGTACGTGAAGCAGCTCCGCAAGTCGATCCCGGAGTTCGAGCGCGCGGGCGAGCGTGGGCGCGAGGCGATCGCGGGCGTCGAGGTCGAGCTGCACTTTTGCGAGCAGTTCCTGCCGAGCAAGCTCGACGAAGCGGCGACCGAGGCGCTGGTGCGCACGCTCGTCGCGACGCACTCGCTCGCAGGCCAGGGTGTGAAGGCGACGGGGCGCGTGATGGGCCTGCTGATGAAGGAGCACAAGGACTCCATCGACGGCGACATCGCGAAGGCTGTCGTCGCGCGCGTGCTCGCCCAGAGCTGAAGCTGAAGCTTGAGCTCAGGGCGCACCGGCGGACATGCGCGGCGGCGCGACGATCGGACAGCGCTCGCGCCAGTCCGGCGCGACGAGCTCGCGCAGATCGTTACCGCCGTGCGTGTTCCACAGCAGCACGTTGCGCGGCGGACCGGAGTACGCGGCCTCGATGCGATGCAGCGCGGCGAGGCACTTCGCGGTGTACGTCGTCTCGAGCACGAGACCGTGCACGGCGGCGCGCTGGGCCGCGCCGACACCGGTGGGCGTCGGCGATCCGTAGCCACCGCCGACCTCGGCGTGATCGATCGTGAACGTGATGCCGGCGCGCGCGAGCCAGTCCTTCGCCGAGCCCGCCGGCGCATCGACGAGCCCGCGGACGAGGAGCTCGCGGTGCGCTGCACCCATCATGCGACCGAGCATCACGCGATTGAACGCCCAGCGTTCGACCGACGAGACCAGGTGCAGGTGCGTGCGCACGTTAGCGAGCGCGAGCCCGAGCAGCAGGCCCGCGCAGCTCCCGGCCGATCCGGCGGTGAGATAGACGACGTCCGGTCGCGGTAGCTCGCCACCCTCGATCTGCGCCGCGAGCTCGAGCCCGGCCTCGACGAAGCCGAAGCAGCCGAGCGCAGTGCTCGCGCCCGCGGACATGAACGTGCCGCGCACCGGCGGTCGTCGCCACGTGTGATACGCGAGCCATGCCCAGCCGAGACCGATACGCGTGCGTGCAGGCCACAGCTTCGCACCGCTCGACACGAGCACCGCGAGGTTGCGCTGCACGTGATCGGTCCACGGCTGCTCGAACACGAGCGCATGCAGCTCGCGTTGCATCGGCAGAAGGAATCGTGCGAGCGCGAGCAGGTGGTGACTGCCCGTGCCACCGACCGAGAGGATCGGCTCGGGGCCGTCATACGGCGGATTCGCGAGGACCCATTGCAGCTTTCGAACTTTGCCGCCGCCGTAGATCGTGCTGGTACGATCGTCACGCTTGATCCACACCGTGCTGCTCGCGTCGTCGAGCCACGGCGCACGCTCGACCGGCGTCGGCAGCTCGGCCCACGCGAAGCGGCGCGGCGGCGCGGCGAGTCGCGGCACGAGCGGTCCCAGCACGGGTCCGGCCGCTGCAGCAGCTGCGGGAACATCCGTCATTCGGCGTGCGAAGCCATAGCATGGCGGCGCAGGACCGGCCGGGAAGGACTGGCCTGCGGCGGACCTCCGGTTCCCCTTCGGTTGCCGATCCCCTTCGGTTGCCGATCCCCTTCGGTTGCCGATCCCCTTCGGTTCCGGATCGCCGGATCGAGGGGTGCGCGCGGGCCGGCCGCGCCACGTCGACCATTGTTCCCCGCCGGGCATGCGACGTCGCATTATAGCGTGTGCTAAGGTCGATTTGTCGTGAAACCCTGTTCATTCTGCGCGGAACCGATTCAAGACGCGGCCGTGAAGTGCCGATACTGTGGCGAATGGCTCGACCCGAGCGCGAAGCCGGTCGGCCAGCCGAGCGCAGCATCGCAGCCGAACGCAGCGCCGCAGCCGAGCGCGCAGCCGATTGCGACACCGCAATTCAGCGCTCCGCCTGCGCCTGCTGCGAGCGAAGTAGCGTCACCGCGTAGCGCGACGATGGTCGTCGCGTCGGGTGCACTGCGTCCTGCACCGCCCGCGCGTGCTGCCGTCGAGTCGCCGCCGCAACCCGAAGCGCCGCATCCGAGCACGACCACCGTCGATGGATCGCGTCACGCTGTAGTGGCCGCGAGCGAGCCCATCGTCGAAGCACCGCGAGCATGGGCACCACCGCCGTGGCTGTCCGAAGCGAACCGACCTGCACCTGGTATCGAGACCGCGACGGGTCATCCGTCGCACGCATCGTCGACGACAACGGTTCCCGCGCCGTCCTCGACGACGCAGGTCGCGACGCACATGCCCGCATCGGCACCCGCATCGGCACCGACCGCAGTGCCAGCGGCGAGTGTCTCGGCCGACACCGCGGCGACGCTCGACGAGGTCGCGCTGCGAATGAGTCGAATCAAGGCGAGCGCCGCCGCAATCCGCGAAGCGATCGAGGTCGAGGCCCAGCGCGCGTCGGTCGGTGCGAGCGCGCCGGCACCTGCACCCGCGCGTGCACCTGCGCCGACGACCGTGCACGAGCCGCGCGCGGCCGCGAACGATGTCCGCGACGACGACGACGACCTCGATGCCGAGCTCGACGCGATCCTCCCGGGTCGCGACTCGAGTGGGCCCGTCGGGTTCGAGCCGCGACTGCCACCGCGACGCGAGGCTGGGGCCGATCGCGGGCTCGCATCCGGGCTCGAGCAGGACTTCCTCGGTGGCGACGACGACTTCGACGACGGCGACGAGATCGACGGGGATCACGGCGTCGCCGCGTTCGCTCCGGCGGCGCGACCATTCCCGTGGCGGCCGATCCTGATCGCGGCGGGTGCGATGGTCGCGATCGGTGCCTTCGTGTTCCGTGATCAGATCTTCGGCACGTCGACGCCGACCGACACGAACATCGCCGAGGTGCGATCGGGCGCCGTCGTTGCGGACGAGAAGAACGGCGAGCCGAAGCCCGTGAAGGCGGAGCCTGCACCCGCGCCGGTGGATCCTGCCGCGGGCAAGCCGGTGACGCCGGAGCCGACCGCGGTCGCCGGCGCGCCCACGCCCGCCCCGGGCACGCCGTCCGCAGCAACGCCGACGCTCGGCGCTGCGACCCCGACCCCTGGCGCAGCGACGCCCGCACCCGGTGCACCGCCGACGCCTACGCCCGGCGCTGCAACACCAGCCGTACCGCGAGCGACGCCCGATGCCGACACGAGCGCGCGGCTCGACGAAGCGCGCTCACTCTACGTCGCCGCAAAGGGCGGTTCGCAGCGCAAGAAGCTCGGCGAGGCGCGCAAGCTCCTGCAGGAGATCCTCGTGACCGCGCCGGCACAGGCGGATGCGCTGCTCCTGCTCTCACAGATCGAGCTCGAGCTCGGTCATGCCGATGCGGCGCTCTCGACCGCGCAGCAGTGCACGCAAGCAGCGGCGGAGCTCGCGGACTGCTGGCTGACGATCGGCGTCCTGCAGCAAGACCGCCGCAAGAAGGCCGAAGCGACGTTGGCGTACGAGAAGTACCTCGCGCTCGCGCCCGACGGCCGCTACGCGGGCGACGTGCGCTCGCAGCTCAAGCGCCTCAAAAAGTGAGCTGCGACTCGAGCGCCTCGAGCTCGGCGACGGAGACTTCCCACTGGGACGTCGCGTCGGCGAGCGCGTCGGCGTCGCGATGATACTCGGTGAGTAGCTGATTGCGCCGCGGCGCGTCGGCGTAGACCTCGGGCTTCGCGAGCTCGAGGTTGCGCTCGCGCTGTGCCGACTCGAGCCGCTCGATCTCGGCCTCGAGCTCCTTCACGCGGGTCTTGAGCGGTCCGAGGGCGCGATTGCGATGGCCGCGTTGCTCGGCCTCGTTGCGTCGACGCACACGCTCTTCCTCGCGCGAGCGCGGTGGTGTCACTGGTGGTCCCGCATCGGGTTTTGCCGGCTCGGCCGCGCGCGGCGCAGCAGCAACAGCAGCAACGGCTGCACGCGGTGCCTTCGCGCTCGCCTTCGCCTCGGCGGCGGTCTGGCGGTGGCGCTCGAGGTACTCGTCGAGCGTGCCGGGATACGTGTCGACGGCACCATCCTCGACGTTCCAGATCTTCGTCGCGAGCCGCCGCACGAAGCTGCGGTTGTGGCTGACGAACACGAGCGTGCCCTCGAACATCACCAACGCGTCGGCGAGCGCCTCGGAGGACGCGAGATCGAGATGGTTCGTCGGCTCGTCCATGAGCAACACATTCCCAGGGTCCACGAGCAATCGCGCGAGCGCGACGCGAGCCCGCTCGCCGCCGGACAGCACACCGACCGGCTTGTCGACGTCCTCGTCGTGGAAGAGGAATGCACCAAGCATCGTGCGCAGGCGCACCGCCGAGATGTCACCGCGCGTCGACACCGTCTCGAGCACCGTGCGGCGGGCGTCCAGCGTGTCCGCGTGGTGCTGGGCGTAGTAGCCGACCTTCACCTTGTTGCCGAAGTTTATGGTTCCCGCATCCTTCGCGAGCTCGCCGGCGACCATCTTCAGCAGCGTCGTCTTGCCCGCGCCGTTTTTGCCGATGATCGCGATGCGATCACCACGAGCGACGCGCAGATCGACGCTGCGCAGCACGACATGCGAGCCGTAGGTTTTGCGCAGGCCTTCGATGCGCAGCGGCTCACCGCCCGAGCGCTCGATCTCCGGGAAGCGGAACCGCATCGTCTCGCGGTGCTGCAGCGTCTGGACCTCGTCCATCTTCGCGAGCGCCTTCACGCGGCTCTGGACGGCCTTCGCCTTGTTCGCCTGCGCCCGGAAGCGCTCGATGAACTCCTGGGCCTTCTCGCGCTCGCGCGCGAGGTTGCGGGCTTGGTTCGCGAGCACGATCTCTTCTTCGGCGCGCTGGGTGAGGTACGCCCCGTAGTCACCGCGATACTGCCGGACGCCCTCGGGCTCGAGCGACACGACGCGCTCGATCTGCTCGTCGAGGAACTCGCGGTCGTGGCAGATCAGAACGAAGCCATGCGGATAGCTGCGCAGGAACTCGCCGAACCACGCGACCGTCGGCAGATCGAGGTGGTTGGTCGGCTCGTCGAGCAACAGCAGCTCGGGTCGCTGGAACAACAGACCCGCGAGCGCGCCGCGCATCTTCCAGCCGCCGGAGAACTCGCCGAGGTCGCGATCGGCGTCGGCGTTCACGAAGCCGAGACCGTCGAGGATCCGCCGCGCCTGGTGCTCGGAGTAGTCCTGCTCGAACGACGCGATGCGGCCGTGCAGATCGCCGATGCGCTCGGCGGCGTTCATGATTCGCTCTTCGTCGCCGGAGCCCTCGGCCGCGGCGAAGTCGGCCTCGGCACGCAAGCACTCGGCGTCGAGCTCGGCGCGACCGGGGACCGACGCCAGCACCGACGCGAGCAACGTGCGTCCGCCGGCGACGTCGAGATCCTGGGGCAGGTAGCCGCAGCGCAGATGTTTGCGCGTGCGAATCGTGCCGCCGTCGGGCTTCATGTCGCCCGCGATCAGCTTCATCAAGCTGCTCTTGCCGGAGCCATTGGGGCCGATGAGCCCGACGCGATCGCCCGCGGCGATGCGCAGATCGAGCCCTGTGATCAGGTCCTTGCGCCCAAACGCGAGCGACACCGACTCTGCGACCACCAGGCTCATGACGTCTCGGCCGCGGACCTATCACGGGCAGCCGCTGCATGGCAAACCCGCCGGCCTCTGCCACACTCACGGCGAAGCGATGACGACCGCGATCGATGCTGAGACGCTCGAGCGCATGCGGCGCGGCGTGCCGCTGCGCCTGTCTGCCGGCGGTGCGTGGTGGTTCGGCGACGAGCCGGTGACCCACGCCGGGCTCGCACGCGCGTTGTTGCAGGGGATCGATCTGGCCGACAGCGGGGAGCCGATCGTGCGGCTCGGTCAGCAGTTCTGCTACGTGACGATCGACGACACACCGCTGCGCGTGGTCTCGGTGCACGCCGACGCTGCGCCCACCGTGTGGCTGCGCCTCGACGACGAGCGGCAGGTTGCGTTGGATCCGTCGACGCTCGCAGAGGATCGCGAGCACGGTCTGCGCTGCACGGTGCCGTCGATCGGCCTCGGTCGTCCGCTCACGGCGAGGTTCGGCAACCGGGCGCAGAGTGAGCTCGCGCAGTGGATCGCGTGGCGGGATGGGGCGGCGAGACCGACGTTCGCGCTTGGTGAGCAGGCGTTCGAGATCCCCGAGGTGTGAGCGCTAACGTGCGCGCGCGTTCGCCGGTTCAGTCGTCGTAGACGCCGAACACGTCCAACGTCGCAGTCCCGACCGACAGCAGGCCCAGGACGGTGACGTCGCCCGGGGGTGGCGCGTAGATGATCTCCGGGGGCCCCTCCAAGGTCATGCGGATGATCGCCCTCGCGCGATCCTTGTCGTCGTCTTCGGCCGTGACGGCGTACAGGGTGCCGTCTGAATCCATACGCGGATCGGCGAGCCAGCCGAGGCTGGCTTCGTCGAGATCGTGTGCGTAGACCTCACCGGTGAGCGTGATGCCATCGGGATGCACGCGGACGCGCTCCAACGTCGAGAACTGACCGCGCTGGACAGTTGCCGCGGCGATGAGCCCCTGCGCATCGGGGCGCGCCGCCAGGTGCCAGATCGTGTCCACTCCGGTAGGCAGCGGCACCTCGACCCGATCTCCTGCTGTCCACTCCGCGTAGCTGATTCCCGTGGGGACTATAAACTGGATGAAGTAGTCGGCGACGATGAACCTGCCGTCGACGCGACCGAGGATCCCTCCCGGCAGATCGGGGTCGGCGCCGAGCTCGGCCGCGCCGAATACCTCGCCCCCGCAGTGGGCGTAGACCTGCGTCGCGTCGGTGAATACTGCTCCGCTATGTTCCGGGCACCGCATGTTCGGAAAATAGAGAATCTCCGCGAGCGTGACGTCGTTGACGAAGGGGTCGGACGTGGGCTGCCCCCATTCGCCATACGCATCCTGGCGTAGCCAGTCGGGTTTCACGTCGACGAGGTCGAGGATCGGTCCGTGCCGTCGCACGGTCAGCAGCGCGCCGTTGGTGGGGTGCATGACCATCGGGTAGGCCGCGTGACCGAGCGCGCACACGATCGACGGGTCATCGAGGTTGGTCAACGCGTAGTAGTCCAACAGCTCGTCTCGCGCGACGACATAGATCGCCTCGGGATCGAGCTCGCAGTGCTCGTCGGGAGCGCCGGGGGCGGGGCCGACCGCGGGGTCGGAGTCGGTGTCGGTGTTGGTGTCGGCGGTGGTGTCGGCCGAGTCCGGGGAGCAGGCTGCGAGGAATGCGAACACCGCGATGAACCGCGTGCGGCCGGCTCGGCGCTGCGGTACTTGCCGGTAAACCGGGCATACCTCAACGAGCGTCCGTTGCTCGCAATGAGCGAGAGTTGCGAGAGCCCAAGGCGAGCTTCTCCGCTGGCGTCCATGGGCGCCAGGTTCTCGAAGCCCGCCCATGGACGGTGCGCGAATCTTATAGAAGTTCATGCAGGACAGCTCCGTTTGGTCCGCACAGAATATCGGTGGCTTCGGTGCGAACGTGTCGCAGCTCGAAGTAGTCCTCGCCATCGGAGTCTGGATCGATCTTGCGAGATTGATCGAGAACGGCAAACATTCCGAAGGTCGCGGCGTGCGCCACGATCGCGGCGAAGCGCTCGAGCATGACTTGGTCATCCTTCGCCAATCTCGAGTACCAGGCGTTGAGTTCGACAAGCTCCCGCTCCGGACTCCGCCCCGGTGGCGTGGTAACGAGGAGGATAGAGTCCGACGCAGCGGCCTCCATGACATGGGTCCTGACTGCATTGACAAAATCGTGCGCGTTCATCGTGCGAAAGCTCCTGGGTACATAGTTTTGTTCAGTTGAATCAGATTTTGCAGAGCGCCGTTTGGGGCGGTTGTGTACGTCCGCAGATTTCGGATGTCCTGCGCGAGCGCCTGTCGAGCGGATGAAAATCCGACGTCTCCACGTACGGTGGGGATGCGGATGTGCTCCGCCTTCGGCAACGCAATCGTCGCCTTCGTCGCTCGGATCCGACGCGTACCAGAGGTTCGCGGCCACGGAGGTTGGACGCGGGCGAAGAGGTCGGCGCCGGGTGGCGTTCCCGCTGCCAGGGCGATCCGGATCTCGGTGTCGAGATAACTCGGCATCGCCGGCGCCGCCGGCATGTAGAACTCCTCGTTGGTGTCGTCGTTGTTGGCGTCGGGCCGCCACAGGAACATCTCGCTCGTGTACGGCGAGTCTGGCCGCAACAGGATCTCGTGCTTGAGGTCGCCGTCGAGGTCGGTGACGAGCGCGCCGCGGTTGGAGAAGAACAGCTCGGTCAGGTCCTCACCCCCGAGCCCGAACAGCGCTCGCCCGAACACCGGGAAGTACTCGAAGTTGTCGACCTGCCCCCAGCTCTCGCCCGGTGGCTCGGCCCACGCGAAGGCGATCGGCGGCAAGCAAACGCCAGCCCCGTCGCATACCGCGAGGCTCTTCAGGTGGCTCCGCTCGGCGTCTCCACCATTGTCGTAGCCGAGCCAGTACCTGCGTAGAAGCAGCGAATTCGGCCCGTTGATCTCGATGCGTTGCAGCCGCGATTCCACCCGTTGATGGGCACCGAACCACCACGAGTCGACCGCGTCTGCTCGCCCCTCGTACGTGAAGGAGACTTGCCGGCGGGTTGCGAGCGGCCCGGTCCCGCCGTACCGAATTCGTCCCAGGCGCAGGTCGCCGGGGCCGGTCGCCAGCATCGTCGGATACTCGTACTCGTAGTCGACGGTGTTCGCGAATCGATCGCGACGCTGCACGAGTCCCCACACATAGGGCTGCGCCTGGGTTGGGTTCGCGCCGCGCCACAACGTCGCGGCGGCCGTCCCGTAGGTGAGCACGTGGCCCGTGGACTGGAACACCTCGAACGAACCACCGCGATCCGACAACGGGCCGTGCTGCACGACGCGAACCGCCGGATCATGGGCCGGTCGGTATCGTGCTCCGTTGAGACCATACGCACCGGCCTCGAGCACGAGTCGATCGCCGCCCAGGCAGATCGCATCATCGTTTGTCCATCGCACGGGTGACCACTGCTCGTCGTCGGCGATCGTCCGAGAGCAGCGCCTGATGCTGGACAACCCGCCGAGCGAGAATCCGAGACCGAGCGCCCCGTTGCCTCCCGTGCTGTCGTAGTTGATCGACAAATCGGGCGCGAGCCCGGCAACACCAGGTGCCACGTCGAGCGACATCGACCACAATGCTTGTCCCCTCGAGCCGACCTGTGAGCTCCCCGACAGGACGCCGGCAGCGCTCGACGGATCGAGCGCCATCGGTACCGCCCGCAGGGCTGCAACCTCCGCGGCAACCTGTTGTGGCGTCAGGGCGCCGGCGCGGAACCCCGTCTCGTCGTCGTCGTCGTCGTCGACGTCGACATCGCCATTCGCGGTGCCGTCGTCGCGACAGCCAGACGTCGTCAACGCAAGCACGAGCACGCCGACGATGGCGCGACGAAGTCCATGGACGAGCGATGAATCCTGTCGCATCGAAACACTTTTCGGCATGCAATCGCGAGACGTCGCGATCGGCTCGAAGCTCTTATCTCCCGCTCACCATCGCGTCAATCCTGTGCCTTCGTGACAGGTCGCGATGTCGCGAGGATGTCACCCGACGGATTGTGGCCATTCGGCCAGTTCGATCACGCGTTCGGGATCCGCGATGTGCGTGTCGCCGCATGTCACCGCCTCACCGTGCCCGCGCCGTGATCCCCCAAGCACGCCCCCGAGAAATCTCGAGATCGATCCGCGTGCGCCCGAATGCGAGATCGACGACGAGCACGCCGATCCGACTCCCGTCTTTCACCGCACGCGGCGACACGAACACGCGCTGCCCGGGCTCCGGGACCGCCCGCAGCCCCTGCTCGTCCACCGACCAATCGACGCCGCACTCGACGACCGGATCGACCCCCGCCGCAACCACCTGGCGCAGCGCCGAATCCTCGACCCGCACATCCCCGATCGTGACGGTCGCCCGCCCACGCGCATCGATCGCGAGCTCGATCTCGACGCGTGCCGCGATCCGCCACCGTCCCGCCGCAACGCGCCGCACGGGCACCTCGACGATCTGCGCCACATCCCCCGCCTCCCGCACCTGGTCGAGCGTCCACGCAATCCCATCGACCCGCCGCAACCGCGACCGCGTGAGCTGGATCGCCGCCGCTCCGACGTCACACGCGAGAAATCGCCGCCCCATCGCCGCCGCGACCACAGCCGTCGTGCCCGCGCCGCAGAACGCATCGAGCACGACATCCCCGGGATTCGACGACGCCGCAATGATCCGCCGCAGCAGGCTCTCGTTTTTCTGCGTCGCATAGCCGGACTTCTCCTTCGAGAAGCTCTTGATCTGGATCGAGTCGAGCGACGCCGCGCCGGTGAGCGCGAGGTCGGCCGCGCCGGCGTTCCACACGTCGTCGACCGCCATCCCCGGCGACTTCGCCGGCACGCCCGCGCGCCGTGAGTAGCCCTCGGGATGCGGCACCCAGAGCTTGTTGAAGCGCATGCGCGCCGGATCCTTGGCGTAGAACAGGATCGTGTCGTGATTGCGGATCCAGTTGCGTGCGCGCGTCTTGAACCCCGACACCCAGCCGATGCGCCAGATGATCTCGCGCTGGAATGCCGGCGCGCCGAAGATCTCGTCGAGCACCAGGCGCACCGCATGGCCGAGCGACGGATCGACGTGCACGTACAGACTGCCGTGCGGCGCGAGCAGTGCGTGGATGCGCTCGAGTCGCGGCGCGAGCATGGCGAGATACGACGCTGCACCTCCCGGCCAGCGATCGCTGTACGCCGGCTGCGAGATCACATGCTCGACGCCTTCGCGATCGCGCGCGCGCGTCAGCACGGGAAACTCCGCGCCCGTCGAGAACGGCGGATCGATGTACACGAGATCGACGCGCCCGCGATGCGCCGGCATCCATGCGTCGAGCACATCGAGGTTGTCGCCCCACACCAGCTGCCCGTGCGCCGCACCGCGAGGTCCGTGCGACTCGTGTCGCGTCGAGACGACGTCGCGAGGCGGCACCCGCACGCGCGCTCCGTCGCGATCGTACTTACCGGGCCATACGAGCTCGAGCTCGCCGCGACTCGCGGCGGCATCGCCATCCGCTGCCCGCGACCGCGTGCGCGTCACGGCGCTTCCGCGTCGTCCGGTGCCTTCGCGCGCGAGCCCTGCGACCCCGACAGACTGCGCACGTACGCGACCAGCACCATCAGCGACGCATCGGTGAATTCGTCCTTGAACGCCGGCATCGACGGCGGCCGTCCCATGCGGACCATCATCGAGATCGCCTCGTCGGACAGCGTATCGACGATGCGTCGATTCGATAGATCACGCGCCTGCGGCTGCTCCGGTACCGGGCGCCCCTGCAGGCCGTGGCAACGCGCGCAGTAGTTCTCGTACAGCTGCTGGCCGTCGATGACGCGCTCGGGCCCCACCGTGTCGGTGCAACCTGCGATCGCCAGCGCGATCGCGAGGGCAGCGCGCCGGTTGCTCCGCATGACGTAGGCCTACCACGGCGCGCGCGTGCGCGTCAGCTTCGCCGACGATCCGTCAGCGCATGTTCAAAAGCGCGGTCGTACCTGGCACCGTCGACGGCCGTTGCAGCGCGGGCGGCGTCTCGGCGGGCGGCGTCTCCGCGGGCGGCGTCTCCGCGGGCGGCGTCTCGGCGGGCGGGACTTCGGCAGGCGCGACATCCTCGGGTAGCGGCGGCGCTTCGATGGGCGGCGGCTCGGGACCGACGGTCGCCGGCGGAGTTTCGTCCGGTTTTTCCGGATCGCCCACACGCTCGGGCTCGTCGAGCAAGATGTAGCCGTCCTTGTCCACGAGCGCACCGCGGGGCGGGATGTACTTGCCGTCCGACGTGTACAGGCCGAGGCGCACGCCGAGGCTGTCGTTGTAGACGTCGACGGCGCGATCGTAGCCCTTGCGCGCGCGCGTGAAGAACAGGCCCGCGGTGATGCCGAACGCGACCGTCGCGAGACCACCACCGAGCAAGATGCCGCCGGTGCCGTCGAGTCGCTGTAGATCGAGACCTTCGCGTGCGGACGCTGCGATGCCGGCGACGGTCACGAGCGACGTCGCGAGACCGAGCGCGGTGAACAGACGCGCGAGGCGGAGCTTCTTGTGCGGGAGCGCGGAGAACGACGCGGCGTCCGAGCGCAGCACCGCGTCGAGCGATTGCCAGCTCCGCTGCTCGGCGGACTGACTGGTGCCCTTGGTGTAGCGCGTGCCCTGCGGCAGATCGTGGCGGTAGATCGCGTTCTCCGCGTAGAGCTTCTCTCGGGCGTCGCGATCGGCGACACGCTCGACCTGCGCGTAGTCGGTCGGCGACAGCTGGGGCGTCAGCGCCATGCAGCCGTTGGCGGCGATCGTGAGCGCCGTGGCGCAAACGAATCCGAGTCGTCGCAGCGTTGAGCTCGCAGTCACGATGGCCACTTACCCTAACACGCCGAGGCAGGGCTTCACGCGTGGGACGAGGGCGCGGCCGATGCCGTGGTGCCCCCCGCTCACGCGTCCGCTCGGACGTGTCGAGTCGGCAACGCGACCACGCCGCCGGCCTTACACCAGCAGGCGGCACCGGTGCGAGGCGCGCGAGGCGGTCAGGCGCGACGCCACGAGCCGGGCACCGGGGCAGCGCGTCCGTGGCCATCGGCCGGCCGCGGTGAGCGCAGCGCGGCGGGGACGACCGCGACCAGGGCAGCACGCCGCGCTTTCGCGACCAGTCGCGCGAGCCGATCGGGACACGGCGCATCGACGGTCGAGAGCCACGCGAGCGCGAGGTCGGCCCGGCGCAGCCGATGCTCGCAGTCGATCGCGAGCCGCGTCGTCGCGTCGCGATGACCGCGGTGGCGCGTGCAGATCTCGTGGAGCAGCGCGTGCGCGCGCTCGGCCTCGCCGACACGACGCAGGATGCGGGTGATCGCGAGCAGCAGCTCCACGCCACGCACCGCATCGGCGAGCGCCGCATCGCGCCACGCATCGAGCAGCGCGAGCGTCCGGATCCTCAGCACCTGGGCATCGTGCTCGGCACGACCGAGATGACGCAGGACCCCGAGCGCCTGCGGCAGATCCGTCGGCTCCGCGAGCGCGCGCGCGGCCGCCTCGACGAGCGACGCGAGGCCGAGCAGATCGTCCGCGTTGTGCCGACGCACCGCCGCGACGCCCGCGACCGCCCGACCGTCGCGATCTCCCGCGAGCCAGCGCGTGCCGAGCTCGGCGATCTCCATGCCGCTCGGATCACCGACGCGGATCGACCCGAGCACCTCGCGCTCGAGCGTGGTCAACCGACAATCCGGCAGCGAGGCGCGCCACAGCCGACGACACACCGGCAGCAGGTCGACGTGATCGTCGAAGAACCGCCGCGCGAGCGCGTCGTCCCACAGCGCGAGCCGCCGCAAGCGCAGTCGCGCGATCGTGCGATCGAAGCTCGCGCCGTTGTAGGTGACGAGCAGGCTCCGCGGATCGAGCTCGCGTAGCGCGGCGACGATCGAGATCCACATCGCGCGCTCGTCGTCCGGATCGTCGAGCTGCCACTGCCGCACCCACGCGGTGCCGTCGGCCGTGAAGCCGCCGAGCCCGACGAGGAACGGCACCGTGTCGCTCCCGAGCCCGGTCGTCTCGATGTCGAACACGCAGGGCGGCGCGCCGACTCGACGCGGTGCGACGAGCGAGCGCAGTGCTTCCGTGACCGAGGCAGCCTGCGGATCGCGACCGCGCTGCGACCTGCCCCTGTGATCGTGGATCGAGAACCCCGGCGTCGTGCGAGCGACGAGAGGCGACTGCGCGGCGTCGGCGAGCCGCGCGAACGCAGCGAGCCGGGTCGCGATGCTCACGCCCGCGGGCCTCCGGACTGGCCCGCCGAACCACCGGAGGTCGCAGCCAATCGCATCGCTTCGAGCACCCTCGCGACCGTCGCGCGATCGATCGCACCCGGTCCTCTCCGATCACCGACGCTCGGCCCCATGCACGTCGGGCAGCCCGACGCGCAGCGACAGCGCGACACGACGGTCGCTGCATGCTCGAACAGCGCCGCACCGAGCGTGAACGCAGTGGACGACAGCCCTGCGCCACCTGGCGTCCAGTCGAACAGCACGAGATACGGCCGCGCAGCGGCAGCAAGCTGCGCGAGCACGCCGGGCCCCGACATGCCGCTCGCGACGGTGCCGAACCCGGCGGGATGACCCGCAGTAATCGCATGCCCGAGGTCCGCGACGTCGCACATCAGCAGCATTGCCGCGCAGTGGTGAATCGCGTGCGCAGCGGCGAGCGCCGCGCTCGCGCGAACCGTCGGGTCGAGCGCGCAAGTCTCGTTCGGGAGCGGCCAGAATGCCGCGCGCGTGTGCAGCTCGAGATCCGGCAGCGCGACGGGCCCGAAGCCGATGTTGTCGTGCGTGCGAAAGCGGATCTTCTTGAAGCCCGGCACCGTGCGAACCACGTGCGCCTCACCGAGGCCCGCGCGATCGTCGATGCGCGTCTCGTCGTCACCGTCGGGATCGACGATGCGCACCCGCAGCTTCGGCACCGCCTCGGTGTAGTAGTCGGCCTGCACGGAGCGCACGCGGGCCTTGCGACCGTCCCAGTCGAGCACGCGCACCTCGTAGGTGCGGCCCTCGATCGGATAGATCGCACCCGGATGCAGGTACAGCGGGGCGTCGGCGAACGCGACCTCGGCGAGCACTTCGCCCCCACCCTGTGGATGGTCGTCGATGACCGCGAAGTTCTCCTCCATCGGCCCGCGCAGATCGACGCGATCCGCGGCGCTGTCGGCCCCGCGGGCGATGTACGTCGGCGGCACGCCGTCTTGTCGCAGCAGCACACCGCGCTCGACGAGGTAGTCCGCACCGACCGTGGTGTCGTCGGGCCCGAGCGCGCCCCAGTGCTCGGTCGCGACCAGCGGCAGCTCTTGTGCGGCACAGCGCAGGTGCGGCAGCCAGATCTCCGGGTTGTCGGGATCGACGGCCGCGTGCTCGGTCGGGCGATCGAGCAAAAATGCCGGATCGGTCGCGATGAACTGATCGGTCGGCATCGACGACAGCACGATCACGCCGAGCGACGCATGACCGCGTCGCCCCGCCCGGCCGATCCGCTGCATCGTCGCCGCGCGCGACCCCGGATAGCCCGACAGGACCACCACATCGACGCCGCCGACATCGATGCCGAGCTCGAGCGCGTTGGTCGTCGCGACCAGGCGCGCCTGTCCGCTGCGCAGCGCCGACTCGACCTCGCGCCGCCGCTCGGGCAGATAGCCGCCGCGATAGCCCCGGATCGCATCGTCCGCAGATGTACCCGGCAAGGGGCCTCCGCTCTGCTGCTCGTCTTCGCGCAGATACCGGGTGAGCAGCTCGACCGCCTTGCGCGTGCGACAAAAGACCAGGCTCTGCACACCCGAGCGGCGCACCTCGTTCGCGACGACGCGCGTGACCTTGAGGTAGTCGCGTCGCACGCCGGTCGTCTCGTCGACGACCTTCGGATTGAGCACCATCAGCGTGCGCGGCCCGGCCGGCGACGTGTCCTCGTCGACGCACTCGACGTCCGCGCGCCCGATGAGCGCACAGGCGAGTTCCTTGGGATTCGCGATCGTCGCGGATGCCGCGATCACCTGCGGGCGACTGCCGTAGTGCGCACAGATGCGCCACAGCCGGCGCAGCACGTTGCCGACGTGCGACCCGAACACGCCGCGATACGTGTGCAGCTCGTCGAGCACCACATACCTGAGCCCTGCAAACAATCGCGCCCAGCCCTCGTGCATCGGCAGCATCGAGCGGTGCAACATGTCCGGGTTCGTGGCGATCACCGCTGCGCGCGCACGAGCTGCACGGCGCTCGTCCGGAGGCGTGTCGCCGTCGAACGGCGCGACACCGACGTGCGCATCGGGCCCGAGCGCGCGCACGAGCTCGCGCAGCGACTCGCACTGATCCCGCGCGAGCGCCTTGGTCGGGAACAGCAACAACGCACGCGCAGAGGGATCGCGCAGCGTCGCGTCGAGGATCGGGATCTGGAAGCACAGCGACTTGCCCGACGCGGTGCCGGTCGCAATCACCACGTCGCGTCCCGCGAGTGCGGCATTGCAGGCGATCTCCTGATGGCGATACGGCGCGACGAGATCTCTATCGCGTAGTGCATCGAGCAATCGCGGATGCAGCACCGACGGCCACGCGCCGTATGCACCAGATCGTGCCGCGATGCGGTGCTGCGTGACGATCTCCAGCTCGCTTCGCCCCGCGATCGCCTCGATCAGGCGCTCGAGCGTGGCGTCCGCCCCCGTCGATGACGGGGGTGGACGAACGTCAGCTTCTCCCGCCCCGGCGTGAGCAGATATACCGTTGCCTGCCCTCTGAAGGAGGATCCGGGTACGGGAGAAGCCTGACGTGTCGTCTAGCATCGAATGGATCCGGCCGCTCGAACTGAACGGACGACACCACCTATCATGCGTTCAGTATGCGGTCAACTTTCGGTCCGACCCCCGACCGATCGATGTTCGGCAATGCCGCGAGATCGCCGCGACGCGGGCCCGATCGCGGTCGCGTCGAGGGTCGGCCGCGCATGCGTGAGACCCGCTAGCGGAGTGGCGTACGGAGGTGATCTCGCCAGGCGACGAAATCGCTCGGCTCGGTCGCCGTGAACGCGAGCTCGTCCCCGGTGCCGGGGTGCACGAAGCCGAGCTCTGCCGCGTGCAGCATCACCCGCGGGGAGATCCCGGGCGGCCATCGCAGGCCCGGATCGGCGAATCCGCGGTTGTACACCGGCTCGCCGACGAGCGGATGTCCACTCTCGGAGAGATGGATGCGGATCTGATGGGTGCGACCGGTCTCGAGGCGACAGCGCACCCACGTGACGACCGCCGAGCCGCCCTCGCATGAGGTGACGTGACGGCCGTCGACAGTGACATGCGTGATCGCGTCTTTGCCCTCCGGGGCACGGCCCGATCGGCGCCACGATCCGCGTAAGCCATCGCCGCGATCCGCGATGAGAACACTGCGCAGCGTCTGCTCGCGGACATCGCCGTGCGCGAGGCCGAGATAGCGCCGATGCACCGAGTGCACGCGGAACTGCTGGCCGAGCTCGCGCTCTGCCGCACGCGTGCGGGCGAAGACGATGAGCCCGGTCGTGTCCTTGTCGAGGCGATGCACGACCCGTGGTGGTGGCGCGCGGCGCTTCTCGACGCGGCGCAGCGCGACCTCGAGGCGCTGCACGACGCTGTCGCGATCGTCGGCGCCGAACGGTACGCTCTGCAGACCGGCGGGCTTGTCGACGACGACCACCTCGCCGTCGAGGAACACGATGCGGGCCGGATCCAGCGTGTGCTCGCCGACGACTTCGCGCGGTGCGTCCGGTCGGATCACGATCGTCGCGCCTCGTTTCACACGCGCTGCGGGATCCGCCGCCCGCTCGCCGTCGACGAGCACCTTGCCGTCCCAGCACAGCTTTCGCGCGCGGCTCCACGGCACGTCCAGCGCGTTGCGAACGTGCGCCGCGACCGTCTCGCCACCCTGCTCCGCGACCGTCCGCACCTCGTTCATGCGCCGCCCCGGTTCATGCCCGCATCGGTGACGAGCACGAGCTTGCCGACCGTGTTGCCGGTCTCGAGCGCGCGCTGGGCCTCGCCGGCCGCCGCGAGCGGGAACGTCGACACCGCCGGCGGACGGATGACTCCTTCGTCGAGCCAGCGCGAGATCTGATCCATGGACTCGGCGAGCATCTTGGTGTGATCGAACAAGTAGCTGAGGTTGAAGCCCATCACGCTGCGATTGCGATCGGTCAGCTCGAACGGCGAGATCCTCGGCGTGCGCAGCCAGTGCCACGCGAGGCGCAGCCACGAGAAGCGACGATTCGCGCGCGGCAGCATCGACGCGAAGCCGTACACGACGAGCCGACCCATCGGTGCGAGGTGACGCAGGCTCTGGCCGAGCGTGTCGACGCCGTTCGCATCGAACACGACGTCGTAGCCGGCGGGCGCGTGGGCCTCGGCTTCGGGCCACAAGCGGCCTTGCGAACGATCGATGATCTCGGAGGCACCGAGCGCGCGCACGTGCTCGACCTTGTGCGCGCCACCGACGACGCCGACGACACGACAGTCGAGCAGTCGACAGATCTGCACGAGCGCGCTGCCGACACCGCCGGCGGCGGAGTGCACGAGCACGCGGGCGCCGGCGGCCGGTCGCGCGAGCATCACTGCAGCGTGATAGGCGGTCAGGTACACCGCCGGAAACCCGGCGGCCTCGGTCATCGTCAGACCGCGCGGGATCGGGAACACCTGCCGCGCCGGCACGACGATGTCGGTCGCGTATCCGCCGAAGCGCGTGACCACGACGACCTCGTCGCCCGCGCGCAGATGCTTCACCTCGACGCCGACGCGCACGACGATGCCCGCGGCCTCGAAGCCGGGCGTGATCGGCCAGCCGACGTACTCCTTCGCGGAGCTGTACAGGCCCATGCGCACGACGCAGTCCGCGTAGTTCACCCCGGCCGCATGCACGCGCACGTGGACGTCGTGCGCCGAGCATGCCGGCACCTCGTGGCGTTCGAGCACGAGGCGGTCGTAACCACCGCGACGATGGATGACGATCTTCTGCATGGACGGGCGGCCGGAGCATCGCCCGACGCGGGTGGGTTAGCGATAGGGCATCGGCGACAGCGAGGCCGCCGCGTGCTCGAAGCGCCGCAGATCGATCATGGCGGTCGTCAGCGCGCCCAGGACGCGATCGGCATCCGGCGCGGCGGGGAACAGCGCCTCGTCGAACGCCAGGTCC
>Ga0163144_10003379_pt1 | contig 36345 bp, 30 predicted proteins | sample OliLak19BULKMAT1_FD_123175 | JGI IMG/M metagenome (GOLD analysis project Ga0163144, IMG submission 123175) | Freshwater microbial mat bacterial communities from Lake Vanda, McMurdo Dry Valleys, Antarctica - Oligotrophic Lake LV.19.BULKMAT1 | ecosystem: Environmental > Aquatic > Freshwater >...
ACATAAGTGCGCTGCTGGCCTGCTGCGACGGGGGGCAGGTTCTTGGGATCGAACTTCAGAGTGAGTTCGTCTCCGGCCGCGATGACGGCGAGGGCGTTGTCGCGGTCGCCTATCAATTCACGGACATCTCCGTGGCGGGTGGCCCAGCCTGAAGGCGTGATTCGCCAGTTGGGCCGCTGGAACACTCGGTCGTAGACCGGCGTGAGCGGTTGGGTCCACGGCAGGTCGGCGAAGTGGCTGTAACCTCGCCAGTGCAGGTCGGCCGAGGCGGGCTTGAGGACATGCGACTGCCCGGTGACATCGGCGACGAACTCCATCAGCTCGATGCGGTCCCAGTGGATCTCGAACGCGGTCGAAAGGCGGAGGCGTTTCCAGCCGGCGGGCAGTTTGCCGGCGAGATCGACGAGGATGGTCTTCGTCTTGCCAACAGGCGCTCCGACCATGACGTCCACCTTCGCCCATGAACCGTCTGCCAATTCGGCCTCCAGATGGGGAAACGGGAACGGCAGTTCGGGATCGTGCGAGCCGGCAATGTTGGCCATGCCGCCGCCGAAGCGGAGCCAGCCGTCGAGAAGGAGCACGGGATGTTGCAACGCCGGAACGGCACCGAAGTCGAATGTCACGGAGAACGGCTCGGCCGCTCCCCGAAGCTGGGGACGGCGGAGCGCGACGGGCAAAGCGTATTGGCGGTCGGACTTGCGGACGGCTTCGGCGACATCGAGCCCATCGGAACGGACCGCGTGCTGCACCGGGGCGACGGACTTCACGGTCCAGAGCCGATGTTTCGGAAACGGACCGCCCGGAAACAGTTTCCCGGTCGAGTGGACCTCCGTGCCGGCGGGATGATCGACGGCGTAGAGCTTGGCCTCTTCGAGATAGAGGATCTCGCGGAGTTCCTCGGTGATCTGGAGCGTGATGAAACCGTCCTTGGGTGGGAGCTGGGACGCATTGCCAAGAACGACGAACTCATCGGGGTCTCCCTCGATCTGTCGCCCTTCAGCCACGGGCAATCCGAGAGGAGCCGCGCCGAGCAGATCGGTGACGAAGCGGAATCCCTTGCCGTCCCAGCAGAAGAGATATGGACAGGAGCCGGTGGGAAGCTGGAGTTCCTCCATGACCAACGGCGCGCAGTCGGCCTTCACGTCGAGGCTGGTCAACGAAAGGTCGAACCAATGCACCGTGAGCGCCTCGAACTGGTCGAGCTTGCCGACTCCGATCTCGATCGGCAGCTGCGTGACCGGGCGTGACAAACGCAGGCCGCCGCCGCGCAGTTCGATGCGCGCGCCGAGGCCGTTCGGATTTGAGCGGTTGCCCAGGAGGTTGATCTTGATCTGGTGGTTCCGGTTCCCGCCGTTGTTGCGCAGGTAGACGATCTTCCCGGCCGTGCTTTCAAGAATGAGATCGGTGTCGCAGTCGCCGTCGAAGTCGGCCTGCAAGACATTCACCCAGGGTCCGGGACCGACGGTGCTGATGGAAGTCGGCCCGCCGGACACCACGAAACCGTGCTCCCCGATGTTGCGCCAAAGGAGCGGAATCCGGCCGAGGAGAAGCACGTCAAGCCAGCCGTCGTTGTCGTAGTCGATCAGCTCGATTCGTGTGGCGCCAACGGGGTCGCCGGGAAGGATGAACTTCTTTCCGGTCGAGAGCCGGACCTCGACGCCTTCGGGAACGACGCAGGCGAAGTCAGGCCGGAGATCGTTGTCCAGATCACCGATCGCAAAGACGGTGGACGCGGGCCAGTCGGCCGGGGAATTGGTCGGGAAAAACGAACCACCACGGGCCTTGAGGAGAAGCAACGGGACCTGGTTCTCCCTGCCAAATACGAAGTCCGCTGCCCCGTCTCCATTCCAATCCTCGACCCGCATCCGTGCGACACCCGATACGGTGGCCGGGATCCCGGAGGTGGCGGTGATGTCGCGGAAGAACCCGTTGCCGAGGTTGCGGAACAGGACAGGTCGATTGGTTTCCGTCAGTGCCAGCAGTCCCAGTTTCCCGGTAAAGTCGAAGTCCACCAGCGCCCCGTCGGTCGCTTTCAAGCCGGACAGGCCGGTCGCCGCCGTGACGTCCCGCATCGAACCGTCGGGCTGGATGCGAAGAACGTGGGAAGCCCCGTCGCCCAGCAGGAAGATGTCGGGAACCCGATTGGTCAACAGGGCACCGACGATGGCTCGGCGCGGGTTGGAGTTGGTCGGAAGCTGCAAAGCGGGTCCGGCCGGGACAAACACGCCGCGCTTCATCGTGAAAAGACGAAACCCCTCGGGCGTCCGGGCAAAGAGACGGAGCGGGCCGTTGGTCCCGATGTCGATCACCGCCACAGGGCCGCTGAGGCGATGGCCGTCGCCGAAAACTTCGTCGGTCGCCTGGTCGAAGGCGAGCGGAACGCCGGTCTCCAGCGGCTGCACCAGCTTGAACATGATCCGCACCTGGGTGTGCACACATCGTTCGAAGTCGGCCGGATTGGGCGTCGACTGGGGACGCTTCGAAAGGACGATCTGATGCTGGGCGAGGGCGTCCTTGGCTTCGTCGGTGCGGTTCGTGCGCAGCAAGGCCTGGCTGAGGAGATAGAATGCGGCCGGATGCTGCGGGTCGAGGGACGTCGTCGTCTCGAAGCTCCAGATGGCGTCCTCGAGGTGGTTCAGGTTGAAGTGTGCCCGACCGAGTTGAAAGACGGTCGCGGCGATCGACTTGTCCATGTCCCAGGCCGTTTGAAGGGACTTGGTGGCCTCGACGTTCAGGTTCTGCCGGAGCTGGGCGCAGCCAAGGACGAACTGGGCAGCGGCGGACTGGGGATTCAGTTTCAACGCCTCCGCGGCTTCGGTCTGGGCTCCCGCCGCATCGCCCCCGAGGAGCAATGCGTTCCCGAGGTTGAGGCGTGCGTCGAACTGGCCAGGGCTTTCCGCAACGGCCTTGCGAAACTCACCGGTCGCCTTGGCGGCGTTGCCGGAATCGTAAGCGGCTTTGCCGGCGGACATGGCGCGGTCGAACTCCGCGCTGGGCCCGTCCGCCGCACCGCCGGACGACTTGGGGCCGCAGCCGGAAGCGAGGAGCCACAGGGCGGAAAGGAGCGCGAGAATTGGGGCGGACTTCATGGAGTGCGACGGGACAGTTCGAACGAAAGACGCAGGCCCTCAAGCGTGAGGCTGGGGACGACGGCGGATATCTCCGGCAACCGAGCGGCGATGAGGCGCGCGTAACCACCGGTGGCGACGACGGGAAGCTTCTTCACGCCCAGTTCGGCCTTCAATCTCAAGATGAGCTCCCGGATCAGTCCGCGGTATCCGTGGACCGCGCCGACGAGCATCGCCTGCTCGGTGGTCTTGCCGATGACGCCACGGGGTTCACGGATCTCAATGCGCGGCAGGAGCGCGGTTTTTTCGTGGAGGTAGTCGGTCATCGCTGAAAGCCCGGGTGCGATAACGCCGCCGACGTAGTTGCCGCTCTTGTCGACCACGTCGAACGCGACCGCCGTGCCGAACGCGACCACGACGGCGGGAGCCCCGAACCGGTGTCGGACAGCGACTGCATTGGCCAGACGGTCCGCGCCGATGGCCGAGGGTTTGGGATAGTCGATGCCCACTCCGGCGACGGTGTCCGAGGTCAACTCGTAGGGCGCGGGAATCCCATGCGCGCGAAGCCAACGCCGGACAAATGGGGTCGCGTTCGGAACGACACTGGCAATCGCGGCGGATTCGATCGCAGTCCCGCCCAGGAAGTCCGCCAGGTCGGCGTGGACTTTACCGGAACGCCAACCCGCCGTCTTGAGGTCCACAGAGCGGAGAATCCTCCGGCCTTTGGACAATCCAACGTGCGTGTGGGTGTTGCCCACATCGAACAGCAGCAGCATGGGTCTCACGCTCAAGGAGCCACGGGAAAAAGAAAAGCCCGCCGATCACGGCGGGCTTGAATGGATGCGGACCGGCCTATTGGGAAACGAAGGCGTAGGCATAGGCCAGCCGTCCCTCGTCGGTCACGGCCCACAGGTTGAACTTGGGTCCCACGGTGCCCCAGAGCTTGACCTGTCGGACACTTCCGTCGCCGAAGGCGTAATTGGACGCCAACCCGCCGTGTCGGGCTTGATTCAGCTCGGAGTAGTCGTTTCCGTTCCCTTCAAAGAGGTCCATGTAGAAGTGATAGGACTCGTTCTTCTTCTCGCCGAAGAAAACGACGTCCTCGACCTTCTTCGCGCCGCCTTCGGCGAAGGGGACATCCACGGGAACGTCCGCGATGGTCTTTCCGTAAAAATCGTTCCACCCATTGATGATGTAGGAGCGGGGGGCTTTGTCAGCGTCGTCGACCGGCCCGGGAACGGAGGCGGGGGGCTTCGGTCCATCCGACGGGCAGACGATGACCCGCAGATCCTTGTAGCCGTCCTTCAACGCTTCCGGCCAACGGGGGTTATACTTCGCCGGAGTGCTCCCGACGGTCCTCGCCGGATATTTGCCGTTGTTGCCGCCGGCGTAGAGCGTCAGCGAGATCGACAACTGCCGCAGGTTGTTCACGCACGCGATGCGTTTCCCGGATTCCTTGGCGCGGGCCAGACTCGGAAGGAGCATGCCCGCGAGAATACCTATGATGGCGATGACCACGAGGAGTTCGATCAGCGTGAACCCGCCGCTTCTGTCCGCGACCGGGAGTTGGGTTGTCTTTTGCATAGTCGTGATGCCTTCTGTTTTTCGGTTAATCCCGGCCGCTCTGAAGTTTTCTCGAATGGCCCGGCTGCGGATCCGGTCAGTCTCTAAACTCATGAACGCAAGGAACTGGACATTTGTCGGCGTCGCCGTGCTGCTCGTCGCCCTCTGCGCCTACATTTTCACCGACTGGTTCAGCGCGGCCCCTATTCGGATTGGTTCACGAATTTTTCCGGGAAGACGCGGAGGGAATGACCGGATCGTGTTCTACCTGGACCGTGAATACAAACTCACATCGATCAAAGTTTTGGTCGACGCAACCGCCGATTCCGACCCGAAGACCGCCACCGTGTGGCACCTGGCTGCCGCGACAAACTCCGCGCCGGTGACCGATTTCGAATACGGCCAACGGATCAAGGGTATGAAGATTCCCCTCGGAATGGACGATGCGAAACCGCTGAAGGCCGGGGTTCAATACCGCTTGCTGGTGGCGGCCGGCAGCAAGCTGGGCACCTTCGGATTCAACCTCCCGATCAAATCGCAACCGCCGGCCAAGTGACCCGAACGTCGGTCGCGGCGACCGGGCAATAGTTGCGCTTGCAGGTCCCCAAGCCTCCAGCCTCCAATGGGCGATGACCTCCGACCTCGCCGGTAAAGTCGTCCTGATCACGGGCGCATCGGGTGGAATCGGTGCCGCCATCGCCAGAAAGTTCGCGGAAGAAGGCGCCCGTCTCATCCTCCAATACCGCACAGGCCGCGACCGCGCTGAAACGTTGCGCAAGGAACTGTCCGGCGCCGAGGCGATCAGCGTCCGCGCGGATCTGACGAAGGAAGCCGACGTCCGTCACTTGTTCGTCACCGCCACGAAACGTTTCGGCCAAATCGACACTCTCGTGGCCAACGCCGGCTCATGGGAGACTCAGGACGTTCCCCTTCAGGCGATGTCGCTCAAGCAGTGGAAGTCGACGATTGACGGCGTCCTGACTGCCACATTCCTCAGCGCCCGAGAATTTTTTCGGCTCGTCGCCAAACAGAAACGCGGCAACGCCGTCCTCGTCGCCTCAACCGCCGGAGTTTTTGGCGAAGCTTTTCACGCCGACTACGCCGCCGCCAAAGCCGCCATGGCCTACGGTTTGGTGCGATCACTAAAAAACGAGATCTCCCGGATCGCGCCCCACACGGCGACCTACTGCGGTGGCCGGGTGAACTGCGTTTGCCCCGGATGGACGGTCGTCCCGCGCAACGCCGCCAAACTGAAAGATGCCGCCGTGGTCAAGAAGGTGACCTCGACGATGTCCCTGCCCCAGCTCGGGCGGCCCGAGGACATGGCGAACGCGATCGTCTTTTTGAGTTCGGATTCCCTGGCCCGTCACATCACCGGCCAGACGCTGGTCGTCGCCGGAGGAATGGAAGGCCGACGTCTCTGGGCACCGAACGAGATCGACCCGACGATCGCCTGATTCCCTGAGGGACGATCAGGCCGGCTTGATCTGCGTTTCCACCCAACGCGCCATCAGCCAAAGAGCGTCGGACAGGCGATTCAGGTAGATGATGATCTCGGCGTTGTTGAGCTGCCCCGACTCATGGAGGGCGCAAACCCGGCGTTCCGCCCGGCGGCAGGTGGTCCGGGCCAAGTCGAGCGCAGCGGAATTCAACGTGGCGCCCGGCGTCGCCCAGCCCTTGAAAGACACGTTCTGCCCCTCGATCTCCTCAACCAGGACATCCAGCTTCGATGTCAACGCGGGCGTCACCAGTTCGAACCCATCCTTCTGATACCGGGCCAAGTCGTCGACCCCGGTGGCCAGTTCGCCCATCAGAGTCACCAGATCCTTCTGGACGGTCAGCACGTTCTTGCTGATGAAGTCCTCCGTGGCCGACGCCCGGACCATTCCGAGAGCCGCATTGAGCTCGTCCACGCTGCCGTAGGCATCGACCCGTGGATGGCACTTCGAGACCCGGCGGTTATACATCAGGCCCGTCATTCCGGCGTCTCCCGTTCTGGTGGCAATGCTCATGAAGCACGAAGGATAGCCGCCCGAACCCCCCGTGCAACCCGCCTTGCCGCTTCTTGCGGCCACCTTGCCAAGAATCGGCTTGCGGAGAATTTGTAACCGCTTTCATCCTTCACTGGTCTCTCGTTTGCTCATCCATTCTATGAAAATTACTTACCTCCTCATCGCAGGATTGCTCATCGCCGGTGCATCCGTCCGCGCGGACGACGTCATCGAGTCCGTCATGAAAGACGGCTTCAAAGGCAAAGAGTCCATAGCCGCCAAAATCGGCAAGGGCGAAGCCTCGGCAGACGAAAAGAAGAAGATGGCCGGCCTCGTGGCCAAGCTCGTCGGCACCAAGCCCCCTCAGGGCGAAGCCAAGGCCTGGGCCGACAAGATCGGCAAGCTCGACATCGCCGCCAAGGCGATCGCCTCCGGCAAAGCCGACGCCGCAGAACTCTGGAAGGCCGCCGCGAACTGCAAGGCCTGCCACAAAGAACACAAGCCCGAGGACAAGAAGTAGGTCCAGCGGCGACAAATCGATTTAACAGACGCCCGGCGGATCACTCCACCGGGCGTTTTCCTTTCCGCCAATCGCCTCCCGCCAAGATCCGGCCACTCGATGGCAGGAACGGGCCTTCCCCAGCTCCGGCTCCCCTGCTACCTATCACGGCCACATGAACGTTACGGAAGTGCCCTCCAATATCAGCGACCCGGTCAACGCCCAGATCCTCGCCGTCTCCGAAGACCGCATCCAGGGCTTCCAGCGCGATCCCTTGGGCGAGATCAGCCGCTTATCCGGAGTCGCGCTCGACGTCGTCATCGAGCGCATCCACGCCATGCTCGACAAGGGCACGATCCGCCGCGTCCGGCAGACGCTTCTGGCTACGAATCTCGCGCAAGGGTCGCTCGTCGCGTGGGAAGTGACACAGGACAAGCTGGACGCCGCGTTCAACTACATGTTCGAGCAGGACCCCTTCTCCGGCCACGTCGTCACCCGCTCGACCGACGCCGCCACGCCCGGCTCGCAATACAAGCTCTGGACCACGCTCAAGATCCCGCAGGGCTACTCGATGGTGAAGCATTGCGAATTCCTGCTCGGCAAAGTCGGCGGCCAACACTTCCGCCTCATGCCCGCCAAACGCCTCTTCGCCCTCGGCGTCGGACACATCCGCCGTCGCGGTCTGGAAGTGGGGGCCAAGGCCGATGTCCTCGGCGAAGTCACCGAAGTCGCCATCACCCAGCTCAACGAACTCGAATGGCGTGTGCTCACCTCGCTGAAGCGCGAGTTCGAGATCGACGAACTCATCCCCGACCTCTGGCGCGCGCGCGCCGAGGAAGCCGGGGTTTCTCTGGAAACCTTCTACAAAGTGGCGGAAGACCTGAACACGCGGAAGGTCATCGGGCGTTTCAGCACCTTCCTCGAACACGTCAAGACCCTGGCCGACGGAGACCGCGTGACCCGCTTCAACGCCCTCTTCCACTGGGCCGTGCCCGCCGGCCGCGAGATCGAGGCAGGGCGCGAAGTGGCCCGGCACTTCTGCATGACCCACGCCTACTGGCGCGAAGGCGGACCCGAGTTCAAGAACGTGAACGTCATGGGCGTGGCTCACGGCACCGACAAAGCCCTCGTCCTTGCCAACAAGGCGGCCATCGACCAGCACCTCGCCAGCGTGGGAATTCCGTTGAGCTACACCAACGTCTTCTGGGGCGGCCGCAGCGAGATCAAGCCCAGCGAAATCTCCCCCTTCGCCTACCGCGACTGGTGCAAATCCGTCGGCCTCGATCCCGATGCGATGAGGGAGTAGCCCCGAAGCCGCCGACGCGAGGCGACGGACAACCAGTGACACGAACAATCCTCAATGCAGGAGCAGGTGCATGGGTCTTCGAGGAACATGCCTACGACCTCGCCCAAGCCCTTTGGGTCGATGCCTCCGACCGGCCAGCCGACCTCAACTTCATCCAGGCTTGGTCGGATCAAACTCCGCCATCAGGCGATTCGTTCGTCCCATGGGCCTCGATAGTTCAAGCCTCGGACAAAAGGCTTCAGGCCGAGGCGTTCACCCGCGACGGAGTTCCAACTCCCGAGACTCAAATCATCTCCTCGGAAGAAGAGCTCCGAACTTTCTTGAGAGACCGATCAAAGCAGAAGTGGGTTCTTAAGTTTCCAACCGGCTGCGGTGCCAAGGGCCATCAATTCGTGACCGCAGGGACGGAGCTTCGCGATGACTGGCCGCTTCCGTTTGTCATCCAAGAGTTCATCCAAATGGAAGAGCCCGCGGTTTATCGGCTCTACTGCGTCGCAGGCAAAATCTTCGGCTGGAACGCCCGCCGTTTTCCCTCTGGAACGAAGACATCCCCGTGGGTAGCCCATGCTCAAGGCGCACGTTACATCCACCTCGGCAACCCTCCTGAAGAAGCATCCCGAATTGCTGAGAAGGCTTTCAAAGCGACAGGACTCCTCGATTCCTTCGGAGCCGCGGACCTTTTGCCGAGCCAGCGTGGATGGCTCGCCCTCGAGGTCGGAACGGATGGTCTCTACAACCATGTCGATCGCGACTTCGCTTCGCCCTCCCTGAAAGACCAACTGGACCGGTGTCTGGCTGAAGCGTTCTGGAAGGACTCGGTTACGAAGCCTTGGGGATCAGGTCCATGGTTTCGTCGCCGCAACTCTGAATGACCCGGCTTCGTGCTCTTGGTGTCCTTCGTAGACGAAAACTTGGTCCACCAAGAGCTCTAAGGACCCAAACCGATTCAGCCTTTCGCTGAGGCAGCCGTCGTCTTCACTCCACCGAGAGTCTTCCACGCGACGAATCCCGTCGCCAATGCCAGCGCCCCGCAGATGAGATACGGCAGCGAGGGACGCAGGTCGAAGAGCGTCGCCGCGAAGATCGGTCCCGCGATGCGAGCGAGGCTGCCCGCGCTTTGCGCCGTGCCGATGGTGGCCCCCTGCTCGGAGGCGGACGCCAAGTTGGAGATCATGCCGAACACGGGCGGCCGCGTGAGGCTGGAACCGATGGACAGGACCGCGAGCACGACCAGCAGCACCGGCCAGTTCGTGACATAGGGCATCGCCACCAGACTGACGCCGACCAGCACAAGACTCAGGGCGATGAGCAGCGGTTCGCCGAGCTTCTTAACGGCCTTGCCCAGGGGCCCGCCCTGCACCAGTGCGCCGACCACGCCGCAAAAGGTGTAGAGGTAGACCACCCGCGAATCGAAGACGTGGATGCCGCCCTTCAGGTTCTCGACGTCGAAGCCGAAGTTGCGGCTGACCAGCAGGCCAAGCGTCGTCTCGAAGCACGTGAAGCAGAAGGTGGCCAGGAAGAACACACCCACCAGCGCGCCGATGCCGGGGCGCTTCAGCACATGGACGAACTGCTGGAACCTCGGCCGGTCTGCAGCCTCCTTCGCGCCTGGCTTCCAGCTTTCGGGGAGCTTCGCATAGGCGAGAACGAAGTTCGCCGCGCACAGGCCCGACGCGATCCAGCCGGGAGTCGAGATGTTCCCCAGCTTCAGGCCCAGGCCGCCCAGCGCAGGCCCGAAGATGAACCCGAGCCCGAAGGCCATTCCGATCAATCCCATTTTCTTAGACCGCTCCTCTGGCGGCGTCACGTCCGCGATGTAGGCCTGGGCGACGGTGATGTTGGCTCCACAGATGCCGGCGAAGACGCGAGCGGTGAACAAGAGCACAAGCGCGGCCGTTCCGGTTTGTCCCGAACCAATGGCGAAGACGGCGTAGGAGACGGCCGCCCCGGCAGTGCTCACCAGCAGGACCGGCCGCCTGCCGATGCGGTCCGAAAGCCGTCCCCACACTGGTGCAAAGATGAACTGCATGGCCGAATAGCTGGCCATCAGGCAACCGATGACGAAGCCGCTCGCATCAAGGCTCCGGGCGAAGATGGGCAGGAGCGGCAGGACGATCCCGAACCCGATCAGGTCGATGAAGACCGTGAGGAAGATGAACAACAACGACGGCTTGCGCATGACAGGCGTGAAGACTTAGGCGACGCCGGTCGGCGGTGCCAGAGGAATGACGGCGGGAGAATGACGAAGAACGACGGCCAAAGGCCGAAGAGCACAGCATGGTGGTCGGGCTTCTTTCGGATTTTGGCCTTCGTTCTTCGTCATTTCCCGGGCCATTCACGGCTTGCTCTTGGATGGGCCGCCCACTACCAACTCGTCGGTCACCCGATCGCCAAAGGAACGCCGGAACAACCGCACTGCGACAAAGCCACCAGAGCCAAGAGAATGAATTTTCTTTCGCCAGCCGCGCTCTGGTTCCTCGGCCTCATCGCGCCGGTCGTCGTCTTCTACCTGCTGAAGCGGCGGCGCACGGTCAAACTCGTCGCCAGCACGCTGCTCTGGCAGCGGTTCCTCGCGGAGAACCAGGCCAACGCCCCCTTTCAGAAGCTACGCAAGAACTGGCTGCTTCTGCTCCAGATTCTCCTGCTGATCCTCGCCGTGCTCGCCCTGACGCGGCCGTATTTCTCCGGCGAAACCAAGGTCGGCCGTCTGCGCGTCGTCATCCTCGACGCCTCGGCCTCGATGCAGGCCACGGACGAATCGCCAAACCGTTTTGAGAAGTCGCGCGGGGAAGCGTTGGCGCTCGTCGACAGCCTCCGTGATGACGACCAGATGGTCGTGCTGGTCGCGGGTGCCTCGACAGAAGTCCGCCAGTCCGCCACATCGGGCAAGGCCGCACTTCGCCGCGCCATCCAGGCCGCCGTCGCCGGTGAATCTCCCACGCGCCTGAAGGACGCCATCAAGCTGGCAGACACGCTGGCCCGCGCCGCCTTGCCGCCCGCCGATACCGCAGGCGCAACCAACGCCGCCTTGCCGAACGCTGAGATCCATCTCTACACCGACGGCGCGGTCGGCGACCTCAGCGAGTTCGAGAACAAGGGCCTGAACCTAGTCTACCACCGCGCCGGCAAAAGCGGGAACAACGCCGGCATCATCCAGCTCGATCTCCGCCAGAATCCCGAGAACCGTCGGCAGCGCGCGCTCTACGTCAGCGTTGGCAACTACTCGTCGAACGCGCTCGATTCCATCCTTGAGCTGCGTTTCGACAACCAGTTGCTCGAAGCCAAGCCCATCAAGGTCGCGCCTGGCGACACGGCCTCGCTCGTCTTCCTGCCGCAGCAGGCGAAGGACGGCGTGTTCCAGGTGAAGCTCGCCGCCGAGGACGATCTGGCCGCCGACAACGAGGCCTTCATTCCCAGCATCCTGCCGCGTCCGATCCGTGTATTGCTGGTGTCGAAGGGAAACCGCTTCCTCGAAAAGGCCCTCCGCGCCGCTCCCGAAGTCGAGCTGGCCACGGCGACGGACCTGGCCGCTCCGCCCATCGGCTACGACCTGCTGGTGCTGGACGATGTCCTCCCGTCCATCTGGCCGAAGATTCCCACGCTCGCCATCCGCACCGCGCCGACGAACTGGTTCGACGCCTCCGGGTCCGTGGAAGCGCCGGCCGTAGTCGATTGGCGCGGGTCGCATCCGCTCCTTCGCTACGTGAACTTCGACGCGGTGCAGGTCGCGGAGACGACGCGCATCAAGACGCCGAGCTGGGCGCAGTCCATCGTCGAGGCCACCGAATCGCCCCTGATCATCGCCGGCGAACTCGACGGACGCCGCATCGTCTGGATCGGCTTCGACACGCTCAACAGCACCTGGCCGCTGCGGATCAGCTTCCCAATCTTCGTGGCCAACGCCGTCGAGTGGCTCAATCCCTCGCCCGATCGCGGCGGACTGTCCGTCGTGCGTCCCGGCGATCCGTGGCGTGCGCCGCTCGCGTCCGACACCGCCAAGGCGACGTTGACGCTTCCCGACGGCAGCAAAAAGGAACTCGTGCCTGTCGCCGGCCAACGCGAACTCATCATCGGCGATACCGCTCATCGCGGCATCTATCGCTTCACCACCGGCACGAACGAAACCGTCTTCACCGCGAGCCTGCTCGATTCCGCTGAGAGCAACATCCGGCCGCGCGACCAGCTCAGCGTCGGCAAGCTCGGCGAAGTGGCCGCGAACACCCAGCGAAACGCCAGCAAGGAGCTCTGGCGCTGGATCGCCTGCGCCGCGCTGGGCGTGCTGATGTTCGAATGGTGGTTCTACCATCGCCGCACGGCGTGATCGGAATGACGAAGCACGAAGGCCAAATGAGAAATGCCTGAAGACCACACATCGCCCAGCCGCAGTGCGGCGCCAGAAAGTAGCCCACGGCGTGAGCCGTGGGTAAACGTCGACCCTGAGCGAGCTCCGGAGGAGCGGCAGACTCTTTCTCTATCGCCCCTCCGGGGCTTGGGGCGCTGGCGTTCTCAAAACCCACGGCTCACGCCGTGGGCTACTTTCTTCCGCGCCTCCGGCGCCGAAATGCGAGCTGAGTGGAGACTGAAAATTTCCTGACCAATGGCCTCGTCTCCTGAAAATCATCAGAAGAAGGACCGGTGGTTCCGGGACTGGTGGGTCTATGGAAGGTCATCTCAGCCGGTGATTCTAGTTTGGATGGCCACATTGGTCATCGGGTGTGCTGCATGGCTCTACTTGAGTTTGCTTGGAGTGCGCTACGGCGACTCTTCAACCGACTCCGTCGTCGTCTACACCTCCCAGGACCAGGTTTTCGCCGAACCCATCTTCCAAGAGTTCACCAAACAAACCGGCCTCAAGGTCCGCGCCGTCTTCGACAGCGAAGCCGTCAAGACCGTCGGGCTGGCCAATCGTCTCATCGCCGAGAAGTCGCGGCCGCAATGCGATGTCTTCTGGAACAACGAGGAACTCCGCACCGTCCAGTTGATCGAGGCCGGAGTCCTAGTCGATGGCGTGGGCCGGACGAACTTCGCCCACCGCATGCGGCAGCTCATCGTCCGCACCGAGTCGATCACCGACCCGCTTATCCCGCTCACGCTCGATGCGCTGACCAATTCGGCCTTGCGCGGCAAGGTCGCGTTGGCCTACCCGCTCTTCGGCACGACCTCGGCCCACTTCCTCACGCTGCGCCAACGCTGGGGAAACGAACGCTGGGAACGCTGGTGCCGCGCGCTCGCCGCCAACCAACCGCTGCTGGTCGATGGCAACTCCGTCGTCGTGAAACTCGTCGCAGGCGGACAGGCGCTCGTCGGCCTGACCGACTCGGACGACATCCGCGCCATGCAACGCGAGGGCAGGAAGCTGTTGGCCCTGGGCCTGTCCGGCGATGACGACCTGATGATCCAAAACACCGTGGCCCTGGTCCAGGGCGGCCCGAATCCGGATGGCGGAAGGAAGCTGCTGGAGTTTCTCGCTTCGAAACGGGTCGTGCAAATACTGGTCGATGCCGGCGCAGTCGAACCAGAGAGCCTTGTCGCAGGAGAAATGATCTGCGGCGACGGCCGCCCGATGGTCCCGGCCAACTGGCCCGCCATCGCCAAATCCCAAGCCGAAGGCATGGCCAGGCTGAAGGAGATCTTCCTGCGATGAACTGGCTCCTGCTCCAGAACAGCCTGCTCGTCGCCGTCTCGGCGACCGCCATCTCGCTGGTGCTCGGAGCGGCGGTCGCGACCACCTGCCTGTGCGTGCCGTCACGACTGCGCTGGCTGGTGCTCGGAGCGTCGGCGGTGGCGTTCGCGCTGCCGCCGTTTCTGGTGACCAACTGCTGGCTGGAACTCTTCGGCCTGAACGGTTCGCTCCGCGGTTGGCTGCCCGCGTCGATCCTATCCCTCGGAGGCACGGTCCTGATTCTTTCGCTCCTGCATTGGCCCCTCACGACCGGACTACTCGTCGCCGCGTGGAGCCGGACCGACAGGGCCGTGGTGGAATCCGAGCCGCTCCTGCGCGGCGGCGCGCTGATCCGCTGGATTCTCTGGCCGGCGGCGAAACCCGCGCTGCGCGTCGCGGCTGCGGCCACGTTTGTCCTGACATTGAACCAGTTTTCCGTCCCGGCCCTGCTCCAGGTGAAGGTGCTGCCCGCGCAGGTCTGGGTCGGATTCAACACCACCTTCAACTACGCCGAAGCTCTCCAAGCAGCGTTGCCGATGATCGTCCTGGCGTTGGCGGCGATCTGGTTTCTTTCGGGAACGAGGTGGACCGAACCGCGCTGCGGTTCGGTTGCCAGCCGCGGCGCGGCTGGCGCTACCTCGCTATGGCGGGGACTGGTTCTCGACAACACGGTTTGGTCCGAACGCATCGGCCCCGGCGCACGCTGGGCTGCCGGATCAGTCACAGTCGCGGTGCTCGGATTGTCGGTGCTGTTGCCTCTCGGCCAACTGGCCTCTGACTCGCGCGCCTGGGCGGACCTGATCCCGGCGGTGACGGCAGGCAGTGGTGCCATCGTGACCTCGCTTGCGTTGGCGACCATCACAGCACTCGTCATCGTCGCGTCGGCCCTAGTCGTTTCGCAAGTGGCACAGGCGCCCTCGCCTGTGCAGGGATTGGCCAACGACAGGGCGAGGGCGCCTGTGCCACTGCTCGCCACTTGGCTCATCTTCCTCGTTCCCGGCGTCGTCCTCGGCATTGCGATGATCTGGCTGTTGAACCGCCCGTTGACCGGCTGGTTTTACGGCAGCCTCGGCGTCGTGGTCTTCGGTTGGACGCTGCGTTATCTCGCACCCGTCTGGACCGCGCTGAAGCTCGCCACTTCCCAGATCGACTGCGCCCAGTTGGAAGCCGTGCAACTGGCCGGCGGCAACCGCTGGCAGCAGTTCCGGCTCGCTGTGTGGCCGCAGCTCGCGCCGATCGCCGCCGTTGTCTGGTATCTGGCGTTTCTCTTCTGCCTTTGGGATGTGGAAACCCTCGTGCTCATCGTGCCACCCGGCGGCGAAACGTTGTCGCTCCGCATCTTCAACCTCCTCCATTACGGACACAGCGGGCAGATCAGTTCACTCTGTTTGATCCTGCTCGGTATCGCGGTGTTGCCGTTGGTCGTCGGTGGCGGATGGCGGATGGTCGGTCGGCTGACGACCCGGAACCTGCAACCAGCCAACAGCCTTGCGCTATTCGCCGTTGTTTCGCTCTTAGCTGGCTGCACTCCCAAACATGAAGGCCAGACCGCGCTCGATTCGAAGTTCTTTTCCCATGTCGAAGTCATCGGCACGCGCGGCGGGGCTCCGGGCCAGTTCAACAAACCCCGCGCCGTCTGCGTGGACCGCGACGAGAACGTCTATGCCGTCGACATGACCGGGCGCGTGCAGAAGTTCGCGCCCGACGGACGTTTCCTCCTCTACTGGCAGATGCCCCAGACCGATCTCGGCAAGGCCAAGGGCATGGTGCGCGACGCCGACGGCAACGTCGTCGTGATCGAGCCGCACTACTCGCGGGTGAACCACTACTCGACCAACGGCACGTTGCTCGCGCAGTGGGGCCTGCACGGGACGAATGCCGGGCAGCTTGCTTTCCCGCGCGGCGTCGCGGTGAATTCGCGCGGAGACATGTTCCTCACCGAATACGGGCAGACCGAGCGCATCCAGCGTTTCACCTGGCGCGGGACGAACTTTGTCACGGGCTGGGGGAAACCAGGAGACAAGCCCGGCGAATTCGACCGCGTGGAAGGCCTCGGCATCGGGCCGGACGACCTCATTTACTGTGCCGACTCCTGCAACCACCGCATCCAGGTCTTCACGCCGGACGGCAAACTGGTCCGCGTTTTCGGCAAACCCGGCAGCGGCGTCGGTGAACTGAGCTATCCCTACGACGTCCGCGTCGATGTGGCGGGATTTATCTACGTCTGCGAGTTCGGCAACAGCCGCATCCAGGTCTTCGACAAGAACGGCGTGTCGGTGGAGATCATCGGCGGTGTGGGTGGAGCCCCTGGACGGTTCAACAACCCGTGGAGCATCTGCCTCGACTCGCGCGGCAACCTCTACGTGGCCGACGCTCTAAACCACCGGCTCCAGAAGCTTGTCAGGAAAACGACCGTGGCAAGGGGTTCATCCGCGAAGGACGCGAAGGAACGCGAAGAGACTGACAACCTCGTAACCGCCGATGGGGATCGGCGCACTTCATCGGGCTATCAGCGCAGACTAGCGTCTGAGGCTACGGAGTCGGGAGGTCGCCTATGAAATCGGGATGGAGTTCGTTCTGCCAGGTTGTCGCATGGTTCTTTGTTATCACAGGAGGGATGGCTCTCTGCGCCTGTCCTGGCTGGCCAGCAATTGGAATTCCGTTCGGAGCTTTGGCCGTTTGTCTGTCTCCGAAACGCTCTTGGGCAACTTGGATGAGCCTTGTGGCAGCCGTTGCCGCGACAGCGGCTCATGGAGTAGCGAAAAACAGAGAGTCTGGGAAAACGAAGGCTTGGATTGAAAAAGTGAACATCCAACGGGCGGCGTCTCCAGCCACCAACAACCCGCCTCCCGCCACCAACCCCAAGTGAACTTCCAATTCACCAATCCTCTCTGGCTCTGGCTCGCGCTTCCGGCGCTGGGCTGGACCTTGTGGTTTGCGTGGAAGTCCGACGCGCAGATCGGCGGATTGCGGAAGGCGTTCTCGTTCGCCATCCGCATTGTCGTCGTCCTCCTTCTCCTGCTCGCCCTCGCGGGTATCCAGTGGAAGAAGCCGCTGGAGGGCATGAACCAGTTCTTCCTGCTCGACCGTTCCGACAGCATCCCGGCCGCGCAGCAGGACATGGCCAAGGAGTTCTTCAACCGCACTTCGGCGGCGAAAGATCCCAAGGACAAGGCCGGCTTCATCGTCTTCGGCAGCGACGCGGCGGTGGAGTTCATGCCGTCGCCGTTGGCCAACATGCAGAAGATTCAGGCCGTCGTCGGCACGGAACGCAGCGACATCGCCGCCGCCATCCGCCTCGGCACGGCGGCCTTCCCGGAGAATGGCCAGCGACGCCTCGTCCTCGCCACCGACGGCAACGAAAACCTCGGCGACGCCATGGCCGCCTTGCTCGCGGCAAAGCCTCTCGGCGTGACGCTCGACGTGCTGCCGTTGGGCGTTTCGCGCGCGAACGACGTCTCCGTGCAACGCCTCGCGCTACCGTCCACGGTGAAGAAGGGCCAGACCTTCGACGTGAAGATCTTCGCCAACTCCGACCGGCCGACGAGCGGCAAGGTCCGCCTCTATCGCAGCGACACATTGCTCGGCGAACAGGACGTCCAACTGAGCGCGGGCAAGAACCTGCTGAGTTTTCCACAGACGCTGAACGACCCCGGCTTCTACCGGTATCAGGTCCAACTCGATGCCCCCGGCGATATGCTGCCGCAGAACAACCAGGCCAGCGGCTTCGCCTTCGTCCGTGGCGAACCGCGCGTGCTCATAGTTTCCTCCGCACCGCAGCAGGACGAGGAACTCGCCGCCGCCCTGCGCGGCTCCAAGCTCGATGTGCGCGTGATCGCCTCGGCTTCGTTCCCCGATTCGCTCGCCGAGATCCAGAGCTTCGACACCGTGTTCCTCAGCAACGTCTCCGCCGGCGAACTGGGCCGCGACCGGATGCTGATGCTCGAAAGCGCGGTCCGCGATTTCGGCGTCGGCGTCGTGGCCATCGGCGGCGACCAGGCTTTCGCGGCGGGAGGTTACCGCAACACGCCGCTGGAAACGCTTCTGCCCGTCGACATGGAGCTGAACAGCAAGAAGGTGCTTCCGCGCGGCGCCCTCGTGATCGTCTGCCACGCCACGGAGTTTCCGAACGGCAACCAGTGGGCCCGGGACATCGCCTACGCCGCACTCGACGCGCTCGGTCCGAAGGACGAGATGGGCATCACGCTCTGGGACGGACAGGACCGGTGGCTCTTCGAGCTCACGGAGGTCGGCGACAAGAAAGACCTCGGCCGACAGATCATGGGCATGAACCCCGGCGACATGCCGAGCTTCGCCAATGTCATGCGAATGGCCCACGAAGGTCTGAAGAAATCGACGGCCAACCTCAAGCACATGGTCGTCTTCAGCGACGGCGATCCCGGCGCGGCTTCGCAGAAAACCATCCAGGACATCGTCGGCGACAAGATCACCATCAGCACCGTGATGATCGGCGGCCACGTCATGCCCGACACGATGATGCAGATGGCCGACGCGGGCGGCGGGCGTTTCTACGACGTGCGTTCGCCGGAAGGTTTGCCGCAGATCTTCACGAAGGAAGCCGCCGTCATCCTCAAGAGCGCGATCTTCGAGGAGCCGTTCACTCCAATCCTGGCGCAATCGACCGAACTCGTCCGCGGGATGGGCGGGGCCTTTCCCCTGCTGCTCGGCTACGTCTGCACCACGCCGAAACCGCGCGCCGAGATTCCCCTGCTCACTCACAAAGGCGACCCGCTCCTCGCGCATTGGCAGTTCGGGCTCGGCCGCACGGTGGCGTTCACTTCCGACGCGCGCGGCAAGTGGGCCAAGAACTGGCTTGGCTGGGCGCGTTACCAGCAGTTCTGGACGCAGATCGCCCAGTGGAGCCTGCGGAAGCTGGAGAACTCCGACTTCGCCACCGAGATCACGATGGACCGGGGCGAGGCCGTCTTGTCCGTCGAGGCCGTCGATGCGGAGGGCAACTTCCGCAACTTCCTTGATCTCCAGACCACCGTCTCGACGCCGAAGGGGCAGAAGCAAATCGTGCGTTTGCAGCAGACCGGACCCGGCCGCTACGAGGCGCGGTTCCCTACGAAGGAAGTCGGCTCCTACCTGATGAATCTCGCGGAGATGAAGGATGGCAGCGTCCGCGCCTCGCAGGTCGTAGGCGCGAGCGTGAACTACTCACCGGAGTTCGCCTCGACCGAACCGAACCTGAATCTCCTGCGTCGCCTAGCCGAAGCCGGTGGCGGCCGCATCCTGAATCCCGCGACCGACAACCCATTCCAGGTCGGCCGCCTGAAAACCTTCCAGCCGGAAGATCTCTGGGAATGGTGCCTGAAGTTCGCCATCTGCCTCTTCGTTGTCGACGTCGGCATCCGCCGCATCGATCTCGACGGCGCGGAAGTCATGCGCGCGGTGAGAAAATTCGTCCTCAAGTTCATCCGCCAACCTGCGGCCGAGATGCCCTCAGACGCATCGCTTGGGGCCCTGCTTCAGCGCCGTGACCAGGTCCGCACGCAGACTCAGGCCAAGTCGGAGTCCCCCATCATCCAGAAGCCGATCTGGCGCCCGCCCGAGCCGACCAAAGAAGCCGTGGCCGCAGCAGGTCAACCTACTGCCGGGGAAATGCCCAAGGCGCCACCCGTATCCCCGGGCCCTGCCAAGCCGGCCCGGCCCCAGGAGTCGACGACGAGCCGGCTGCTCGACGCGAAGCGGCGAGCGCAGAAGGACAAGAAACCCGAGTAGTCGCAGCTCGTTGGTGATCGTTCCGCGGCGTTGCACTCCAGCCATTCGCCTGCCAGTTTTTCCGCACCTTATCCGCATGAGACACGCGCCGATCGATTCCAAACTCTTCGTCCAAAACCGCGAGCGCCTGACCAAGCTGCTTCCGCCGAACTCGCTGGCCGTCGTAAACGCCAACGATCTGGTCACGACCAATTCGGACGGCACGGGCCCGTTCTACCCGAACTCGGACCTGTTCTACCTCGCCGGCGTGGAGCAGGAGGAAAGCATCCTGTTGCTCGCGCCGGACGCGCACGACGATAAGATGCGCGAGATCCTTTTCCTGCGCGAAACCAACGACCACATCGCACGCTGGGAGGGCCACAAGCTCACCAAGCAGGAAGCGCAGACCGCGAGCGGCATCAAGAACGTCAAGTGGCTGTCGGAGTTTCCGACGGTCCATCGGATGCTCATGTGCGAGGTGGAGAACGTCTACCTCAACGCCAACGAACATCGCCGCGCCGTGCTGGAGCACGACTCACGCGACGATCGTTTCATCCGCGACACTCAGAGGACCTGGCCGCTCCACCGTTACCACCGCCTCGCGCGCCTGCTCTACGGCCTTCGTCCGGTGAAGTCCGACCTGGAGCTTGACCTGATCAAGGAGGCCGTCGCCTCGACCAATGCGGGCTTCGAACGCGTCGCGCGTTTCGTCAAACCCGGCGTCAACGAACGAGAGGTCGAGGCGGAATTCGCCCACGAGTTCATCCGTCGCCGCGGCCGTTTCGCCTACGCCCCGATCATCGCGTCAGGCGCGAACGCGAATGTCCTGCACTACATCGACAACTGCCTTCCCTGCAAAAACGGCGACCTGCTCCTGCTCGATGTCGCCGCCAGCTACGCGAACTACAACGCGGACCTGACCCGCACGATCCCGGTCAACGGCAAGTTCACCCGCCGCCAAAAACAGATCTACAACGCCGTGCTGCGGGTGATGCGGGGATGCACGAAAAACCTGACGCCCGGCAAACTGCCGAAGGATTGGCAGAAGGAGGCGGAGCTCATGATGCAGGAGGAACTCCTCGGCCTCGGGCTGATCAAGACGCGTGACATCAAGAAGCAGGACCCGGACAAGCCCGCCTTGAAGAAGTATTTCATGCACGGCGTGGGCCACCCGCTCGGCCTCGACGTCCACGACGTCCAACTCGTCGGCCAACCGATGCAGCCCGGCTGGGTCATGACGGTGGAACCGGGCATCTACATTCCGGAAGAAGGTTTCGCCGTCCGGCTTGAGGACGACGTCGTCATCACCGCCGACGGCCAGATCAACCTGATGGACGGCGTGCCCGTCGAGGTCGACGAGATCGAAGAGCTGATGGCCCGCTGACAACGTGGGTCCCGACGCGCTGCGGCTGGACCGCGAGTCTCAGCGCGACTCGCACCACCTGCCTGCCCATGCGAACCACCGACTTCGACTATCAGCTCCCAGAAGAGTTGATCGCACAGCAGCCGACGGCGGAGCGTGACCAATCGCGCCTGCTCGTGCTCCATCGCGACAGCGGAAAGATCGACCACAAACTCTTCAAGGACATCCTCGGTTACCTTCGTCCGGGCGACCTGCTGGTGATGAATGATTCCAGGGTCTTTCCGGCGCGCCTTCGCGGCCGCGATCCGGCCACCGGCGGGAAGTTCGAGATCCTTCTCTGCGACGAAACGGGCCGGAACGATTGGTGGACGATGATGCGCCCCGGCAAGCGGGCGCCCATCGGCAAACGGGTCGAACTCCTCGACCTCTCCGGCCAACCGAACGGTGCATTCGTCGAAGTGACGGACGTAAACGCCGTAGGCCATCGCCGCGTCTGCGTGGATGGGCACCACGACATCCTCGAACTGGCTGAGACCTGCGGAGAGATTCCGCTGCCGCCCTACATCGAACGCGCCGCCGGTGCGAGCACCGCGGCCGACAAGGAACGTTACCAGACGATCTACGCGCGACAGGCCGGCTCGATCGCCGCACCCACGGCCGGGCTGCACTTCACGCCAGAACTGCTCGCGCGGGTCCGATCCGCGGGTATCGAAACGGCCTTCGTCACCCTGCATGTCGGCATCGGCACGTTCGCGCCGGTGAAGGCCGATGACCTCGCCGACCACCGCATGCACGAGGAACGGTTCTCCGTCAGCGAAGCGACCGCAGCCGCGATCGCCACCACGAAAGCAAACGGAGGTCGTTTGATCGCCGTGGGAACCACGAGTGTTCGGGTGCTGGAATCCAGCGCCGCCAAGTCAACGGCCGGGGTCGTGACCGCCGGGGCCGGACGCACGAGCATCTTCATCCATCCTCCCTATCGCTTCCGGTGCATCGACGCGCTCGTGACGAACTTTCATTTGCCCAAGTCGACGCTGCTCATGCTTGTGAGCGCGTTCGCCGCTCAGGGCGAGGCCGCCGCGGGACGTGACCGGATCATCGCGGCCTACGCCGAGGCGGTCCGCGAGCGCTACCGGTTCTTCAGCTACGGCGACGCCATGTTCCTCGCATGAGACCGCTCCACCGCGCACCCGCCTGGCGACCCTACGTGCTGGTGAACATGGCGATGACCGCCGACGGCAAGACGGCCACGGCCAACCGGGCGGTGTCGTCCTTCGGCAGCCCGGCGGACGAGGAAAACCTCTACCGCCTTCGAGCCACCGTGGACGCCGTCATGAACGGCGCGCGCACCGTCGACCTCAATGCGATCACCATGGGACCGGGAGCGGAGAAGTGGCGCCGACTGCGGAAGCGACGCGGGTTGTCGGAGTTCAACCTGCGCATCATCGTCTCCGGCGGCGGCAGCATCGATCCGGACGCGGCCGTCTTCCGTGACCGCCGTTCTCCGCTGATCATCCTGACCCGCGTAGGCCTCACAGCAGCTCGGCTGAGGAAACTCGAATCCGTAGCCGACGAAGTCTTTTGTTCAGGCACGATTGAACTCGATCTCACCGCGGCTCTGCGTTGGCTCCGGACGGAGTGGAAAGTGAAACGGCTCCTCTGCGAAGGCGGTGGTTCCTTGAACGACTCCATGTTCCGCGCCGGTCTCGTGGACGAGGTGAACCTGACGATCTGCCCTTTCATTAGCGGCGGAAGCGGTGCCGCCACGATCTCCGACGGACGGGGATTCCAGAATCTCGCCAGCGCATGCCGCCTCAAGCTGGTCAGTTTGAAGCCAAAGCAGGGCGACCTGTTTCTCCGCTACGAGGTGATTCCGAAAAGCAAAACGGGCGCGGAATGAACCGCGCCCGTCTGAAAAAAGTTTGATCAACCGATCACTTGGCCTTGCGACGAATGACCAAGCCCAAGCCGATCACACCGGCACCGAACAGAGCCCAAGTGGATGGTTCGGGAACTGGCGTAACGGTTGACACCAAGAAGTTATCAACACGGCTGGTTCCTGTGGTAGCAACTGCACCTCCGTTTGCTGATACGTTTGAAGTGGTTTCAATTCTGAAAAAAATAGAAGCCCTATTCTCGAGGCTATCGATAGCCGAAAGGTCGAACGAAACCGTGTAGATTCCGGAAGGAGTCGTCGTGTTCCATGTCGGATTAGGGCTCGCGTTGGCCAACACACCATACGTCGCTCCAAACTGGGTGAACACGTTTCCATCGGTGCTGTATGAAAACTTGTAGTCCCGCGGACCGGTATTGCTGCTTGTTTGGTCGTAGGAAACCGAGAGGTCGAAGAATCCTGAGGTGCTCAACTGAAACTGAAGATAATCCCCAATCGCCCAAGTATTGCCGCTCAGGGAACCGTTCGAGCCGTTTCCCGAAACACTAGTCCAAGTAGATGCGCTAGCATGAAAACCGCGAGCCGAGCCAGTTCCGACTGATGGATTGATTGACGGACTTGTGAGCGCGGTGGGGTTAGGGCTCGGTGTCGACCAGTTCGGAGTTTCAAACGTCCAAAGCGCCACTGTATCTGCAGTAGCGGACAAACCCGACAAAACACTGATGGCGGCGATTACAGCGACGTGGTGTTTCATAAATTTTGGACAGAATCGCACTCCGACGAGACAAGGCAAACCGAGACTTTCGCTGTCGCGAGAAATTAACCGATCGAAAGCAACCGTGCCGCTTGAGCCAGCTCTTCTAATAGTGGCTCGACCTGGTTTCGTGGTGCGCGAATCAGCCGCGTATCGGTGAGGAAAAATATTTCCCGATCACGCATCCAGACAGGCAGCAGGGACGTAATGGAGTCAGGAATGGGGAAAGCCTCCTCCGTTCCGCTCAACAAACTCCAACCACAATCCTCTCCATGAATCACCTTTTCGCCCGCCTCGGCGTCGCTTCCTTGGCCACCGTCGCGGTCGCCCTCGGAGCCACCCAGGCCCACGCCCAGACCGCCTACGGGGTCTCAGCCGACGGCACCCTTGTGCGGTTCGACGTCACCACGCCGGGCCTGGTCACCTCCATCGGCAATCTCGGGTTCACCCCCGAGGGCATCGACTTCAGGCCGAGCACGGCGACGCTGTTCGCAATCGACATCGGACCGGTCACGAGCCGGCTCTACACCGTCGATGTCAGCTCCGGAGCGGCCATGGGAATCGGCGCCGGGTTCAGTTCGGTCGGATCGGTCGGCGGCATCGGCTATGACCTGACCACCAGCACGTCATTCGGCTTCGACTTCAATCCGAAGACTCTCCAAGCCGACGGGTCCATCCGCATCCGCCTGACCGGCACCAGCGGGGTGGACCTGCGCTTGAACTCGGACACCGGCGGAATCGCCGCCGTGGACGGTTTGCTCGACTACCCGGCGGCCGATCCGAACGGACCGGCCGTTCCCCGGGTAACGGCGTCCGCCTACATCAACAATGTCGCCCAAGCCGGCGGCACGACGACGCTCTTCGATCTCGACTCCGCGCGGGACGCGCTTGTCACCCAGAACCCTCCGAACAACGGACAACTCAACACGCTCGCCGGAGGCGGACTCCTCGGGGTGAACTTCACGGAAGTCGCGGGTTTTGACGTCTACACCGCGCCGGGTTCCGGGATGAACTTCGCCTTCGCCGCGTTGCAGTTGGAAAACGAGCGGGCGCAGAAGCTCTACTCCATCGACCTGACCACTGGGGCCGCCAGCCTGGTCGGTGCCATCGGCGCCGACGTCAGCGGCGGATTCGCCATCGCCCCTGTGCCCGAGTTGACCACGACCGGGACGGCCGCGTTTGGGGCATTGATCGGTTTCGCCGGGTTGCTACGGCTGCGGAAAAACCGCACGGCATAAGCCCGAAACAGTGGGTCGGCAGCAATACTTCCCGCGCCGTGCTCGGACGCGGGAAGCAATTAGACGTCCGATCAGGGACGGGATTCTGCGGGGGCGATTTCGGAGGCTGGCTGTGGCTTCATCTTTTCGCTGAGCGTGATCATGGCTGCCCCGATCATGATGAAGACCACGCCGCTCCAGCGGAGACCGGACACCTGCTCGTGGAGGATGAGCTTCGCGGCAATGGTGGTGAAGACGAAACTAAGCGCGGTCATCGGCCAGACGAAGCTGAGGTCGGCCTGGCTCATGAGGTAAAGGAGCACGCCGAAGAAGGCCGCCTCCAGCGCGATGCCGGAGAGCATCTTGGAGTTTGCGGCACCGGCTTTTACCAACCGCCAGATCTCGGAGGTCGAGACCTGCTTGACCTCGCCGATTTCCTTGATGGCCTTGCTCAGGAAAACCACGCCGACGGCTTCGCACATCAGGCCGACCAGGAGAACAAGGATCAGTTTCGTCATGCGCCGAAACGTAGGCACGGGACGGGGCCCACGCCAGCCCGGATGGAGCATCAAAAGCGGTGCCTTCGAGATCAGTTACCGCGACCGGGGACAGGCGGCGCTTGCTGGCCGGGAGAGATCGGGGTCGGGGGCAGTGGAGGCAGTTTCCCGGCGCTGACATCTTTCCTGGTCAATTCCCGGAGCACTTCCATGTGGACGATGGACTGCTCATACGTCATCGGCGTGGCGGCCGCCTCCGGGGTGGGATTGGCCAAAGCGCCCGAACGGATGGATCGCGTCGGAATGCCCTGGAGAACGTTCACCGGAAGCTGCGGGGCGGGAATGGATCCGCCGCCACCCAGCGCGCTCTGCATGGATTGCCCGCCGACGGGATTGGCCAAGGCCGACGAAGCGGGAGCAGGATACGGGACGCCGGGATTGAAGGGCGCTCCTGTGAAGGTCGGGATCATCGGCTGGCCGGGGACCGGGCCGCCGGCTTTGGGAGCCTTCTCCATGGAGACGTAGCGCTCCTCGTTGTTGTAGCGGATCTTGGCGGAACCATCGGTGTCGTTGAGCTGGACAAGCTCCAGACCGCCGTTGCCGTCGACGCTGTTGCGCTGGCCGGGAGAAAGGGACACGTAGACGGGGGCCGGGTTCTTGGGGTCCTTCTTGTCGATGGCGAACCACGCGGTGATCTCCGAGCCGACGCCGGACATGCCCATGAACTTGATATTGGTCGGTGCCTCCAGCTTGACCGGCTCCGGCGGTTTGATGACCGGCGGTGGCACGAGCCTGAAGGCGTTCTTCTCGGAAATGGCGCGATACGGATTATCGGCGGCTGAAAGAGCTGCCGCGGCGAGGAAGCTAGCGGCGAAAAGCACTGGAATTTTCCGGCCCGATTTCATGGTCGTAAGGTAAGAACTACCGAAAGAAACACCAGAGACAATCATCGGTTGCGCGGGAAGTGGACTGGAGGCTTCGGCGACGGTCTGCGGAAATCAAAAACCGCCGGCCCCTCGCGGGAACCGGCGGTTGAATTGATCGGAAGAATCCCTTCCGAATGGGCTTAGTAGGCGGCCTGCGCGCCCTTGATGTTCTTCTTCTGCATCCACGGCATGAGCGCGCGGAGCTTGGCGCCGGTCTTCTCGATGGGGTGCTGTTCACCCTTCTTGAGGAGAGCGTTGTATTTCTTGTAGCCGCCCTTGTATTCGGCGACCCAATCCTTCGCGAACTTGCCGTTCTGGATGTTTTTGAGCGCGATCTTCATGCGCTTCTTCACGCTGGCGTCGATGATCTTGGGGCCGACGAGGACGTCACCCCACTTGGCGGTCTCGGAGATCGAGAAACGCATGCCGGCGATGCCGGATTCGTTCATGAGGTCAACGATCAGCTTCAGCTCGTGGAGGCACTCGAAGTAGGCCATCTCCGGGCTGTATCCAGCCTCGGTCAGGACTTCGAAACCGGCCTGCACCAGCGCGGAAGCGCCGCCGCAGAGGACGGTCTGTTCGCCGAAAAGATCGGTCTCGGTCTCTTCCTTGAAGGTGGTCTCAAGGACTCCGGCGCGGGTGCCACCGACGCCCTTGGCCCAGGCCAGGGCCGTCTTGCGGGCCTGCTTGGAGGGGTTCTGGTAGATCGCGATCAACGCGGGCACGCCTTTGCCTTCGGTGAACTGGCGGCGGACGATGTGGCCGGGGCCCTTGGGGGCGACGAGGATGACGTCGACGTTCTTCGGCGGGACGATGGTCTTGAAGTGGATGGAGAAGCCGTGGCTGAAGAGGAGGGTCTTGCCCTTGGTCAGGTTGGGAGCGATGTCCTTCTCGTAGGCGGCGGCCTGCTTGGTGTCGGGCAACCCGACGAAGATGACGTCGGCGCGTTTGACGGCCTCGGCGGTGGTGAAGACCTCGAAGCCCTTGTCCTTCGCGACGGCGATGGACTTGGAGCCTTCATAGAGGCCGATGATGACCTTGGCGCCGGATTCCTTGAGGTTCAGCGCGTGGGCGTGGCCCTGCGATCCGAAGCCGAGAACGGCGAGTGTTTTGCCTTTGAACACGCCGAGGTCGGCGTCCTTGTCAATGTAGACTTTTGCCATGTGAATCTGGGTGGGTTTGAAAACGTGGGAAACTTAGCTGCGGGGGAGCGCGACCTTGCCGGTGCGGGTGAGGTCGAGGATGCCGAAACCTTTCATCAGCTCGATGAACTTCTCGATCTTCGACTCTCCGCCGGTGATCTCGATGGTGAGGTTGTCGGGCTGCACGTCGACGACCTTGGCGCGGAAGAGTTCGGCCATCTGGGCGACTTCGGCGCGGTTGGATTTGCCGGTCTTGACCCGGATCAGCACGAGCTCGCGGTCGATGTAGTCGCCGTCGCGGTAGTCGATGACCTTAACGACGTTGACCAACTTGTTCAGCTGTTTGCAGATCTGTTCGATGGTCGACTCGTCGCCGCGGGTGACGATGGTCATGCGGGACAGGCTCGCGTCGTGGGTGGGCGCGACGTTGAGCGTGTCGATGTTGTAGCCCCGGCCGCTGAAGAGGCCGGTGACACGCGTCAGGACACCGAATTTGTTTTCGACCAGGACCGACAGGGTATGGCGCATATTCTTATTTGGAGCGTGAATCGTGGAAGGTGGTTTCTGCTGTTTCGACCCCCGGGACCACTTCTCACGCCTTCACCAGCCCCCGAAAGTCAAAAACCCGCGTCCGTTCGGGACTGCGGGCGACCCGGGAGCCGTTGGACGACCCAGAGCGCCTCAGCCCCGCCGGAGCGGGACAAGGGTTGCTACTACAAGGTTGCCCTTCGGAATCATCGGCTGCCGAACGTAGCCGTCGCGGATTGCGACGGTCAATGGGTTTTCCTTGAGGCTCAGAAAAACGGATTGTGGGCCTTTTCCTGCGCAATCGTGGTCAGCGGACCATGCCCCGGACAGAGCAGCGTTTCCGTCGGCAGGTTGAAGATGGATTCGCGCACCTTCTGCTTGGCCAGGTCCCACGACTGATTACCACGCCCCATCGATCCGGCGAAGATCGCGTCGCCGACGATCGCGGCGAACGGACCGTCCTCCGGAAAATTGCCGATCACATAGGTCACGCCGTCCTCGGAATGGCCGGGCGTCTCGCGGTTCGAGATGCGCAGGCTGCCGAGCATGATAAAATCGTTCCGCCGATTGCGATGTTCCGGCGGCGTGCCCTTCAGATCCGAATGCATGCGGATCTTCGGATACTTCTCGCGGATCGCCCCGAGTCCGGCCACGTGGTCGGAATGGCCGTGGGTGAGGAAGACGTGTTTGAGCTGGAGATTGTTCTCCTCGATCAAGGCGAATATTGGAGCCGCGTCAAAGCCGGTGTCGAAGAGCGCGGCCTCGCGGTTGACCTCGTCCCACACGAGATAGGCGTTGACCGTCATGCCTTCGCTTTCGGTCGTGATCTGCCGGATCTCGCGCCATTGCCCGAGGTCGGGCGGAGTTGGCTGCCAACCCTTCACCAGACCTTCCAGCTTGCCGGCATCGAGTTGCACAAGCTTGCCGAGCGCGGCGCAATTGATCGCCTTGGACAGCGTGCCGGTCGCTTCGAAGTCGGAGAGTTCGGCGACGGACAGGCCTGCGGCTTGGGCGGCCGCTTCGGGCGTGGCGTTGATGGACAGGCGGGCCTTGCGAACGACATCGCCGGCGTGGTCTTCGAGATTCATGGCGCGGGAAGGTAGGCGTCCCGGGCAAGCCCACGCAAGCGGGGTGAAATAGGGATGCCTCGAACAACCCGAAGGGACCCGCCGACAACGAAGAATCTCGGGGGAAACCAGGGTCGCGCAGGCATCCCACCTGCATGGTTCCTGTGTTTTCGGCGACTTCATCAAACACTTCCGAAAATGGCGACCGATTCGCAAAAGGAACCAAGCCATCAACAGGAACTCGAACCCACGGGTCGTCCGGCGCGGAAGCGTTGCGGTCAAACTCGACACCGCCAACAACCGGTCGGAGGACCGGACTTACTAGTAGTTTTTCCTGGCCTACCGGGACGCGCACGGCGGACTAAGCAGCCGCAAATCCAGCGACAAGGCGCAGGCGCGGACGGAAGCCGAGCTGGCGGCCACGAAGCTGGCCTCGGGCGAGGCTCAGGTGCTATCCATGACCAGTTCCGACCGGAAGCAATCCCTCGCGGCCCGGAGCTTCACCGATCGGCTCGGGGTTGCGCTGTTGTCGCCGGCGGCGGGCTACGCAGCGGCTAAACGCCGTCTGCCGGCGCGGACGAACCGCCTGTCGGTGGCCGAGGCGGCGCCGCGCGAATCCTAAATCCGGACAGCGGACTGCCGTCAATAGTCGTAGAGCCCAGCGTCCTTCGAATAGCCGCCCCCGCCGCCACCCGGACCACCCTCGGGTCCGCCCATGAAATCACCCAGCACCTCGCCCATGTCTTCCTCGATCTTCTCCGGGTCTTCGCCCGATTCGAGGCGCTTGATGGCCACGTCGAGTTCCTTGGGCACGGTTCCGGGCGGCATGATCTCCTTCATCTTTTTCATCATGTGGGCCAAATGGCGCGGGTTGTTCTCGTCGAGATGGTCCATGTCGCGCTCGAGTTCGCCCATAACCTTCTCGACGCGCGGGTCGTCCATGTCCGGCATCGGCTCACCGGTCTGGGGGTCGACGTCCGGCCCGGTCGAAGTCGGCTCCGCCACGCCCTTCATCATCGCGAACCGGCTCACTTCCTTGGTGAGCTTCTTGTTGCCGCACTTGGGGCAGACGGGAATGCGGTCCGGTTCCACCCGCTTGGAGAGGAAACTGAAAATCTTCCGGCACTTGGGACAGGCGAATTCGTAGATGGGCATGGCTTAAAGTCGTGTCTTTCTTGGTATCTGGCCGAAGAAGCCGTAAAGGCCCCGCAGCCAGACTGCGAGATACCCAAGGAGGACGCAGGTGGCAAGTCCCAGCCCCAGTCCGTCGAACTTGGGCAGGGCTTTGGCGTTCGCGCGGAGGATCAGGAAATGGAGGATGCCAAAATATGCGATCACCGACGCAGTGAGCTTAAGGCCGCTGCCGAAGACGTGGTTGAAGGTGTTGTCGCGGTTCCCAGGCGACAGATGGTGGCCCCGGTTCGGGATGTTCCAGAAGCGTTCCGGCACAAAACGCATCCCGAAGAAAACTCCGCCCATCAACAGCATCACGCCCGTGGTGAACCCAACCATGAAGCGGGCATGGTCCTCGCGCGTCATCCAGCCGTCGGCCTGGCCTTTGCCGTCGAAGTGGGTGGCGACCCGTTCCGGCAGACGATGCGACGACTGCGCGACGAAGAGCGCCACCGCCGCCTGCACGAAAAGGCAGAGGAGCAGTTCACGTCGGACGGAGCGGAGCGCATTGGATAGCATCTCGGAAATGAATATGGTGTTTTTCCAGCAACCTCAATGTCGGCGCAATCGGACCGCGGGTTGCACAAAAAAGCCCCGGCTTGAGGGCCGGGGCTTCGAGAAGTCTTCGGGACCGGATTATTTCAAGCGGTCGAAGGATTTCTGGAGAAGCTGCCAGTCCTTCAGGCCGCCGGTCTTGGAGCGGGCGTCGGCGTTGATCTTGGCTTCAAGCGCGTTCTTCGTCGGGCGCGGAGCCTTGTAGAAGATGCCGAACTTGCCGGGGTGGATGTTGTCCGCCAGGCGGTAGGCGGCGTATTCGTCCGTGACGTCGTGGTCGGCCGGAACGAGGTCAAAGGCACCGCCCTTGCGAGGGTTCGAGTTGTCGAAGGCACCGGCGTAGAACTCGACGCATTCGCTGAGGCACTGGATGAAGCTGAAGCCGTCATGGTCCATGGCGGCCTCCATCATCTGGAGCAGGTGGTTCGGGTTCGTATGGGTCGTGCGGGCGACGAAAGTGGCACCAGCCGCGATGGCTTGCTTGATCGGGTTGATCGGCCGGTCGATCGCGCCCCAGGTGTCGGTCTTGGACTTGAACCCGATCGGCGACGTGGGCGAGGTCTGCTTCTTCGTCAGGCCGTAGACCATGTTGTCCATGACGATGAACGTCATCTTCACGTTCTTCCGGGCCGTGTGGTTGAAGTGGTTTCCGCCAATGGAGAATGCGTCGCCGTCGCCGCTGAAGGTGAAGACGTGCAGATCGGGCCGGCTCAGGCTGACGCCGCTGGCGAAGGCGAGTGCGCGGCCGTGGATGAAATGCGCGCCGTGAGCCTGGACGAAATACGGGAAGCGCGAAGAGCAGCCGATGCCGGCGACGGTCGTCACCTTCTCATGGTGCATCTTACGCTTTTCGATCAGCTTGTAGTAGAGGGCGAGGACGGAGAAGTCACCGCAACCGGGGCACCACGTCGGGTGGTCGGCGGCGATTTCCTTCTTCGTGAGCCCCTTGCGTTCGGCGTCGGTGGGAAGCGCCACGACGGCGTTCGCATTGCCGGTGCGGGCGAGGACTTCAAACGGAATGGCGGGAGCGGACATAATTGATTCGGTTCTAAAAAGTTTTTCCGGTCTCAGTTTCAGCGCTGCGGCAGGAAGGCCTGCACGCGATCGAGGATGTCCCTCACCTTCCAGGTGAGGCCGTCGGCCTTGGTCACCGCCTTGATCTTCGGATCGGCATAGCGCCCCCGCAGCAGGCTCGCGAGTTGGCCATGGCCGTAGAGGCCCTCATCCGTCATCTCGACGACGACGACGTGGTTGAAGCCGGCGAAGATCTCCTCCAGGCCGTTCGGCAATGGATTCACGTGCTTTAGGTGGATGGAAGAAACGGCGTGACCGGCTTCGCGCGCCTTGGCGACTGCTTCCTGGATCGGGCCCTGGGTGGAACCCCATCCAACTATGAGGACCGTGCCTTCCTTCGCACCGTAGACCGCGGGGACGGGTAACTCCGCGGCGAGACGCCGGAGCTTGTTGCGGCGTTTTGCGTTCATCGCCACGTGCAGCTTGGGCGAGCCGGTCGGGTGGCCCAGTTCGTCGTGTTCGAGGCCGGTTACGACGGGATATTTGCCGCTGGCTACGAATGTGCCGGGCGTGACGTGACGCGTGACTCCGTCCGGCACGGTGAGGTCGTAGGGCTTGTGATCCTCGACGGGTGTCAGATCGGGACTGATGTCCTGGCAGACCTTCTCGAGATTGGGTTCGTCAAACGCCTCGATGCGCGTGGCGATTCCCTGGTCGCTCAAGATGATCACAGGCACCGAATACTTGCGGGCGATATTCACCGCCTCGATGGCCATGTAGAAGCAGTCTTCAACGTTGGCCGGGGCAATGACGACGCGGGGGCTGTCGCCGTGGCCGCCGAAGCAGGCGATGTTCAAGTCGGACTGCTCGATGTTCGTCGGCATGCCGGTCGAAGGTCCACCGCGCTGGACGTCTACGATGACAATGGGCATCTCCGCCATCACCGCCCAACCCAGCGCTTCGGTCTTAAGGGAAATGCCGGGTCCGGATGAACCAGTCACGGAAACGCGGCCGGCCCAACTGGCTCCGAGCGCCATTGAGATCGCGGCGATCTCGTCCTCGGTCTGGACGAAGGTGCCACCGTATTTCGGAAGTTCACGGCGAAGCAGCTCCATGATGTCGGACCAGGGGGTGATTGGATAACCGGCGCCAAACCGGACACCCGCAGCCAACAGGCCGTAGCCGAGGGCCTCGTTGCCGTTCATCACGATCTGGTGCCGGTCCTTCCTCTGCGCGTCGGCGAAGCGGTAGGTTTCGAGCAATCCTTGGATCTGGTTGCTGTATCCAGCGTGGAAGCAGGTCAGCGCGTTCTTGACGATGCTCTCGTCCTTGCCGCCGAAACGCTCGGTGATGAGCTTCTCGAGCTTCGGCAGGTTGAGGTCGAACATCTTGGCGATCAGTCCGAGGGAGAAAATGTTTTTGCCCTTGTCCTTGCCGGTGCCGCCGATCGCTTCAACCGTGCGCGAAGAAATCGGAACGCCGACGTGGTGATACTTGTCCATCCACTCAGGCTTGATGTCGGTCACATGGTCCGAATCGTAGAGGACAATTCCGCCTTTCCTGAGCGAACCAACGTGGTCTTCGTAGCTGTGCTGATAGAAGCAGAGTAACACGTCCGCTTCGTCGCCGGAGCTCAGCACCTCACCGGAACCGATGCGCACTTGGAAAATGGAAGGACCGCCGGAGATCGTCGCCGGGATCGTCATGAAGGTCATGACCTCCTGTTCACTACGACCAGCCAGTCGGGCGAGGAAACCGCCGATGGCTTGGATGCCGTCCTGGGAATTGCCGGCGATGCGGATGACCGCCTCGGAAATGCTGGCGACCTTGGGTGGACCGCCCGCGGGTTGGGCGGGTGAAATAGCGTCACTCATGAATGATTGTCTCAAATATCCAGTGCAGGGCCACGGAGACACGACATGCCCGTAAGGCCTTGCTCACTGGTTGAAAGCGACGCTAACAGGCAACGTTTCCGAGTCAACCGCGCCTTCGGCGAACATGGCGAACTTCGCCCGGGCGCTCCGTTTCCTACCGCTTCAGACCGTCCAATTCAGTTCTGCCAGCGCCCGCTCGATCCCGTCCGCCACGCCGTAACCGCAGAACTTTTCGCTGACATGGCCGCCGTGTTCGCGAACTTGCCGGGCGACTTCGGGAACCCCGTTTACCGGCGTCACGATGAATCCGGCCACGTCGTTCCGCAGCATCGGCAGGTCGTTCAAGTGGTCCCCCGCCACCAGAATCTTGGAACGATCCACGCCTATCCGGCGGGCTATCTCCTTGAGCGAGGAACCCTTGTTGTAAGCCGAATGGCTGAAGCGTGCCCAGACGTCGTTGCGGACAACGACCAGGTCCGGATGGTCCCGGCAAAACTCGTCGAGGTAGTCGTTGATCGTCTTCGCATCGGCGGCGGTCCCAGCCGTCAGGCACAAGGGCGACCACGCATCCTCATAGAGGGTCGCGTCGAAGTTTTCCTCGATCCAGTTCATCAGACGCGGGACCGACGGTTTGATGCGCCCAAACAGTTCCGCGTGCGCCCGGGTGCAGCCATCGTTCCAATCCTCCATCGGGACATAGCGGTGATGCTGGTGGACGAAGATCTCGCGCTCCACAAGCACCAGGTAGTCGGGTTTGATCTCCAGTTTCGAGCGGGCCATCGCCTCCATCAGGCTGGCCATTTCGCGACCGGTGTTGATGACCCACTTCGCGCCGGCCTTCTGCAACCGCCCGATCACGTCGACCACCGGCGGCGCGATCGGCGGATTGTCGAACTCGGCGAACAACGTTCCGTCGAAGTCCGTCGAGATCAGTTCCAGGGGCAAGCTCATGGGCGGGCAGTTGAACCATAGAGGAGCTCGTTCCGGCGAGGGATTTCCCCGTCCGATGGAACCGGATGTCCACCGAACACCATCACTGTGTCCGGTGGACATCCGGAGCATCACGGCCAACAATCCAACCATGCAGTCGCTCCAAGACCGATACGACGATGCCATGCTCGAATTCAGCATGGGCCAGTTCGACGGGGCCATCGAGAAACTCACCGCCATCCTCGCGGAGGACCCCTCCTACTTCGATGCCCAGCTTTCCCTCGGCGGCGCCTACTACCGCAAGAGCGACTTCGCCCGCGCCATCGCCGAAGGCCACAAGGCCGAGAAGCTGCGCCCCACCGAACAGCTCGTTCACACCAACCTCTCCCTCTTCTACATGAAGTCCGGCGACAAGAAGACCGCCGAACATCACGGCCTCCAAGCCCGAATCTCTTCGTGGAAGGAGAACATGGCCAAGCCCGATTCCTCCGTCGCGCCCACCGGCGATCCCGAACTGCAAATGGCCCAGCCGAAACTTGCGCCCGTGAAGCTCCCCACCAAGTTCCCCGACATGCCGTGGAAGAAGAACAAGCCCGCCGTCGCAGCCGCCCCGTCGAATCCGAACCAGCCCAACTCCGAGACACCGTGAGCCGTCGTTCCCATAAACTCCGCAACATCTCCCGCGTCAAAGCCAACCCGAAGGTCGACCGCGCCACCGGCGGATGGCTGGTGCGCTTCACCCGCGCTGCCAAGATCACCCAAGTCTACTTCGGCGACTTTTCCCTCGGGGGTAAAGCAGAGTCGCTCAAGGCCGCCATCGCGAGGCGCGACCGCCTGGAGCGCGCGCTCAAGCCCTCATCCGCCCGCTTGACCGAGAGGCTGCTCGATCCCAATCGCGGTGTTGGCCTGCGCCGTCAGAACATCACCCGGAACGGACGAACCAGCGTCTACCAATTCGCCGAAGCGGTCTGGTCCGACCGGCCCGGACACATCGTAAGCCGACGTTTCTCGGTGACTAAATACGGACGCAAAGGTGCGCTCGCCCTGGCCCTTGACACCCGTAAAGCCGCCATCAAAGCCATCCTCGAACGCCGAAAATGAGCGAACCCCATTCCTCGCAGCCGCTCTGGTCACGCGCCGCCGCCGAGGACAGCCTCGCGCCCGGCCAATGTCGGAGCGTCGCGGCCGGGGGACGCCAGTTTTGCCTCGTCAGGTTGGACGCCGGTTTCCACGCCCTCGACGACGAATGCCCGCACAAGGGCGCGCCCCTCGGTGCGGGCCATGTGGAGAACGGGAAAGTCTACTGCCCGATGCACGGCTGGTGTTTCCACGCCACGACCGGCGCATGCGAAAGCAACCCGACCAAACCCGCCCGCCACTATGCGACCAAGATCGAAGGCGGCGAGGTGTGGATTGGAGTGAACGACAAAACCTGAAGGCCAAATCTGCGGAACGCGGTCCTCTGGACTCCAGCGCCTCCGAACCGCGTTCGCAAAACCGACCTTCGCAACGTTGTGCCTCGTCCAGCCTAGAAAGCCCCGCTCTGACGCTCAGAAGTCGGTGTTCGGCTGCTTCACGTCGATTCCCTTGATCCAGAC
>Ga0163144_10003380_pt1 | contig 36344 bp, 34 predicted proteins | sample OliLak19BULKMAT1_FD_123175 | JGI IMG/M metagenome (GOLD analysis project Ga0163144, IMG submission 123175) | Freshwater microbial mat bacterial communities from Lake Vanda, McMurdo Dry Valleys, Antarctica - Oligotrophic Lake LV.19.BULKMAT1 | ecosystem: Environmental > Aquatic > Freshwater >...
ACACATGGGCAAGCCCGGTGCCCTCAGCCGCTACGTCGTCGAGTGCAAATCCGGTCTGCGCCCACCGGCCTTGCCTTATCTCAAGAAACTAAAAAATGTGAAAAGTGCGGTTTGACCCCTTTTGTGTTTCTGACCACGGCGATCGGCGCACGGAGCACGCCTATTCCGCCACCTATCTGGGGGTTTGGGAACGGCTGCTCCGCTCGCTCCCGATCCCGGTGTTGCGAGCGGACACATGGAACGAGGGAGAATGGAACCCCGGCCAGACGCTCCGCCCGGAATGATGCTTGTCGAGCGCGTGGTGCCCCCTGAGCGGGACGCTGACCGGCACCCGGACGAATATCCATCACAAAGATACAAGCAGGGCGCTTGCGTGACGCCCGATAGGCATGCACGAAATCAACCCAACCGGGTCGACCAAGAATACGGGGCCGCCCCCCTTGGAAGAGAAGCGGCCCCGGTTGTTTTCTTATGGATTAATCACTCACTTCATCGCCAAATCCCGACCTTCGGACCAGGAAACGATGCGCAAGGGGAGGACCAGCTTGCGAGCGACGACGTTTCCGTCGATCCGCGCCGGCTTGAACTCCCACTGAGCGATCGCCTTGGTCAGGGTCTCGGCAAGCTCACCATCGACGCTCTGGCGGAGAACCAAATTCTCCGGTTTGCCAGACGCACCGATGACGAACTCGACCTCGACCGTCAAACCCGCATGGTGCGAGCCGACCTCGGGCATGACTACCGACACCGGCACGGGTATGTCCGTGCGGCCCCGGTAGGACTCGACATAGGCCTGTTCACTGCTCTTGGCCGAGAGGGCCAAAGGAGCGGCGAGAAGGCCGAGGCTGAGGGCATACGTAACAACTGACGACTTGATCTTCATGGTCATAAACTCCGCACGCGGGGCGGAGAGTTCATTTTCGTTTTGAGAGCACCGCACGACCACCGGTCACAAACGGACCGCAGGAGCGCGCGATGTTTTCCTTCCGATGCCAGCAAGCACATCGTGGGGAAAAGTCATCGTTCTGGGGCACCTCGCGAAAACGGGCGCACATCCACCCTCGCCATCAGCGCAGCCAACTCCGGTCGAAGAGCCTCACTCCAACCGGAAAAGTCAAAGAACCAGCACCTGACTTGGGGAAACTTTGAAAGCAGCGAACAACGCCATCCTAGCACAGGACATGCCGAGCCGTCCAGTTACGTTCAGGTATCGAGAGGAGTCATGCCAACCCCAAGCAAAATGCAATACCACTGCAGACAGCCTCGCCGAGCATCAACGAAACGCCACGCCCGACACCCCACGCGCGTCAACCCATCTGGTGGCACTGGTCGGGCTAGTGTCCGTCCCTCCCGCGGCAGCCGGCGGGCTGGGCTTTTGTTTGCACCTTGCCTTGGCGGAGGCTGCGCAGAGGGGCGCACGGGCGATTTGATGGCCGGCTGTTCTCCGGGTTTGGCCATCACCGAGCCTGTTCGCCCCTCTGCGCCGCCTCCGCCTCGCTGCGCTTTATACTTCGCACTTCCAAAACAAAGACCCTGCAGCCCTCCCACGCTAACGCTTCCTCCGTCCTCGGTCGATCCTCGGTCAGTCCGGCCCACACCCCGATCAGCCGAACCTTGGTGCAGCGAAACGAGGTTCGGGGGTGGAGGCACCTTGTTCGCTGGATCGTTGCCTCGGCTGAGAATTGCCAACTCGCAGCCTCCAGCCCCGGACCTCGTTTCGCGGGTTCCGCGTTTTCGTGTCTGTGGGTGTTCGCGTGAGCGATCAGCTCGGAGGCGTGGTCGGCTGACCACGTCGCGGCCTCAGCGAGGCCGCCTACAACGGGGGTCTTGCATTTCGGCCTCCTGGGAGCTTCAGGCCCGCGACAATGATCAGGCCGATCAAAAAGAACCCCCCATTGGCCAGAACCGCCGTCCGGTAGCCAAAGTGCGTGGCCATTTCACCCATCGACAGGGGGCCGATCACACCGCCGAGTTTCCCGAAAAGGCCCCAAAATCCAAAAAACTCCCCCGATCGGCCCGCCGGCGTCAACGCCGCGACCACCGCCCGGCTCGACGATTGCAGCGAACCGATGCCCAGACCCGCCAACGCCCCGATGGCAAAGAACTCCGTCTTGGTCTGGCAAAACGCGGCCCACCCACAGACCCCCACCCAGAGCAACAACGCGATCACCAAGGTCGGTTTCGCCCCGACCCGGTCCTGAAAGTAACCGAAACCAAAGGCGCCCAAGGCACTGGTGATCTGCAAACCCGCAAATAACACAATATTCTCCGTCGTCGTCAGATGCAGAACTTCTGTACCAAAGAGCGACGCGAACGTGATGATCGCCATCAGTCCCGAAAGGAAAAAGGTAAACGCAACGAAAAACACCGCGAGGGTCCGGTGCTTCGGCAATTCCCGAAGGGTCCGACCAATGGAGCCCCACGCCACCGTCAGGTAACTTTGTCCGGGCGGCAGCGATTTCGGCAACGAGCGTTCCCGCAACAAGAGTTGTGTCGGAAGACTCGCCAGCAGAAAAAACGCCCCCGTCATCACAAACGTCCACCGCGCAGAGGCCTCCATTCCCATGATGATCCCGAGCGCCAACCCCAGACTGAGCAATCCGCCCATGTAACCGAAGCTCCAGCCATAACCCGAGATGCGACCAACGTTCTCCGGCGTACTGATCTCCGGCAGGAAACTCGCGCAGAGGTTTTCACTCAGGGAAAAGGCCACGTTGGCAATGAACACCAGCCCGAGCGCGAGCCAGACATCACCCGCTCCAGTAAAGAAGAGCGACGCCGTCGCGAACGAACAGATCGTGGCCGAAACCATCAAAAAGCGCTTCTTGCGGGCCGTAAAATCCGCCACCGCTCCGAGCCAGGGAGACACCACGATCACCAGAAACTGCGACGACGCCAGCGCCCGGCCCCACCAGCTCGACGCAGACGCGTGGTCAAGCGCCACGGCTTCCTTGAAATACACCGCGTAAACGACCGTGATGATGATCGTGGTGAACGCCGAATTTGCAAAATCGAAACAACACCAGCCAAAGATCTCGCTGCGTTTCACCGGCAGCGGGGACGGGGAGCTCATCCCCGCAGCGTTTCTCCCCCTCCCCCGCAACGCAAGCGAACAGCGGCCCACGGGCCAGTCGAGGCGCGTTTGGGCCAATTTCTGAAACGAATGCCCCCCTTTACTGAAAACACCGCTTGCGTCGGTGCCGATCGCTCCGATCTTGCCCATTGACCATGTCTGCGTCCGAAGTTTCTTCCCGTCGCCCTTCCTTAGTCCAACGCGTCACCGGCGCCCTCATTCAGTGGATCGACTCGGATTACTGTCCGGGTGGAGCCGACAAGATGCGGAACGAGCCCGACAAGGTGGACTGGATCCGGGTGATGCCTTTTGTCTTTCTGCACGCCGGCTGCCTGGGCGTGCTTTGGGTCGGCTGGAGCCCCGTGGCTCTCTGGACGGCCCTCGCCCTGTATTTCATCCGGATGTTCGCCGTCACCGGTATCCACCATCGCTACTTTTCCCACAAGACTTACAGCACGTCGCGTTTCGGTCAGTTTCTCCTCGCCGCGTTTGCCGGTACCACGGTCCAGCGGGGATCACTCTGGTGGGCCTACCATCATCGGCACCACCACCAGCATTCTGACGGTCCGGAGGACGCGCATTCTCCTCACGTCCATGGGTTTCTCTGGTCCCACATCGGTTGGATCACCAGCCGGCGCAATTTTCCGACCGACTACACGAAAATCAAGGATTTGGCCAAGTTCCCGGAATTGGTCTGGCTGAACCGCTTCGATCTGGTGGTGCCAATCCTGTTCGGCTTCGCGACCTACCTCGCCGGCGTGGGGCTCGAGCGCTTCGCCCCGGGTCTCGGGACCACTGGTCCGCAGATGCTGGTCTGGGCCTTCTTCGTCAGCACGACGGTCCTCTTTCACGGCACCGCCTGCATCAATTCCATGGCTCACTTGATGGGGCGACGGCGTTTCAAGACGGACGACGACTCCCGCAACAGTTTCATCCTCGCAATCATCACCTTGGGCGAGGGCTGGCATAACAACCACCATCGCTACCAGTCCAGCACGCGCAACGGCTTCTACTGGTGGGAGATCGATCCAACCTATTACGGACTCAAGCTGCTGTCATGGACCGGTTTCATCTGGGGTCTGAAGGACGTTCCGCAGTCGGTCCTCGACGAGGGCGCTCGCGCCGAACACGCCGCGTCGGTCGCCGCCGCCCAAGCCTCGATCAACGCCCGCAGTGAACAGGGGCATTCGGCCCTCAAGCATGTAATCCCGGCCGCTGCCGCCATCGCCGTTGCCACGGTCAACGCCGCCAATCCCAATCTGCCCCAGAAGGTCGAAAGCCCCGCCGTGCACAAGGATGTCACCGAGCTCGCCCACGAGCTCAACTCGATGCCTTCCTCGTCGAGCACGAATCGGAACCCGACGGCTTAAGTCCGCAACGCCCGCGGGAGGGTCAGGGTCCACCCAGCCCCTTTCCCGCGGTCACGATTCGCCACGATGTCCCGCCTAGCCATCATCGGAACCGGCATCGCTGGATTGGGTTGCGCCCATTTCCTGCAGCGCCACCACACGATCACGCTGTTCGAGCAGAACAGCCACGTGGGGGGGCACACGCACACGGTGGACGTGCGGGAACCGATTCCCGTCGTCCCTGGGGTCGCACCGACCGCGACCGCCCGGACGGTCCCGATCGACACGGGTTTCATGGTCTACAACGAGGTGACCTACCCTCTGCTGACCCGCCTTTTCCGTGAGCTGCGGGTGACCACCCAGCCGACCGACATGTCGTTTGCGGTCAAACACACCGCGGAGGACATCGAGTTCTGCGGCTCGTCGCTGAATCACCTCTTTGCCCAGCGGAAGAATCTCTGGAGCCCCCGGTTCATCCGGATGTTGCTTAAAATCAACCGTTTCAACCGCGAGGCCCTGGCCGCCCTCGATCAGCCGGAAACGTTCCGGATGACCTTGGGCGACTACGTTCGGCAACGCGGCTACGGGGAGGATTTTTTCAAACTCTATCTGGTGCCGATGAGCTCCGCGGTCTGGAGCACGCCGCCAGAACAGATGCTCGCCTTCCCGGCGGCCACACTGCTGCGGTTTTTCCACAACCACGGCTTCCTCGGCCTCTCGACCCAGCACCCCTGGCGCACGGTCACCGGCGGCGCCCGCGAATACGTCAAACGGCTGACCGAACCTTGGCGCGACCGCATCCGGCTGGGCGACCGCGCCAGTCGGGTTGTTCGCACGCCGACCGGTGTCACGGTGATGACCGCCCTCGGCAGCGCGCAGACGTTCGACCGCGTGATCATCGCAACCCACGGCGACGAGGCCCTGCGTCTGCTGGTCAACCCAACGCCGCGCGAATCCACCTTGCTCGGTGAATTCAAGTATCAGCCGAACATTGCCACCCTGCACACCGACCCCCGGGTGATGCCCAGGACGCGGCTGGCCTGGTCGGCCTGGAACTACGAGATTGCGGCCAACGGCGAGGGGCCGGTGTCCACCGCCACGCACTACTGGATGAATCGCCTGCAAAAGGTGAGCGATCAGGAGAACTATTTCGTCAGCATCGGCCGCCCGGAGGCGATCGACCCGGCCAAGGTGCTGCGGCGCATTGAGACCACCCATCCGCTCTTCAGTCTCGGCGCGATCCAGGCCCAGGGGGAACTCCCGGCGCTCAACCAGTCAGCCCGCGGCACCACCGAAACGTATTTCGCGGGCAGTTACTTCCGGTACGGATTCCACGAGGACGCCTTCATGAGTGCCGTCACTCTCAGCGGCCTCCTGCTCGATCGCGACCCGTGGCCGGCGGCGGTGTAGGGGACGCGTCGGCGCAAAACCCGTGGCCGGGGCTGGGTCCATTCGACCCGAATCCCGCCCTTGCCTCGGCCGGACCGGGCCTTAGCGTTTAAGTCAGTCCGGTGGCACGCGCCCCGGCGGTGCGCCACCCCGATGAGTTCCAATCCTTCGCCCACAGCCCGGTCAAACGAGGCGGATCCTGTTCCTCCGCCGGATCTGTCCGTCGTCATCCCTTTCTACAACGAGGCCCTGAACATTCCCCCGCTGGTCGCGGAATTGCGCGCCACGGTGGAGAAACTGGGCTTGGTCGCGGAAGTGATCGCGGTCGATGATGGCAGCAAGGACTCGACCTTCGCCACCCTGACGGAGGAGGCCGGGAAGTGGCCGGCGGTGCGCATCGTCCGGTTGCCCCGCAACCGCGGCCAGGCCGTGGCGCTCTGGCGCGGCTTTGAACAGGTCCGGGCTCCATGGATCGCCACGCTCGATGGCGACGGGCAGAATCCCCCGTCGGAACTGGCGCGGCTCTGGGAGCGTCGCCACGAAGCCGATATGCTCGTGGGTGCCCGCCAGGGACGAAAGGACTCGCTCGGGCGGAAGATCATGTCGCGGATCGCCAATGGTGTCCGGCGGACCCTCCTGGGAGACGGAGTGAGTGACAGTGGCTGCGCGTTGCGGCTCTTCCGCCGTGAGGTGCGGGCCTCCCTGCCTCCGTTGCGCACCCTTTACTCGTTCATCCCGGCCTGCGCCGTCTCCGGCGGCTGGAAGGTGCGCGAGGTGCCCGTGGCCCACCGTCCGCGGGTGTCCGGAACGGCCAATTATTCGTTCCGGGTCATGGCGATCATGCCCTTCCTGGATACGCTCGCCTTCTGCTGGGTCCTGCGACGCATGCTCAACCTCTCCCCGGCCGCCGACCTGCCGGATTCCAAAGTCAAAAAGTAGGGCAGGCGCCCGGAAGAGTGCGCAAGCGTGGGGAAATTGGCTCGCCGCCTGGCAGTGCGAATGTCAACACTTGCGAAAGCCTCAAACCCCATATGAGTAAAAAAATCTGGCAGTTGTCTGCTGCAGCGGCCGCATTGGCTGCGTTGTTGGTTCCGGCAGCTCGCGCGAGCGAAGCTAATATCAAGATTCCCGACTTGGATTTGGTCTCGTTCTTCGGAGGAAGAGTCAGCGGCCACCAAGTCCTGATGATCGGTCTGGCGGTCTGCGCCGCCGGCGTGCTCTTCGGCTGGTGGCAGTACCTCCAGACCAAGGCCCTGCCGGTGCACCCCTCGATGAGCCGGGTGTCGAACATCATCTGGGAAACCTGCAAGACCTACCTTGCCCAGCAGGGCAAATTCCTCGTTGGCCTATGGGGGCTGATCGCCCTGTGCATCGCGTACTACTTCGGCGGGCTGGCGCACGAATCCGCGACGCACGTAGTCATCATCCTGGCCTCCTCGGTGCTCGGCATCCTCGGAAGCTACGGCGTCGCCTGGTTCGGCATCCGCATCAACACGGTCGCCAACTCCCGCACCGCTTTTTCCGCCCTGAAGGCCAATCCGATGGCCACCCTCTCGATCCCGCTCCGGTCCGGGATGAGCGTCGGACTGCTCCTGGTTTCCATCGAACTGATGTTCATGATCGCGATCCTCGCGTTCCTGCCCAGCAGCCTCGCCGGTCCCTGCTTCATCGGATTCGCCATCGGTGAATCACTCGGCGCCTCCTGCCTGCGCATCTGCGGCGGCATTTTCACGAAGATCGCGGACATCGGCGCCGACCTGATGAAACTCGTCTTCAACCTGCCCGAGGACGATCCCCGCAACCCCGGGGTCATCGCCGATTGCACCGGGGACAACGCCGGCGACTCGGTCGGGCCGACCGCTGACGGGTTTGAGACCTACGGGGTCACCGGCGTCGCCTTGATCGCCTTCCTCGCCCTGGCGCTCGCCGCCAGTCCGGTGCTCTGCGGAACCCTGATCGTCTGGCTCTTCGCCATGCGAATCCTCATGGTCGTGACATCGCTGATCAGTTACCTGATGAACGAGTCAATGAGCCGCCTGCTTTACGGCGGCTCCCGCGACTTCAACCTCGAGCAGCCGCTGACCAACCTGGTCTGGATCACCTCGGTGGTTTCGATCATCGTGACCTATGCCGCCAGCTGGCTTCTCCTGGGTGACCTGCAGGGCCAGCCCGGACTCTGGTGGGTGCTGTCCACGATCATCTCCCTCGGCACCGTGGCCGGCGCGGTCATCCCGGAGTTTACCAAGGTGTTCACCTCGACCGTGAGCCGTCACGTCAAGGAAATCGTCACGTCCTCGCGCCAAGGCGGGGCCTCGCTGAACATCCTCAGCGGATTTGTCGCCGGCAACTTCTCCGCCTTCTGGAATGGGCTGACTATCCTCGGGCTGATGACGGGGGCGGCCTATCTCTCCCAGCACCCGAGTGTGATCGGGATGATGCCGGCGGAGATCGCGTTCGCCGCGCCCATCTTCGCCTTCGGGCTGGTCGCCTTTGGGTTTCTCGGCATGGGGCCGGTGACAATCGCCGTCGACAGCTTCGGCCCGGTGACGGACAACGCGCAGTCGGTGTACGAACTCTCCCAGATTGAAGCGGACCCGCAAGCCGCGGCGCAGATTGAGCAGGAGTTCCGCTTCAAGCCCGATTTCGCGAACGCCAAGTATCAGCTGGAAAAGGCGGACGGGGCCGGCAACACCTTCAAGGCGACGGCCAAACCGGTGCTCATCGGCACCGCCGTGGTCGGCGCGACGACGATGGTGTTCGGGATCATCCTGATGCTTCGCCAGCTCTACCCGGATGCGATCGAACGCCTCTCGCTGGTACACCCCGAGCCCCTGCTTGGGCTGCTGATGGGCGGGAGCGTGATCTACTGGTTCACCGGGGCGTCAACGCAGGCCGTCGTCACAGGGGCCTACCGCGCGGTCGTCTACATCAAGCAGAACATGCGGCTCGACGCCTCGGAGGCCTCGATCGAGGCCTCCAAGGAGGTGGTGCGCATCTGCACGCAGTACGCGCAGCGCGGCATGGTGAACATCTTCATCGTGATCTTCTGCTTTGCCCTGGCATTGCCGTTCTTTGATCCGTTTTTCTTTATTGGATACCTCATTGGCATGGCATTCTTCGGCCTTTTCCAGGCCCTCTTCATGGCCAATGCGGGGGGAGCCTGGGATAACGCCAAGAAAATCGTCGAAGTGGAGCTGAAACAGAAGCACACCCCCCTGCATGCCGCGACGGTGGTGGGCGACACGGTGGGCGATCCCTTCAAGGACACCTCATCGGTCTCGCTCAATCCGGTGATCAAGTTCACCACGCTCTTCGGGCTGCTCTCCGTGGAAATCGCGGTGAAGATGGAGGATTCCGGTTTCAAGCACCTCTTCGGCGGCGTGATCGTGCTGGTCGCTCTGGTCTTTGTTTACCGCAGCTTTTACGCGATGCGGATCCCCGAGGATCAAGCCGAGGACACGGTCCTGAAAGCGACCCTGAACCCCGATCGCCCCCCCGGTGGACGCATCGATGGCGGGTGGTGAGCGCCGCCCTAAACCGGCGCGCCAGACCCCGTCCCTCGTCGGCGGGATCGGTGCAGACGCCGCTGATTTCGCGAATCGGTCCGGGATGGGTGCGGGTAACGAGATCGACCGTCTGGGCCGCGTGGCAGGCTTTGCCAAATGGAGGTTTCGAACAATCGAAGATCGGGAACGAGGGACATGAAACGAGTATCCGGTTAACCCAGCCCATCCGCAGTTTCGTCTGGCCTCACCGCTTCACCTGCGGGTGTGCTCAGACACTGGACTTTGACGGAACGGCCAACCACGCGGCCAAAAATCGTTGTCAGCGCGGAATTGGCGGCGTCGCGTCCCCGGGCGATGACCACAACCTGGTCTGGGCTGAGCCCGTCCGTGGGATCGAACAGGTACCACTGGCCACCCAGGTAAGCCTCGAAACAGGCATGAAAATCCATCGGCTCCAGGCCGAGGGCGTAACCTCCGACATAGCGGGAGGGAATCGACAAGGCGCGGCACAGCGCGATCGCGAGATGGGTGTAGTCGCGGCAGACGCCCTTCTTGATCTGCCACACATCCCAGGCTGACGTACGGGAATCCGTGGCACCGGGCGCATAGGCGAGGTTGGAGTCGACCCACCGGCAGATTTCGCGGACCTGCTCGGCCCGATTGGGAATCTTCGCAAACAGATCCCAGGCAATCTGGGAAAACCGGTCGCTCTCGCAGTAGCGGCTGGGCAGCATGTAGGTCAGCACCGACAAGGGCAGCCGGCCCGGATTGTCGGCGCGGACGTCGACCGGCGCGGACGGGCGGTTCACTTCGACCGTGGCCCGATAGCTGACCTCAAACGGTCCAGCCGGAACCTCCACCCGAAAGACGCGATTGCCCTTGGAGGTGGCGGTCAATTCACCGATCGGAATCTCCGGGCGCAGCGTAATAGTTTCGTCGCCAAGGTGTTGGTAGGGATCACGGTTGGCGAGGATGTTGAAGGTGAAATTTGCGCTGGGCGTCAGCACATCATAGGCGAGTGTGCAGCCGACAGTGAGGTTCATGTTTCCCGGAGCCTGAACCGAGGCGGCCCCCGCGTAAATGGCGGAAACCGGCACCCTCGGTGAAACCCCGCCCCACCCTGCAAGGTTTGCCTTTTGACGCCCGATGAACCATCAAGCCCGGATGCACCCTTTCCGTCTGGCGGGGCTCCGACGCGTTCCCGCCATTGTCCTCGCGGCCACGCTTCTGCTTCCGCTGACCCACTCCGGACAGCGTTTGCCGGTGGAATCGAGTGCCGGCATGGTCGCGTCCGCCAGCCAACTGGCCTCGCAGGCGGGCAGCGAAATCATGCGCCGCGGCGGCAACGCCGTCGATGCCAGCATTGCAACCGGGCTCGCCTTGACCGTGACCTACCCGCGCGCTGGCAACATCGGCGGCGGCGGCTTCATGGTCATCCGGCTGGCGGACGGGCGCACCGCGGTGATCGACTTCCGGGAACAGGCCCCCGGCAAAGCACGCGCGGACATGTACCTCGACACCAAGGGCAACATCGTGCCGGGCCGATCCACCCTCGGTTACCTCGCGGCCGGCGTGCCCGGAACTGTCGCCGGATTTGCCCTCGCCCTGGAGAAATACGGTTCCGGAAAGGTCACCTGGGCCGACGTGGTGGAGCCTGCGCGCCGGCTCGCCGCCGAGGGCATCGAGGTCACCCCGGGGCTCTCGCGCGATCTGCGGGGAAGCGAAAAACTCTTTTCCTCGTTCGCCGAATCCAAACGCATCTTCCTACGCGAGGGCCGCCCGTACGAGCCGGGCGAACGGTGGGTTCAGGCCGACCTGGCCCGCACCTTCGAGCGGCTGCAACGCCAAGGACCCCGCGAATTTTACGAAGGCGAAACGGCCACGCTGCTCGGCGACGACATGGCACGCAATGGCGGCCTGATCACTCGCGCGGACCTTGCCGCCTACCAGGCGAAGGAACGGCCGGTGCTTCGCGGGGCCTACCGCGGATACGAGATCCTGACGATGCCGCCGCCCAGTTCAGGCGGCATCGCCCTGCTGCAGATGCTCGCGATGCTCGAACCCCATGACGTGGCTTCGCTGGGACACAACTCCGCCGCCAAGATCCATCTCTTCACCGAGGTCATGCGCCGGGCGTTTCGCGACCGCGCCGAATTTCTCGGGGATCCGGACTTCGTCACGGTGCCAACCGCCGGTCTGATCGATCCCACCTACGCCCGCGGTCTGATGCGCTCGTTCTCGGTCGAGCGCGCGACCCGCAGCGAAGGCCTCGCACCCGGAAAGCCCGCGGGACTGGCGCAATCGACCCGTCCGCCGGCCTCGCCCGGTGCCCGCTCGACCGAACCCACCGAAACCACCCACTTCTCCGCCGTCGATGCCGACGGCAATGCCGCCAGCACCACCTACACCCTCAACGGCCTCTTCGGAAACGGGGTCACCGTGCCCGGCGCGGGTTTTCTCCTGAACAACGAAATGGATGACTTCACGTCCAAAATCGGGGTGAAGAACATGTTTGGCTTGATCCAAGGTGAAGCCAACGCGATCGCCCCGGGCAAGCGTCCGCTCTCGTCGATGACGCCGACGATCGTGACCAAGAACGGCAAACCCTTCCTGGTCACCGGAAGCCCCGGCGGTCCGACGATCATCACGACCGTGCTGCTCATTCTGACGAACCTGATCGATCACGCGATGAGTGTGACCCAGGCGGTCGATTCGCCCCGCTTCCATCACCAGTGGATGCCGGATACGATCAACCATGAACCCTTCCTGACTTCGCGTGACTCCGTGCAGTTGCTGGAACAGAAAGGACATTCGCTGACCGCACGAAAGCTCTATCCGAACGATCCCGAAGCGTCCGCCCGCAGCTGGGGGGACGGTGAATCGATCCTGATCGATCCCAAGACCGGCCGGCGGCTGGGTGCGCGGGACCTGCGCAGTCCGGATTCAGCCGCAGTCGGATACTAGGGCGATACCGAATCCTGGCGACCGAAGCGCCGGTCATGCTCCCCCCGTTTCTCCTCTTCCTCTCGCCGGTGCTGATCGCGCTCGAGCTGACCCAGCTGGTCTTGGCTGAGCGTTACTTCGGGGTGAAACAGATCGAGGGGCAGGCGGATCTCGGAAGCGTCTCGATCGGTCCGACCCTGGCGTGCTGCTGGAGCCTGGCGATCTTCGGGAACTGGATCTGGATGGCCGCGATGCTGCCGCTGCGCTTTGGCTCGGGACAGGTGGCCTGCATGCTCCTGACCTCGATCATCGGTTACGCACTCCGCCGCAACTGCCGGTTCAAATGGGTCCTGGTGACCTTGACCTTCGAGGGAGCGATCCGCATGGGAATGCACGTCTCCCTGCTCAGTCTGGCCTCAAAAATGATCTGAGGGGCCTGTCTTAGTCCCCTTCCGTTTCTCTGTCCGGATTGGGACGGTTCCGTCATTCGCGTAAATTCGCGCCCCTCCGCGGTCGAAACTCCGGAAGACCGAAGAAGGACGAAAGCCGAAGGTTCAGGCGACGCCAATACCCGCGGCCTCAACGAGGCCACCTACAGCCCTGAGCACCTTCAGGTCTGAAAGCGGCGGGTCTCTGACTTGGCGACGGGGTCGGCGAAGGACTTGGTGAAGAACTCCTGGGCCTCGGTCATGAACTGAGAATACCGATCGTAATCTCCTGCCCAGGAATTCGGCACACTGACCCGTTTGATCACGCCTTGGCCGATCTTGTTCGGCGCTTCGCGGTCCGGTGCCAGCTCCATTGAAAACTTAGGATCATGCGTATGCACCACGAAGTGCGAGGACGACCCCTCTTCTGCATCCCGGTCAATCCGCAGAAAATGCGAGAAATTCATGAGGTTACGGGAAGTTAGACACGTGGACGGATGATTGAGAACTCCAAATTCCGCGAAATCCCGGAATTTTCCCCGAGCCCGCGCTCGCCCCGGGTCGCGGATGCCATTTACCCTGGATCCGCGCTTGCGAATACGGCCGGCGACAAACCATAACGAATGTCATCGACCGCGCGTCCGCCAATGCACCCTTCCGCCGACGTCCCAAAGCTTCCGAAACTGCCCTTCATTGCGGGTGACGCCGCCTTGCTCGGTCTCGCCACGTTCATCGCCTTCCGGGCGCCGACCCCCTTCGCGGGTGGCGCACTCATCGCCATCGTCGTCTGCGTGGCGCTCGGAGCCGTGCTGCTGGCGATCCCGTTTGTCGCGGACTACGGCCGCAAGACCGACCTGCTCCTAACGGAGCGGCAGGATCAGATCGCCGCCCTCGCCCGCACGACCTCCGCCTCCGCCGAGCAGGTGAGCATCGCCGCGGTCAGCCTGCACGCGATCGCGGAGACGTCGACAAAGAGCGCCAAGTCACTCGATACCCTGCCGCTGAAACTCCAGGAGAAAATCGCCGAGTTCAAACTGCAACTCAACGAGGTGAACCTGACCGAAAACGAGGCGCTCGAACAGGAACTCCAGACCCTGCGCTCCGCGGAGAGCGACCGACTGCAAACCGCGATTGACGACTTGGCCAAGACCGTCCGCGAACTGGGCAGGCTGGAAACCGTCTCCCGAACCCAGGCCGCCGCCGCCGCCGAGAGCGCGGTTGCCCTCGGACGGATGGGTGACCTCGCCGCGACCCGCGTCGGCGAACGCCTCCACGAGGCGGTGACCCAAGCCAAAACAGAGTTGGAAACCGCGTTTGCCCAGCTCAGGGCTCAGCTCCAGGCCGAAGTGGCCGCGGCCCAAGGGCAGTCCCTTGCGACCTGGAACGGGCGCGTCAGCCAGGCCATCGGCGAAGTCGAGGCGCACTTTGACGCCTTCAACCGCCGATTTGCCGCCCAGGCCGAGGAAGTCTCACGCCTCCTCGCGGTCAGAATCGCAACGCCCGAGGCACCCGCGTCGGTCCCCGCATCCGTATCCGTCAATGTTGCTACGCCGAAGTCGCCAACCCTTTCGTCCCCCGTTGTCGCAGTGGAGTCCCCGGCGACCGCGAGCGCCCCGCCAGCCAAACCCCGGATCAAGTCTCCTCCCGCATCGCCTGAGAACGAACTGGGCCTGGACCTGCCACCTCCCCTTCACCCGCAGTCGACCCGCGGACACACCGCGGAACCTGCCGGCGCCTCCCCGGCGGAGCCCGCACTGTCGTCGGATGGTGCCACCCGCCTGCTGGTCACCGCTTACATTGGCATTGGCAACAAGCTGTTCGTCCGGGGCGCAGGTCCCGGGCTGAGTTGGGACAAAGGCGTGCCCCTGCAGTTCGTCTCCATTGGCAAATGGCGCTGGGAAACCTCTGACGCCAGCGAACCCGTGGCCGTCCGGGTCTATAAGAACGACACGGTGGACTGCACGACCGTAGGCACCCTTGAACTCGAGCCCGGGCACCAGCACGAGGTGACGGCCACGTTCTAAACCCAGCGTGGTACGAAATTGTCCCAAATGACAGTCGACCCATTGTAGGTGGCCTCGCCGAGGCCGCGACGGGACCGCCTGGTCCCGCCTCCGCCCTCCGCGTTGTCATTGCGAGGCCAATCCCTGCGGCCTCAGTCCCGCATTCGCGGGACCACCTACAAGGGGCTTGGGTTGACGAACCTGCGCGGCCGCGTTGCCCCCGAAAGGCCGACAAAACCAACGTCGCAGGGCTGATGATACGGGCCAGAAAGCGTCTTAGGCCTGCAGGAGCTGGAGCACCGAATTCGGCGACTGATTGGCCTGGGTGATCATCGCTCCACCCGTCTCGCTGAGCAGATTGTACTTGGTCAACTCGGTGGTTTCGGCGGCGACATCGGCGTCGCGGATACGCGAGATTGCGGAACCCAGATTTTCACCCTCGACGATCAAGGTCTGCGCGACCAGCCCGAGCCGTCCCTGAAAGGAACCGAGGGTGGCGCGATGGTTGCCGAGCTGTTCGAGAGCGTTGCTCGTGGTGGACACGGCGTTGGCATCATCGACTGAAAGCAGAAATTTCCCGCTCGCGTCCTGCGCGATCAATGACGCAAAGGCGCCCGCGCGGAGATTGGTCGCATCGATCTTGAGCGACTGGTCGGCAAAGACGCCGAGATTGACCTGGACCCCGGCGCCGCCGCCGAACAAGTCGCGCCCGTTGAAGCGGCCGATCGGTTGCGTGATGTCGGCGGTTCCACCGATTTCCGCAGTCGTCCCGCCGACGGTGTCGCGCAGTTGGTCCTGAAGGATGGAAAACTCCTGCTGATACAAGGCGCGATCGCCATCGTTCAAATTGGGATCGAGCGCGCGGGTGGCGAGCTCGGTCAGACGGCCGACGGCCGAAGCGAGGCTGGCAAGCATGCCATCCGCCGCCTGGACGTGGGAGATGGCGTTTTGGACGTTGACCGTCGCGGCGTGGTTGCGGCGGGTCTGCGACTCCATCTTCTCGGCCGAAGCGACGCCCGTGGGATCGGCGGAGGGGGCGAGGATCCGGTTTCCGGAGCTCAGACGGGAGAGCGAACGCCCCAACATCTCTTGGGTGCGATCGAGGCCTCGGACCATGTTGAGGGCGGCGTTGCTGGCGGAGGTGGCATTCATGGATTCGGGCGGATCAGCGGAGTTGACGGAAAAAAGAAGAGGGACGGGCCTTACTCGGCGACCGGTGGCTTGACCGGTACCGGTGGAAGTTTGGGCAGGGCCAACTTGGGCAAGGAGGTGTTGGTCGAGACGGCTGCGGCCTTATTGGACGCGGCGATTTCGGTGAGCACCTCTTTGCGAAAAATCGGGACCTCACGAGGGGCGGCGATACCAATCTTGACGGTGTCGCCGTCGATCCGGGTGATCCGGATCTCGATATTGCCGCCGATCACGATGGCCTCGTTTACTTTGCGGGACAGGACGAGCATGGGTGTCGGCGTTTAGCTGGAAGTGACCAGCGGGTGGCGGGCGCTGTACCGGGCATGATTCGCGATCACCACCTGCTTGGCAATTCCAGTTCGACGATTAATGATCACCGGTCCGACCAGGTTGATCGTGGCGGTCGGGGGCGTGGTCCGGCTGACCGCGACGATGTTGAGCACGAGCGCATCCGCGGCATCGCTGATGCCAAGGAATGCCGCATCCTCGTCGAAGAGCTCCAACTCATAGTCCGGGATGATGCCGCCCGGCTCGATCACGACAAAATCGACCGGCTCGGCGCCAAGCAGTCGCAGCCAGCGGAAAGGGAGCTGCTCCGGGTTGTAAAGCAGCTCGAAGCCGGTGTGGTCCGGAAAACCGACCAAACCCTCGGGCAGGCGGATGATCTGGGGCGGCGCTTCGGGGAGCGTGGCGGTTTCAGTGCTGACTTTCATGGATTCAAGGGAGGGGGATGGAAAAAAGTGGAACCGGCACCCGCCAGACTATCGCAGGTAGTCGAGCAACGACATCTGCAGAATCTTGGTGGCCGAGGATAGCGCCGCTTCATACGCCGTCGATGCCTGACTGAGGCGAACCACCGTTTCCGGCAGATCGGCATCGACTTCGTTTGAGATCAGTTGGTTGAGGTTGTCACTCCGGGTCTTCTGCTGTGCCCGATTGACTTCAATGCGCAATTCGATCGCGCCATGTTCACTCAGGGAATTGACCAGCAGATTTTCCGAGGTTTCCAGTTGGGAACGGGTCCCGGACACCGCGGTGGAGTCCACCGCCACCAATGCATCGCGCAGCGAAACCAGCCGGTTCATCAAGTCGCGAACCCCGGTGTTCGTCGCGCCGCTGGTGCCCGCCGCGATGCTCGCAGTCTCCGAAAGCTGGATCGCGGTCTGATCCGAATTTCCCGCATAGGCCACGGAGGTGATCTGCCCCGAAATGGCGTCACGGGTGGCGGTGAAAGGAGCGGTGTTCAGGGCCGTTCCGGCGAAAAGATAATCATCCCGAAACCGCGTATTGCCCATCTGCAGCGCCTGCTCGATCAACTGGTTGACCTCGGATGCGTAGGCCCGGAAGGCGTCCGGACTGGCTATGCCTGATCCCAACGTGGCGATTTCTCCCGCACGATCAGAGACGCTCTTCAAGCCCTTCAAACCGGCGAACGATGCCTGGGACACTTCCATCGCGATTCCGGCATTCCGATCAAATTGCGCCAACGAGTCATGCTCCGTCTGCATCGTCAGCACCCGCCCGACCGCCGCCGGATTGTCCGACGGCAGGAAGATGCGCTGACCGGTCGCGATGTTCGTCTGCAACTGCGCCTGTCGGGCCGCCAGCTTCTGGATCTGGACGATGACACTCTCGGAAGCACTGTTGGTCGGGACGCGCATGGTGGAAGGCGGGAGAGGATCGGCGGGAGTCGAATCAGAGGGAGGTCAGTGAACTACACGCCCATGCGGTTCACCACGGTGTCGAGCATTTCGTCGATCACCTGGATCACGCGGGAGGAGGCTTGGAAGGAGCGTTGATACTTCAGCAGGTCGGCCATTTCCTCGTCCAGCGAAACCCCACTGACCGCATCACGCTGACCACGGACGATCTTCTCAATGCTCTCCTGGTCCTGCAGCCGGGACATCGTCCCGGAAAGTGTCTGCCCCAGGTCGGTCACGGCCCGGGTGAAGTGCTGGATAAAGGTCCCGTTGATGTCGTCACCCCCACTCACCGAAAATTTCCGGGACGCGAGCGTGGCCACGGCGCTGGCGATCGTATTGTCACCGGGAGCACCACCGTCAGAGGCCTTGAGGTTGGTCGCGTTGAGGCCGGAGGTCACGCGGATCGCACCGGCGGTCAGTCCGGTTGCGAGAAAAAAGTCGCCCGTAAACGAGTTCGTGGGGTTGTAAGCGTCGTTGACCGCGGTGACCAACTGGCTCGCGAGGGCGTCGATCTGATCGCGGACGCCCTGGATGACGGAGTCGCGCGCATCGCGTGAACCCTTGATTGAGCCTCCGCTCAAGGCGACGGCGGTCGCGGGTGATCCGGCGCTGAGGACGGAGCCGGCAAAGGTCACCGGGCCGGTCACGGAGGCGAGATTAACCAGCAAAATTTCGTTCCCGAGCGAGTCGCGGGCGAGCAGATCGATCTGTCCCGGTGAACCGGAGGCCGGACGCGTTTCAAAGGCCATCTTCGTGGCCAACTCCTCGAGCTTGGCCTGCCGCTGGTCCCGCAGATCGACCGCGCTGCCGGGGATGTTGATCTCGAGACGGCCGATCTGGCCGTTGAGTTCAGCGATCGTGGTGAGGAGGCGATTGACCTGGGCCACATCCTCGGTGATCTGCGAGGTCAAATCAGTCTGCACCTGCGAAAGGCGCTCGTCAGTCACCTGAAAGCGATCGGTGAGGATGCTGGCCTTTTGAATCAAGGTCTGGCGCTCACCGGAGTCGGTCGGACGGGCGGCGAAACTCTGAAAGGCATTGAAAAAATCGCCCAACGACTCGGCGATGCCCTGGCCACCGCTGCTGGCGGAGGTCGAGTTGGCGTCCTGGGTGCGATTGATCGACTGGCCGAGTCCCGCCTGGGCTTTTTCGTACGCATCCTGTTCCGCCTGGAGGGACGAAGTCAGCGAGATTTCCCGCACCGTCTGACGGTCGAGCAAAAGATCCCGCAGTTGCTCGATTTGTTTGGCTTCGAGACCGAGCGATTGCGCTCCGAGCGGCGTCAAGACCGTGCCGCGATCGCCAAAGACGATCCGCTGGCGCGCGTAATTCGGGTTGTTGACGTTGGCCAGATTGCGGCCCGCGGTCTCAACCGCGCGCGACTGGGCGGTCAACGCCTTGACACCCGAGGAGAGACTGCCGAAGAGGCCGGACATAAAGGGTGAGGATCAATCCGCGTCTTCAGCCCGCGGCCTGCCAGGCGGCATCGCCGGAGGCGACACTGACCCGACCACGGGGAGAGTAAGTCTTGACGAATGCCGCTGGACGAACCATCCGCAGCGTTTCCTGGTGCAAATCAACGGCCCGGGCGAGCAGCTGCTGGTTCTGTCGCGCGCCCCGGCGGACACGGTGGATCAAACGATTGACTTCGTCGATCAGCGCTTCAATCAGCGGCTGCACCTCCCGGGGGAAGTGAGGCAGCAGCTCGCGCATGTTGGCGTCGGCCGGACACGCATGCAGCTCGGCCACCTCACGAACGAACATCTCGCGGCGGAGACGCTGTTCGGCGGTGGCGCGCGCCTGTGACTCGATGGTCTGGGACAACGCCAGAACCGCGTCCGGATTCCGGCGAAAAAGGTGATTTTGCTGCTCTTCGAACAACGCAAGCAAACCGCCGTAGCCCTGCAGCTCAGTGCGCAGATGGTTGACGATGATTTCCCAAGAAGAAGACATAATGAAGGAGAGAAAAATTAAGGAAGCACGGTCGCGTTCGGCACGGTCGAGTCATCGGTCGACTCCGTATCCAACGGTTCACCGCGAGCGGTCAGTTGACGGGAGAGCATCTGGGAAAGTCCCAATCCCCCGCCCTGACTCAGCGAATTTGCCAGCACATCCGTCAAGAGATAGCCATAGACACCGCCCCCGGTGCTCTGGGTTCCGCCGATGCCGCCGCTCATCATCGGTTCGATCGTCGGGGCGAGCAACTGACGGAGAATGATCGCCTCGAACTGTGATGAGGCACGCTTCACGTCCGCCGGGGTGGTCGGACGACCGGGCGCGCCCCGGGAGGTCGCGGGCAGGCCGACGGGCGACTCAAGCGCCTTCGCCCAGACAGGATGGGAGGCGGTGCCGGATACAGCGGAAATGCTCATGGACGAAAGAGGCGCATGACGGTTCAGTTGATCAGCAATTCGGCCTGCAGGGCACCGGACCGTTTCAAGGTCTGGAAGATCGCCATCATTTCGCGGGTGGAGACGCCGAGAGCGTTCAATGCCGCGGCCAGGCGTTCAATCGAAGGCGCTTCGTTGACGATGGTGAAGCCACCCTTGACCTCATCGACGCTCGTCTGGGTGCTCGGAACGGATACGGTCGTGCCGGAATTGTTGAAGGAGTTCGGCTGGGAGACGCCCACATTCGAAGACACCGTGATCGTGAGCGAACCGAGGCTGATCGCCACCTGGGAGAGCCGGACGGTCGAGGTCGCGACGATCGTGCCGGTCCGCTCGTTGATCACGATGCGTGCGAGTGTATCCGGCGTGACCTCGATCTGTCCGAGATCGGCAAGGAAGGCGACTTCGCGGCCGCGAAAATCATCCGGCAGCTTCACTTCGATGGACGCGGCGTCACGGGCAAGGGCGGACGCCGGATAGACGGCGTTGATCGCATTCGCCATCCGGGCGGCGGAGGTGAAATCCGGGTTGTGGAGCTGGAGTGAAAGCAGACCCTCGTTGACGAAACGCGCCGGAATCTCCCGCTCGATGATCGCGCCGCTGCTGATCACGCCGACCGTCGGGTGATTCTTCTGCACCGTCGCACCCCCGGCCCCACCCGCACCGCCGAGGAAACCACCGATCGCGATCGGGCCTTGGCCCACCGCATAGACCCGTCCGTCCGCACCGAGCAGCGGAGTCTGCAGGAGCACGCCGCCTTGGAGGGTCTTGGCGTCACTCATCGAGGCGACCGTGATATCAATCCGCGATCCGTTCTTGAGAAATGGGCCGATGTCCGCGGTGACCATCACCGCTGCGACATTCTTCGCCTTGATCTGCGTCGGATCGACCGTGATTCCGAAACGCTGGAGAGTATTGGACACCGAACGGAGGGTCGCTTGGGCGTTCGAGTCGCCATCACCGGCCAGACCGATCACGAGCCCGTAGCCCACGATTTGATTCTCCCGGCCGCCGCCGACCAAGGTGAGATCCTTGACCCGTGAGGCCTGCAGCGTCGCCACCATCAATCCGAAGGACACGAGCAGCGAACCGACGCGGCGCAGGAGAAGGCCTGACGTTGGGCGAAAAGGCGTTGGAAAGGGTTTCATCGAAGCGATGCGTGGGGTGGAGGAACTACACTCGGGGTTCAGCTTGGAGCGCGCGGTTGCCGGGATCAGTAGGGCCGCAGTTTTTCGTACAGCTTGGTCAGCCAGCCCTTCTTTTGGGCGTCCGTCAGGCTGCCTTCGCTGATGAATTCGACCCGGGCGTCGGCAATGTTGCTCGAAAGAACGGTATTCGTGCTGGTGACATCATCGCTGCGCACCAGACCATGGAGAATGACATGCTGGGTTTCGCCGGCGGAGATCACGCGGCGGACGCCTTCGATGACGAGATTGCCGTTCGGAAGCACATCCGTCACCAGCACGGCGGCACGAGCGGTCAGACTCTGACTGTTGTTGACCTCGCCACCGCCCTTGAAGTCATTCGACCCGCCCAGCTTGATCGACGGCAGCGCTCCCTTGTGGGTGCCGAACCGGCTGAGGTCGGCGGGAAAGAGGAACTGCTCAACCCCGGCGTCGACGTTGGCCGCGGAGTTGGTGGACTTGCTCTGGGACGACTGGGTCGCGGCCGATTCAATGACCACCACGGTGAGGATGTCGCCCACGCGGCTGGCCTTGCGGTCGGCGTACATCGCCCGTTCAGAACTACCGGCAGCGGTCCAAAGCGATTCCGCGGCGACCGGCGACACGGTGGCGATCAGGGCGGAGAAGGTAAGAAGGCGAAGCGTCATGGGAGGGCCGAAAGAGATCGGGAGCGGCTGTTCAGAAACGCACTTGGGCGCGATTCTCGGAGGTGACCAAGGCGGCGAATTCGCGTTTGGAATCGAGGTTGCGGACGCGCACTGTCTCACCCTGCCCGCCATCCTGCATCGCGAGCGCCTTGAGCGTGATCTGCAGCCCGCGATCGACTGCGGCCACCTCGATGACATCGCCCTTTCTGACCAGCGCGCGCCGGCCGAGATCACGCCAGGTGACCAAACGGCCCGCCGGTACCGGCCGCAGGAAGATCCAGTCATTGGCCCGGGTCAGGGAAGTCGAAAGGGTCTCACGATCACGCAATCCATCGATCCGACGGAAATCGCAGGATGCGGGATCAAAGGCGGCACCCCGCTCAAACGGCGTCCGGGCGACCCAGGCGTCGCGCCAGAGCTGGGCGCGGCAGGCGAGCATCTCTTCCTGGGTCACTCCACCAGGACCGGTCAGCCGCACGCGCACGAGCATGGAGGAGGCGAGAAGATTTGGATACTCGGCGACGGCGATGGACCAGGCCTCGGAGTTCGCGCTGGACGCCCAAGCCCGCAGCGGATCCAGTTGCAGATCGCCCTCGGCGTTGAAATGGGCAGCCAAGTCCTGCGCCAGCGCAGAGAGCAGGCGGGAGCGGACCTCGTCGGCGGTGACCGGCGTGTTCGCAGCCGGCAGCGTCGTGGACGAGACCAGCAGCAACAGGAGCGCAAACGAGATCAGAAACGGGGCGAGAGGGCGGGCGGTCATGGCTCGGAAAGGGTCGGAGAGGCGACGAGGTTGAAAAGAAATGACGGGGGAAGCGCCTATCGCTTCATCTGGGCGACGCTCTGGAGCATCTCGTCGGAAGTCTGGATGGATTTGCTGTTCACCTCGTACGCGCGCTGGGCGACGATCAGGTTCACCATTTCCTCCACGATGTTCACATTGGAGGTCTCGATGTAGCCTTGGAGCACGCTGCCATAACCCTGCTCGGCGGGCTGGCCGGCCTCGGGAGTGCCGCTCGCGGCAGTTTCCTCATAAAGATTGCCGCCAAGGCTGCGCAGACCGGAGGGATTGGCGAATCGCGAGAGCGTGAGACGGAAAGTCTGATTGCCGGTCGAACTCTGGACGGTGACCTCGCCATTGTCCGCGATGTTCACCGAGGTCGACCCCGCCGGGATCGGCTGGAAACCACTGAGCAAAGGCATGCCATCATTGGTCGTGACCTGACCGGTGGGGGACAATTTGAACGATCCGTCCCGGGTGTAACCAATGGTGCCGTCGGGCCGCTGGACTTCAAAGAAACCGTCGCCCTGGATGGCTACATCCAGTTTTTCGCCGGTGGCATTGACCTGACCCTGGGTGAACACTTTGGAAGTGGCCGCGACGCGAGACCCGTTGCCGACCTCGATACCGGTGGGCACGAGATTGCCGCCGCCGTTCTCGGAGCCGGCACCGCGCGGCCGCTGGTAGAGCAAGTCCTGGAATTCGATCTTGCTGCGCTTGAACCCGGGTGTGTTCACGTTCGCGAGATTGTTCGCGATCGTGTTCAGGTTGAGCTGCTGGGCCTCCATTCCGGTGGCGGCACTGTAGAGCGAGAGGTTCATGGGACGAAAATCGGAGGACGGAGGGAGGTCGGAAAGAGGAGGATAAGGAGTGAGCCGAAAGCGCTCAGCCGAGGACTTCGAGCGTCTTGCCCAGCGATTGGTCGCGGCTCTGGATCAGCTTTTGGTTCGCCTCGTAGGCGCGCGCGATGTTCACCAAGTCGACCATCTCGCGAAGCGGGGTGATGTTGCTGGCCTCGAGGTAACCCTGCAGGACCTCGGGGCGCTCGACCTGCTCGGGAGGCGCGCCGGTGTTGATGAACGCTCCAGCGGACAAGGGCATGAGCTGCGCATTCGTGGCGAACTTGACCACGCTGAGCTTGCCAACGGGCGTGGTCCCCTGGAGCACGCGACCATCGGAATTGATCACGATGGTCCCGCCACCCGGCAACAGCTGGATCGGGTCGCCCGCATCCGAAAGAATCTTCGTATCCTGCGAGGTCACGAGCGTGCGATCAGCCCGCAGCCGCAGTTCACCCGCACGGGTGTAGGCGCGGCGGCCATCTTCGAGCTGCACCTCGAAGAACCCTTCGCCCTGCAGCGCCACGTCGAGCTCACGCCGCGTCGGCTGCGTCTCTCCATTCTGGAAACTGATCCCGTATGCCACCTTGGGGAAATACATCATCTGACCCGAACCATCGCCAATCCGACTCTTCGGATCCGTCTGCAACTCGCCGTTGATCGCGGCGGAAAAGTTGACCGTGCGCTTCTTGTACCCAGACACCTGACTGGAGGTGATATTCTGCGTCACGGCATCCTGCCACCGCTCAAGGGCGGAAAGGGACGCGGCGCTTTGGTACATGCCAATATTCATCGAGTCCCTCCGTGAAGCACCGGCGATGCCATCTTCCTAACTAACGACTGACTAATTATTTAAATGACACAACGACAGGCCGGCAAGTTTTGCTGCCGGTTGCCACGGCAGCTTTTGCCCACCGGGAACGAATGAGGGAACGCCCGTGAAGGCGGACCCCCGGGCGAGCCAAGAGTCCGCGGAGCTACGTTCAACGCTTACGCCCAATCCGCAGGTTCGTGCGGTGGATTTCATCAATCCCACCGTCGGCAATGCACGCACTTGCTCCAATTTGCCGGGATTGAGTTTTGGTCGTTCCCTTCAGGCTTCCGGCGCAAAGAAACCGCCATCGCTTCCCATCCGTGAATCCGACCGGACGCTCTAATCACCCACCTCCACATCCATACGCAACACTTCGTTGATGATGTAGCCGCCACGGTCCGGATCGCGCTCCTTTGGCTGCGTGTGTCCTTTGGCATCAAAAGCGCGGACCATTATCGTAGCCTTCCCAGAATTCGTCGGCGTGAGCCATGCATATTCCCACATTCGCCACGAGTACCGGTCATGTTCGTCGCCCAGCCGTGCTTCCGTCCACCGAACCCCACCATCGGTGCTGACCTCGATCTTGACGATTTCAGCGGCGCACGACCACGCTGCGCCCCGCATCCGATACGACTGACCGCGCGGCACCCTCTCCAATGGTCCCGGCCGCGCGATCTGCGCCTTGACCTGCATTTCAGTGATCGGCACCAGCGAGGGTTCGCCCATCGTGCGCTGCCAATAGGCGTAGTCCACGGATTGATAATACCCAACGAACGGACGATCGGTGACAACGATGTCGCTCAACCATTTGACCGAGGCCATGCCATACCAGCCTGGAACGATGGCACGCAGCGGAAATCCATGAGCCGATGTGAGGTCGGTGCCATTCATCTGCCACGCCAGCAACACGTCGTCGCGAGCCTTGGCGACCGGCAGGCTGCGCGCATAATGAATCTTCCCTCCGGGCCGGGGCGCATCCTCGATTTCTCCCTGATCGGTCCCGGTCAGAATGATTTCCGTCGCGGAAGGCTTCATCGCTGCGCGTTCCAAAACGTGCTTGAGGAGGACCCCGGTCCATACCGCATTGCCCACCGCTCCGCGCTCCCACTGCGCGCCGCTGACTTTCGGCGATAAAAACTCCCTGCCGTTTCCGGCGCATTCAATCGTCGCCGTGATCGATGAATCGGGCATTTTCCGCAGTTCTTCCCAATTCAGCTCGAAGGGCTGCGCAACCTCGCCGCCAATCCGGAGTCGCCAGCGGTCACGCGGGATTTCGGGAATCGGAAAATGGCAGCGAATGAAAAAATCCTCCGTGCGCGTGACAAATCGATCGAGCGCGTCAAAGGGCATTTCGACATTCAGCGGTTCCGTCTGCCGCACGATCATTCCGCGATGCGCTGGCGTGGATGAGCCATCGAACGCAACCGGTGGATGATTCAGCTCTCCAGGTTTTTTCGTGATCATGTCGGGGTTTTCAACGTTGTCACCACAGTTGAATCAGCCGCCCGTGCGGACGAGGACCAGCCGGCCTCCTGTTTGCGTCTTTGGAGCATCCGATGCTCCACTACACCGTACCGGTGGAAACACCACGGCCCAGTGAACCAGCAGGGTAAGGCTTTTCACGTGGATCGGGAGTCAACGAACGGCGAAGAGGGGGATGAAGACGGCGTGCGGTACATGCAGAGCCTCGGTCAGCATCTCCGCCGCCGACATGCTTGCCGGCGTGAGGGCCGCGACGAAGGCTGATCCGACCAAAACAATGGGCCGGATCGGCTTCATTTCCCTTTCTCTCCTTCAATGGGAAACTTCGCATTCTTCCACGCCTGCCAACTGCCGGGAACGCTGCTCACATTCTCGAAGCCCTGCTGTTTCAGCATGCTGGCACCCAGGCTCGCCCGATAGCCGCTATCGCAATACACAGCGACCGGCTTTCGCTTCGCGAGTCCCGCCGCCTTCTCACGGAGTTCTGGCAAAAAAATGTGCAGCGCGCCCGGCACGTGGCCTTCTTCCCATTCGGTAGACGAGCGCACGTCGACGACCTGCACACGACCTTTCGCCGCTTTGATCTCGTGCACCGTCATCTGACCGATTTCATCCACCTCGAAGCCCGCGTTGTTCCATGCATTCATACCTCCCGCGAGGTAGCCGGCAAACTTGGTGTAACCGGTCCGGAGAAAGAGCTTCAGCACGTTTTCGATTCCGGCGTCCTCCTCCAACACGAGCAGCACGGATTTCTCCGGGTCCAACAACCACCCCGCCCAGATCGAAAGCATCGGCGAACCACCGATGTTCAACGCTCCAGAAATGTGCCCTCCGCCGAAACCCAGCATGGTACGCGTGTCGATCAATACGCCCGTCTTTTCCTCAAGGGCCTGCTTGAAGGTCTTGGGAGGCAGCGCCGCAATTTTGGGCAGGTTGCCCAGGATGTCGGGTCCTTTGGCGTTCAGCTTTTTCATCCGAGGATAATACGTCGGTATGGGTGGCGCGGTGCGCAGAGCGTAGTCCTTGAACGCTTTGAAGTCTGGATACTGGAGAAACTGGTTGAACTTCCGTTCGTGGCCGATGGTGCTTTCCAATCGGTCACCGATGTCGGCCCCGCACGGCGAGCCGGCACCGTGGGCGGGATAGATGATTACCGAGTCCGGCAGCCCAAGATAGAACCCACGGAGAGTTTGAAAGAGCTCTTCGGCCAGTTTGCCCGTCTTCCCGCCCATGAGGTCCGGCCGCCCCGCCGAATTCACGAACAAGGAATCTCCCGTGAGAACGCCCCAGGGACTTTCTGCATGCTCCTTCTCCGCGAGCAGGTAACTCAGGTGCTCGGGGGTGTGACCGGGCGTGTGTTTCGCGGTGACGACCAGCTCCCCGAATTCGAAGCGGTCGCCGTCATTGACGGCTTCTGTCTCGAAACCATAACGGGCTCCGCCTTCATGGCTGACGAAAATCTTCGCCGAACCCAAGCGGGCGCAGAGCTCGCGCGAGCCGCTGACGAGGTCCGCGTGAATGTGGGTCTCAAAGATGTGCGTGATCGAAACGGAATGTTCTCGGGCGAGCTGGACATACTTGTCCACGTCGGGGGTCGGATCGATCAGAGCCGCCACGCCCGCACCATCGTCACCAATGAGATAGGAAAGCTCAGCGATACCTTCCGTTTGGATTCGTTGAAAGACTAAGGCCATGCCGAGTGGTTGAGGGTTGATTTCGTCGGAGGAAAAGTCGCAAAACGAACAAGCGATCATCCGCAACTTACGTGCCAGCTCGATGGACCCACCGATGCGCCGTTGGTTCGAGAAGTTCGGTGCGTATTTCGAAAAAAACCGCGCCGCCTCCCCCAATCGCCCGTTCAAACGCCTCCGCCGCCTCTCTCCCTCGGCTCTTGAACGCGCCCTCCCAGAATCACGAAGATTTTGTCACGCTCCATCAAAATGCCGGTTCTTCCGCGGCCCTATCCTCCGGCTGGGTACAAACACTCAATCTCAATCCGTTCGCCACACGTGCACGTGACAACCAGTCGAACCACCTTGTCGCCCTGCTTGATCGACTCCACGGAGGGAACGAGGCCGGACGATTGGCCATGGGCGTGGCCGTGGCCGGAGGCATGGACCGTCGAGAGCGGAGCCGAGGACTCCAACGGACCAGTCGAGGGCCGCAAGGCGACCCCTTCGAGCGTAGGACGACCGGCGAGAAATGGCTTCATGGTTGATGATTCGCGACCGCCGAGGCAGACGCAGGTACGGCTGCAGGCGGGGCGGAGCGTGGCGGCGCTGTCGGCTTCTTCCTCTCGTCGCCTCGCTGAAGGACGGAGAGGCTTAAAGTGACCCGCTGATTGGATTCGGATTCCAAGGGCTCCAGCGGAAGGGTGCGGGTGTCGCCAAAGCCGGTGACGCGATTGATCAGCTTCGGATCGACCGCATAATGAGTCAGAGAACGCCGGGTCGCGTTCGCGCGGTCAGTCGACAGTTCCCACATGGTGTAGTTTTCGTCCGGCAATTCGAGACCCGCACGCGTGTGGCCTTCGATGACGATCTGGAATCGGTTACGATCGATCATCCACGCGAGACTCTGCATGATGAAACGTCCCCACTCGGTGAACTCCGCCGTGTTGCCAGCAAAGATCGGTTGCCGGGGGCGGTCGAAGAGCGTGATCCGCATGCCGTCGCTGGTGACCTGAATGTCGATCGGACGGTCCTGCAGGTCCTCGTTCATGTTCAGGAGTCGATAGAAGTCCTTCGCGAGCGAATTGAGGAACTGGAGATCGACCTCCTTTGGACTCGACTGGGAAGCCCCGCCGTCACCCGGTTCCTCGCGCTTGCTTGATTTCGCGGAGCTTTCGGATGCCTGCTTGCCATCGAGATTGAGGATGCCGCCGCTGGCAGTCAGCGGAGAGGTGAACGGCTGCTGAAAGTAACGGGAGGTGGCGATCAGGATCTCCTTATCTTGGGAGGAGATCCAAAGGACCATGAACAAGGCCATCATCGCGGTGACAAAATCCGCGTAAGCGACCTTCCAGGCTCCTCCTCCTCCTTTGGCCACGGTGATTCAGGTGGGATGGACGGGACTAACGTCCGGTCGGCATGCCCTTCAAGGTGGATTCGAGTTCCTCGCCGGCCGGCTGAACCGAGCTGTCGAGCGAGCGGCGCGCAATTTCCACCGACGTCAGGGGAGCCAGCCCCTTCGCGAAGCTGGCGACGGCGATGAGCACGCAACGGAGATACTGGGCGTCCGTCTGGTTCATCAGCTTGATCCGATTGGCCAGAGGATTGACGAAGCCGTAAGCCACGAAGATGCCGAGCAGCGTTCCGGTGAGGGCGGCTGCGACCTTTTCGCCGACGGCTTCCGGGCCTTCCGAGATCGCGCCCATGGTATTGATGATGCCGAGCACCGCCGCGACGATGCCGATGGCGGGCAGCGAATCACCGACCATCTGCAGCAGATGCACCGGATGGTCGTTTTCCTCGGACTTGGCGTTCAGTTCCGCGGACATCAGAGCCTCGAGCTGGTCGGGTTTGATCTTGCCGTCGATCACCGGCTTCATGCCGTTGATCAGAAATTCCATGCGCTCCTTGTTGGCCGTGAAGCCGGGATACTTGTTGAAAATCGTGCTTTGCCCCGGGTTCATCACGTGCTCCTCCAAGGCGATCAGCCCGTTCCGTCGACCGACCATGAAAATCTCGTAAAGCATTTTGAGGAGGTCGAAGTAGTCGGTTTTTCCAACCCCCTTGCCGAACGCCGCCTGCTGCGACTTGTGGACAATCTCCTTCATCAGATGCGGGGGACTGGCGATCACCATGACCCCCAACGCCACCCCGAGAATCACGACAAACTCGGAGACGTGGAGCAGCACCACAGGGTTGCCGCCGGCGATCATGAAACCGCCGATAGTCGACGCAAGGACGATAAATGCTCCGAGGAGGATGGACATGTCTCTGGGGGGGACTAACGGCCCGCTGGGGGAAACTCTTTAGCGATCTCCTTGGGAGAAGGAGACGCGGCATTGAACGTTTTACCCGCGCAATCCCGGAGCCGGAGATCCTGGCCAACGTCCCCCGTCAAAAGCCGAGGCCTCACTTCTCGCGAACCCGCTTCAAATAGGCGCGCAGGCCCAGGACCGTTTGAGCGTGGATCTGGCAGATCCGCGACTCGGTCAGATTGAAGACCGCGGCGATTTCCGCCAAGCGCATGTTCTGGTGATAATACATCGCCAGAATCTTCTTCGGAATCTCGGGCAGTTCGGAAATCCGCTGGGCCATCAGACCCATCAATTCTTCCTTCTCCATGCGATCGCGCACCGAGACGTCGCCTTCGTCTGCAATCAGCTCGTGCAGGGACGTGCCATCACTGTCCTCATTCTCGGTCGTCTGGTCGATCGCCACAAAACACACTGGGCGGGCCTCCTCCATCCACTTGGCGTACTCCTTGGGCGTAAGTCCGAGGTGGGCGCGAACTTCTTCCTCACTCGCGGCGCGTCCCAGCTTCTGTTCCAATTCGTTGATCGACTCCTTCAGCTTCTTCGCCTTGGCCCGGGCCCGGCGCGGGCACCAGTCGAGCCGGCGCAATTCGTCAAGCACCGCTCCACGGATCCGCATGCTCGCGTAACCGGCAAACGTGTGCCCCTGCTCGGGGTCGTACTTGCGCACCGCAGCGATCAGGCCGGTGACACCAACGCTGTAGAGGTCATCGACGTCCACATGCGCAGGAAGATTGATTTTGATCCGGTCCACCACATTGCGGACGAGGGGGAGATAGCGGATAATCAGCTCTTTCTCATCCACCGCTCCACTGGAGGTCTGGTAGGCTCTCCAGGCATTGGCGGCGGCAGCGGGCTGTGCAAAGGCGACGGCGGCGTGTTGTTTCATGGCAGGGAGCAATCAGGATGTGTGTGGTGCGGAACGGGACAGGACGGAATCGAACAGGACTGAAAATCAGCGGGAGCGGGACGGGATGGCGGCGGCGATGGTGGCCGGCCCGACGGGAATGGCCTTGGCGGCGGCCTGAGCGTCCTCCTCGGCTTGTGCCGCGGCCCGTTTCAGGGCCACCGCCTCGGAGAAGGACTTGATCACCACCGTCCAGAACCACCGGAAGAGCAGCGCCCCGGCGAAACAGGCGAGCGCCGCGTCGCGCAAAACCAGGTCCGGCGCACGGCCGGCGGTCAGGCCGAAGAGGGTGACCAACGCGAACCCGGTGAATCCTCCGGTAAGAAAGGCTAATTTCATGGTGCGTCGCTGGGTTCAGGAACCCGGAAGGGTTTTGCGCAGCACCGCCGCCACCGCGTCTTCCTCAAGATCGCCCGTCAGGCTCGGGCCGGTCGCGAGAAACAGGGGCGTCAGTTCACCATCGATCAGGAAATCCCAGAGCTTGCCCCAGTGGTTGAGCTCATCGAGATGGGTGAAAACCAAATGGGTCGCGCCGAGATCGCGGCCGGTGGAGTAGGCCGCCCGCAGCGTCGGCAGATCGTACACCGCGTTGAGCACCAGCACCCGTCCGTCCATCCGCTCGGTCTTGAGGAAGCGAGCCAGGGCGACGTTGTCCGAGGGAGCGCGCAGCGACATGGCCGGCACGTCGGCATAAACAAAGTCGTTTGGCGCGCTGCCCGAGTCCGTCGGCACCGCCGGATCAGCCGGCTGATAGTGTTCAAGATTCAAACCCAGCGCCTCGCAAAAGACTGCCAGACCTTCACCGGGATTGGGACGATCGAACTCGGCCTTGATCACCCGACCAGTCTGCGACCGCAAAAATACGCTCCGGGCGAGCCATTTGCAGAGCGCCGTCGTCCGGCCGGCACCCGCGGTGCCAAGAAAGGCCACGCGTTCGGGCAAAGCCCGGCGCGGGCGTGAGCTCGAAGAAGTGCGCAGCGCCTGGCCGAAGTCGACCAGCGCCCGATGGAGCGGACGATCCGTGTCCGTCGCGAAACTCGGGCTCGCCGCGAGTCGGGCCAGCAGGGTCTCGGAAAAACCGGACCGGCGCAAAAGTTCCGGCAGTCGCGTGCCCACTTCAGGGCGGATCGTATCCACCCTACCGATCAACAATGACGAGGCCGGCTGGGCACCGAAGCTCCGGTCCGTCGCCGGCGCACGGTCCAGGGTGATCGGGGCCGCCATCTTGCGGGGAGCCTCAACCGCATCGGGCGTCGAGGTAGTCGCGGACGAGCGGGTCACGACAATCTTCTGGTCGGCCTCATCGCCGCCAATCTGGGCAATCACTTCCAGGCGCGGGCGCCGAAACAAACCGGCGAGCCCCTGCCCCGGCAACTGACGCACCGAGAGCACTTTCGCATTTTCACCCAGCTTCGTCCGGATCGTCTCCACCGCTTCCTCGGCAGATCGCACCACCAGCTTGTAAATCGCGGGTGTCTGCGGGCGGTCTTCGAGAAAGATCGGCGAGGACGTGGACATGTTCTCCCGCCTCAATGCTTTGCGCGTGCCAAGAAAACCATTTAGCCCATAACCTGCTTTACCAAAACAGGTTAAGATGTCAATTTTCCGGAGACAGCGCTATTCCTTCAAAAAATCAGCCCCGCTGTCCGCAAACGGCAGAATTTGCCCACCCTCCTCGGCAAAACCCGCCTTCGCCCCACCGTCGACGCGCTCCCACCATGGGGAATCAGCCCGCGCTGCGTCCTTCATCGGCCAGCGGACGCAAAGCCTTAATCCCAAAACTGAAGGACTCACCCCGTGCCGTCCGCAATCAGCGGTACCGGAATTTCTCTAAGAAATTTTCTTAGAGCCCAAAACCGCCGCGGTACTGTTGGGTGAGATACGCGTTCGCCGCGGGCAGATTGGTGATCTTCATCGCCGCGGAGTCCCACTCGATCCGGCGTCGGGCGCGCAAAGCCACGTTTCCCAGCAGAACCATCTCCGTCAGGCGCGACGAATGGTCGAAATCCGCCCCGGCCGGCGCGCCGCCTTTGCACGCTCCCAGCCACTCGGCAAAGTGATCCCCGCCCGGCACACGGGGAATCGTCTTGGGCGGCAGCGAGGAGGCCAGTGCCTGCATCTTCGTCTCCGGCACAATCCGCACCGTGAAATAATTCGCGTGCGCGATCACCGAGGCCTTCGTCCCGATGATCAGGGTGCTGTTCTCCGGCAGCGGGCGGTTCTCCTCAAATTCCGGGGGAAGCACCGGAGCGAGATTGCCGTCATACCAGATCCACTTCAACGCCGGCCGCTGGCCGCGCCCGGGAAACTGGTAGGTGACCACCGACGCCGTCGGCGCGCTGATCGTGGTCGCATTCGCGCTCACCGCCTCGACCCACGTGGGCGCACTCAGATCGAACGCCCAGAATGCGCCGTCCATCATGTGGCAGCCCATGTCCCCCAGTGCTCCCGTGCCAAAATCCCAGTATCCACGCCAGTTGAACGGAAGGTACCCGGGGTCGAATGCACGCGATTCCGCGACGCCCAGCCAAAGATCCCAATCCAATGTGGCAGGCACCACCGGCATCCGCTGGCTGTGGTCAAAGCCCTTCACGCCCTGCGGCCAGATGGGGCGGTCCGTCCAGCTGTGAATCTCACGGATCTCACCCAACACACCAGCTTGGTACCATTCCTTGAGGATTCGCATGCCTTCGGCGGCGTGTCCCTGGATGCCCATCTGCGTGGCCACCTTTTTCTCCGCCGCCACCTGCTGCAGACGCCGCGCCTCCCAGATCGTGTGGGTCAGGGGCTTTTCCACAAAGACGTGCTTGCCGCGCTCCAGCGCCGCCATCGCGATCGGAAAATGCATGTGGTCCGGCGTGGAGACCGTGACCGCATCGATTGTGCCGCCCAGCTTGTCCAGCATCACCCTAAAATCGCGAAAACGGGGCACGTCCGGGAACTCACTGAAGGTCCGGGCCGCACGCGCGTCATCCACATCGACAAAGGCCACGTGATTCTCCCCCTTGGTCCCCTCCACCGCCGCGCGTCCACGCCCGCCAACGCCCACGCAGGCGACATTGAGGCGGCTGTTGGGCGAACGGCCTTGCTGACTGCGCAAAATCGCGGGAAAAGCGGCCACGGCCGAGGCCAGCGTGGCCGTCTGCAGGAATCGTCGCCGGTCAAAAGAGCAGGTTTTCATGGCACGGGTGCGGCCAAGCCGGAAGTAACCTATTAGGTTACTTCCGCCTGGCCGGAGGGGAAGTGAGGGATCGGGGGGAAACGCGTAGATACGGGCGGAGCGCACTCATTTCAAGTTGCTCAAGTACGCGAGCAAGTCGGCGGCATCCTGAGGGGTCAATCCTTGCAAAAGTCCGTCCGGCATCAGCGACGCGGGCAGCGGTGTTTCCGACCGGACCTCAGCCGTCTTGATCGGCAGCGTCTGGCCGTTCGCAATCTTCAACGAGAGCTCCGTGGGGGTTCGTCCGAGGACAAAACCGAGCTGCGTCGATCCGTCCCGCATCTCGAGCACGATCGGACGGTATTCCACCGCGATCGTCTGCGAGGGATGGAGGATGCTTTCGAGGATTTGCGTCTTCGTCTGCTGCGCTCCGATTCGCGACAGATCGGGTCCAAAGTGACGGCCCTGTCCGCGGAGGAAGTGACACGCCTGACAGCTTCCAAGTTTCCCCTCGGTCGCCACCAGCAGGCCACCCCGTATGGCGTCGCCCTGCAATGCCAGCAGCTCCGCCACATCCACCTGCGCACCGAGGGTGCGTTCCCGCAGGCGCTCCGGCTTGAAGCGCTCGAAGATGGCGCGAACCGTCGGCTCCGACGACGCCCAGGCGAGGGTGAACGCCTGTTCCCGCAGGTCCGGCCGAAGCTGGCCGTCGTCAATCACGCGCCGCACCCGCATCGCCCCGTTCACCGTCGCCAATTCCTGTTCGATCAGCGCCGAGGTCCACTCGGCCGGAGTCCAGGGCTTGGGTGCGGGTTGGTCCACGGGCATCCGCGCAATCCAATCCTCCACGGTTTTCAGTCCCTGAACGTCGGTTTCGTGCGAACCGATGATCGGCATATGGCCGTTGCCGGAAATGGCCATGCGAACAGCGATGATCGAGTTCCAAGGATCACCGGGGGCGATCAGTTTCCCCTCCTTCAAACCCAAACCACCGCGCGAGGGAGCGACGCCGACGGCGTTCATCCTTGCCAGCAACAGTTCCGAGTTGAGGAACACCGAGACGGCACCGCCCGCATCCGACCGGTGACAATGGGCGCAATTCGCGTGGAGGACCGAACGCGCGGTCTCATCCACTCCCTGATGCATCGGGAGTCCCGTGCGGCTTTGCTCGAAGAAACCGGCATCCACCAGTCCCAGCGCCACGATTTCGTCGCGCTGCGCCGGGGGTCCGGCCAAGAGTTGCGCCGGGGTGAAGGCCAGGGCGCCGCCGTTCCAGGTATTGTGACAACGGAGACACTCCGCGCGGCTCTGAAACCGCCAGCGGTACGAACGGTTTTCCTGGTCCAGGGCCTGCGGATCGGCGCGGACCTGCAGGATCGTTTCCGCTCCGTCGACCGGCACGAGATCGGCGTCCGTGCCCGCGTCATTCCACCGGTAACTGTAGGCGTTCCAGGTCTCCCCGTCGAAATGCAGCACCTGCGTCTCAATCCGACGCGAGCGCTCCGCGACCGTGGGAGCCAGCTCACCCAGCGTGAGTGTCCTTGCCAGGACCGCGTCCTTCGGCCAGCGGGTCGCATAGTCCGTCACCGTCTTGCTGATCCGGCTGTCCCAGTACGTGGAGGTCGTGGTCACCAGTTTCGAATGCTCGCGCAGCGCGATCAGCCGGCTGACCGGACGCGCCCCATCCTCCCACATCGGGCTGGTGACTTCGAAGGGATACACCCCGGTCGCCGGCTTCAGCGTCGCCAGATCGGCAAAGACACCGGTCTCGCTCAGCTTCCGGGGAAAGGGCGTGCGCTGGGAGGCCTGCGGATTGCGCACGAGTCGGTGGATCGAGGTCGGGGTCGAGTAATTGAGATAATAAAGCTCGCCGGCTTCGTCCTGGCCGAAGGTGACAATATTGTGCGGGGTATCGGCAATTTCCTCATGCCGCGCGATCCGGAGGCCGTCGTACCAAAGCGCCCAGATCTTGCCGGTCACCCAGTCGCCGTAAATGTAGGCGCCCTCCAACTCCGGGAGCAGTTTCCCATGATAGACATAACCGCCGGTGATTGACGCCGCCTCCGAGTGAGGGTGGGTCACGATCGGCGGGGTGATCGGGGCGAGCGGACTGGCACGGTCGACCACGATCGGCTGGCTGGCCTCGTAGGCGCTCCAACCATAGTTCCCGCCACGCTTGATCAGGTGCACCATTTCCCACAATTCCCAACCGACGTCACCGCACCACAGATTTCCATTGGCGCGATCGAAACTCATCTTGAACGGATTGCGCAGGCCAAACGCCCAGATCTCCGGGCGCACCAGCGGCAGGTTCGCCGTGCCGGACGCGCCCGGCGATGCCAGCACGGCGGCACCCGTGGCCCAAGGGTTGTCGGGGGGAATGCGATACGCCAGCGGGGGATCACGGTGATCGATGTCGATCCTCAGGATCGAGGCCAGCAGATCGCTCGTATCCTGTCCGGTGACCAGCAGATCGGGCGGTGAAGGCGGAGCCCCGTCACCCGTCGAGACATACAAATAACCATCCGGGCCGAACTGGAGATTTGCGCCATTGTGCTCACCGGAGAGCCAGGTCA
>Ga0163144_10003381_pt1 | contig 36337 bp, 48 predicted proteins | sample OliLak19BULKMAT1_FD_123175 | JGI IMG/M metagenome (GOLD analysis project Ga0163144, IMG submission 123175) | Freshwater microbial mat bacterial communities from Lake Vanda, McMurdo Dry Valleys, Antarctica - Oligotrophic Lake LV.19.BULKMAT1 | ecosystem: Environmental > Aquatic > Freshwater >...
AAGGATACTTGCTCGGCCGTAACATATTTTGAATCAGCCAAACTTCGTAAAGCAGCAATCAATTTGATAGTCATGAAAACCCTCGTTGGCTAAAAGCGGCCAAATTTATTTTTATTATTGCTGGCTTCATTTTTTAAATTTGCAATGTCATTGGCTAAGAGTAACAAGGTGCGCTCTTCGTCCGCCGTTAGTTCCATTTTAGCCAAAATCATTTCTACATCGTGCAAATATCTTTTATTGCCTAAAGCTTGGTATAGGCTATCCATAAGCCGTCGAGGCGCTGACGCAACCACATCGTTCAAGGCTTTTAAAAGTTTTTTCATTAAAATTGGACTTGAATTGAAATTGCTTTACTTTCCGCATCAGTTTTGATTTGCAACGGGAAATTTGCCAATGAAAACAAGAAGGTAGAGCCTAACAACGGGTCGGCCGGAATTGGCGAATAAGTAATGGTGGCGATTAGGCCAATGTTAGACAAAGGGCCGACCGCTTCAAGCAATTCTAGCTCCGCCAAATATTCAACGCAAAAAGGTGAAATCAAAGTTTTTGAAGTGATAGCTTTTGGCCCAAATGTTTGTGATGGCAAGTTCACAACCGCTGGGTCGGGCGTGAGTGCTACAAGCACGTCACCGGGGTCGTGCCCGCCTGCGCCCGAAACAAAGTCAGTAACCGTAAACGCCCTACCCATCTGAAGCATTTCGGCAAATTTAGTACGTGCGGTATCTGTTAAAGTAGCTATGATTGCTTGAGCCATTGAATTCTCCGTTCAAACCTAAAACAGTAGGCATTCCAAAATTACGAAAAGTAAATATCCGACATTAAATCTTTCAGCAGATTCTCATTCAACTCAATTGCATTTTCCGGCGTAATGGTGTCCACCAATGCCGAATGGTTATTTGCTTTCAATTCAAAAATACGAATTGGTATATTCAAAGTCTTAGAAGCAAACGCTGCGGCGGCTTTAGCTTTGTCTAAGTTGAAATAACGGTTGCTCGACCGTAACCGAGCTTCCAAGCCGATGTAATAATATTTTGTTTCCATTTTTCACCCTACCTTAAAAATAAGACTAGCAAACAGCCCACCCGCGTGGCGCGCTGACATAAACCAAAACGTAGAGTTTATTATCAATATTCGCGCTGGAATCGGCAGCTACACCTAAAATATTATTACCGTTACGCCCTAGTGTAAGACTGTTACTAGAGAAAGCTCCACCGCCATCCAAAATAAAGATGCTGTCACCTACGCTAGGTGTGGCTGGCAACGTAACTGTGAAAGGTCCACCAGATGTATCGGCAGCGATGCGATCGCCGCTAACGGCCAAATATGCGGAATTTATTATTAACCAAGGGCTGGTTAAAAAGTTTGCACCGGTAACACCTTGTGCGCCGGAACCAGTCTGACCTTGCACGCCCGTATCGCCTTGCGGCCCGCCGAATGCTCCGGTTGGGCCCTGGATACCGGTAGGCCCAAATAAACCAGTAGCGCCTTGAATACCTTGAACACCGAATCCTGTATCGCCTTGCGGCCCGGTCGGCCCTTGTTGTCCGGTTGCACCTTGCGGGCCACCAAATAACCCAGTTTGACCTTGGATACCTTGAGCGCCGGTAGGGCCAACCGGCCCTAATCGCCCAGTTGAACCTTGAAAACCTTGGACCCCCGTAACACCTCTAAACCCGGTAGGGCCAAATAGCCCTGTATCACCTTGGATGCCTTGTGGTCCGGTAACGCCTAAACCAGTGTCACCTTGAATACCTTGAACTCCAGTGCTGCCGACAACGCCGGTAGCGCCATCAACACCGGTTGTGCCTTGGGTTCCCTGTGTGCCAGTTTCACCCTGCGGTCCAGTTGGTCCAATTAATCCTGTTTGTCCAGGAGGCCCAAAGGGTGCTCCTGTGTCTCCTTTAATACCTGTAACACCTTGGATGCCAAAACCTGTGTCACCTTGGATGCCGGTTTCACCGGTAACACCAGTAGGCCCAGGTAAACCCGTATCTCCGATTGGCCCGCCGGATGGTCCGGTTGCTCCGTCCAACCCGGTATTACCTTGCGTTCCTTGCAGCCCTTGTGGGCCGGTTACCCCTAAACCAGTTTCACCTTGTGGGCCGGTTAATCCGTCTAAACCAGTGGTGCCCTGTGGGCCGGTTGCTCCGCTTATACCAGCAAGGCCAGTATTACCGGTAAGTCCGGTGGCTCCTTGCGGCCCCCCTAAAGCTCCGGTTTGGCCTTGGGTTCCGGTCGCACCTTGCTGTCCACCAGAAGGTCCTGTAGGGCCGACCGCACCCGTAGGGCCTACGCCACCCAGAGCGCCCGTCACACCTTGAATACCTTGTAAACCTTGAACCCCAGTTATCCCGCGCAAGCCGGTAAAGCCTTGGTTACCGGTATCACCTTTTAAACCGGTAATACCTTGATCTCCGGTTGGCCCCTGAAATCCAGTGGTACCTTGCGCGCCAGTATTTCCCAACGCACCAGTTTCGCCGATTAAACCTGTAACGCCGGATACGCCGGTTTGCCCTTGTGGGCCAAAAGGAAAACCAGTAATCCCTTGGATACCAGTTGCCCCTTTAGTTCCGGTTGCACCTTGTGGCCCACCAGCAACACCTGTTTGGCCTTGGATACCAGTTTCACCAGCAATTCCTGTTTGGCCTTGAACACCAGTAAATCCACGCAGCCCAGTCAAACCTTCAGGCCCTTGTAAACCGGTAGCGCCATCAGGCCCAGTTTCACCGGTTAATCCAGTTACACCTTGAAATCCCGTAGGCCCGCTTAACCCTGTTGTCCCTTGAATTCCAGTTTCGCCAATTAAACCGGTGGCTCCTTGCGGCCCTCCGCTCGGCCCAGTTTCACCTGGAGTACCTGTTGCACCTTGCGATCCGGTGGCCCCATCTAAACCGGTGGCACCTTGTGGCCCTCCGGATATACCTGTTTGACCTTGAACGCCAGTAGCGCCAAAAGGCCCGGTGGCTCCTTGCGGCCCTCCAGAAGGTCCGGTATCACCTTGTATGCCTTGAAGACCTGGAACCCCCCTAACACCGGTGACACCTTGCCACCCGGTCGGCCCAATTAAACCGGTTTCACCGGCTGGCCCACCCACCGGACCCGTATTACCTTGCACACCTGTTTCGCCTTTTGAGCCGGTGGCACCTTGAATACCTTGAATACCGGTGGTACCAACCAAACCAGTTACACCTTGAATACCGTAACCAGTTTGACCTTGTGCTCCAGTAAAACCTTGTGGGCCTATCAACCCTTGTGGACCTTGTGGGCCGGTTATGGATATACCGGTCGATCCGCGCAGACCTGTGTTACCACGGGCACCGGTTTGTCCCTGTGAACCCGTTACACCTTGAAATCCTGTAGGGCCTGACAAACCGGTAGACCCTTTTGTACCGGTAGCGCCGGCTGGCCCGCCGAGAGCCCCCGTATGGCCTTGTTGGCCTGTAGGGCCTTGAGGTCCGCCAGATGGTCCGGTTGGCCCCGGTAAACCCGTTTCACCTTGTGGGCCGACGATACCGGTTTCGCCTTGAATTCCGGTTGGACCTTGCATGCCAGTAATTGGACTGCCCGTAGCACCGACTGGCCCACCGATGGTTTTAACAATGCCGTCAAATATTTTAATTTCTTGGGTGGTTTTATTAATCCAGATTTGATTGGAGGTAGGCGAACCGGGGTCAGACGAACGGATTTGTAAACCCTTCTCGTCTTGAGTTTCGTCCAATTTTACCAAATGAGTTTTTTCTGTCATCTCAACACCGCCCTCAACATGCCTTGGACCACCATAAAAAATTAAGCGTAAAAGCTTAAAGCTAGGATGGGAAAATGCGATCTGTTACGATTTGATTTAAATTATTTACATTAATGTCCCAAACATAGGCACCCGTACCCTTTACATACAAATCATCCCGTAAGGTTTCCCCGCCTGGTGCCGGATAGATAACCTGTAATTGGCCAGCATTCGTAACAGCAAAGGCGGCTTCCGATAAATCTGGTTTAGTAACTTTAAAATTATCGGGTATGCGGGTAGAGCCACTGATTGCCACGAGCACTCCAGTTATATTTGGAACAATATCCCAAAGTGTGAGATCGGGGCTTTGTAAAGTCCACGGTATGGCTTCTTGAACAAACCCACTCACGGTTGACAACACTTCGACATCAAATTCATAATTTTGGTTTTCCACGATTTGGGTATAGAAACCTTCGTAACCGCACGCAGGGCCGGTGTACTGAGTTGACGGCATAACGAAAGTATCTAAGACGTGGTTGTACGGCAGATCTTGTTCAAATCGCCCCGTTAACGACAACCCGACCCAACCATCCGTAAATGGGTCGATATCGTCGCTGTCTAAGGGTCGGTTGCTGTCAAAGGGTACATCAATATCTAAAGAGCTTCTTGAATTGCCTAATTGCCCGCCTTCACCAATAAACAAATCAAAAGTATAGGCGGCGGCGCAAATACGAATCAAATGCTTGGAGGCCATAGAAACAGATACTGTTATCGATTTAAAACATTCTGATTGTGCTAAGGATGTTAAAAAATCCGTACCGAATAAATCAAAATCAAATTGATGCCGCTGAAGCTCGCCTTGGAACTTCACTAAAACTTCATCTTCCCTTACAGAAACTATTTCAAATAAATCCGGTTGATTATTTATGTAACTTAAAAATGCCAGCCAACTCGCAATACCGACGTTAGGAATCCACACGTGTGCTTCGCTGCCGCCGAATTGAGAAGAAACGGTTGCCCAAGGATCTAAAGAAGGATCTAAATCGAAAGTATCTTTATCCATTTTTCGGAATACGGGAGTCGTTAAGCCTAATGCTTTAATTAAATCTTCTACGCCACTTTTGAATCCGACATTGTGAATTAACCCGCGTGTCGCGAGGCGTGATGCCAAAATCTGGATCGATTGAATGTCTGGAAGCAATTCCTGAAAGGATAAAAATGGTTCTATTAGGCGCGTAGCCAACTTGGAGGAAATGGCGTTTTTTTGCTCGTCAATAACTTTAAAAGAATTCAAATATAAAACACGGGCAAAAGCTTCAAACAATGCAACGGTCAAAGTGGTGTGTACTATTAAGTAGGCTACTTCCCCAGGACGATTGAGCACCTGGACCTTGATATTGTTGGTACCACGCCCCATTTGCACACCGGTGGTAACAACCTCGGAGTTTGATACTACGGTATAAACATCCTGGGTTTTACGATCATCGACACCGGTGTTGTAATTGGCAGACCGAGCTATAGATATTTCGATAGGCTCGCCAATTCGGTCTGTTTCGATTTTTAAAATGGCTGGATTTGGCGAATACGGGGCAACAACCCCATTGAGTAAGTAAAAATTACCGGCGGGAGCTTTCCACGGCGAATCTGGATTGTTAATCATCAAATCAACAATCGGAGTGTACAGAGTAGGTTGTACTGATACCTTGATCATTTAACGACCTTAATATTGATAAATGCTGTATCAAATACAGAAATCTCGTTGCGTGCAAACACCATAGGCTCCACGTCTGCCAAAGCCCCGGTAGCGCGTCGGAACACCGATAACTTAAAACTTTGCACGCCAGATACTTCAGTGATAACCCGCTGCCTGATTACTTCCGGATAAACTATGCTGGTGAATACGGTGAAATCGAATTCCGCAGCTAAGAAGGCTAAAATATTTTGCTCGACTTCAGTGGAGGTGAAGGACGGCAATGCCTTAACTTGCCCAGAAATTTTCGGATTAACTTGGAAGGCCGAGCGCAATAAAATATCGGTGTTAAAAAGAAGATCTTCTCCGGTGGAAAATATGCCGGTAGAGACAGTTTCCAAAACACTGTTGTAAGAATACTGCATAATAACTTGGTCGTTGGCGATTAACGGAGTATCAAACACAATGATATCGTTTGCTTTGAGCGATTTGCCTGTCTCAAAACTGGTGTCTGGCACCAAAGTAGATGTAACCACTCCGGAAGATCCATTAATAGTAACAGAAGCTATTTGCAGGGCCGGTACTTTGGTTAGTGGTATTTGGGTTTCACCGCCCGTAGCCGTATAAGTTTGGGTAAACGATTCTATGTTTTGGCCAATCATATAAACGTCTAAAGCTGGCGAAGAAACAATTCTAGAAAATTCTATTTCGAAAGGCTGGATCACAGCCACATCCGTAATTAATTCCGGATATTCATTACGTATGAGATTTTTAATACCACCAGGACTACCTAGATTGATGCCTTGTAAACTCTTTTTAAGACGGGCAGATTGTTGGTCTTTGCTTTCGGCGTCTAGGCCGCCCGTACTTTGTGCTCTGTTCTCGGTGGAATCGATTCCATTGATCGGCGTAATTAAGGTATTAACGCGAAAAGATGGCAGATCAAATTCCGGCCCGGTCCCCACGGCCTCAACCAAAAGACCTATTTCATAAGCATTACGACTTGGGTTAAAAAAGCTACCGGGTGACGAAGACAAGATTTTACCGGTGCTGATTACTTGATACTGAAGTGATCCATCGATATTGGAAACCAACGTACCGGCCGGTATTTCAATGTTTATTGTGGGCTTGGTAAATTTCATGAAATACTGCACATGCCTGGCCTTAGCGCCGATACCGGGAGTGCTGCCGTAATTAGCTAAAGCGCCGCGCACTTCTGCGTCGGTGGCGGATACTTGGAAGTCCAAAGAAAACAATTGACGCAATGATTCTGTTTCTTCCGACGCCAAAGCAATCGGCCCTGATTGCGGTCGGATAAATAAATCCGGAATAGGGCCCTGAGAAGTATCCACGGTACTGTTAGTCGATTCGATCGAATCAATTAACTGCTGCGCTATTTGTTCTGCTGTTTTAGCCATCGCGTCCTCAGGATATATAATTTGCCGGGTTAATGGTCTGTTGGTTTAATTCAACTTCTTTAAGATTCACGGTGTTTACTACGCTACCAACTTGACCGTTGGAAAAAAGCACTTCAACTAAAAACACGACGGTAGACAAACCAGCCCGCTGAGTTTTAATTTGATTTATTTTAACGATACGCTCTTCTTCGTTGGCAACTTGCTGCTTAACAATTAAGCGATTTATAGCTTCTGAAATATATTGAGACACCAAAGCTTCTGACATAATATTATTTGTATTGCCGGTTCCATTATTAATCAGTTCGTTGCCTTCTTGAAAAAATGCGTCAAATGCAGAAAGCACGTGCCTGGCCACGTCCTGTGAGCCCTTTTCTATGCTACTCACCAGCTTCGGGCGGCCCGTGCTGATGTCATCGTCTATGTCGCCATTTGCTATCCGTAAAGTTTGTGTCACTCTTTTTGCCCCGGATAAGTGGTAACTACCGACTGCCATGAACGTAATTCGCGTTGCGCACTTTTATCGGTCTTGGCCCGTTCTTGCCGTTTAAGCAAAAGATTAGCCATGTTTTGTTCATGAAAAGCTAAGTCTCTTTGCAGAGTGATTTCTGATAATGGTCTTTGCAGAGATTGCAGCATAAGGTCTAGCTCTACAATTGAGGCAAATCGAGAGGTGTCTTCTCCGCTAGTGAACACGCTCGTTTTAAATTCGTCGAAACCCTTGAGCTGTTCTTCCAATTCCGTGATGCGTATTTCGGTATCGGCTACACGTAAATTTAAATAGCGAGTTAAAAGCTCGTCACGTTCAATATTCTCAATTTGAATTTTATCTACTTCACCTAACCATTTTAGCAATTTCTGTTTTTGCTCGGTGGACTGTAGAATTAAAAAGCCTTCAAAATCTCTACCGATGGCCACAAAGTTTTGGGTCGAGGCGGAATAATAAGTGGGCAAATCAGGCGTGGCCTTTTTTTGCTTTTCTATTTTACCAAGCTCATCAGTTGTAAATTGAATACCCACTTAACCCCCAAACGGACTGGCTACTGCGCCACCACCGATGTTCAAAGCCGCCGCCGCCATAAATCCACCCGCAGCCCCGGAATTACACAACCCACCAGATTTAAATTGCGATAATTTATCAGGAGCGCCAGTAACAGTGGCCCGGTACCGAACCAAATCCGTCCCAAACGCCATCATGTTGGCCTGCTTAAAATTAGCTACCGCCAACAACTCTTCCAAAGCACTTTTGATGGGGTCTCCAATATCAAAAGAAGGTGCCTGACAAAAACTAGGCAAGGCTGCACCTAAACCGCCAATGAATGCGCTGATAAGATTAATCGGCAAGCAAATGACGTTTTTAATTAAATCGGCAATCCAATTAATTAGACTAGAGATAAAATTACCCAGCAGTGCTGTGATCGAGTCCATGAAAGCCAGCAATTGGTCGATTAAATCGATGCTGATGCCGAAATCAAAATTAATTGCGCACTTTAGTAAAGAAGAGTCAAAAGAACCGGAACCGGTCAATGACAAAAATTTACTCATAAAAGAGTCCAATGCTTTTTTGATTGGCATCAACAGACCCTTAGCTCGCTCCCCCAGCAAATCAATAGCCGCCATGGCTTTTTTAAATAACTCTGTTAGCAGCTTTAAAACTGCCGCGATCGGCCTGCCGAGAGTTTCATTAAAGAATTGATCGATACCTTCCAGCAAATCATCCAAAGCCTTAATACGCAAACTGATACTAAAGCTTCTGCCAACGTCCATGCGTTCTGCTAAAACCGAGGCAGGCGTTCCTGCTGACGGCTGGCCCTGATATATTTGCCCTGGAAGTTTTGGATTGCCTAGACTGCCGTCCGGATTAACGTAACTTGTCGCCGGGTCAAGTTTGGGGGAGTGCCCACCAAAATCAATCAAGCTTTGTTTGGAAATAGTAAAGTTACTGATCGTAACACCACGGCTTAAAGATAAATCAGCGGCATAAAGATCTGAATACATCTTGACTAAAGTTTTTGTATTGTACTCTTCGGAAAGACCACGCGATAAAAATCTATTGGAAATGAGCGTGCTGCCGGGGGTCATTGCATATGCGCCTGAAAGCATTTTACTTATTTCTTTGTCGGAAGCACCGAACTTAATGCCTGTAACTTCGGTGCGCTGTTCCAATAAACGTCTGATGACCGCATCGGTGTGGTTAGCGCGCAATTTAGCGAGTGTGTCCGTTTCACCGATAACAGATACTTGGAAACGAATATCCCCGATAAGACTCAAATGATCTTTTATCAAAGCCTGTATAGCAGCGCGTATTTTATCCCGCGCTCCACTTATATCGGGTAAATTGGCGATACGCGACAGAATAAAATCTATTTTACCAATAATAGAAGTAGCCGCAGCTTTGTTGGTATTTAATTTGTTATCGATTGTTTCTTGGGATACTACAGATAAATCGTCGCCATTTAAAATAGCAGTAAGAAATTCCCCGGCGTAACCATAATTGGAATAACGCGCCAAAGCAGTTGTCGTATTATCGACAATATTAAAATGAAATACCGACGTGGCTATTTCAGAATCGGAAATACCATATTGTTTTTTGGTTTCCGCCAAAGACTGGTCAACGGCCAAAAACCCATCCCGCATCAAAACGGATGTAGTAGAATCGGTGTTAACAACAATATCGCGCTCAGTTAAATAATTTGCGTTTAATTGTGTCTTTATTTCGTCGAGAGTGAAAGCAGTTCTATTGGGGTCTTTGGCAGCAACAACTTGCATTGCCGTTCTACCGTGGAAAATTAAAGTGCGGTTTGATTGCAGATATTCCGCCGTTTTAGTTAAGCTTCTCCCGCTAGCAAAATAAAGGCGGCGCAAATTCTCAATGTTATTACTGCCGTTCGGTAAATAAACAACGCCGTCTAAAAGAATGACGCCGCCGTAAAATAAAAACCGCTCGTCACCCAATTCTGTGGAAGGGGTTTGCTGCAAACCGAATTGCTCTGCTACATCGGCAGATGAACCTAAGTTCGAGCTTGAGTCGCCGTTTGCCATTATTTGATCTAAAATGCTCAATGCTTCGGCTAGAGCTTCCGGTATACCGGCGGTTGAGGCTTCTGCTATTTCTAGCAGTGCCAGATTTTGCGCGAAGCGATCGCCGATCTCTTGCTCCAATGCGGCAGCCGAGGATTCCAGATTTTGTGGAAATTTACAGTCCAAGACAGGCTTAATCGCCATACAACACCCCCATGCTAATTTAAGTGGGAATTGATGGCCCTACCCGTGCCAGACCCGATAAGACAGATTATCGAAATATTGGACCAGTTGTTCGTCCACAACGCAATCAGCGAAGGCTTGGATCAGGCAACGCTGGTATAAACCCTTTTCAGCTTTGTATACGCTTTTGGCAACCCGCGTCCGCCCGCGATAAAGACTTATCTCAACCGAAAATTTATCAATATTTCGGAATAAAATAAGAACTGGATATGGGCGGTTAATAGGTGTCAAGGAAGTCATCCACCTTTCCTTGACTATAAATTTTGTAAAGTCCCCACAAAAAATCAACATAACCAGAACGGTCGAGATATTTCCAAATAACTTCCGGCTCTTGGAACCGCTCTAGCCTTCCTAAGTCTAGGTTTTGATTTATCTTTTCCCGAAGCGCGTCATGCAGGGCATATCGCCTTTTACGCGTATCCCAAAATTCCATAGCTAGCTCTTCAATCAAAATTTTCAGCTTGGCTTTTTCCTCGTCCAGCCTCTCGCGCACCACGTTTGGGTCACGCGCTTCTTTGATAGCATCGGCTGCGTGGTAAAGGATGGACCATGAGCGGCGAAGTTCGCCAATCTTTAAATCCAAGGCTTCAGCTTTACGCTCGGCTTCTTTAATAAAAGGTTTAAAATATTCGTCCGGATCGAAGTCGTCAGGGAGGATGAGTGGCGGTAATAACCAACGGTCATGCAAGATGTCATACACAGCGTCTGCGACTTCCATTTGCATATCACTCTGATCTGGCTGCTTAATATAAAGATGAACCGGATGGCCGCCAAACGGAATTTCAATGTCTTTAAAATGTGCCTGTACCTTTTCCGGATCAACCCCTTCAGGCCAATCAACATATAAAGAAACGTCTACATCGGCCCCTTCTCGCCACTGGTATGAAGCTGAGCCCCCGTAAAGCAAAACCCCCTTTAATTTCAAATCAAACTTTTTTAATTCTTCGGTAGCTTTGTCTAAAATGGACTTCTTAAGTTCCGGCTGCAACCGGGGTAAGCAATCTTCACCAGACTCATAAACCCAAAGGGCTGGTGAAAGGGTTTTGCGGGGGTAGTCTAAAAGACTGCTACCGACTAAATGTGCCTGTGCTTTCTCACCAAAAAGACCGCCATGGCCAGTATTGGTTTTTAAAGCCGGGTTAAAAGATTTCACAACAACCCCATTTTTATCTTTAATTTCAATTAAAAAAATAGTTGCATTATCTTCAGCGCGTATTTCTTTTTCATCGGTTGTGTGAATAATTAATTGCCGTGCCGTAACCCATACATCCACCGAAGAAACCGGTAAATCCGCCACCAAGAGATATTTGTCACCACCGCCACCGTACCACGAGTGCGCGGCCTTTTCGTCAAACGACCAAGCTACGCCCAATTTAGAGGTGTCGAGTGATTTCAAGCTTTTTAGTTGTACACTTCGGTAAACACGTAATTTCTTGCCGCCCAGCGGTTCAATTAAATGTCTAACGGATTTCCAAATATCTGGAACCTTTGAGGCGTCTGGGCCATCATAATCTTCCACTTCGGCTTTGAAGTCATCGTCCGCAACTAAATCATCTATTAATTCAACAATATTCATAAATTTATCCGCCCTCGCTTACTATTAAATTAAACGATCAAACTCAGAGGACGCCAAGTATGTCAAAAAAGACAAAGGTGGCCGCGTGTGCTGACTGCTCTTCCAAATTAGATAAAATTTGGGAGGAAAGTGTTGACGACTACATTTGGGTATGCCCAAAATGCGACGTTGATTACGACATTGAATTTGAAATGGACCCCGCGCTTCTCGGCGGAAACAAAAAATTAATACACTAAGGTGCAAAAATGAAATTTTTAATATTGATCTACGTAACTTTAATGGTGTCCTCAGCAGCGCTGGGAAACATCTGGTGTTATGCCAATTCAGCAAGTCACCCAGCTGAAAAATTCCTAGAATCCGGCGTGGATATTGAAGCCGCCAAAAATGCAGCGCGACTGGCTTGCGCTGATACATACCCCGATTGCGAAATTTCTGATTGCTACGTGGCGAGCCCATATGCTTTCAGCTGCGTTGCCACCCACCCTACGGGCGAGAAAAAGATTGGCGGGCACCAAGCATACAGTTTCAGCTACGACCTAGCTAAAATAAAGGCGTTGGGCTGGTGCATGGCGGTACATCCCGATTGCGCAGTGGCGTGTTACCCCAACTTCCAACCGGCTGACTTAGCTTACAGCAAAAATAAGTAGGTCTGTTCACTATTAGCCACAATTCATTTTGAAGTGAACAGTGACGATAGGCGTGTTTAGCGGCCAGCAATGTCTGTATTATTTATAACTAGTTATTTTGATTGATATAAATAGCCCTGTTCAAAACCATTGGTTAAAATTAACCCAATGAAAACAATAACATAAAATAATTAAAGCCGACCACCCGTGGACGCGATAAGAGATTATATCAAGCCGCTAAGGGCAATTTAGCACGTTGCTTGGCCGGGGCGGACGGTTTGCTTCCGATGGGTGTTCACGAATACATTCACCACTATACTACACCGGCTATAGGTAAGTGCAATCATTGCCGCCGGGAAGTGGTTTTGGATAGTGATGATAACGAATGTAATTGCGGCGTTATCTATAATTCATCTGGGCAAGAATTAGCCCCGCGAAGGTTTTGGGGCGAAGAAACCGGGGAAACCTTCTAACTACCTAATAATATTTAGTATTTTTATATTAAAGTCCGCTACCCGTGGACGCGATAAGTATCTAGTAGGCGGTGAAATTACAGCTTATTTAAGGAGTTTTTATATGAGCAAGTCACTGGCAAAAGTAGCACAAGAAAATGGTGCAATGGTTCTACCGGAGAACAAAACCCACACTAACCGTATGGAAATTAAATCGGCATCGTCCAACCGAATGTATGTAGTGGCTCAATCAAAATCGTCCGGTGAATGGCAATGCTCCTGCCCCGGATGGATTTTGAAAAAACCAGGCAAGCCACGCGGCTGCAAACATTTGAACGCTATGTTGCCTTCTTTGCAAGAAGCCACCAAACAATTAAAGGCTTAACATGAACCATGCATACAAAAATAAATACGGTCGCCTAGAATTTGAAGTCGTTGGGGCATATCAAGATGTGAGCCAACTAAAATCAAGGGAATTTGATAGCAGCTGTTTTTTCAGTATCGATGAAGCGGAAAAGGTCGCTCTTATAACTAGCAACCACGGTATTCAGCTAGGTTTTGCCGCATGGGACAAGAGTAAAGCCTATTTTATTCATCACCAATCCGCCAATGTAGCTGCGGTATGTCGAATTATTAGCCTTGATTTTGATTCCACCGTCAACGCAACTCAAGAACTTGATCGCCCTAACTTGTATTGGCAAGCACTGGTCGATAGTTACCTGCTCTTCTGAAAAACCCAAGCATTTACCGTCATATAGGCGAATATGGCTGGGGTTTGTTGCGGGAAGGTTATAAATTGAACCCTAAAATTAAAAAACTGTTTGATCGGTACAAAACCTACGAAGGTGAGCGCGGTAGCCCTGCACAATGGGCTGCTGCGGCTCGCCAAGTGTACCAACCGGCCTCTGGCAGCAGTCTTTTGATTTTGGGGCTAACGGGCATCCCAGCATCTTTAGCCGAGCTTAAAAAGGCGCGGCGCGAAGCCATGCTTACAGCACACCCCGATAAAATGGGCGGGTCAGAAGAAACCGCCAAGAAAATAAATCAAGCCTATGAAAAATTGGTAAACCTTATCCCTAACACGGTGCCCGTAAATTCCGTTGAGCCGGCACCAATGCCTTCCGGTCTGGTACAGCCACCAAGGTGCGTAGATGATGTACCAAGCATTATCGATCATAACCACATTGGAGAATTGAAACTGGATGGGGAGCGGTTTGTACTTTATATAGGCCATGACCCTTACGAAAGGCGTGAAGGTAATACTTTTTTGTCGAGGCATAAATCCAAAGTGGGCGGACGCTTCGGCGACCGCACGGATAATATTCCGCATATAACGGGGCCGCATTACAAAAACTTGCACATGACAAAACTGGATGGGGAAATTTATCACACCGATTTGGCCACCACCGGTTCAATCATGCGTTCAGATCCCAGCGTGGCGATTCAAAAACAAAACGATATAGGCAAAGCTACCTACTTTGTTTTTGATATACCTTTTCACAATGGTAAAGATTTGCGCCAGCTACCTTTGAACGAACGCCGCAAAATTCTTTTTGGTGTTCTGGAAGAAATGAATAACCCGTACATCAAGCCAATTGAGTTTCGTGCATCCGGTATCGAAAAATACTTCCAAGAAGTTGCCGGCAAAGGTGGCGAAGGAATTGTCATAAAAGATTTGCGCTGCGGTTACGGGCAAGGCTGGGCCAAGATGAAAAAATCTTCGGATGTGTCTTGCGTGGTCACTGGTTTCCGGCAAGAAGAACATTCCATTTCATTGGCGGTGTCGGTGTTTGACGATGGCAAAGCCGTGGAAGTGGGCTTTGTCCCCGGTTTCGACGACATAGATAAATACTTAGGACGCGTGCTGGATATTTTTGCCTTTGAATTAACTAAAAATGGCAAACTGCGCAGCCCTTCCTTCAACCGATTTCGCGACGATGTAAACCCAGAAGAATGCACTCTCGAAAAATTGAAGGGTGACATGAAGAAAATAAAAAATAACCGGAGAAGAACATGAAAGAAATTAACGAATTTACCAAATGGCTCGATACTTTCCTTCAAGAAAAAGGGATCGACCTTGAAGACTCTTTTACCGTGCAAGGACAAAGTGGCGGCAACTTCATGAGCTACGGTGTAGTTGTGGAGCATATGAAAATCGCGTCTAAGGCGGAACAAACCGCCTTAAAAAGTATGCTCGTGAAATTAGATTTCCATAATGCTAAAATTGAAGATTATCTAAAACATTTAGCGCAGGCGTTGGTACAATGAATTATTCCCACGCTTTCGCGTCACAGTTTCGCAAAAGGCCAGTGCGTGGGTTTACCTAGAACCAATCGTGCGCAGGATGGTCTTCAGGTAAACGCTTCAAGCGGGCCTCCCAAAACTTATCCCCATCACCGCTCCGTGATTCAGACGGTATAATATATTTTTTAGTAATCTTTTCGGCATAATCGTACATTTTATCCGCTAAACCCAAGCGGCGATAATCTGGGTGGACCCAAAGAACTTTATCTGGGTTTATATCATCCGTATCACCGTCATCGGCTTCTACAAAATCGTCACCAATTACCAAGCGTGCAAAGCCCACTAGTTTTTTACCTTCAAAGGCTTCCACTCTAAGCTTTTTACCCGATTTGGAATGCTTTAAAGTTGCACCGGTCGCAATAGGTTTGGTCCTGCCGAATGGCCGATTAGGTTGAGCCCATAAGACATCTGAATCATTAGTTTCCACACCTACGAATGGATCTTCCCCCTTAGCCACCACTTGCAAAGCCTCTAGCAGTTTGTAGTTCATTAATTACTCCTGAATCATATCAGCATTTAGATTATGCCAGAATTTTTTAGCGTCCTGTGATTGATCGACGCTGGGTACTAGTGGCATGCCGGTTAATTTTTTAGCCCATTTATAAGCTTCGGTTGCGATACCTTTGCGCCGGTGGGCCGAATCTACTTCAGACAACAGAGGGTAAAGCTCGCCCTCGTGTTTTGATGCATCATCTACAAATTGAAACTCAGCTACATCGGCACCTGCATAAGTCACAGATATAGTAAAAATACCAGAATCAATACGCGCCTTGAACACATAAGAATTCCAGGCCATTTCAGACGTTTGCCCGGTATGAAATTTACCGTAATTAGAAACCGCCGCGAACGCCGTATCATTGGCCGTTGAGGCGATGTAATTTTCACCTTCTACCGCATTTATTTTATCTGCCACGGCTTGGAATCTCTCGTCGTGACCACCGGCGTCTAGACCATATGTTTGATAAAGAAAATGGTGAATAAGTTCGTGAGCTAAAGTTTGGCGCAGTAATTTAGTATCGTCAGCAATTTTCTCGTTGATTTGAATATTGGTATGAATGCCGCCATCCACCATCGTTGCAACGGTATTACCTAAAAATTCAACATCGGTGACCATTTCAAAAGTGGGCCGAACAGCCAAATCGGCAAAGTATTTCATAAATAATTCATCAATTATTTCCGAAATACGTGCATCGTAAGAAGCACTGATAGGCCAAACAAAACTTTGAACCGGCAAGCCGACACCGATAACACCATCATCTAAAACGGTTCCATCATCCGCTATTTGGCGAAAGGTAACTTTTTTTCCTTTGGTGCGCTCTTGCGCTAAGCGCGGCAAGGTTAGCCAAATTTCATCATCGCCCAGTTCATAAACTTTTTTACCATCTACTAAGACTTCAATGACGCCGGCAGAAATCTTTTTAAGTCGGTTCGCTAAGTAGCTGTAACAAATGTCTTCAGACAAATCCCACATGTTAGCAGGCAGCGCTAATACGCTAAACCATTCCAGACGATTAAACTCTTCGTCCGGATCATCTGTGGCGGTGGGTTGAACCGGCGTGTTTTTAGGCTCTACTAAGAAAACGTAATTATCGGCATACTCGAATAAATATTCGACATTCTCTACAACTGCGATACCAGACTCTTCTTGAAGCTCGCGGAAAAGCGCATCTATGACGTGCTCGCCCTCTTCAATATGGCCGCCAGGTAAGCCATACTCATCCGTTAGGCTATTGTAACCCAAAAGAATGCGATTCTCTTTTATCACGATAGCGCGAACACATTTCATCGGTTGACCAAAAAGGGTGGGCCGAAGCCCACCCAGCGAAGGTTAGAATACTACAGAAGTTCTTACGAATTGATCGCCTGCGATGAATGGTGTTGCCCCAGCGGTGATCAAAGCCGATAGTTGCGGGCTTTCAAACAAAGTGCCGACGGTGGCCGTTCCCATCAAGCCGGTAACGGAGCCGGTAACGGAGAAGGTCGTTGCTGAAGTGGCCAGCAAGGTGATCGTCTCTGCGATAGCGCCGCCATTGCGGAGTTTCAAATCAAGCGTACCGTCGCCGGTGCCAGCATAGCTGCCAGCAACCGGTGTAGCTGCCAAGGCTGCATAATGCTTAGGGTGCATTAAATAGCCTTTGATAACCCCGTGCTTAATCGTGGAAGGCTCTCTAGCGACAACATCGCTGTCATCCACATAGTAAGCCTTGGTGTCCATGAAGGAAAAGACTTTCAAATTCTTTAAAGTCAAACCTTCTGCTGCCACTTTTTTAGCCAGTGCTGCCACTTGAACTTTGCCGGTGATCAAGTCAACCATCATGTTCAAGCTGCGTCCGAGGTAATCGTCGGCTTTAAGCTCAGCATTGAAGGCGAAGGTGGCTGCGTCAACCGCCGCGTAAGCTGCCACTTGGGTGTCCCACCAGTCTTTGCTGACCAGCACAACTTCGCTGGTGGACTTGTTGGATTCGCGACGGATGCGCATTGCGGGTACTTTGGCGTTAAGTTCAGCCAAACGCAATACGGCCTTGCCGTTCAAAAAGTCTTCGTGGACGTATACCCCATCGTCCTTGAGTAATGTCTTAGCCATGATTTTAATCTCCCAAAGTTTTATATTTTTACAAATATAAATTAACCTATTTTAAGGGATTACTGGGGATTAATTGTTATTTTTGATTAAATTTCCGAACTAAGCGCCACCAGAATGGCATTATGCTGTTTTTTATACTCAGCAATAAATTCCACAACTTTTTCTTTATCCGGTTTCAATTCCCCGGCAGGAATAACTGTAGCAGCAAAACATTTCAGCACTTCAGTCGCGATGTCATCCAAAGATTGCGGCAACGTTTTTGTTTCCATCAGATTGGTTTCAACCCTTTAGCTTGGGCCCACTTCGCCAACATTTGGATATTGGTTTGTTGGCCACTGGAATTATCCGACAACCGTGGGAACGTATCATACACTAAAAAATTAGCCGACCATGAAGTGACTTGGTTAGGATTTTGTGAATCGTCGGTAAAAGAAATGCCGTCCGGTTCGAACATGCCCATAAGTGTTAACTGGGGGAAAAGATTACTAGTGTACTGGATATACACGAGGTTGGCACGGGCTGGCGTATCCGAGGTAAGCTTAGGGGCATCTACTAGTTGCATGAAGTCGTAGAAATTCCCGATGCCACCAGAAGGCACATAATTGCTACTACCGTTGTTAGTTTGGCCAATATTATTCACATGAGAAGTAGACTTAAGATTCAAGTCAACTGGTAAAATGCTGCCGGACTGGAAAGTCATCGATAGTTTAAGCTCATCGAAGAAGGTGTGACGTTTAGGATCGGGCCACACATGCAAAACGGTGCCTACCAGATTTTTACTGTGTACCGAACGCTGTGGCATCGACCAGCGAATATCTGACGGGTTGGCATTCCAAATAATGGCTTTATTTTGCTTTTGCCACTCGGTGGTGGTCATAATCCACGGGGTGCGTTTTACCCCGTTTTGTTCTTGGCGGGCTAAGGTGGCTTGATAGGATTTATTATTGCTGAGGGTGCTATCACCTCTACCGCCGGTAACTGCGTCTTCGGCGGTCTTGTTTAAGGTGTTAACAATTTTCTGAAATGTTTGATCCGGTGTATCAGCCATTCAAACCCTCGCAGGTTTTAACGCTCAATATCGTGCGAGAGCGGAACCGACACCCTTTGGTTAAGCGGTGATGTAATAATCTCGTAAGCATCCGGGTCCTTATTCGACCTCACTTGTTGCACGATAAAAGCTTTAAATCCGTTTAAAGTTTTCCATTTAATATAGACCGCGCAAGAGTCATTACCTTGCCGTATCAATGCCAAATTAAGTATGTCCGCATTATAATCGCGGCGCAATAATCGCATAACCGCTTCGCAATCGGAAATAATTGGTTGGAAACCACCCGGATCTGGCGGAGCGGCTTCACTAGCTTGCTCAACGCTCACATCGCAATCAACGTTAAGCATAATGTCCATGCCGATAATTTTTAGAGCATGTTCGGCATTGTCATTGAATTTGAAGTAAATGGAAGTAGCGTCATCACCAACTCGTGTGAATGAAGGCGATTGATTATTGGTATCCATAATACCGATAGTATTAAGCCCAGGCGAACCACAATATTGTGGTGCCACCAAGCGAAAATATTTTCCTGTGGTTGGTCTACTAATAGCAACTGGATTATTTATGAAATTAGTTCTCCCGGCCAGCAGCTGGATATTCACCACATTTTTCCACGGCAATTGCGATAAGGGGATGGCAAATAAATCCGAAGACAAAAACAAACCAACGAGCACATATAGACTTCTTAAAAACATGACGCTCCTCAAAATAAACGGGGCGGGTTGATCCCCGCCCCGGCTGTCGCTAACGCTTGCCGCCCATCAAAGCATTAATCTCGTCGGGGATTCGAGATTTGCCGCCAAGGGCTTGGCTTTCCATGGCTGCCGCTCGCGCTTTCGCGTCCGCCGCAGCTTCTTCAGCCGTCATCTTATCATCGCCGTCACCAAAATCGAACTCATTTTCATTTTTTGCAGGGCGGCCTCTTTTGGCTACCTTTTTGACCGGGGCTTCTTCCTCGTCTTCCGCAAATTCTTTAGAGGCCGCTGCCAGCGCTTTTTTAGCCCACGAGGTTAGGGCGGCATCGCTGGAATTAGACACCACGTAAGACAAATCGACTGGCTTTAGAGCCGATTGGTGGCGACGTAATTCCACCAAAACATCAGAAGATGCCTTAGTTCCTGAAGACATGGCTTCAATTAAACCACGGACTTTATTGGAGATTGTGTCAATAGCAGACACATCTTGAACTGGGCCGGCGCTCGAATTATCGGTGTGGTGGAAAACGCGGGTTCTTTTAGCAACTTCGTTTTCAACATCAATACCTTTGGCTTTGCTGGAGTGCTCGGAAAGCACCAAAGCGTCCAATTCATCTTGAGCTTCGCGGGTAGACAAATAATGCTCGGCTTGATCCGGGTCCACGAGGGTAAGCATACCTTTTACGAGGCTTTGCTTAAAATCGCGTGATTCGCCCAAACGCTTGGGAGGGATGACATCGGAAATAGCCATCGGAATAAAGGTAGGCGGCATTTTGAAGAATTCGCGCTGCGTGCCGTTTTGGAAATTAACGACAATCATGCCCTTATTTCCGTCGGGTAGCGACGAAGTATTAATAATGTAAATTGGCTTACCAGCGTTAACCAATTTGTCCAGACTCGAAGGCGGTAATTTTTTCCAGCGCATAAAATCTCCTAAGCTAAGTGAATATGTGGTTTATTTTGCTGTTCCTTAACCAAGGAGCGCAAAAGGAAGCCCTGATATTGCATACGGTCTACGGTAATATCGCCGTAACTAATTTTGAAAATTCCTTTAACATGCACTTCGGCTAAGCGCTCAAAAGCGTCCAGCAAAGCGCGTGCGGGCGTGCCGTCAACAACGGCTAGTGAAGAAAGGCCATTAATAACCTTTCGGTTATGCTCTTCAAATTGAGGTGGAGTATCTAAGGTGATTACGAAACCATGTGATTTAATTTCGTAATATGAGGTGTACATAATATTTTTGGCTATTTCTTCACACACACAAGCCATATTACTCGGCAAGATATTGCTTGTATCTGTATCGACCGGAACGTAGGTTAGGTCCGTCTTTGTGCCAGTTAATAAACATTTACCATCTTCGAGCATGCGATTTAAAATCGCTTTTGGTTCGGGGCGTTCTCCAGCTTTCAGGAATTTCAACATGAATAAATTCTCCTATTGGTCTTTGTTTGGAAGTAATGAGGTCGGACAGGTGCGGTTTTAAGGGCGAGAAAAAGTGTTATATTATACGGTTAAACATTTAGTGGAGTATTTATGGCCGAGATTTTTTGTATTTATCACGCGAATTGTTCGGACGGCGTTGGTGCTGCTTTTTCGGCCTGGAAACACTTCGGAACAGCCGCCAAATATTTACCCTACAACTATGGCATGCCACTGCCTGAGGTGCCGGAAGGGTCCGTCATATTTTGCCTGGATTTTAGTTTCAAAAAAGAAGTCATGGAAAGCGATTGGATCAAAGGAAAGACCATGGCAATTTTAGATCACCACGTAACAGCCCAAGAGGATTTAAAAGGACTGCCAGAAATTTTAGGTAATATTAACGACGAGTTACAGCAAGGCGTGTCAAGTAGATTTGACATGACCAAATCCGGGGCGATGCTGGCATGGGAATATTTTCACCCAACAGTGATGCCCCCGCTATTGATCGAATACATCCAAGATCGTGATTTGTGGAAATTTGAATTAATCATGACCAGGGAAATAACGGCTTATTTATTCTCCGAAGAACAAAAGTTTGAAAAATGGCTAGAGATAGAAACAATGCTCGAAACCTTTGAAGGGTTTCAAAGCGCGGTGGCACAAGGAACAGCTATTCTGCGCGAGAACGACAAAACCGTTAAAATGATTGCCAGGCAAGCTTTTTGGGGTGAAATCAACGGCCATAAAACAATTATAGTAAATGCAACATCGACGTGGTCGGATGTTGGGCATTTTTTACTAGATGAAAACCCCGATGCAATTATATCCGCTTCTTACTATCGTTTGCGCGAAGGTAAAATTAAATGGTCGTTGCGTTCGCGCAAAGACTTCAATTGTGCGGAAGTAGCTAAAAGCTTCGGGGGTGGCGGGCACGCTCAAGCCGCCGGCATGGTCATCACGGCGGAGCAATCAGCCTCTATTTTTGGACCTTCTAATTTTTGCTAGGTCGAAAATTACCGGGTCGCATACGCAATAAGTAAAATAATAAACACCGCAAATATGGTGACCGCCAACGTTTCCTGCGCTCGGATGCGCTTCAGGTATTTGTGGTTACAGCCCATTTTTTCCTCATTTACAATGGTGGACCACTTCAATAGAACCATCGTCCGATAAACGCAATATTAAAAATCGTGGTCCGTCGTAACGAATTGAGCGCACATCATCTACTTTTTGATTGCTGCCAGCTTCATAGCGGAGTGGCCCTAAATGTTTTTCGTGCATGTGCCCGTTGAAAAAAGCTCGCACCGGATGATTTTCCATAAGAGCTTCAGCCATCGAGGAAGTTTCATTTACTAAAGTCTGGCCACCGTTGGCCGAAGCGGTAAACCGTGTTCCCACTAAAGGAAAATGTGTGACGATAACTACGTTTTTGTCGGCCGGGGTAAGCTTGTCGATATTATCCCAAAACTTATTATAAGATTGTCGGTAAATATTGCGGTGGGTGTCACCATCCCAAGCGTAAGGCAAATATTCAAAGTCATAGGTTTCGGGTAAAACAGTGCCTTCGTACCAGAAAGAATGGCCGGCAAACGTCCAACCCCCATGGCGTAACGGCCCTTCCGTATTAAAACTGTGAATATTTAATTCTTTGTAATTGGTATAAATTGTTTCAATCGCTTTGAGCCACACGTCTTCCGGCGGACGGGTGCCATAACTTCGGACGTGCCCATTAGACTTGTAGGGTAAAGCGCCCGCGTGAATCCAGTAGTCATGATTTCCGGGGCATTTAGCAATTACAACATCTGGCCCAAGTATATTGCGCTCCATGCGGGAGACCGTGCGCGAAGCTTTGTAACCAAGCCACCCGCCATTATCATCACCAAGATTTAAATAAACCGCCGGGGAGAATTCTTTAATTTGGCGCAAGCGTTTAAGGATGGTCGATTGCTGAACCATGGAACCGATGTGAATATCCGAGGTAAGCGCTACCAGTATATCAGCCATGGCTACCCCGATTTATTTTCTATTTTTTACTCGCGGCATTAAAGGAATATTAACCAATGTTGCGATCAAATCCATATTTTTCTGTTTAATTTCGCGAGGCAAATTTCCAGAAACTTTGGTGTAATAAGAACTGGCCAGCCATTCATCATAAGCCGGAAATCTTCGAGCGGTCTTCCGATGGCGCTTTGGCCAAAGTGGTGTTGCGTAAGTCAACTCGACAAATTGAGCAGGGCATTTCTTGGAATGTTTTCCGCAGGGACGGCTACGCCTGCCGGTATTGCGCCCGTAATGATGTGCCGTTGACCGTAGACCACTTGGTGTTATGGGAAGCACGCGGGCCTAGCATTGAAGCCAATTTAGTCTCGGCTTGCCGGAAGTGCAATAAGACGCGTGACATCAGTCTGTTGGATCAGCGCTTTCCACTCTTCGGTGGTTAGGCGTGTGACGGAATTTTCTAGCTTTTCATCTTCATCTTCATCTGGAAACAGGAAGGTATGGTGTTTGCCATTGCCACGCATCACCATGCCACCGATTTGAATTGTGTTACCGAACTCCAACAAGTTCACGCCTGCTAATTCCATTATCAACCTCATTTAGACTTTTTAGGGATCATTGCCAATATTTTAGCGGATTTTTGAGGTTTGGAATCTGGATTGGAATTCCAACCAAAGATTTCCGCTAAATTGGTTCTAGTGTCATTGTGCCACTTGATATGTTCTGGTGAGTTGTAGGCATGCCGCTCAAGGGTTAGCCGGCCGTTAGAGGGCGCACCCAGAATATGGCGAATTTGGTCCGGTATGTTTTGATATACTTGGACCTCATAAAACTTCTCCAACCAAACCTTGGAACCGTCCAGTAACCTAGTCGGCTTCCAGGCAAAGATCTCACGCTTAATCAAGTCGCCATTTTTTAAAGAAAAAGATCGCCAACGCATCAAAAACCTCTACTTTTATTTATAAACACGCTACCATTAATGGCAAGTCCCCACCCACCCTAAAAGGCGTATATGTCATATTTTACCCGATCACTCGGTATCATGTTTCTGGCAGGTTGTCAAAATTTAAGCAGCTGTAGAACCCTTGATGGTCAAGGGAAACTCATGGAAACTTACCGTACCGAGACATGCCTAAAATATGAAACGCCCATGGATATTAACTACTTTATTTGCGAGGACGAATTCTCCATCTGCTATATCACCGAAACTGGTGGCATAAGCTGTTTTCCAAAAGTCGAGGAAGACAGTCTGCTGGGTGACGATGAATTGCTTGATGGCGAGGATACCGTAGAAATCAAAAAAAGCGTGTTGCTTTAGGGCCGGTCCTGTAAAAGCTATTAGGTCAAATAGCCTTTTAAGGAATATCTATGTCTACCCACGCCATTAGCAATATCGGCCAACTTTTTGGTCAAGAGCATTTATTCAGCACTTTAAACACCTGGATTGAACAACCAGCCCAAATTCCGCAAACCATTCTTATACGAGGCCCCTATGGGTGCGGCAAGACCAGCATAGCCCGCGTATTGGCTGGCACGCTGGTATCTACCAACCGCGACCTACAAGAGATCAACGCGGCCAATAGCCGGGGTATAGATGATGTCCGGTCTTGGACCGAGGAAGCCAAGTTTTCTCCATTCGGTAAAGCTAAGGTCTATATTGTGGACGAGGTGCAGCAACTAACCCAACAAGCCCAATCCGCTTTGCTCAAGGTGCTGGACCCTGTTCCGAAAAATATTTACTTTATTTTTTGCACCACCGAAGCGGGTAAATTGCTAGGCCCTCTTCAATCACGCTGCCTGCATTTGGAAGTGAAGATTTTAAGCCGCGAAGCTGCTTTCGATTTAATAACTTATTTGGTCAAAGGTCGATTTGACGACCGTCTGATGGAACTGATCTATGTAAAATCTGCCGGCCATGCTCGCGATGTTATCAATTACGTCACCTTGGCGCAGACACAAAACATCACCAACGCTGACGATTTGCAAAAAGTGGCCGGGCTAAGTTATGCCGAAATAGATAAAATACTGCGGACTCTTATCGCCACAGGTCAACCATCCCAAGACATTAACAGTATAATTTATTCAGAAGAATCGGCGCTAGCCAGCGCTATTGACGCGGCCGTAGATGACGCGGTCGTGCAACTACATCCCAAAGCGGTAGCGGCCTATAACGATTTGCTACAGGTTAGGGTATGGCGTAAAGAATTCAAATTATCGGCAAAAGAACAATTACTTCATATGGTTACGAGGTTTGCAAATGCGTGAAGTCTCGTTTGTCTATCTCCGTCATTAAATCGTGGCGGATCGCATGGGCCAACGCCGTTATAAATTCTTCACAAATCTTAATGAAAAAATTAACGGAATTATCCAGGGCTATACTGTAAAGTTATTCGAAGAAGTCAATTTACCGCAAATCATGGATTACCTCGCGCAAAGGATGGTACGCGATGCAGGTGGGCAAACATAAAGAAATACCCACTTACAATCTTTCCTACCCTCTAGTTTCCTATATAAACAATTATAAAAATTCCCACACCCCGGTGGAAATAGCCGTGCATTTGCGGCTAATTGAAAGTGAAATCAATTATTGGATGGAAAGCCTTCGCGAATTGCCTGCTGGTGCAGAACGTGCCCGCTACGTTCACAAAAGCATTGAGGCGCAACGATCCCAATATTATGCCTCCGAACCTAAAGAGCGCGCTAAAGTAAAATGCAGGCGTGGCTGTAGCTTTTGCTGTGGTCCGAATATCCAAATAACCTCCGATGAAGCGGACCTTCTAAAAGAGCGCCCAGTCATCGGGCTTACCGGCCGTTGCAGATTTTTGGATAAAGACGGTTCGTGCTCTGTATACGAAGACCGCCCGGCAACCTGCCGAAGTATTGAAGTACAAAGTGACCCAAGCAATTGTCGCGATTTAAATGGCAATATTTTAACGGTGGTTATTCTTAAGTCGGAGATAATTGCGACCGCCGCTTTATCAACGTGCAAGGAGATTGGTCCTATAGATCAAATGATGCCCAGGATGGGCTGAAGGGTGTGAAATGGATTTTACATTGGTGGACTACGCGCAAATTGCGCTGGTCTTGTTTATCTCTACTTATACTTTTTCGCTAACAGCGGATTTAGGCCGGCAGCTTTTTGAAACCTTGCTGAATTTTTGGCACAAGGAAAGCGACGGGGTGACGTTTAGTCCGAACGAGATAGCTTTCGTTATCCCTTGCCACAACAGCGCCGATGTCATCGAAGGGACAATCAACAGTCTGCCGTCGCGATATTTGATATTCTGTGTGACGAACGCCTGCACCGATAACACCATCGAAGTCATTAAAAAACTTCAACAAACAAAATCAAACATCGTTCTCATCGAAGCGCCGGTAAAAGGAAAAATAAGAGCGGTCTTGTACGGCGTAGACAAGGCACTTAAATCCGGCTGCTCCCATTTTATGATGCTGGACGATGACGTGGAGTGGTTGGGCGGGGAAGATATTAAGACAACATCTAAAGACACCCCTTGTGTAGCCTTACCCGTGTTGCCGACTCAACCATCTAACTGGATTCAAGGGGCGCAAATGCTTGAATACGAAATGATGGTGGTAAGTAAACGGGCCCAGTCCTTTTTCGGCAATGTTGTCATGGCCTCCGGTGCCGCCGGTATTTACAAAATAGATGTTTTCCTGGAAACCATGAAATACCACGATGGCGAGCACATCGGCGATGATTTCCAGTGCAGTTATTTGCACCACCTATTTGGTAAAAAAATTGATTTTTATAATTCCATTGTTTTAACGCATACACCAGACACCTTTAAGATTTGGTGGCGGCAGAGGGCCAAACGCTGGGAAGCTTCGCCGATCCATAATGGTTTACTTATTTCCAAAATTCTTTTTCTAGGGCCTGGGAAAAGTCCGGGCTTTTGGATTAAAATTATTACCTCTTACCGTATTTTTGTCTTTTTTAATGATTTAGCCCGTTTGATTTCTTTTCCGGTGGTATTGGCAACTACGCCGCATATTTTAATTGGGGTTTGGGGCATCACTTATGCCAGCATGGTCATGCGCGCCGTGGTTTACCAGAATTTCTTCCGCAACCACTTGTACAAAGCGGATAAAGTTATATACTTTACGTTCTTAACTTACCCGCTGTACGGAGTTTTAACATGGCTTAGCCGTCTTGCCGCTATTCCCAAAGGAATAAAGCAATTGTGGCTTTACCACGTTAAGGGGTATAAACAGGTTAATATTCTAAAACCACTGATCGAAGAGCTATGTAATTCTCAAGGAGGATCGAAATGAAACTAGTTAAAGTAGCGTGTCTTGTAACAGCGATGATTTCTGGCGGTGCATTCGCGCAATCAGAAGTAGATGGATCAAATCTGGCGCAGAGCGCCCCTACCGGTGCTAAGAAATATAGCGCCATTAGCTACCAGCAAGTGCAGATGGAAAAAGGTGACGCCAAAACCACTTCCGATTGGTACGGCGTGAAAGTTGGCGGATTAAAGGTATCGGTATCCGACGACCACTACCATTCTGCTTATCAAGCATCCCTGGCTACCAATCTTGGCGAGATTTTAGATTTAGGTAAAGAGCCAGCCTCTGCCTGGGGCCTTTTATCTAAAATTCAACTGGAAGGCGGTGTTGCTTCTAATAAACCCAGCTACGCTTTAGTTGGTACGGAGCTAAAGCTTCAAAGCCCATTTACGCTGTTTTTGGCTGGCGTTTACAATGACGGCAGCTACACAATGCGCCCAATCGGTGGACCAATCTATTACTGGTCACAAAGCCATTCTATGCTGTTGTTTTACCCAACGACCGACGCAAAATCCCCCACCAAATTTTCCGCTATGTTGCGTAACCGCGTCCGTGAAATGGGCGATGGGTTTTGGATTGATTTAGACGTTGGCTACAAAGTCGTTAAAATCGACGATGTCGTTAAAGGCCGCGCAAGTTACGGTGCAGCAGTTGGCCTGTGGAAAGTCGCTTTGGCTTACCGCATGGACCCCAACTATGAAGGAACTGCTTACGATAAAAAGACAGTTGAAGTCAGCTACCTATACAATCTCTAAATTAGACCGGACTGCCTCCGGCCGTCAGCCCTGCTGAGTTTTCTCAGTAGGGCTTTTTTATCACCTTTCACAAGCACTAAATTGGCAAATGCTCTACCGGTCTTTTCAAAGTTGGTCGCCATTCTTCCGCATCATATACCGTAACATTCTCTAATTCGTGTATTTCGCTATTTTCCGCGCTGTCCTTATCATACTTTTCTTCATAGAATTTTTTTTCGGCTTCTTGTTTGGAACGAGCTTTTACGGCTACTTCCATAGTCGTGCGCGTCACCACTTCCATTTGGACAATAAAATTAGCCATGGCATCTCCTGTGCGAAGTTACCATGGCTATAGCAGACTGATACTACTATGAAAACTATTAGTTCATAGTATCGGTGGCTGGGGCTTCGGCGGGCGCTTGCTTGTCCGCGCCAATAAACTGATTCCAGTAATGCTCCACAAAATTCTTCGCTACCGACTGCACAGCTTCTTCGCTGACGCCGATACCGTCTACGTATTTTTTAGCGAGCAAAATTTGTACAGCCGCTTTTTGCTCGTCGTCGGTTTGCGTTACCAACGTCATGAGCATCCAATACCAAGCTTCTTTTTGCTCTTGAGTTAAAGATTTGCCTTCGGCAACAGCTTTGAGGTCTTGAAAGAAAAGACCTAAACCCTGTGCTACTTTTTTACGAATTTCGTCAGCTAATTGCGCATCACTCATCTTCACATTCTCCCTAATTAGTTAAACCATGGCCTTTAAAAACCATTTCGGAAACAAGTCTTGATTCATCTTAATGAATTTTACAGTATTGCCATCCAACAAAAATGTCGCAGCGTGATCGGTTTCAGACCGAACCGCCCTACCATACGACTGCACCAACGCCAACGCTGTCTTGAGCCTGTAGTAATTAGGGTACAATTCCATTCTTTTCTTAACCACCGGATCACCTAAATACGGATATGGCGTCTTTACAATAATTTGAATTCGGCAAGCGTCATCCTTCAGATCGACCCCTTCTTTCATGGAAGGCGACAAAAGAATGGTGGGTTCAGGGCTTGAGAAATGCCGACCCAGCGCTTCGGTTTGCTCCCGCGCCGTCTTGGGGTAAATCAGCCGTGCTGAAGCCTTTGAGTGCTGTGCGATATACTCGCAAATTTTGTAAGTGTGCCCGTGAATAATCCCCTTCACATCTTTATAATGGCCCAAAATATCGTCAATAGACGCGACGATAGCGGGCATGTAACCTTCCATGTTTTGCTGATTAAAATTACCGACTACCCGATGCGTAAAGATAGGTCGATTCTCTTTAGGGAAAGGGCTATCCACCGTAATAAATCTAGTGCGGTGTGGCTTAATACCCAAACTCTCGATGAAAGCATCTTTATTTAAGATGGTTGCCGACAGCATGACGGTTTTTTGGCCCGACTTAAATAAATATCTTTGCAGTACGGTACTAACATCGGCTGGAGTAAACCGAAGCTTTTTTAAATAGTTCATCCTTTTTTCGTATTCTTTATCCAGCACAAAAATATGCGGTGGAAATCCTGCAAAAATACGAAGTTTTCTTTGCAGCGATTCTATTGAATCGCGGATCTTACGATCCATGCCGGGGGTGTCTATTACTTTGGCCGCTTTCTCGCGCACTTCCTTCACCCAAGACAAATACATTTCTACGTCGTTATAATCCGGGATGTTGCCGCCAATACCCATGTTATTTAATTCATCGCGATCAAAAACGATTTCCGCGAACCCGGTGACTTGATCAACTGTATTGTGAACTTCGTCAATGACCAACAAAGATCGCTTCTGATCCTTAAATCCACCAACATAATTCAAAAAGGATAAACCGGCGGCAAAATTAAACAATGTGATCGGGGAAGCTATGGCTGCTTTTTTATATGCGTGAAATTCACAAGCTTGGGCCCTTCCGCACGCCTTCTTACTGGAAGGGGTCTCTTGGCATGGGCTGTTCTTACAATTAAAGCGCGGCTGCCCCGGCAGCGGTTCGCGGGAGCACTCGTAATTTTCACGGCCTTTAAGGTTGGCCAAAAAGGAATCAAAATCCCTGGCGTATTGATCTTGTAAGTATTTATTGACCGTGATGACCCAAGCGCTTTTCACCATGCGCGCCAGGGCAATAGCAATTCCAGACTTTCCGATCCCTACCGGCCCCTCGATGATAACATGGTCAACTTCGGGGCTTTGAAGCCATTCGGTAGCCTGGTCCAGAATTTGTTCCTGGGCAGCCCGTGGGGGTGTGGGTAAGGGGAACAAAGGGCGGAAATCTGGCGCTATGACGAAGGGCTTCTCTACGGCTTCCTCATCTTCTTCGTCATCATCCTCATCGCCTGCGGTGGCTCGCATCGCCTCGCCTGCGTATTCCACCCCGGTCACGGCCTCGTAGTCTTCATCTTCATACTTGGGTATGCACAACGGCACCGTGGATTCGAAGTCATCCATGAGCTTGAATACGCCTGGCGGTTTCTTAGGTTTATCGCTCATTAAGTGCCTCAAAGGTTCCGACCCTTCTAACTGCAAAAAAAGGAAAAGACTACCCACCCTTTGGTTTTACAAGACACGTAACCAAGGTCAGTATTTTTATTTTCCTAAAATTTGAACCTAAAGGGATCGCTTGCCATCAGTCGGGAGGACCACGGTTTTTATTGAAAATAGAAGAGAAATGAACATTGCACTGTGAAGTCAATTGGTTATCTAAAATGGGGGGTTGGGGGGTGGGGAATGGGATAACTGATTGAAAACTAGGGGGAATATATTTGGTCCCTCCAATCAAGGTGCCCCCCTGGGCCTGCATCTGCTTCATCGGTTGAACTGTTGTAATGGGGGATTGGTTTAGGTGTGGAACTTGCCCTGATGGGTTTAAGGTGTTTAGAAATTCTACTCCACCCCTAATGGGGTTTGAATGGAGGTTAAGGGTTAGATTCCCAGCCGGGATTGAGGGTGACGTTAAGCCGACCAAGCTAAGCGTGGATTTGAGGGGATCTGAGGCGTGAGCCCAGATGGAATGGGGATTATTGGCTTCGAGGAAGGAAGCGACAGGCGTTGAGGTTTGGAGGGGTTTAACCCAAGGATTAATGGGGGTGACGTTGGAAGGAATTCCCTTAGGGCTGACTCGGTTTTGAAGGGTAAGACTCCACTCCTTACACCGTCCATCGATCTTCTTTTCGGGATCAGGGATCGTATAAGCAATAGATCGTGAAATAATCCCGGCATCTTCCAGGAATCGAATCTTTTGGATGTAACGCCCAAACCCTTCCCCCGGCTTTTTAAGTTCCTCGACGGGGATGAAGAAGAAGTATTGCCGTGCGGTGGTCGTTTCCAGGTAACCGTTCCGCGAGGCATCACCGCGAGCGAACGTAGCAACCTCGGCGATAATATCTATGGTGGGCGCGAGCCAATTGAGGGTGGAATCCATGTAGGTGGTGTTGAGGAGCTTGCTCGTGCTGACCGGTTGACCGGTGAGATAATCGCGGACGGAGGCGACGATATCAGTTTTGATGGCATCGATTTCCTTCAGGCAGGCTTCATCCGTGAAGGTGCGTCTCTTGGTGAACGCGCTCCCGCAGTTCTTGTTGAGCAAGTATTGATAGTTTTTGTACATGCGCCCGTCGAGGCAATTCCTTTCTTCGTTCAGGTCTCTGGACGTGGAATCAAGGAAGTAGGGGCGGATGATCGTGTTCCAATAGACTTCCGCCTCCGGAGAAGAAGGGGTGGGCACGTAGTAAGCGAGCGGGCGGCAAAGGGCCAGGAAGATGGCGTTGCGCTGTCCGTAGATAGGGCCGGGCTTGGGGACTGGCAGTTTATGCTTTTGGATTAATTGTTCCCACGATTTTGGCATGGCCCTTAACCGTGCTTTAGTTTTGGTGGGTTCTTTAACAGGCGCAGCTTTCTTAGTCCCCATCGGGTTGGGGATGGCTTTGGTTTCTTTTGGGGCGACGGGCTTGGCAGCCTTGGCGATCGAAAAGCAAATGGGGGCGGCAGCTTTGATGGTGAACAGCGCGGCGTCGGGATTGAAGTAAACGAGCTTAGCCATAAACCCGGTTTTGGGATTGAAAAAACCGGGGGTGGCAGCCATCCGCAGGAAGTTACCGCAGGCCGGATCGCCTTGCAGGGCGGTGTTGATCGTTTCCCAAATGTACCGATACCAGGCCATTTGCGAGACGTTATCGCTGTAGGCTTCCAGCAGGGCGGTGTTAGAGGCTCCACCCTTGGAATATACGCCGGAACGTCGAGTGAAGTGTGGGTTGCGTAGTCCGGAAATTATGTAATTTTCCGCTGAAATATAAACGTGGAACCGATTGGTGGACGTGGCGATGATCTGGATCGTGAAGGCGAATAGCCCTAGCTTTTCGAGACGGTGTTTGATTTTGGTGAGCGTATTGTATTGAGAATTGTCGAGATCAAAGAAAAAATACCGGACGAAATGTGCGTCGGTCAGCGTATTCCGGTAGTAAAGCGTCCCGTGGGTGGGGTCTTTACCGTCGCGTGCCCCACAGCCCGCGTGGAGGGCGAGATCGTGCATAATTACCGGCGCAGTAAGTGCGTGTACGCCGTGAACAATTTTGGTGCCCTTTAAAGAGCGACTGAAAAGGGAAGTATGCGAATAGGTGCCTTCCGTATTTTTATATTTTTCGCCGAGACACTTTTGTACCAAAGAAGTAGTGCATTTCCACGAGGCTTCGTTGTCATAGGTTTGCCAAGTATGCCGCGCTAAATTCATGGTTTGAAATTTGTTTAATATAATAAACTTGGAATATTCTTCCAGGGATTGCCCTTTGAGTAGATTAATTTCTTTTTTGGTGTGGGCGGCGAACGGAGATTTAATGATGGGTTCGATAGGATTATCGGGCGGGGCGAAAAGCAAATCTCCGAAAAAACTTTGATTTTCTAAAATTGAATTACGTAAATCTTTGAGTTCATGGGGCCGGTAGGGTGGCGTCGGGAGATCGAGCGGCGGTAAAATAATATTATGATCTTTGGCAAAGCGAAGTCTTTCTTTTTCCAGTTCTTTGGTTTTTTCGAGACTACGATACCGCGTCAGCATGGGCTTAAACTCCGCCGGAAAAAAAGGAATGGGTGATTAATTCATGTTGGACGGTACGTGCGGCTTGATAGCATCGGCTAAAAAGTCGAAAAGCCCCTTAGCGGCATCCGCATACATCGGTGGGCACGTGACAATAAAGCAGCGCCCTGCCATCCGGCAAACGATCCCGGTTTGCGGGCCTTGCAGCACCCCACAAATTTGTAGCGCTTGGGGAGATGGTTCTGGTTCCGGCCCTGCTTTAATAGCTACCGAGTCAATATTTGAAAGCATTAATTCCACCATCTAAGTTTCGTTTGTGTAAAAGAAAGATTAACCGTCTAGTCGGGGGGAACCAACTAGACGGTCTTGGGCCGTTGCTGTAGGATATGTGCTATATAGTACATCCAACCCACTGCACGGCTTCCTGATACTTTTACAAGTATGGAACGATCGTTACGGAGAAAATATGAAGCACCCCGACGACACAACTGCCTTGCCCCAGGCTACACAACTGGACGACTTTCGTAATATACTGCAAATGCTAGACAAACCTGAGCTTATTGAAATTTTGTCGGGGCTGTTGATGGCGGAGGGCGGCCGGGGCAGCAACGAGATTTCTTTGTTGGTGCTTACAAAAGTTGCAGCACGAATTCATAAGAGCGGAAATATTTCTTAATCCTGTAAAATACTCGCAAGTTTTAAAAAGGGGGAAGTAAATGGAAACGTGGATATGGGTTGCCTTACTATTTTCTGCATTCTTTTTAGGGAAGAGTGTGGCTGGTTATCAAATCGCCAAGAAATGGCGGCGACAAATCCGTGAAACCAAAGTCATCCCTTTTGAAGTTCTTAAACAAATTCAAAAACGCGGCGGCATGAAATGAGTTATTCCATTTGCCTTAGATGTAAAGACATGGTCAGCCAATATGAAAAATATTGTGACGTTTGCGCCAAGCAATATCGACAAGACGCTACCTTTTGGAAAGATTCGCAAATGTACGGACTTTTTTCGGAAGCCAAAGCCGGCGCTCGGCTGGAAGAACTACAAAAAGATGAAATCGAGGTGAAGTGGTGACTTTTGATGAAATTATAGCGGCGGTTGAAACTGAGTTAAAATTTGCCCGCGATAAATTTCCTTCCAATAAACATTTACTCCATGCCTTCACCGAAGAAGCTGGCGAAGTCACTAAAGCTTTTTTAGATAATGCGGTTGGTAAATGTGAAAGTTCCCACATCCGTAAAGAGTTGGTGCAAGCGATTGCGATGGCTGTACGCCTTTTGCAAGAGGGCGATCCGGATTTCCCCAACCTACCGACGATGCAACCGCCGGAAAATAGTTGCTGGCGGAAATGGGATTCTTCAGCATCGGTTGCACGCGATGGCACTTACAACTTTGGCGTGTGTCGTCATGCTATCACCGGTCTTAGTTTTTGCTATTTGGATGTTTAAAGTTTTATTTGATTGAAGAATTCAAGTTGGAAAATATGGATTATTGCTGCCCTGCTTTAAAACTATACGTAACGCTGTCCTGCCCGCAACATCCTTTGGAAGATTGCCCAGACCTTTGGTTGCGCCATAATCAAGCTTACGGCGAATATCAAATAAATATTATGAAGCATGCTACGTATTCGATTAATTACTGCCCATTTTGCGGCAGTAAATTCCCAGAATCTTTTAGAGATAAATGGTTTGAAGAACTTGAATCTAAAGGCATCGATCCGTGGGAAGATGAAATACCCGGCAAATATAAATCTGCTGCATGGAGAAGCTAATGTTTGTGCTAAAACGTTGCGCCTTGTTAACACTATTACTAGTAGCTAACCGCTTACAGGCAGAGCCGGTCGAGCCTCGAATAGCCTATTTAATTTTGGAAGATTCTAGGTTGACTAGTTTTGTGGGTTTATTAAATCAAAACTATTCGGTCAACTGCACGCTGCCGGCGGTCGATGCCTTTGATGCAACCAAGGTGTGTAATGGTACGGGAGATTTCGCGAGTTGTTACTACAGCTTTAACCGTGTTTGCGCGGAAGGTCTTAATGCGCCGCAAGGTATTAGCGTGACTGCGGAATATTTTCCATTGGGTAATTTCATTTTGGATTTATCTATTAATACTTTTTTCCGTAAGTGAGGCCCCATGTTTAAATCATTTTCGTTCAAATCAGTTTTTACCGGTTTAGAAGGTGTCAGCAAAAGTTTATCGGAGTTCGGGGAGCAACTCGATAAAAGTATGGAAGAAATTGAAAAAGGTATCACTAATTTCGAAAGCACGATAACGCAGGTCGGCGATCAAAAATTGGATATCACCAGCAATAATGGGCACGTTATTGTGGAAGGTCCTGTAAAATCGTTGAAGGTTAATGGTACTGACGTAGTGTTACCAAATTTCAAAAAGTGAAAAATTGAAGGTTTCAAAATTTCAAAGGAGTGTTTTTATGAAATGGTTGGCTGTTTTGTTTATTGTTTTTAGTAATCTAGCTTTCGCGCAACAAGATCCGCCTGGATTCGATCGAGTGGCTGCGGCTGAAGAAGCGCACCAATTGGCTTTTTCTTGGCAAAGCTTTTCGCAAAGAGTGAATACTTTATTGGGACCGCAGCATTATTTCAGCGCCGAGGTTAGCCGCGTGGCTTACGACGTTGAAACTTTGCACGAAGGCATTGAACAATTGTTTCCCTGGAACCAAATAGCCTACGCGGAAAATAATTATTACCACTACAGCTATCCACGCGCCGCCCAGGATTATCACGCTTTAAATCTACGTGATCCTTATTTGGATAATGTTGGTCGCGATATTGACTTGCATTCCCAAAATCTCGACTTCATGTTCACGCAAGGTGGCGGTGGTAATCAGCACCGGTATTGGTGCCTAGCTTCGGATAACGGTTTTGAAGAACACCGTGTACGCACCCCGGACGGTAGAATCAACCAAGGCCATGTTGGGCTTGGTTCTAGTCAATGGCAAGCGCAACAAAACGCCGTTTTTGCCTGCCAACAACTCCACGGGCTTTGCAGTGTGCGGATTTGCGGTATCAATTTTAATTATCACCGAATTGAAAATACGATGTCAGGGGCGAGATAAGGGCGAGGCGGTTAGGGCCTGCGCTCTAACCGCCTTATATTCACCGGCATGGATTTGCGGTCTATTTTTTTCTTCGTCCGGGATTCCGTAAGATACAAAACGATAAAAGTCGGTATCGCATATAAGCAAGTCAACACACCCAGCAAAGCCAAAAGCTTTAAACCAAGCCAAGCATATTCGTTATTGAAGACAAATTCCTTAAACGGAGCCATAGCATCTTCTCCTAGAGGTGTTATTTATACAGTAGGGCAAACCAAATTTATGGGGATATAAGCTGGCACTAAACCCAATAATCAGTATACTATTTTCTATGATCCTAACCTACAACTTCAGAATTAAAGATTCTTCAACCAGAAATCAGCTTAAAAAAATGGCTTCTGATA
>Ga0163144_10003384_pt1 | contig 36326 bp, 24 predicted proteins | sample OliLak19BULKMAT1_FD_123175 | JGI IMG/M metagenome (GOLD analysis project Ga0163144, IMG submission 123175) | Freshwater microbial mat bacterial communities from Lake Vanda, McMurdo Dry Valleys, Antarctica - Oligotrophic Lake LV.19.BULKMAT1 | ecosystem: Environmental > Aquatic > Freshwater >...
AAGACCACGGGAATTCCCACTGAAAGAATGCTCGTCTCAGCGACGCACACTCACTCCGCGCCGTCAGCGATGGGCTGTCTCGGCAGCCGCGTGGATCCAAGCTACGCAGCGTTTCTGCCCGGGCGGATCACCGCAGCCATAGTCGGAGCAGTCGAGCGACTGGTTCCTGCGCGCATCGGTTGGGCGCAAATGGATGACTGGGAGCACACGTTCAACCGTCGCTGGATTCGTCGCCCCGACAAGATGCTCACCGACCCGTTCGGCCAGCGCAACGTGCGCGCGAACATGCATCCCGGCCACGAAAGCCTCGACGCCGTCGGCCCAAGCGGGCCGGTCGATCCGCAGCTCTCCGTGCTCGCCGTGCAGCGCGCCGACGGCAAACCGCTCGCGCTCCTCGCGAATTACTCGATGCACTACTACGAGTCCGCGCTGCTCTCCTCGGATTACTACGGACGCTTCGCGCGCCACGTCGCGACCATGCTCGGCGCGGACGACTCCTTCGTCGGCATCATGTCGCAAGGCACGAGCGGCGATCTGATGTGGATGGACTACGGCGCGCCCCGACGCCAGATCGGTTACGACGCTTACGCGAAGGAAATTGCCGAGCACGTCGCGGGCATGGTGCGCCGGATGAACTGGCAGGAGTCGGCTCCGCTGAAGATGGCCGAGCGCAAACTTGAACTCGGCTATCGCGTGCCCGATGAAAAGCGGCTCGCGTGGGCGCGCGAGATGGCCGCGAAACTCGGCGACAAGCTCCCGCAATCGCAGCCGGAGATCTACGCGCTCGAAGCCATTTACCTCCACGACCGCCCGCGCACGGAGTTGAAAGTTCAGGCATTGAGCATTGGCGGGCTCGGCATAACCGCACTGCCGAATGAAGTCTTCGCCCTCACCGGCCTCAAGCTGAAACAGCGCAGCCCGTTCGCGGCCACCTTTAACATTGAACTGGCCAACGGTGCCGAGGGCTACATCCCGCCGCCGGAGCAGCACAAGCTCGGCGGCTACACGACCTGGGCGGCGCGCACCGCTGGACTCGAGACCAACGCCGAACTGCGCATCGTCGAGACTGCGCTTGCGGTGCTGGAAGAAGTCGCGGGTCGTCCACGTCGCGCGCTGGGCGATGAGCGCGGCCCTTACGCTCGTGCCGTGCTTGATGGGAAGCCCGAGGCGTATTGGCGCTTCGAGGAGATGGTCATCCCCACCGCACGCGACGCGACTGGGAAGCACGACGCGACCTTCGAGGATGGCGTCGCGCTCTATCTGCCTGGTGCCGATGGTCGTGTCGGCCATCAACCGCCGCAACCGCCGGCGACGAATGCTTTCTCCGGCCCGCGCATCAATCGCGCCGCGCACTTCGCCGGCGGTCGCGTGCGCGCGAACGTGCCGCTTGGTGAGAATTACTCCGTCGAGCTGTGGTTGTGGAACGGCATGCCCGCGGACGCTCGCGACGTTGCCGGCTACGTCTTCTCGCGCGGCCCCGACCGCGATAAAGCTGCGCGCGGCGAACATCTCGGCATCGGCGGCACCTATCGCGCCGACGTCACCGGCAAGCTGATTCTGTTCAACGGCAACGAGCGCAATGAAGTGCTCGTGGGCCGCACCACGCCGGCGTTGCGCGCGTGGCATCACGTCGTGTTCGTCCGGGAAGGCGACAAGGTGCGCGTGCATCTCGATGGGCGGGCGGAGCCGGAGATATCCGGTGATTTCGCCCACACCGTGCCCGCAGGCGAGAACTCCCTTTTCATCGGCGGACGCAACGACGGCATGTTCAACTTCGAGGGGAAGATTGATGAGGTGGCGCTGTATCCGCGCGCACTCGCGGTCAGCGAAATCACCGCTCACTACAAGGCTTCGGCGCTCACGCCGCCCGCGACTCCAGTCGCTGCTGTGCGCGCCCCGGATTCGCCGCCGCTCTCGCCGGTCGAATCAATGCGCAAGATTCATTTCACTCCGGGCTTCGCCGTCGAACTCGTCGCCAGTGAACCGCTCGTGCTCGATCCCGTCGCCATCGACTGGTCGCCTGATGGACGCCTCTGGGTCGTGGAGATGGCCGACTATCCGCTCGGCCTGGATGGCAAGGGCAAGCCCGGCGGACGCGTGCGCGTGCTCGAAGACACGGACGGCGACGGGCGCTACGACAAGGCGACGTTGTTTGCGGATGGTCTCAGTTTTCCCACCGGCCTCCTGACGTGGCGCGCCGGAGTCATCGTCACCGCCGCGCCCGAGATTCTTTTCCTCCGCGACACCGACGGCGACGGCAAAGCGGACTCGCGCGAGGTGCTGGTCAGCGGATTGCTCGAAGGCAATCAGCAGTTGCGCGCGAATGGCCTGCGCTGGGGACTCGACGGCTGGGTGTATTGCGCGGCGGGTGGACATCATCGCGGTCACGGTGCGGGCAACAAGGTGCGTTCGACTCGCGCCGGCAAGGACGTGGCCGTCGGCGCGCTTGACTTCCGTTTCAAGCCGGACACGGGCGAACTGGAGCCGGAGAGCGGGCCGTCGCAGTTCGGCCGCAATCGCGACGACTGGGGCCACTGGTTCGGCACGCAGAATTCGCGTCCGCTCTGGCACTACGTCCTCGCGGACCGTTATCTGCGGCGCAACCCGCATGTCGCCGCGCCTGATCCCACGCGCCAAGTCGTAGTGCCGTTGAATCCGAAAGTGTGGCCGGTGAGTTCGCCGGAGAAACGTTTCCACTCCTTCGACAACGCCGGCCATTTCACCTCGGCGTGTGCGGGCATGATTTATCGTGACGAACTTCTGTTTGGCAAAAGCTCGCCCGGCGCAGACGAGATGCACGCCTTCACCTGCGAGCCGTTCCACAATCTCGTTCAACGCAATGTCATCACGCCGGACGGCGTGACCTTCGCCGCGCGTCGTGCCGACGGCGAGGAGCGCTCGGACTTTTTTGCGAGCGAAGACCGCTGGTGCCGCCCGGTCATGACGCGCACCGGTCCCGATGGCGCGCTCTGGGTCGTGGACATGTATCGCTACATGATCGAGCACCCGGACTGGCTGCCCGCCAACGGTCGCGCCGAGTTGCTCCCGCACTACCGGCTAGGCGAGGACAAGGGCCGCATCTACCGAGTCTTCCCCACCGGCACGCCGCCTCGCAAGATGACGCGGCTCGACAAGCTCAACACGACTGAACTCGTCGCAGCGCTGGACTCGCCCAACGAATGGCAGCGCGATAAAGCCCACATGATGTTGCTCTGGCGCGCGGAGAAATCCGCCGTTGCGCCGCTTACAAAACTCGCTGCTGAAAGCGTCAACCCACTCGCTCGTGTCCATGCGCTTTGCGTGCTTGATGGTCTGGGAGCGCTCCCCGCCGCCACGGTCATGCGTGCGCTTGGCTACTCGCATCCCGGCCTTCGCGAGAACGCGCTGCGGCTGGCGGAGAAGCACTCTTCGCCCGAAGTGATTGCCGCTGCCTTAAAACTGGTCGATGACCCTGACCCCAAAATTCGACTGCAACTCGCCTGCACGCTCGGCGAATGGACTGACCCGCGCGCGAGCGAAGCGCTGGGCCGTCTCGCCGCGGCGAACTACGGTGACAGCTTCGTCGTCGCCGCCCTGATGAGCTCCGCTGTGCCGCACACGCGTGCGTTGGTGGATGCCGCTGTGCGCGCAGGGGGTCCGGCGTTGGCGACCCTCTCCGAGCCGCTGGTAAATCTCACGCTGGGCTTGAATGAGCGCGATGCGCTGGCCGCCTTGCTGGCGCCGACTCTCACTGCGGACCAGGCGGCCTTCACCGCCGTGCAGATGATCGCGTTCAGCCAGTTCCTCGACACGCTCGCGCGGCGCAAGACAGCGCTCGCCACACTAGCGATGGGTGATGATGCACTCGCCAAACAGCTCGCCCCTGCCGAATCGCTTTTCAGCGCCGCGAAGAAAATGGCCGCCGACGAATCCCAACCCTTCACCGCCCGCGCCGTAGCCGCCAATCTGCTCGCGAAGTCTCCGTCGCGCCGCGCCGTCACACTCGCTCTGCTCTCCGGCTGGCTCGCCCCGCGCCAACCCGCCGAACTTCAGCGCGCTTCCATCAATGCCATGGCCATGACGGCGGATGCATCAATTCCCGGCACGTTGCTCGACGCCTGGCCATCGTTCTCGCCCGAGACGCGCCTCGCCGTGCTCGACGCTTTGTTCTCGCGTGAGCCGTGGACCTTCGCCCTGCTCGAACACGCGCAGAAGGATGGAACGCCCACGTTCGACGCCACGCGTCGGAGTCAGTTGCTCAAGCACTCGTCGGCGCGGGTCCGCAATCTCGCGGGGAAGGTGTTCAACACAGCGGCCGCTTCGTCCCGTGCAAAAATCATTGAGCAGTTCCAGCCCGCGCTCCATCTCACCGGCAACGCGGCGCGCGGTGAAGCTGTCTTTACCAAGCTTTGTATCACCTGCCACAAACACGGCGCCGTCGGGAACGAGGTTGGCCCGGACCTCCGCTCAGTGGCGGGGCATGCGCCGGAGAAGTTGCTCGCGAACATCCTCGATCCCAGCGCCGATGTGCAGCCCGGCTTCCACGCCTACCATTGCCGCCTCGCGGATGGCACCGAGCTCTACGGACTCATCGCTGCCGAGACGGGGAACAGCATCACCTTCAAACTCGCCGACGCCACCACGCGTGTAGTGCTTCGCACAGACATCGCCGAATTGCGCGGGGCAAACGTCTCGCTCATGCCCGAGGGACTCGAGGCCGGGCTGAGTCATCAGGACATGGCCGACCTGATTCAAACCCTGCGCGCCACTCCTCCGGCGCCATGAACGGGCTCCTGCCGCGACCCCGCTCTCAAAGTAGGCGTTCGACCGGGATCAGAGCGCTTCTCCGATTTTGCCGGTAAATGGCGAACTGCCCGTTCAATCTCCAGCCATCCATGAAAGCCCTGCTCGTTCTGATTGCCGCCTTCGGCCTTTGCCGCCCTTCGACGCAAGCGGCGGACAAGCCCAACATCGTCTACCTGCTCGTCGACGACCTCGGATATGCGGACTGCGGGTTCATGGGCTGCACCGACATCCGCACGCCCCACATCGACAAGCTCGCGAAGGAAGGCACGATCCTGAGTTCGTTCTACGTGCAACCCGTCTGTTCGCCCACACGGGCCGCCTTGCTGACAGGTCGTTACGCGACCCACACCGGCGTCTATACCGTCGTTCGTCCGGGGGCGCCGTGGGGTTTGCCCCTCGCGGAGCGGACGCTGCCGCAGGCATTGAGGGAGGCCGGATACCAGACGGCCATCTGCGGCAAGTGGCACCTGGGTGAATTCCATCCGGACTACACGCCAACGCGCCGCGGATTCGACCAGCAGTATGGGCACATGTTCGGAGCGATCGATTACTTCACCCACATCCGCGACGGCAAACACGACTGGTATCGCAACGACAAGCCTTCGACGGACGAAGGCTATTCGACCCATCTCGTGGCGAAGGACGCCTGCCGGATCATCCGCGAAAAGCCGGCCGGCAAGCCGCTGTTCCTCTACGTGCCCTTCAACGGCATCCATGGTCCGCATCAGGTTCCAGAGAGCTACAAGGCTCCCTACAGAAGCCTGCCCGAGCCGCGTCGCACCATCGCCGGCATGCTCGCCGCCGTGGATGAAGCCATTGGGCAAATCACGGCAGCGCTCGACGCAACCGGGATCCGCAAGGACACGCTGATCATTTTCTCCAGCGACAACGGCGGACCCAATCCGGGCAAGGTGACGATGAACACGCCGTTGCGCGCCGGCAAAGGCACCATCTACGAAGGAGGCATGAGGGTCTGCGCCTTTGCCAATTGGCCCGGACATATCGCCGCCAATTCGACCAACCGGGAACCGATGCACGCCGTCGACTGGTATCCAACCCTGCTCAAACTTGCAGGAGCCTCGAGCGAGCAGACTCTGGCTCCTGACGGCCTCGACATCTGGCCGACGCTGGTCAAAGGCGCAAAGTCGCCGCACGACGCGATCCTGCTTATGGGCACGGTCCCGGGCAAAGCCGCCATCCGGATCGGCGATTGGAAACTGCTCGTCAACGCCAGCGAAAAGGATGCGGAGGAGGCGACGGCGGACGACGGAAAATCCTCGGGAGGCGTGGAGCTCTACAACCTCACAGACGACATCGGCGAGAGGAACAATCTGGCCGCCTCGAGGCCTGACAAGGTCAAGGAACTGCGAACCCGTCTCGCCATGTTTCTTAAAGACGCCGCACCGCCCGGCAACTCCGTCGCGCAGGCCGCTGCCGGCAAGAAATCAAAGAAGAAACAACCATGATGAAACGCGATGAGCCGGTCGGCGACATTCTCGCCCGGTCCGATCAAACAAGGGCGCTTCTCCCGACCATAGAATGAAAGTCTTCCTGCTCCTGCTGTTGGTGACCCTGGCCACTGTCGGCCCGGTCTCCGCATCCGGGAAACCCAATATCCTGCTCATCCTCGCCGATGACCTCGCGTGGTCGGATCTCGGGTGTTATGGGAGCGAGATCAAGACACCGCACCTCGATGCGCTGGCGAAGGACGGGCTCCGGTTGACGCAATTCTACAACTCGGCCCGTTGCTCGCCCACCCGCGCGAGCATCCTAACCGGGCTGCACCCGCATCAGGCGGGTTTTCCGAACCTGAGCGGCGCCTTGCCGAAGAACTCCGCGACCATTCCAGAAGTGCTGAAGCCCGCCGGCTACCGGAGCTACATGGTGGGCAAGTGGCACCTCAACCAGAACAATCCTCCGACGGAGCGGGGCTTCGACGAGTTCTACGGGATGCTCGGCGGCTACAATTCGTGCTGGCAGGAAGACCCGTTCTACACACGCTGGCCGAAGGGACGACCGAAGCGGATTTATGCGAAGGATACGTTCTACTCGACGGATGTGTTTTCGGACTACGCCATTGATTTCATCACCGACGGCCAGAAAAGCGGCAGGCCATGGTTCATGTATCTCGCCTTCAATGCGCCCCACTTTCCGCTGCACGCGCCGGAGGCGGACATCGCGAAGTATGAGGGGCTTTATTTTGAGAAAGGGTGGGACCACATCCGCGAAGATCGACTCGCCCGGATAAAGAAACTCGGCCTCGTGCCTGGCTACCTCGTGCTCACGCCGCGGAGCAATGTGCCGGCGAACAAGTTCAACATGCAGACCGGCTGGGCCGACAAGGACAACCCCGCATGGGATTCACTTCCGGAGGATCGCCGCCGCGACCTTGCCCGGCGAATGGCGGTGTATGCCGCGATGGTGGACCGCATGGATGCCGCCATCGGACGCGTTATGGCGCACTTGAAGACGACGGGGCAGTTCGACAACACCGTCGTCTTTTTCCTCAGCGACAACGGCGCATGCGCCGAATGGGATCCGTGGGGCTTCGACAAGACCAGCGGACCGCAAAACGTGCTCCACGCCGGCGAGGACCTGAAGACGGTTGGCGCGCCGGGAAGCTACGTGAGCTACGGAAGCGGCTGGGCCAATGCGTGCAACACGCCGTTCCGCCTCTACAAGCACTACAACCACGAAGGCGGCATACGTTCGCCATTCATCGTTCATTGGCCGGCTGCATTGAAGGCCAAGGGGCTCGCGTCGGGACCGGGCTACATCACCGACTTCATGCCCACGATCTGCGCGCTTGCCGGCGCGACGTATCCGAAGGATCGCGCGGGCATTGCGATTCTACCCCAGGAAGGCATCAGCCTGTTGCCGGCGTTCCATGGTGAGCCGTTGCCGAACCGTCCGATCTTCATCGAGCATGAAGGCAACCGCAGCATCCGAGACGGCGACTGGAAGCTTGTCGCACTTCAGAACACGCCCTGGGAGCTATACAACGTCGCCAACGACCCGACGGAGATGAACGACCACGCCGCGAAAGAGCCGCAGCGGGTGGTTGCAATGGCGAAAGCGTGGGACGAGTGGGCCGAACGTTGCATCGTGGTCGAGAAGCGCGCCGCCAAACCGATTCGACAAGCACAGGCCGGTTCTCCCGACAACCCACAGATCGCCAACCAGCCAATCACCATCCGCTGCGACGTGGAGACGACGGTCAAGAACGGAGTCATCCTCGCGCAAGGCGGAAAACAGCACGGCTACGCGTTGCATCTCAAGGACGGCCGCCTCGTATTCACCGTCCGCATCGACGGAAAACCCACCGCGATTACTTCGCCCGCCGAAATGCAGGAAAAGGTGTCCATCACCGCGACGCTCCGAGCAGGCGGATTGATGGGCCTCACCGTGAACGGCACGCGGGTTGCCACGGGTCAGGCGCCCGGGCTCATCCCAAAGCAACCGCAGGACGTCCTCTCCATCGGCGAGGATGCCAGGACCGCAGTCGGCGACTATGAAGCTCCCAATCCGTTGAGCGGAAAGATCACGAACATCGGCATCCTCACCCAATGAACCCATGAAGAGCCTCGTTTTGTTCGTCTTGCTCGGGCTCGCCGTCCATCGATGCGAAGGAGCGGAGTCCGCCAGCGCCAGACCCAACATCCTCGTCGTCCTCGCGGATGATTTTGGCTGGGGCGATGTGAGCTGTTACGGCGGGAAGGTGCCGACCCCGGCGCTCGACCGGATGGCGAAGGAAGGCACGCGCTTCACCCAGTTCTACGTGGCCTCGCCGATTTGTTCTCCCTCGCGCTGCGGCATCATCACGGGGCAGCAGCCGGGCAAATGGCGCATCACCAGTTTTCTCCAAACTCGCAAGGGCAACCGCGAGTGCGGACAGGCGGACTTCCTCGATCCCGCCGCGCCGTCGTTGCCGCGCACGTTGAAGGCCGCCGGTTACGCCACCGCGCACATCGGCAAGTGGCACCTGGGCGGCGGACGTGATGTGACGAATGCCCCGAAGTTCGCCGCCTACGGTTACGACGTCGGAATGGGCACCTACGAAAGCCCGGAGCCGCATCCCGACATCACCGGGACGAACTGGATCTGGTCGCCGCAGGACAAGGTGAAGCGCTGGGACCGCAGCGCCTGGATGGTCGACCGCACCGTGGACTTCATTCGCGCCCACACGAACCAACCATGTTTCGTGAATCTTTGGTTTGATGACACGCACACGCCGTGGGTGCCAAAGGACGACGGCGCCGGACCGAACACGCGCAAGAGCTACACCGCCGTGCTCAAGGAGATGGACCGCCAAATTGGCCGCCTGCTCGACGCCCTGCGCACGACTGACCCTTCGCGGCCCACGCTGGTGGTCTTCTTTGGAGACAATGGACCGCTGCCGACCTTCGGGCAGGAGCGGAGCGCCGGGCTGCGCGGCAGCAAGCTCAGTCTCTACGAAGGCGGCATCCGCGTCCCGTGCATCGTCTGGCAGCCCGGAGTGGTTCCTGCGGATCGCGTCGATGCGACAAGCGTCTTCACCGCGTGGGATCTGTTTCCGACTCTTTGTGCGCAGGCCGGCGTGGCCTTGCCAAAGGACTTTGTGGGCGACGGTGAAGACTTCTCCAGATCGTTCCGAGGTGACGCTGTAAGTCGTGCCAAGCCGTTGTTCTGGGAATACGGACGGAACAACACGTCGTTCTCCTATCCCGCAGGCGTTAACCGCAGTCCCACCGTCGCGATGCGTGAGGGTCATTGGAAACTGCTCGTGAACGCCGACGGCACCGGAGCCGAACTCTACGATCTTGCGGCCGATCCAAACGAAACCAAGAACCTCGCTTCCGCCCATCCCCCGGTCGCGGCGTCGATGAAAGAAGCGGCATTGAAATGGCGGGCCTCCTTGCCGACTCCTCTGCCAACCCCATAACCCCATGCGTCTCATCTTCCTCATGCTGACGTCGCTGCTCCTGGCTTCATCGTGCAAATCGACGATGGCGGCCGCATTGCGCGTCCTCATTACCAGCGACTCCGAACCCGTTCGAACACTCTATGCGGCGGCTCTGAAGTCCGGCGGCGCGGCCGTTTCCACGGCGCCTACAGCGGACGCGAACGCCCTCGCCACTGTCGACGTCGTGTTGCTGCACAGGGGCGGATTCACGCCGCTGTCACCCGATGCGCAGGGCGCGCTCGCCGCGTTCAGCGAACGGGGCGGCGGCATCGTCGCGGTGCATGGAGCCGTCGCGGCGGGAGATGCCGCCTGGGGCAAAGCCAACCTCGGCGGCGCTTGGAATCCCGAGTCGAGCCGGCGTTTCACCAGCCGGATGATGCTCAACGTGCGGACCGATTCGCATCCCATCGTCCGCGAGTCCTCGTCCTTCGACGTCGAGGACGAGACGCTTTACGACCTCGCGTTGGCTGAGGACGTGTTTGTCCTCGGTTCAGCCTTCACACCCAAGGTCACCAACGCCCGCAACACGAAACGCGCGGAACAGGAGAAGCAGAGCATCAAGGACGCCCGCGCCTCGGTCTACGACATCCAACCCCAGATGTGGGCGTTTGAAGGCGCCAAGCATCGTGCCGCCGTGTTCCTTCAGGGCGCGGAGGGAACGCTGCACCACCCGAGCATCCGCAGCTTTGTTCTCCGGGCCGTGGCGTGGACCGCGCGGCGGGAGCCGGTGGACGGGCTTTGCTCGAAGGCCGACCTGGCGACGTTGCGCTACCCGCCGGGCGGACCGCTCAGCCCCAGCAACGCGGTGGATCAGTTTCAAATGCTGCCCGGCTTCAAGGCCACGGTCATCGCCTCCGAGCCTTTGATCAACAAACCCATCGCCGCCCAATGGGATGCCCGTGGTCGACTGTGGATCGCCGAGACCCCCGAGTATCCTAACGGCCGTCGCACGCTCAACGCCGACGCGTGGAAGGAGGGCGGCGTGCTCGATCCCGGCCGCTACGACCGGCCGGCCAGGGACCGCATCAGCATCCTCGAGGACACCGACGGCGACGGCGTCGTGGACAAAAAGACCGTGTTCCATGAAGGCCTCGAGCTGATCACCGGCTTCTGCATGCACCGCGACGGCGTCATCGTCGTGGCCCAGCCAAACATGGTCTGGCTGCGCGACACGGACGGGGACAACAAGGCCGACAAGGAGATCCCGCTCTACGGCGGCTTCACTCCGGGCGACACGCACTTCGTCGCCAACCACTTCATCCCCGCGCCGGACGGATGGATCTACGCCAGCACGGGCAGCGGCGCGACCGTGACGAAACCCGGCACCGGCGAAATCCTCGCGAAGACATCGCCCGGCTTGTTCCGCTTCAAGGCGGACGGCACCGCCGTAGAACAGGTCGCGTCGCAAGGTGGCAACACCTTTGGCGCGGAGGTCACCAGCGACATGGAACTGTGGCACGGCAAGGCCACCAGCGGAAATCCGCTCCAGCATGTCGTCCTTCCCGAGTGGGTGCTGGCCCGCGCGGGGGCCACCGCGGCCAAGAGCATGAACTCGGTCAACCCCGGCAGGACCGTCGCCCGGACCGACCTTCCGACCCGTGCACCGTTGATGCAGATCGACCAGGTGGGCCGTTACAGCGCGGCCTGTTCGTCGCTCGTCTACGAAGGCGGTGCCTGGCCTCCCGAATACGACGGCCTGATCTTCGTGACCGAGCCGATCCTCGACATCATCCACCACGAGCGCCTGTCGCCCGTCGGCCCGACCTTCAAGGGCGGGCTTGTCATCGGGAACAAGGAGTGGCTCCGGTCGCGCGATCATTACTTCACGCCGATCGATGTGACCATCGGGCCCGACGGCGCCATGTATGTGCTGGATTTCTATACCCCCGTCGTCGCGCATAACGACACGCGCGGCCCCCAGCACAGCAAGTCCGGCGCATCCGTCCGACCGGACCGCGAGCACTACTTCGGCCGCATCTACCGGATCCAGCACGATGCGGCGACCAAGCTGACGGTGCCTGATTTGTCCAAAGCCAACGCCACCGAGCTGGTCGCGGCGTTCCGTCATCCCAACCGCGTCGTGCGCTTCAACGCCATCCGCGTCCTCATGGAGAAAAGCGATACGCTGGCCGCCCAGGCAACGCCCGCGCTCACTTCGATGGCGGCCAATGAGCCCTTCGCCGTCGCAAGGATCCTCGCCTTGTGGTCGCTGCATCGGCTCGGAAAACTTCCCCCGCAGACACTGTCGGCCGCCATCCGCGCAACCGACGTCGGCGTGCGCAAGAACGCCCTGCTCATCGCGGAAGCCGGACATATCGCGCTGAACGGATCCGATGCCACCGCCGCCCTGAACGACCCGGACGCCCGTGTCCGCCTTACCGCACTGAGGGCCCTCAGCGGAGCGCCGCTCGATCCCGAGGCCGGTCCGGCGTTGCTCGCCGTCCAATCGAAGCTGGACGATGCGTGGTCCAAGGCCGCCGCCGCCGCGGCTTCCGCGAACAATCCCGGTCCGCAACTGCTCCCTCTCCTCCGGGGCCGGGAACGCGTGAATCCCAACACCGACCTTGCCCGCTCATTGGCGGCATCGGTGGCCAACAACGGAAACCCGTCCGTGATGCTGGAGGTGGCGCAAGCCGCCGCCCGGCACGCCACCCTCGGAGCGGTCGTGCTGGCCGAGCTAAGCCGGCGTCCATCCGCTCCTCCCGCCGACACGGCGGCTGTCGCGAACGCCATGCGCATCGTCGTTACGTCGGAAAACCGGGCTCTCGCGGCCGCGGGACTTCCCCTCGCCGTCGCCTGGGGCCAGGGCACCGCGCTCAAGGCCGAGATCGCCAAGCTCGTCGACGAACTACTTTCTCAAAGCCGGGATATCTCCGAAACGCCCGAGGCCCGCGCGGCCAGCGTTCGTTCCTTGCTCGGCGCCCGTGGAGCGGTCCCCAACATCATGCCGGCCATTCTGGCCATGGTGCGCCAACCCCAACCGGAAGCGTTCCGTCGCGAACTGGTCGCGGCGATCGTCGCCACGGGTGAACCGGCCGTCGGCACCACGCTGGCCGATGTTTTCCCCAACTGGCCGACCACGGCCCGCGAGATGGCCTTCAACGCCCTCGTCAGCCGGCCGACCTGGACCGCCCTCCTTCTCGACAGACTGGAGACCAAGAAGGTTGAGCCGGCCGCCCTCGGCCCGACCCTGATGTCTCGGCTCTCATCCCATCCCGACGCCGCGACCTCCCAGCGCGCCCGCGCACTGCTCTCCGCCTTGGGCAGCGGAGCCAATCCCGCCAAGGACGAGATCATCAACCGGCTCCTCCCCGTCGTAGACGCGCCCGCCAATGCCGCGAAAGGAAAGGATCTGTTCGTCGCAAATTGCGCGACTTGCCACCGGATCGTCGGACAGGGTTTCGAGCTCGGGCCGGATCTGGACGGCATCGGTTCGCATCCGGTGGCCGAGCTCCTGGTCCACATCATCGACCCAAACCGGATGGTCGACGATGAACACCGCACCTGGAACATCACGCTGAAGGACGATACCCAATACTCGGCTCTCATCGCCGGCGAGAACTCCGCCAGCGTCAAGATCCGGATGGCCGGCGGCGTGACCATGGACTTGAAGACATCCGACATCACCACGCGAACCAAGGTGGCCAATTCGCTCATGCCCGAAGGCCTTGAGGCCTTGGGTGGAGAATCGCTTCGTGACATCGTCGGCTACATCCAAAGCCTCGCACCGAAACCCACGCCGAGCGCGCAAACTCCGGGAACTCCCCGCCGTTAAACTCCTACCGAATCTGACGAACACGCAGGCCGCATTGGCTGCAGGGCCCATTTCCGTCCCTCAACTGGATTCCCTTCCAGGCCGACGTCTCACTACAGCAGCGTGACCACGTTCATCGAAAAGCCTGAAGCCACCCGAAGCCTGAGCATCCTCAATCTGGAGGACGACCGGGAGTTCGCCGGCGTCCTGAAGTTGCATCTGGAACATCACGGACATTCCGTGAAATCCGTCTCAAACGGCTCCGAAGGCCTGAAGCTCATCATGCACGAGGACTTCGACGTCATCATCTGCGACCTGATGATGCCGCAAGTCGCCGGCAATATGTTCTACGTGGCGGTCGAGAAATCGAAGCCGCACCTGACGAACCGTTTCATCTTCGTGACCGGATACGGCAGCGAACCCAAGGTGGAGCAGTTCCTCAAGAGCAGCGGCCAGAAGCACCTGTGGAAGCCCTTCTCGCCTGCAGACCTGTTGCGCGCCATCGACGAAGTCATCCGCTCCCGGAAGGCCTGAGCGAAATCGTTCCGCGCTCTTGGCAGGAGACCTGTTCCGGTGTTTGCTCCCGCCATGTCGAGTTCCTCCCTTAAGATCGCCTGGGCAGCGGCCAGCGTCAGCGCCGCGGCGGCCGTCGGTGTCTGGGTCTATGCCAATGATCCGGTGAGACAGGCGGACGTCACCCTGCTCCGCGAGACCTCCGAGGAAGCCCGCCGCCTCGATGCCGAGAACAAGAAGCTATCGGCTACGATGCCGAAGGACGAAGAGATCACCGCGCTCCGACGGACCAACGCTGAGATGCTCCGCATCCGCACCGAGACCCTCCAAGGCCGCCGCGATACAGCGGCGCTCAATCGTTCGACCAACGCCCAACCAGCCGCAGCCGCTCCGGAGCTCGCAGATCTCTCCACCGAAAACCAGCGACTCCGAGCCGAAGCTCTCTCGCTCGTGAACCGGGCGGCAGCCGTCCCGACCGAGGTGGCCGTGACCGCCGCGGGTCCGGTCCGGTCCTCCGCAGCGGATTCCGGCCGCATAATGCTCGAGATGATGCGCCGCCTCCGTGAACAGGGTGCCGATCCCGAAACCATCCGGGCGACTGCCGGCGCCCTTCGGAAATACGTGCAGGAAAACGGGACCTCCCCGGCCAGCCCGGCCGACCTTTCCAAATACCTGCCGGCCGACATCCTCGAAAAACTGAAGGGCGAATCCTTCGAGCTCGTGCAGAAGAACGCCGACGGCACCACCTACCTTTCCACGAACGCCACGGGCATCGTCATCCGCAAAGAGAGTCCCAAGCCCTGATCCCCTTCCCGTCATGCGCCTCATCTGGATTCCCATCCTCCTCATCGTCGCCTCCCTTTCGTGGGCGGGCCTTAGCCTGTCGGAACATCTCAAGACCACCGCCGAAGCAAACAAGCTCAGCGCGCTCGGCGGCGATCTTGCGAAGATCCGCCAGCGCAACCTCGATCTCAAAGCCGGTTCCGGGCTGCAGGCCGAAGTCGACCGCCTCAAGAAGGAGAACGAAGGCTTCGACGAAGCGAAGAAGGAGAACGAGAAGGTCATGGCGGAAAAAGCCGAGACCGACAAACGAGTCAGCGAGCTCAAGAAGACCCAGATCGAGGTTCGTCGAGAAAAGCTGGCGTCCGAAAACCAGCAGCTTCAACAGCGAACCAAGGAAGCGCAGTCCGCCGCGTTCGCGAGCACCCAACAAGCCTGCTTCCAGATGATGAAGCAGATCCAGGGCGCCAAGGAGCAATGGGCCCTGGAAAACCGTAAGGACGCCACCGGCCTGCCCACAGCCGAAAACCTGGCTCTTTACTTCAAGGGCATCCAATTCAAATGCCCCGGCGGCGGAACCCATACGATCAACTACGTCGGCCAGCTCCCCATCTGTTCGGTCCACGGGTCGCTGGCTGAGGCGCGGTGATCGGTTTACCGGCAAGCCTGTCCGTCAAAATCAGCCTTCCCTTTTGTCTCCTCGTTCCTAAATTCACGCGTCTTTTTTGTGCCCACCACCTGTCAATAGAATCTATGGCCGCTGATACCTCCGTCGTCGCGAAAGTCGAACTTCCGCCACTCGTTCCGCAGAAGCTCAAGTCCAAGCTCGCGCCCACCCCGGGCAAACCGCGTTACACCACTACGGTCAAGAACGCCGCCGGTGCCGACGTGACGATCGGCTGCCCCAAGGCCACCCGCGGCCTCGTCGCGCTCATGGACGTCCATGCCGTTGTCGGCGGTGCAGCCTGCCATTGGGGCGGTCCTGCGGCCTTCGCCGAGGTCAACTCCGCCATCCACGGCCTGATGTTCAGCGTCACCGGCCGCCAGTGGCACGAAGCCTACAACTTCGTCAACGACGCCGGCCACGCCGAGAACGGCATCTACGCCCTGCGCGCCAACTACGGCTTCGATGGCACCACTTTCGATTCCCTCAAAGGCTTCCGCTCCGTCGCCAGCAAGCTGACCGGCCACGGCGAATCGCATCTCAACCCCGAGGGCGTCCTCCTCTCCAACGGCCCCCTCGGTTCCGCGCTTCCGCAGGCCCAGGGCCTGGCCATCGGCGACAAGCTCGCGCACAACGACCGCGTAACCATCGCCGTCGTTTCCGACGGCGCCTCGATGGAAGGCGAAGCCAAGGAAGCGTTCGCCGCCATCCCCGGTCTCGCCGGCAAGGGCCGCGTGAACCCGTTCGTCATGATCGTGTCCGACAACGACACCAAGCTCTCCGGCCGCATCACGAAGGATTCCTTCTCCATGCAGCCCACGTTCGAGGCGCTGGCTGTTCTCGGCTGGGATGTCCGCAAAGTCGCCAACGGACATGATCTTCAGGCCGTGTTCCTCGCCGTCGAAAAGGCCGTGGCCGACGCCAAGTCCAATCCTTCAAAACCCGTCGCCATCTGGCTAAAGACCATCAAGGGCTACGGCGTCAAGTCCACCGAGGAGAACGCCGCCGGCGGCCACGGTTTCCCGCTCGCGAACGGCGAGAAGATTGTTCCCTTCGTCGATGAAATCTTCGGCGGCCAGACTCCGGACGAGTTCAAGACGTGGGCCGCTTCCCTCCGTGCTGACTGGGAAAAGTCCGAGGCCGCCAAGAAGGCGAAGGCCGAATCCGCCGCCGCCAATCCCACTCCCGCCGCTCCGGTGGTGAAGAAGGACAAAGTCCAGGCCGGTCTCTCCGCCGGCGCGATCAAGGCCGCGATGGAAGGCTACCCGGTCTATTCCGTCAGCGCCGACGTGCAGGGTTCCACCGGCATCAGCACCTTCCAGAAGGCCACCGGCAATTTCATCGAGGTCGGCATCGCCGAGTCGAACATGATCAGCACCGCCGCCGGCCTCTCCAAGGTCGGCTTCATCCCCATCGTGGACACCTTCGGCCAGTTCGGCGTGACCAAGGGCAACCTCCCGCTCACGATGGCCGCGCTCTCGCAGGCACCCGTCATCGCGATGTTCTCGCACGTCGGTTTCCAGGACGCGGCCGACGGCGCCAGCCATCAGGCCACGACTTACTTCGCCGCCGTCAGCGCCATCCCGCACACCGTCGTCATCGCCCCGAGCTGCGCCGATGAAGCGGAGGCGTTCATGTATCAGGCGATCAAACGCATTGGCGACGAGCGCAAAGCCGGCCATGACGGCGAGTCCGTCGTCTTCTTCGTTGGCCGCGAGAACTACCCGGTCCGTTGGGTCGAAGGCTCGACCTATCCCTGGGGTAAGGCGCAGGTCATTCAGGAAGGCACCGATGTCGTCCTCGTCGGCTCCGGCGTGCTCTTCAACAAGGCTCTCGAAGCCGCGAAGATCCTCGCCTCGAAGGGCAAGTCCGCCACGGTCATCAACAACCCCTTCATTAACACCGTGGACGTCGACACCATCGGCGCTGCGGTGAAGAAGGCCGGCGGACGTCTAGTCACCATCGAGGACCACCAACTCATCTGCGGCATGGGCGCGCAGGTCAGCCACGCCCTCAGCAACGCCAGCATCGCCCATCGCGTGAAGAGCCTCGGCATCAAGAACGAGTTCGGCCAGAGCGCCTACATGGCCGAGGAACTCTACGTGAAGCACGGCCTGACCGGCCCCAAGATGGCCGAAGCCGCGCTGGAGCTGATCGGCTAAAACGCCCTCCAGCAAATCTGTTCAACTCAGAGCCCCGCCGAATCACTCCGGCGGGGCTTTTCGTTTCGACGACGTGCAGCCAAGGCATTCCTCTTCATCGGAAAGCTTGACGCCTCGGCTACGTGTATTAAACAAGTAATACACTAATGCAATTCACTGGCTTTCTTCGAGCACACGTCCGCTCATCCCGATGCAACTGAGAATCTCCATCGACGGCGGCGCGCCCATCTACCAGCAGATCGTCGAACAGGTGAAGCGCCTGATCGCGGGCGGGCGCCTGCAACCGGGTTCCGACATCCCGCCGATCCGGGTCTTGGCCGAGCAGTTGCGGATCAATCCCAACACCGTGGCCCGAGCCTATCTCGAACTCCAACGTGAGGGCGTGATCGTCACCCGGCAGGGCAGCGGCACCGTGGTCGCCGAGTCGAAACCGACGATGTCCCGGAAGGAAAAGCTGAAGATCCTCGCGCGCACGGCCGACGTGCTGCTCACGGATGCCAGCCATCTCGACGTGCCTTTGGAAGACGTCCTCGCGCTTGTGCGGGAACGCGACACCGTCCTGCATCCGGAGGCGTCGCGATGAAACTTCCCTCGCCGTCTTCGGCCGAAGCGGTTGTGGCCGTCAGCGGATTGGGTCGACGTTTCGGCGACAAAACGGCCTTGGACAACGTCTCGGTCTTCATTCCGCGCGGGAGCGTTCTCGGATTGGTCGGAGAGAATGGCGCAGGAAAGACCACGTTGATCAAACACCTGCTCGGCATGCTCAAACCGCAGACCGGAAGCGTCCGACTCTTCGGCCTTGAACCGGTGGCCGATCCGGTTGGCGTGTTGAGCCGCGTAGGCTACCTCTCCGAGCGCCGCGATCTGCCCGGCTGGATGCGGGTGGACGAGTTCATGCGCTACACCCAGGCCTTCTATCCGAACTGGGATGAGGCCTATGCGGAGACGCTGCGGAAGCAGTTCCAGTTGGACCCGAAACAACGCATCAGCACGCTATCGCAAGGCCAGACGGCCAAGGCCGGATTACTGGCCGCGCTGGCCTACCGACCGGACCTGCTGATTCTCGACGAGCCCAGCTCGGGACTGGATCCGGTTGTGCGCCGAGACATTCTGGAAGCGATCATCCGCATCGTCGCCGAGGAAGGCCGCACCGTCCTGTTTTCCTCCCACCTCTTGGACGAAGTCGAACGCATCGCCGACCAAGTTGTCATGCTGCAACGCGGGCGCGTGGTCCTGAACGGACGCACCGACGATGTCCGCGGCGGCCACATCTCCGCCGTGCTGGCGTTTGCCCAACCGCAAACGGCCACGCCCTTGATTGAAGGCGCTCATGCAGTTGATGGATTCGGCACCGAGTGGCGCGTTCTTTTCGCCGGTCCCAAGTCGGCTTTGGCCGCTGTCGCTGCCGAGATCGGAGCCAGCGTGGTCGAGGAACGGACGCCGAGCCTCGATGAAATCCTCGTGGCCCGCGCTGGCGGAAAAGGAAGCTGACGCATGACCTTGGGACAATTCGCCAAGCCCACCGCAACCGGCGCACAGCTCTGGGAAATCTGGGGTCGTCACAAATGGAGCTTCGTTTTGCAGGCCGTCGCGTTCCCGGTTTGCCTTGGTGCTGTCCAGTGGAAGGCAACCTTGTCTTCAGAAATTGGCGGCGCGGTATTATCGCTCCTGGCCGCCGGCGGCTTCGTGATGGCCTACCTGCAACTGCTGATGTGCTTTGGTTACGTTGAGGCCGACATGCGGACGGTGAAGGTCGGCTTTCCCGGCAGGCTGTTCCATAAACCCGTCAGCACCGCCCGTCTGGTGGCCGTGCCGATGGTCTGCGGAGGAATAGTCACGCTCATCGTCTTTCTCGCCTGGGCAAATTGGATTCTGCGTCCGTTGGGAGCGTTTGCCGGGTTCGACCTGCTTTGGATCGGGTTGGTGCAACTGTCGCTCTTCTGGTGGCTCCAGGCCATGGGCTGGAGCCTCCCGCCAATGCCGGGGCGGTCACTCGTCATCCTGCTGGCGGGCATCGGCCATCTGTTGCCGGGCCTGATGCCCCAGGTGTTTCCCGAACTGCACCCGGGATGGCGCTGGCTGTTGCTCGGGACGTTGTTCGTAGCAGCATGGACCACCGCTGGAGTGGGCCTGTCGCTGATGCGGCGAGGAATTTGGGATGATCCACCCCGCCTGATGTCGCTTTGGAAGCGACTTCGTCCCGCTCGATCCCAAGCAACACGGAAGAAGTTCCGGTCTGCCTTCCACGCCCAGCTCTGGCTCGAATGGAACAGACAGGGAGTGCTGTTACCCGGCATGTCCGGCTGCATCGCGCTGGTCGTCTTCCCGATGATTTTCCTGATCCAGAAAAAGCTCGGCGATGCGGGCTCTGGTGGCGCTCCGGAACTCATGGTCCTGCCCGTCGTCACGCTGGTGCTTCCGATGCTCCTTTCCGGCGCAGTGGCACCGGCGATGGCGAAGTTTGATCCACTGCAACCCTCGGGAGAACTGCCGATCTACATCGCCGTCCGGCCAATGACGAATGGCGGCTTTGTCGTCGTCAAGCTGGCGATGGCTCTCCTGGCCAGTGCGCTGGCCTGCTTGTTCACGTGGACGACTGGGGCGTTCTGGATGGTGATCCTCGGCGACGGCAGCTTCCTCGCGAAAACCGAAACATCCACGCCTTATGGGCCCGTGGCCCTTGTGATCGGGTGCGTGCCGCTGATGATGCTCCTAGTCCTGCTCACCTGGAAAAATCTCGTCGCCGGAATCGGCGTCGGACTCACCGGACGTCGCTGGGTCAGTGTGCTGGCGGGTGGCGGCAGAATGCTGCTCCAAGCCGGGTTCGTGGTGTTGGTCTTGATGGCGAAGCTGAACCCGGAGCTTCAGGAAACGTTGCTCCGTTGGTTGCCGACCGCGCTCGTTGCCTTCCTTGTGATCAAGATCGCATTCGCTGCCTTCGCCTTCCGCTGCGGTCTGAGACGAAGCACCATTACCGCCGGAGCCGTTGGCTGGATCGGCGGCGGCTGGCTTCTAGGTGGCATCTTCCTCGCGGCCTACTCGGCCCTGATCTGCCAGGCGCTCGGTAAGACGACGTTCTGGCCGCAGATCGCCACGGCCGGATTTGTGATGCTACCGCTGGCCGACCTCGCGATTGCGCCGCTCGCCATCGCTTGGAACCGCCATCGCTGATCGACATTCGGCCGCGCAAAAACACGGCGCCACGGCCCCATTTATTTCGGTAGAGCGGAGCAACAGCTCCGCCCCGTTCTCCCGGCTCAATTGAAGCCGCAGCCCTTCACGTTCGTGCGGATGCGGACGAAGTGCATGTCGGCCGTGATGTAGAGCGTGGAACCGTCGTCGCCAAAGGCGCAGTTGGCCGTGGCTTCGCCGGTGGCAAGGGTGCCGAGGTGTTTTCCCTTCGCCGAGATGACGAGCACGCCGCCAGGGCCAGTGGCCCAGAGGTTGCCGGACTTGTCGACCTTGATGCCGTCAGGCGATCCCTTCTTCCCGGCCTTCAACGGATTCGCATCGAAGAAGACGCGGCCATTCGCGACCAAGCCGTCGGTCTGGACGTCGTAGGCCATGATGACGGCGTTCCTTCCGTCGGACACGGCCACGTAGAGGAGCTTCTCATCGGGCGAGAAGGCGAGGCCGTTGGGGAACGTCAGGCTGTCGATCAGGAGCGTGACCTTGCCGTCAGGCTGGAGGCGGTAGACGCCGTTGAACGGGATCTCCTTCTTCGGATCGGCGTTGTTCTTCTCCAAGCCGTAGGGCGGATCGGTGAAGTAGATGTCGCCGTTCGATTTCACGACGAGGTCGTTCGGGCTGTTGAAGCGTTTGCCCTGGTAGTTCGTCGCCAACGCGGTGAACCGTCCGTCCTTTTCACGGCGCGCGATCTGGCGGTCTCCGTGCTGGCAGAGCAAAAGCCGTCCCTGCTTGTCCGTGGTCAGGCCGTTGGAACCCGGCTCGCCGCCACGCGGCACGCTGCCGGTGTAGCCGCTGGGCTTGAAGGCGACCTGCACGCCGGACGAAGGCTTCCAGCGGTAGACCGTGTTCTCCGGCACGTCCGAGAAGAACACGGACTTTTCCGCCGCAATCCAAATCGGGCCTTCAGACCAGTTGAAGCCGCTGCCGAGCACCTCCATCTGCGCGCCAACGGGCAGAAGAGCGTCGAGTGCGGAATCGAGCCGCTCTACTGTGCCGAGTGTTTTCTGAGCCGGAGGGAAAGCCGTCGGAGGAACGGACTGGCAACCGGTGATCATTCCGGCCAAGGCGGCAACGGAGGAGAGAAGGGCGAAGCGTTTCATGCGGTGCTTGATCCTAGGAAGGATCGCGGCGACTCCGCAAGCTGCGGCATTTTTCTTGGAACCGGGTCACCCGCCGACGAAACCTTCGCCATGCCTTTCCGCACGATCGAGCTTTCCGATCCTACCCTGACGCCGCCGGGTTTTCACTGGATCACCGTCCAATCCCCTGCCCTGCGCCAACGCGTCGACCTGACCGTCTACGTGCCTGCCTCAGCCGATCCGAAAGAACCGCTGCCTACCGTGACGCTGTTGCACGGCGTCTACGGCAGCCACTGGGTCTGGGCTTTCAAAGGCGGTGCCCCTGTCATCCTCGAAAAGCTGATCACCTCCGGACGCCTTCGCCCGATGGCGTTGCTTTTGCCGTCCGACGGTCTCTGGGGCGACGGCTCGGCCTACATGAATCACTCCGACCGCGACTACGCCTCGTGGATCGTCGACGAAGTTCCCGAGGCCGCTGGACATGCCGACGTGCGCTTGCTTGGCGGGCCGCGCTTCATTGCCGGACTCTCCATGGGCGGCTTCGGCGCGCTGCGTTTGGGCGCGTTGCATCCGGATAAGTTCAGCGCCTTCAGCGGCCTAAGTAGCGCGACGGATCTTTCGCAACTGGAGGAACTGTGCCGCAAATCGGGCTTCCACTACGACCTGGCCTCGGGCCAGCCGAAGTCCGTGTTGGAAGCGATGCTGGCCAATCGCGACCGGCTTCGGCCGTTCCGCTTCGACTGCGGCGTGGACGACTTCCTCATCGAACCCAATCGCCAACTCCATCGCGAGCTCACGACCGCCGGCATCGCGCACGGCTACGTGGAGAATCCCGGCGAACACACCTGGCCCTATTGGCAAAAGCACCTCGGCGACTCGCTGAGGTTTTTCGCGCAGGTCCTGGCCCGAAGCGTCTGATTGCGGTGTTCCGCACGATGGGACAGGTTCTGCGGGATGTTCCCCATCTCCCTTAAACCACCGCTTACCGGCTGGAAACCCGGGCCGTATCCGGGCGTTGAACTGCTCGTGTTGCACAAGGATGCCAACACCGACGGCGTTACCGTGTTGAGGAAGTTCCATGCTGGAACCGTCGTCCCGGCGCACATCCATCCGGAGGCCGACGAATCGGTCTACGTGCTGTCGGGTGAATGGGACGAATCGGGCGAGATCTACAGCGCCGGATCGTTCTTCCATGCGCCCATGGGCACGGCCCATGGCCCTCATCTGGCTCGGACGGAGGTCGTCAGCCTGACGATTTTCAGCGGCCCGCTGACCGTCGTGCCCGCCTGAGAATTTTCTGAAACTTTGCGAACGGCCGATGCATCTTTAGACCAACGCCCAACCACGCGCCATCATGAACCCGAAGCCTTCGTCCACACTTCCACGCCGCGACTTCCTCCGTCATCTCGCCGTCGGCTCGTCCGCCCTGGCCCTCGGACCAACGTTGCTGCGAGCATCCGGCGCGCCGGCCTCCTCGTCTGTGCTGACGGACGTTTCACGGAAGACCTACACGGGTCCGAACCTCGTTCTGGTCCGCTGGGGCGGCGGTGCGCGGCGGCGCGAATCTATCGAGCCCGGCACGACCTATTCGCCCTTCCTCTGTCACGAACTGCTCAAGCGCGGCACTCTCTACAAGAACATGGAGATCACCAAGCTCGAGGGCCTGAACACGAGCCATGGCGAGGGGACGCTCAACATCATGACCGGCCACTACGACCGGTATAAGGACATCGAGAACGGGTTCCTCCGCACACGTTTCGAACCGAAGGTGCCGACGATCTTCGAATACATGCGGAAGGCCTACGACGTGCCGGACTACCAGACGTTGATCGTGAACAACGAGAACCGGCCGGACGAGGAGTTCTACAATTTCAGCAACCACCTCGGCTTCGGCATGAACGTGCGTTCGCAGACGCTCAGCCTCTACCGCTACAAGACCTACCTTTTCCAGAAGCAGCTTGCCGAAGGAAAGCTTCCGGACAAGGAACTCAAGGAGAAGCGCGACCAGCTCGCCAAGTGGCGCAAGGCCGACGGGCGCGCCGCCGGCAAGGGCGAGATGCCGCCAAGGATGGAGGAATTCTGGATGAACTGGCGCGGCCACTACGGCGATACCGGGTTCGTCAACGAGCGCGGCGACCGCCTGCTGACCCAGCTGACCATCCGTGCGATGACCGAGCTGAAGCCCAAGATGGTCATGGTCAACTACACCGACTGCGACTACGTCCACTGGGGCTACATGGACCACTACACGCGCGGCATCGCGATCATGGACGAAGGCCTGCGCCAGCTCGTCGCCGCGGTGGAAGCGGATGAAGCTTACCGGGACAACACCATCTTCGCCGTCATCCCGGACTGCGGCCGGGACAACAACCCCTACGTCGACGTGCCGTGCCAGCACCACTTCAACTCACGTTCATCGCACGAGATCTTTGCCCTCCTTTTCGGCCCGGGCGTCGCCAAGGGCCAGGTGGTCGACAAACTGTGCGACCAAAGCCAGCTCGTCTCGACGTTGGGCAAGATGATGAAGTTCGAGACCACCAGCGCGGAGAGCCGCGTTCTCGAGGAAGCCATCGCTTAAGCAAGGAAACCACGCCATGGACGCCTCATCCCAGCCCCCTTCCCTGCCGGTTCAACAGCCGCGAATGGCAGTGCGCGCCGATCCCAAGCCGTCGCTTCTGAAACGAACCGTGTTCGTTCCGGTGAAGTTCCTCGTCGGCCTGCTGATGGTCCAGAGCCCGCTCGGTGCGGTAATGCTGACCGGTTGGACATCGCGACTCATGCAGCGCGTGGTCCTGTGGACATGGTGGCGCGCCGCCAAGGATAGGCCGAAGAGCTTTGCCGAATTCGTGGCGGCAGAAAATGCCACAGCCGGGCATGTCCACTGGCCCAATTGGATCTTCGACCAGAATTTCAATTCAAAGGTGACCGCAGAGCCGCTGCTGTCGCAGAAGCTCCGCCGCCTCGTCACGGGCCTGTTCCGTTCGCTTTGGGAAAACGGCCGCCTCGGTTCGCAGATGTTCCTGAACACGACGCTGGTCCTCCTACCGAGCATGCTGCTGATGTGGACGGGTTGGTTCTCCGGCTGGCAGGTGTCCTTCAACAAGCAGTATGAACATGTCGCCGTCGGCGCGAGCGTCAGCCTGATCGGCATCGTGCTTTTCGTCGCGGCCATGTTCTACGTGCCGATGGCGCTGGCGCGGCAGGCTTCGACGGGAGACTGGAGGCGGTTCTACGACTTCAGGCTCGTGCGCGGCCTCGTGAAGCGGGCGTGGTTCGGCAACGTCCTCGTGGCCGGTGGCTATGCGGCGGCTTCGCTCCCAATCATCGCCATGATGGTCGGACCCACCTTCTTCGCGCAGGGGAACACCAGTGCCACCGAGCTATCCCCAGCCGTAGTCGAACGAAACCTGCGGCTCTACTACCTCGCTTGCGCGCTGTGGATACTCCCCGCCTTCGTCCTGCTGCGCTGCGCCACCGCCTGTCTCTACGGACGCACCGTGCTGAAGGCGGTTCAATCCGGCGCTCTCGGAGAAGACGACTTAGCCGAGAACGAATGGCATTCATTCCGCCGCCTCGGCCTGCTGGACAACGTAGTTCCCGCGAAACGCTCCCTGTGGACGGAACTGGTGCTGTGGTTCGGCACGAAGGCCGGACGCATCACGGCGGGATTCATGGTGGCCGGGCTGTGGTTTCTCGTCGTTGGCCAGATCAACTACGCGGCGACGTTCTTCAGCTACCGCTTCGCCTTCTCGTGGATCAACCAGCCGCTGACCTTTCTGCCTTGGTTCATGCACCTGCCGGCACACATCGAGAACCAGTGGGGCCCAGTGGGCGTCGCGTTCTTCGTCCTCTTCGCCGCATGGCGCATCCAGCGCCTCGTGAAGTGGGTCCAGGCCAAGCAGGAGGCTCTGGCCCGAAGCGGCGCGTAGCCCCGGAGCGTCAGGTCGGATTCAAAGCCGTCAGCACGCGGCATAGCGCTTCCAACCGAGGCGCCGCAACGCCGACGGCCCTCGCTTGGCGGAGTGGTTCGAGGAACAGGCTTTCGATTTCCAAGGGCTGACGTCGCTCGAAATCGATTATCGTCGACGCCTTGTAGGCCCCCATCTCACGCGTCCGGTCGATCTGCACCTGCGCAAGGCTCTCGTCCAACTTCAAGCCCAACGCCCGGGCGGCGTGGATGGTTTCAAGCATCAATTCGCGGACAAGCGATTCCCAACGAGGGTCTGCCAGCAATCGATCCGAAGTCAGGCAGGCTTGTGAGGCCACAGAGTCGGTGGCGCCATTCACGACCGCTTCCAGGCCCGCTGCACTGGCCACACCGAGTCCGTTGAACGGGATGTTCCAAACGAGTTTCTCCCAGTGCGTGCGGACGATGTTGTCCGAGACTTCGCAAGGAACGCCGCTGTGGCGGATGGCCGAGGCGATGTCGTGGGTCCGCGGTTCGGGCCAGCGTTTCCACTCGCCCAGCACGATCCTTCCGTGTGCGAGATGATGGATGACTCCGGGTTCGATGCGATTGATGCACACGAAACACAAACCACCTAGCGTCCGCTCGTTTCCGACGACTGCCGCGAGCTGTTCTTCGTTGCCAAGGCCGTTTTGCAAGGTGAGGAACGCGGTGTTGGGCCCGGCAAGAGGTGGCAGCAACGATGCGAATTCGGAGTTTGCCGTGGCCTTGAGCCCGATGATGACCAGATCGCAGGGCCCAATCTCGTTCGATGCACGCGCAACCCTGGGCTGAACGTGGAAATCGCCCTCGGGACTCAGGACCTTGACCCCCCGGCGTTTGACCACGTCATAGTCGGACCGGACGAGGAAGTGGACCCCGTGCCCATCGCGGCAGAGTTTCGCCCCATAGTAACTGCCAAGGGCACCGCACCCAACAACGGCGATCTTCATGCGGGGAACTGCTCGGGCGAAAGGGGTGACAGAAGGAAAGAAAAAGGGCGCCTTGGTTCACAAGGCGCCCCGTGGGAAAGACGACGAATTACTTCTCGCCGAGGATCGCGACCTTGGCGGCCTTCGCGACGCGGAACTTCACGACCTTCTTGGCCGGGATCTTGATGGCGACGCCCGTGGCGGGGTTGCGGCCCATCCGTGCCTTGCGGTTCACGAGGACGAGTTTTCCGATGCCGGGAAGGGTGAACGTGTTCTTCGCGTTCTTGTAGGCGAGCTCGGCGAGATGATCGACGATGCCGACGGCCTGCTTCTTGGTGATGCCGGCTTTTTCGGCGATTGTCGCGGCGAGCTGGGACTTGGAGAGTGCTTTAGCCATAAGTGATTAGTTGTGGGTTGGTCTGATTTCCGACCGCCGGTCTATACAAACCTATGAAGAAGGTCATCAAGAAAAAAGGCTCAGGCAGGGCTTTTTTTTAACCGCATGCCAAAAGCGGCCCGGCGGGCTTGACTCTTTTTCACATCACAACACGATGCCGATCGATGCCCTCGCTTTTCACAATCCAGAGCGAATTCCGCTACGAGATCACCAGAAAGATCTTCGAGGGCGGCATGGGAGTCGTCTACGAAGGCGAGCAGATCGGCGTGCGAAACTTCGTGAAGCGCGTCGCGATCAAAGTCGTCCGCCAGCACTACACGAACCAGAAAAACTTCATCGACAACTTCATCGGCGAGGCAAAGTTGGTGGCCGATCTGATCCATACGAACATCGTCCAGACCTACCACTTGGGCGAATCGCGCGGCGTCTACTTCATCGCCATGGAGCTCATCCGCGGGGTAAACCTCGAGCAGTTTCTCCAGCAGGTGAAGGACAAGAATCGCGCGCTCCCGGTGGAGCTAGCGGTCTTCATCGTCAGCCGCTTGGTCCGTGGACTCGCTTACGCCCACTCGAAGACGGACAAGGACGGCAATCCCCTCGGCATCGTCCACCGCGACGTATCGCCCAAGAACATCATGATCGCCTGGGAAGGAGACGTGAAGCTGACGGACTTCGGCATCGCGAAGGCCAAGGGCCTCCTGAAGCATGAAGAGGGCGAAGTGGTCGCGGGCAAAGCCGACTTCATGAGCCCGGAACAGGCCGACTTCCAGATCACCGACAAGCGCTCGGACATTTTTTCGGCCGGCATCGTCCTCGCCAATCTGCTGCTCGGCTCGAACGTCTTCAAAGGCAAGTCGGCCGATGAATCCCGCGACCGCGTGCTCAAGATGCCGATCCCGGACTTCCGCGAACTCGACAGCCGTATCGACGACCGCCTCAACCAGATCCTTGAACGCTCGTTGTCCCGCGACCTCGGCGCCCGCTACCAGACTGGCGAGGAGCTGCTCTACGATCTCGAGCACCTCATCTACCACAAGGGTTACGGTCCAACGAACGAGACGATCGGCCGCTACATCCGGGAGCTCTTTGGACAGCTCGATCCGAAGGAACTTTCCGCCATGCGCGGAAATACGCTCCTGATCGAACGGTCCACCGAAGTTACAACCAAGCCGTAGTTCCGGAGCGTTTCCATGAAGTCGTCGTCCACCATTAAGCTGGGCCTCCTCCAGCACTCCTGCTCGGCCGACCCCGCCGCCAATCTCAAGAAGACCCTCGCCGCCGCGGAGCGCGCCGCAAAAGCGGGGGCAAACATCATCTGCACGCAGGAACTCTTCCGTTCGCAGTATTTTTGCCAGAACGAAGACCACGCCAACTTCAAGTTGGCCGAATCCATTCCCGGCCCGAGCACCGACGCCTTTCAAAAGCTCGCCAAGAAGCACGGGGTTGTGGTCATCGCCTCGCTCTTCGAGAGGCGCGCCTCAGGCCTCTACCACAACACCGCCGCCATCATCGATGCGGACGGCTCCATGCTCGGCATCTACCGGAAGATGCACATTCCGGACGACCCGCTGTTCTACGAGAAGTTCTACTTCACGCCGGGCGACACGGGCTTCCGCGCCTGGAAGACCAAGTTCGGCAAGATCGGGGTGCTGATCTGCTGGGACCAATGGTATCCCGAAGGTGCCCGCCTCACCGCGCTCCAGGGCGCCGAAATCCTCTTCTATCCGACGGCCATCGGCTGGCATCCCGGTGAGAAGGCCGAATACGGCGTCCGCCAGCACGGCGCCTGGGAAACCATCCAGCGCGGACACGCCGTGGCTAATGGATGCTTCGTCGCGGCGGTCAACCGCGTCGGCCACGAGACTCCGATCGGCGGAGATGGCCTTGAATTCTGGGGACAGTCCTTCGTGGCCGGAACCAGCGGCGAAATCATCGCCAAAGGCTCGGTCGACAAGGAAGAGAACCTGATCGTCCCGATCGACCTCGCCAAAGTGGACACGACGCGCACACATTGGCCGTTCCTCCGCGACCGCCGCATCGACGCCTACGGCGACCTGACGAAACGCTTCAGCGACTAGTTCGGTCGCAGGTTCATCACGGTTCCAATCGGACTCGCAGGAACATCTGGTCCGAAAGACTGTTCGTCGTGAAGCGGAATGACGAATTCGTGGCCACCAAATTCGTCGCCATGACCGACCAGGCTGTCAGGTTGGTCGATTGCTCCAGCCGGTAGCGCCCACCCAGCACCGTCTCCCAAGCCATCCCGACCACTCCGTTGCTCCGTGTGATCGAACCGATCAGGAACGGCCGGGTGAATGGACTCTCGAATCTCACGAAGACCGGCAGATGGTCGGACGCTGTTTCTGAATCCGATGCCATGGCCGGCGTGATGTCCCCCGACGCCAAGTCGGTTCGGAAGACGAACGATGTCGCCACGTTCGCCGCGAGCAGGACGTTCGGCAGGATGTAGTCGTAGCGCCGCGTCATGCTGGCCGCCTGGATCGAGAAGGTGAGTTCGCTGCCGTTCGCCGGATTGGTCGGCGTCAACAACCGCAGGCCCACCGCCGCGTTGGTCATCGTCTGGATCGGCTGGCCGCTGCCGCTCACAGGACGGGCGATGTCCTCGTTCATGTCGCCCGTCAGCACGAAGGGACGCAGCCCGTTGGTCGTGAGGAAGCCGTTGGCGAAGAAGTTGGAGATCGCCCGCGCTTCCGCCGCCCGGCGCGAAGTGCTGGCGCTGTCCGAAGCAGACTTGAGATGCGTGGTGAATACGTGCACCGGCTGGCTGAAACCGGGCACCGCGATCTCCGCCTCGAACAAGTCACGGGTGAAGTTCCCCGCGTAGCCGAAACCGGCCAAGCTCACGCCATCCAGCCATTTGGCCGAACGCAGGACGGGAAACCGGCTGACGATCACGCTGCGGATGAACCCGTCCGTCCCCGAATTGGTCGCGAGGAAGTAGCCGGGCAGAAAAGCCGTCACGAAGTTCGCCATCTGCCACGTGTTGGTGAGCGGAATCTCCTGGAACGTCACCACATCCGGCTGGAGGAACTGCATCTGCCGCCCTATGGCCCGGACCTGTTCGGAATTGGTGCTCCAGTCCGTCACCGAGTTGCCGTGCGTGTTGTAGCTCACCAGCGAAAAGCCTTCGGCCATCGCCGTCCGGCAGGGCAGCAACCAAAGCACGCAGACTTGGACGACCAGACGAACGGATCCCATCAGGCCGCCAGAGTTCGCAGAAGGATCTGCATCGGCGCAAGGCCGCAGTCTGACAGTGCCGCCACGCTTGTCTGCCCGCCCGCTTCGCCTATGGTTCCGACCCTGTGACCGAACGGAAGAAAACGCGCGTGCTGGTGGGAATGAGCGGAGGAGTCGACTCCTCCGCCACGGCCGCGCTGTTGATCGAACAGGGCTTCGACGTGGTCGGCGTGACCCTGAAGCTCTGGCCGCAGGACTGCGTGAACCGCGCCGAAGACAAATGCTGCGGCCCGCAGGCGGTGATGGACGCGCGTTCGGTCTGCCACAAGCTCGGCATCCCCTACTACCTCGTGGACGAAGCGGCCGAGTTCCAGAAGCGCGTCATCCAATATTTCGCCGACGAATACAAAGCCGGCCGCACGCCGAACCCCTGCGTGATGTGCAACCAGACCTTGAAGTTCGGCACGCTCATCAGCCGCGCAAAACAGCTCGGCGCACAGTTCATCGCCACCGGCCACTTCGCCCGCGTCGAACGCCGGGAAGACGGCCGTGTTTTGCTGCGGCGCGGTTTGGATTCGCGGAAGGACCAGAGCTACTTCCTCTTCAGCCTGCGACAGGAGCAACTCGCCTTTTCGATGTTTCCGCTGGGTGAAAAGACCAAGGCCGACACGCGTGAAGTCGCCCGCGAATGCCAACTCAAGACGGCGGACAAGGAGGAGTCGATGGAGATCTGTTTCGTGCCGGACAAGGACTACGGGAAATTCCTCCAAGACGCCAAGCTCGCCGAGAAACACCAGGGCGACCTAGTCGATCTCCACGGCCGCGTCCTTGGCAAACACGACGGCATCGAGTTCTACACCATCGGCCAGCGCAAAGGCCTCGGCATCACATCCACTCAGCCGCTCTACGTGATCGAGCTGGACGCCGCCGCGAACCGCGTCGTTGTCGGCCCCGACTCCGCCTTGGACCGCGCGGAGTTCCGCGTGCAGACCTGCAACTGGATTCCCTACGAACATCCACCGGCCGAAGTCCGCGCCACGGTCAAGATCCGCTACAACCATCCGGGCACCCCAGCCACCATCTATCCTGAAGAAAACCAACGCGCTCGCATCGTCCTCGATACACCGCAACGCGCCATCACGCCGGGCCAGGCCTGCGTCTTCTACGACGGCGACCTCGTGCTCGGCGGCGGGTGGATCACGCGCTGAACGCCATCTCGGACCACTGCGCGCAATCCCGATGAGTTCCAAAAGAAGCAGCTCCCCGCGGACTTCGGAATCTTCCGACCATCAGGGCCCTTCCGGAATAGAACTCATTTTCCTGGCCGCAGCGACCCTGATGATCTTCAGCTCATCGTGGCTTCTCGGCGCCCGCCACCCTTGGAGCCAATGGACGCTGCTCGGGATGGGATCGCTTCTGATGGCCGCCGGATCAGTCCTTTATCGGCAGCGCACGAAATCGGGGCGGATCGGTGGCCGGTCCTGGTGGGGATGGAAGGTCTCGTCGGGTGCGTTGCTCTGCTTCGTCGCCTACGTCGGAATCCAGAGCGTCAACATCTCGTCGACGCCCGTGATCGTGGAGAACGACTGCCGGCTGATACCGAAGGAGCACATCGCCTGGCTGCCCTCGTCGATCGGAGGCAAGTTCGACGGGATGGTCCACGACATGATCCGCACGGAAAACGCCGCCCGCTACCTCCTGGTCTATTCCGCCGCGGCCTTGGGAGCACTGGGGCTCGCGTTGGGCGTGCAATCCGCTGCCACCCTGAACCGGGTCATCGGCATCCTCCTGGTCCACGGCCTCGCCAGTTCCCTCGTCTGCATCGCCCACCAGATTTCCGGCAGCACCAAGGTCCTCTGGATCGAGGGCGATCCGCTGCAGTTCCTCGGCTCTCCCTTCTTCTTTAACAAGAACCAGAATGCGGCCTACCAGACGTTGCTCTCGGCATGGATGCTGTCGCGGTCTGCTGGGTCCTGGCGCAGTCGGCCATGGTCCGGCCTGGTTCTGGCCACCGCGGCCGTCGGGGGGCTGATCGCGATTCGCTCGCGCGCCGGCCTTGTCTTCGCCTGCGTGCTTCTGGCCGTGTGGCTCTGGCGATCCCGGAATGGCCTCTATGCGTTCCTCCGCCGGAACACCGCCGCCGGGACGGCGTGCCTGCTGGCCGCCGCCGTCGCCATTGGAGCGGTCTTCAGCTACTCGGGAGGAGCGACCACGGTGGACCGGCTGTCCACGAAGGAGAGCCCTGCCAGCTATGTCATCCACGGTGACACTTTCCGCCGCCTGCTCCACGAAGTCGCCCTCGAGATGGCCGCCGACAAACCGTGGCTTGGCTGGGGGGCGGCCGGCTATTTCTACGCCTATTCGTCCTATGAGGCGCGGGTGCCGGAAATGATCCAGAACAGGGTCAACTTCCGCTATTTCCGGCTCCTGCCCTATGCCGATGGGGACTGGTATCAGTTCCTAGTCGAATTCGGCCTGGTTGGAACGGCCCTGTTCGCCGCCGTTTTCCTCCCGCACCTGATCCGTTGGCTGACCGTCGTCGCCTCCCGGAGGACGACGGAGATCCTGCCGCTGTCGGCCTGCCTGCTTCTCCTCTACCACGGCGTGATCGACCAGACCTTCCGCAACTCTGGCCTGCTGTTCCTACTCCTAGCCACAGCCTTCCTCGCGACCAAGTCCTCCCTCCTCAAGGCGTCATCGCCCCCTTGAGCACCCGGGGACGACCGGCCGCTTCACCCAACCCCAGCCGATCATCACGGAGGCCACCACCATGAGGGCCGGGCATTGCATCGGAAAGTCCACGGTCGAATGGAGGACCAGACCCAGCAGCGCCAACGCGGGCAGGACCATCCCGGCGAACAGAACACGGACGACCAAAACCAGGAACAGAACCGCCGGGACGATCCCCCATTCCGCCGCGAACTGGAGCGGGTCGTTGTGCGCGAACTGCACGGAATGGAAGAACGTGTTCGCCGCCGGATCGTTGGAATAGACCGCGAGCAGACGGGGCCAACTCCCCGGACCCCGGCCGATGACCGGATGATCCAGGGCCATCCGGGCCCCGGCCAGCCACAGCACCGGCCTGATCGGCGCGTCCGATGGCACCAGGCGGTCGCCGCGAGTCAGTGATTTGGCTTTCAGTTCCTTGTCCCGTTCCGGGGCCGCCAGAACCGTCTTGGCCGCGCTCTCCCATCCATCCGGAAAGTTTCGTTGAACCTTTTTGACCTCGGAGAATTGCCATAATCCCACCGCTAGAAACCCGGTTGCCACCGTCGCGAGAATCAGTCGCCGACTGATCAGCCTTCTCGCCTCAAGCCAGTTCCAGAGGATTCCACCAAGCAGCATCACAATGGCGACCACCGTGGCCGCCTCCGCACGCAGCGGCACCAGCGCGATCATCACTAGAGCGAAAACTAATGCCTTCAGGCCAAGTTCCGTTGGCCGCGATTCCCAGCCCCACTTGGAAAACACGATGAACGGCCAACCAAGGTTGATGCACGCGGCCGCCGCGCTGTAGTGGAAAAAGCCCGCGTTGCACCGTTCTGGCGCGCCTTCCACAAGCACCCACGGGAGAGCGCCGAGTCCACCCCACCGTTGCGCCAGCGAAACGGCGACGACCGCCAACGCGCTGAACCCAAAACAGAATGCCATCCTTCGCCGAAAGGTTCTCAGCCGCGCCAACTGCGACACCGTGAGGATGGTAAGCAGGCATGTCGCGTGAAGCGCCAGCCGTTCATGCCATGGCGGTGCGATGAATCCAGCAGGATTGCTGGCATTGAGTTCTGTGTAGAATTCCTTCGAAAAGGCTGTCGCAAACTCGGGCTCCCCGCGCCAGGCGAACACAGCCAGATATCCGAGCAGAACGAGCACACATCCGAGCAGCATCGGCGACGGGCGAAACCTCCCGAACCGCGCCAGCGAACCCGCCGTCAGGAAAAACGAAGCAGCAAGGACGGTGCAAGTCGCCCATATCACACCCGGCAACCGGACCTTCGCGCCGAGTAGCCACGGAGCAGCCAACATCACCAGACAGAGCAGATGAATGGCGAGACTTCGAGGTGACACAGAAGAAAGAGAGCGGACGGAACCGCGAAGAACGAGAAGAAGTTTGGAGCCAGCTGCCGGGATTGAACCGGCGACCGACGGTTTACAAAACCGTTGCTCTACCGCTGAGCTAAGCTGGCCCTCAACAAAGCGAGTGTGCGAACGAGCGCTTCCGGTGCAAGACCTTTTCCTACTCCCGCTCGAACGCGAACTTTCGTTCCTCCAGTCGGCCGCTGCGGCACGCCCCGCAGATCGGATGGACAATGGGACAATCTGGACCCGGTCTATCCGATCAGCCGCGAACCCAGCGACACGACCATTCTCTGGAAGCGAACGCCGCCCGCCGACCAACGGACAAACTTCTTCCCGGCCTGAAATGCGATCCCTACTGTCCGCGCCCGTGGATCACAATCTGATCAACGACATCGCCCTCTGCATCCTGTGTGCATGGGGACTTGCCGTCGTCGCCCACCAGCTCAAGCAGCCGTTGATGCTGGCCTACTTGGTGGCGGGCTACGTCATAGGGCCCCAGGGCTATCGACTGATCAAAGACACCCACTCCGTCGAGACCATCTCCAGTCTCGGACTGATCCTCCTGATGTTCATGATCGGTCTGGAGATCGATCTGACGAAAATAGCGAAAGCAGGGAAGACGATCCTTCTCACCGCCGCGTCGCAGATTTTTGGGTCGATCATCATCGGACTCGCGGTGTTCCTCCTCTGCGGATTCCGGATGGAGGCGGGCTCCATGGAAGCCCTCTACCTCGCCATCGCGGCGGCAGTTTCCAGCACGGTCATCATCGTCAAGATTCTCTACGAACGCCGCGAACTGGACAGCCTGCCAGGCCGGATTTCGCTGGGGATCCTCGTCCTCCAGGACGTCGTCGTCATCGTCTTCTGGGCTCTCCAACCGGAGCTGCGGAATCCTTCGGCGATCATGTTCCTGAAGATCCTGGGCAAAGTAGCCGGCCTCGTGATCATTTCGCTGCTGATTAGTCGATTCGTCCTGCCGAAGCTCTTCAAAGCCTTTGCCCGTCTGCCAGAACTTGTGCTCGTCGGCGCGTTGGCGTGGTGCTTCGGCGTCGCGCTGGTGGCGGAAGCCCTCGGCCTTTCCCGCGAGATGGGCGCCCTCGTCGCCGGCGTGGCCATCTCCACGTTCCCCTACACCCTGGACGTGGTGGCAAAGGTCACCAGCATCCGCGACTTCTTCATCACGCTCTTCTTCGTCGCCCTCGGCATGATGATCCCCACCATCGACCTGAAGTCCCTCGGCTGGGCGCTCGTCATCGTCGTCGTCGTCGTCGCCACACGCTTTATCACCGTGACGATCCCGCTCTACCGAATGGGAAAAGGCTTCCGGGCCAGCCTGCTTCCCGCAATCCACCTTTGCGCCCTCAGTGAGCTCTCCGTCGTGATCATCTCGGAAGGCCACAAGACGAAGAACGTGAGCGATTCGCTCTTCGGCATGGTCAGCTACGCGTTCGTCATTCTCAGCGTGCTCGCCAGCTTCGCCATCAGCCGCAGCGAAAAGATCATGCCGATCGGTTTTCGCGTGATGCGCTGGCTGGGAATGAAGGATCTGGGCGAAGACGGCGAGCCTCCTGGAGCTCAGGCGGAAGCGCCCTCCACCCAAGAAACCGAAGACCACGCGCACGGCTCCAAACGCATCTACCTGCTTGGCTTCAGCTGGACCGCGAGTTCGCTGATCGAAGACCTCCAGCGCCGGCAACCCGAAATCCTCAAGGACATCGCCGTCGTCGACTTCAACCCCGACGTCCATCGCGAGCTGAAGGCCCGGAACATTCACGCGATATACGGCGACATCAGCCAGCGCGACACGCTGCTCCATGCCGGCATCGCCGAGGCTAAACTGGTCCTTTGCACTCTTCCCAACACCGTGCTTCGGGGCGTGACCAATCTCCGACTCCTGCGGCAGCTCCG
>Ga0163144_10003385_pt1 | contig 36315 bp, 47 predicted proteins | sample OliLak19BULKMAT1_FD_123175 | JGI IMG/M metagenome (GOLD analysis project Ga0163144, IMG submission 123175) | Freshwater microbial mat bacterial communities from Lake Vanda, McMurdo Dry Valleys, Antarctica - Oligotrophic Lake LV.19.BULKMAT1 | ecosystem: Environmental > Aquatic > Freshwater >...
CAAAAAGACGAGTGCGAGTGCACGAATTGCCGCACTAAATTCTTCCATCGTGGAGCTAAGCATCGTTGCACCAATGGTGCCTCCGGCCACGATAATGCCGGCAGTTACCTGGACAAGTGCCGAGTTGTGTCCGCCTTCAAGGGTGTTACCCACGAGGATCGCGCCAAACCCGATGATTATTCCAAGCCAGTTGATGACCATTTTTTGCTCCCCGGAACTGCTCTGAGTCCGCTCGAACTTTCACGCTTGTACTGTTTGAAAGCTTCCACGATCTCCGCAGAGCTTTCTTTGACGACATATTTGAAACCGGTGGTGAGTGTGATCACCGTGTCGGGGGTCTCTTCAACGGATTGGATCCACTCCGCATTTAAAACTATCGGCGTGCCGTCCAGTTTTACAACTCGGATCATAGAAGTTCCCCTAGTAGATGTATCGGAAGTTTAAGGAAAAACCCTGAGTTCAGACTCGAAATTGCCGGATGGGAATCGAGCCACTAGAATTCAGTGAAATCATGAAGATTTACACAAAGACAGGCGACAGCGGCACCACGGGACTCTACGGCGGAGCGCGAGTATCCAAAGATTCCCCACGCATTACGGCGTATGGCGAGATCGATGAACTCAACGCGTTAATTGGAGTTGTTCGGGCGGAAAGCCCGCATGAGCCAGTGCGTCAATCACTCGTCGCTATTCAACGCACACTTTTCACCGTCGGAGCGCAGTTAGCTTCCCCGGGAACTGACCCTAATATTGAATGCATCACGGCAAAGGAAGTGAGCTTTCTAGAGCGCCAAATGGACGTAATGGGTGAGAGCTTGCCGCCCCTGAAGCAGTTTATTTTGCCCGGCGGAGGCAAGACTGCCGCTTTCTTGCACTTGGCTCGCACGGTCTGTCGTCGAGCAGAGCGGCATATCGTTCAGTTGAGTAAAACGCAGGGTGAAGTGGTCGAGCCGTGGCTATTGATCTACGTCAATCGGCTCTCAGATTTTCTGTTCGTGTTAGCGAGATTGGGGAATCAGCTTGAAGGGTTAGAAGAGATTCCCTGGAATCCCAAGAAGATCTCTCGTTCGGAGGATTGAGAAACAGTTCCTAGCTTCTGCAACTGCCGACCCATCCACACAGTCAGTAGTTGGAAGTACTCTTTTTGATTGGTGTCGTTGTGCGGCTCGTGGAAGCCGCCGGGTAGGAAATGCAATTCTTTATCACTGCACGCCAGACTCTTTAGAATTTCAAAGCTGCCGTCGTGACGGACAATTCGATCGGCCGTTCCATGCGCAATAATAGTCGGTATGGTGATGGCGCGTGCGACGACTGGGATTTTCTCCAGAGCCTGCAGCACCTGGTCGCCCTGGCGAAGAGTGTTGTAGTGATACGAAAGCGGGTCCCGGCCGTACTCAGTCGCCACTTCGGGAATGCGCGAGAGTGCGGTGTTATCGCCGACAGTAGGAATGCGAAGCTTTGGGAAGAACCGCACCAGCGCTTTGCCAACTGCGATTTTCCAAATGGGAATATTGCTGCCAGTTAAAAACGCCGGCGCACTTAACATCAAGCCATCAAACTGATTTCCATAGTGAGCAGAAAAGTGCAGGGCCACTGCACCGCCAAGACTATGGCCAAGCACGTACAGTGGTTGGCGATCCAAATTGCGCTGGATCCACAGAAACACGTCGATGGTGTCTTCGACGTAGTCGTTAAATTGTTCAATCCATTGTGCCCGACCGCCGCTATGGCCTGCGCCTCGGAAATCAAATCGAATTACTTCCACGCCGCGTTGGGTAAACCAATTGACTGTATTTAGGTGTCGGCCACTGTGTTCGCTAATGCCGTGGAGAAGGAGAATGCGAGCGATTTTCTTTTGCCCGCCATTGAGCGTCGAGGGGTGATGCCACGCAGAAAGGTGGCCCAAGGTGATTGGCTGCATAGTTTAAGTATAGGCCGAACGCAGAGCCGAACAAAGGCGCTAATCGTCGGATTTAGCTTCGCCTTCAGGAGCTGGCGTCAAAGCAGCTGGCTTTGGAACGTCTTGCGGAAATTGAGCTGTAGCTGGGAATCGGAAGCTACGAATGGTTCCCATAAACTTCTTGCCCGTCGCTTCTTCGCCGTTGTGAACGACTTTAGCACCCGTTGCATTGCCCAAAACCACTTTGATCTTTTGCGTGGCGGTGTACTGCTTCTTTTGGCCAGGCGAGAGAAAGAATTCTACTGGAGCTTCATTGTCCGCAACAACCTTCACCCAAGTGCGTTCAGCGCCTTCGATTTCAATATTGTGTGCGGCTTGTCCTGGCGGAGGCGTTATTACCGGAGCAACTGCTGCCACTGTGGGAGCTGCAGTGGGCGCGGTAGGCTGCGCCTGATTTGCCACACTTCGCGTATCGCCTGGTGCATCCGTAGGTTTTGTCTCCGCAACCATTTCCACTTGAGTGGGAATAGCTTGCGCAGTCGTTGTTTCGGGTGCGTCGGCGTTTTTACCGACCTGGATCAAAAGTAAGGAAATACCTGCAACCAAAAACACACCGGCAGCTGTCATTAATTTAGGCCAGGAGGGCAATTCAAACTTGCCCATAACTTCTGAGGCTTCGCGCTGGTGAGTACGATGCGAGCCAAGACCTGCAGGTGCAGGGATCGAGCGCGCAATCGGCGCTACGGCGGCATTCTCGCCATTCGCACCGGCATCCGCAGCGGCATTGAGGCCAGCTGCTTGCACGTATTTCTCGATAGCTTCTTTGGGGCTGAGGCCAACGTACTTAGCGTACGCGGTGATAAAGCCGCGAATGAAAGGTTCGGGCGGCAGTTTTTCCATTTTTCCCGATTCCAGCAACTCCAAGTTATGGAGATGGATCTTGGTAATGGAGGCAATCTCTTCGAGACGAATGCCCTTTTTTTCCCGGTGGGATTTTAAATAATGTCCGAACTCTTCCATGGCGTCCAAATTCTACGGAAATTGAGGAGCATCCGTCCAGCTCCTTCTTCTTCGGAACGATGGAATAATTACTTAGCGAAGAAATTTAAGGACTTCGTTGGAGCGGTCGACGTACGGACCGTCTTTGTGGTGTTCGATGAGGCGTTCAAAATGATTCTTCGCTTGGCGCTTGTTTCCAAGCTTCATATTTACTAGCGCAAGCTTGTAGCGGCCTTCCTGGTAAAGAGGGCAGTGCGTTACAGATTTTCCAAAGTACTCAGCTGCCTTTTTGTAATTCTTCTTTTTGGCGTACACGTCGCCCATATTCTTGTTGGCCAAGCAGAACATTGGGGCAATATCGACGGCTTTCTGATGGCTGCGCAGAGCTTGATCCAAATCACCTAATTTATAGAAGGCGTAGCCCATATTCGTCAGAGCATTCTCCGGAGTGAGGTAACTATCCACTTCAGCAGCCCGTTTAAAGTAGGTAATCGCTTGGCGGTACTTCTCCTGGCGGTTCAACAGAACGCCAATGTTGTTAAAGACTTCCGGATAAATCGGTTTGAGTTGGAGAGCCTTTTGGAATGCTTCCATGCTCTTTTCGTAGCGGCGAGTTTCCAAATAAATCAGCGCCAGGTGATTGTAAGCCGCTGGCATTTCGGGATCGATTTTCAAAGTCTCGTGGATCTCTTCAATCGCTTTGCCGTACTGGCGCTGGTTGAAGTGATTCGTCGCCATTTGCAGGTGGACCTGCGCCTGCTGGGTGTCTTTCGGCAAAAGGGTGGAGCAGCCGGAAGTTAGGGCCAAAAGGCCTAAACCCGAGAGAAAAAGAGTCTTAAAATGAGGAGAAGTGACACTGCGAGTCATGCTTCGCTCCTTAGGCGCGCTCAAAGCCGCGCTGGCGTTAGTTTGGGGTGTGAAGTTCGGTGGTGCGATAACTCAGTACTAGTATACCAAGGTCTTTAAAGCTTTGAGCAGTATCTATCAAAAAAGTAACGGACCGCATCGTAGATGCGATCCGTCGTCAAAACAGTCGTTGCGAGGCCCCAGTCGTTGCGAGGACCAAGGGGCCGAAGCAACCCCCTACTTGCCAGTGACTTTGAGAAGCTCAACTTCAAATATCAGCTTGGACTTAGGAGGAATAACTCCTGGAACTCCGCGCTCGCCGTAGGCCATGTCAGACGGAATGTAGAGCATGCGTTTTTCGCCCTCTTTCATTCCTTCCACACCGACATCCCAACCGGAGATTACTTGCTTAGCGCCGAGTAAGAAGGTGAATGGTTCGCCCCGTTTTTTGGAGGAATCAAACACAGTTCCGTTTTCGAGTTTGCCTTCGTAATGAACGGCCACTTGGTCGTTATCCTTGGCAACCTTACCTTTGCCGACGGTTACGACTTCGTATTCCATTCCTTTTTTGCCTACGCGTTTTCCGGCAGCGGCCTTTTTAGGTGCTGCTTTCTTCTCCGCCTTTTTCTCAGTCTTCTTTTCGACCTTCTTCTGCGTCGTTTCGGTCGACTTCTCTACGGCATTTGCTTCTGCTGGCGCTTCCGCGCCATCTTCTGCACGAACCGGGATCGAAAAGGTGAGGGCAAACGCTGCCAGTGTTACCAATGAGACAGTTGCTAAAGACAAACGGTGAAAACTATTCTGCATAAATTCCTCTAGTCCAAAGTTGAGGCGCTAGTTTATTCCCAAACGCACGGAAATCAAGGCTCGCATCTCGGCAAGTGTGCTTTCATCCAAGCTAACGTTCACTGCGAGTTGCTCCAGAGTTTTCAAAGTCGGAGCAACTGCTGCTCCAGGAACTGCGCGCACAAATCCGCGTGCGTTGGTCTGGACTTGTTCAGAGAAGGACCCAGGAGGCAGAGTGCCTTTCAACTGCGCTTCGATCAAAGGCTGAATCGCGGTTTCTAGCGGCTCCAATGCGGCAGCTGCTAAAATCGCTGGCACAATGACGACGAGTCGTGCGGCGATTTCGCGGTATTGTTGAATTTCGTCCCCGCTGAGCCCAGAGCTTTTTGATTTTGCTTCTAGTTCATTTGTGAGCGTCGCAGCAGCCGTGGAAACAATCTCAAAGAGGTCGGCGCTGATTGGAGTCACGCCAACCGTTTTGGAAATCCTTTTTCCAACGTAAGGCACGTTGAGCAATTCGATTTCCGCTCCGCCGATACTCTTCTTATAAGATCCCATTTTAAAAGTGGGCAGCAACATTCCCAAGTCTGCAGCTAATTGCGTTTCAGGATATTTTGCTAAAACGGCTTTCGCAGCGTTGACGCGAACAGAAGGCGACAAGTCAGCGTCGATCATCATGCCGTGCATACGTGCGATTTTCTGCATGTCTTCGCCTTGATGAATGGCTTGGTTAGTGGCGTGCACTTCATCACGAGTTTCTTCGGTGATTTTTTCCATGCTATCGAGCATGCAGCCGGTGAGACTTAGCGCCGAAATTCCAGCGACACAAAAAAAGCGAGCAGATTTTAAAAATGAAAAACGTAACATTCTATCCCCCATTACCCATTGATACATTCAACCCGTTGGGAAGCATGGGCGATATTCGGTAAAGCTGTCAAGACAGCGGCGACCCAGTCGTGTCGAGCGCCTACCAGTCGTTGCGAGCGAAGCGAAGCAATCTAGAAGTAGGCGAAAAGCCCGCCAGCGTACTCCCAACCATCGGGAAGGCGAGCAACCCGAGCTTCCACCGCGATGTCCCAACCCAGGTAGTATCGCACTGCGGCGTGCGACTCGAAATGAGACGGCGAAGTGGCAAGAAAGTAATGACGGTAAGTAGTATCGACGAGCGCTTTCCAATTATTCGCCCACCAAATCCGAAAGCCGAGACGCGGACCAATCGCCGGCTGAAAAGATGATTTCACAGCATCGGGCGCAATCGTCATTTCACCTTCGGCCAGGAGATAAATTTCCACCGGGAAATTTCTAATCGGCGCTTCGGTGATCCCAATGCCTCCGCGCACATGTCCCGCCAGGCAATTCGAACAAAACTTCTCCCGTGATGTACGCATGCCGACATCTACACTCCAAGACCATTCCGAAGCGTCACTAAATGGCGGCAGCCGCAACAATCGGATGGCAGTGAATTCGTCGAGCCAGGGTTTTGGATTGTCGAGATGCATGCGCCATTTCAGGGAACCAATTTCAATCGACGTGCTGTGAGGATAGTCACCGGTGCGGTCCAATAAATCATGAAGGGCGTAGCGAAACTGCGTTGAGATAAAGGCTCCAGGTCCATCCTGATATCCCAACTCCGAAGACAGCCGCATATCTTCATGATGCAGCGTAATTTCCGTGCGCGAAACATTGTCAGTCGGTTCAGCAAAAACGGGGAAAGAAACAATAAGAAGGAAAACCCAAAACAGCTTCAACATGCGCACTAATCTAACCGCTAACCCCCAAAGGTGCCTATCTACTTTTCGGCCGAAAAGTAGATGGGCACCTTGATCTGCGAGCAAGTCTGCGCAACTTGCTTTTCTACCGTTCATCGGCTTAGTTGCCCCCATGAAAAGCGCGAATCCCCTAATCGAAACCTCCCACAACATTCCAATGGGCTACATTCTTTGGATCTTCGGTTTCACCGGCGCCCACCGTTTTTATTACGGCCGTCCAGTGACGGGAACGATTTGGTTTTTCACCCTGGGACTTGTGGGAATCGGCTGGTTAATCGACGTATTTCTCATCCCTGGTATGGAACGTGACGCCGACAGCAAATATTCGGCAGGTCCAATCAACTATAACGTCGCTTGGATTCTCCTCGCGTTCTTAGGAGTGCTGGGAATTCACCGCATGTACATCGGCAAATGGATCACAGGAATCATCTGGTTCTTCACCGGCGGCCTCTTCACCCTGGGCTACGTCTACGATTATTGGACGTGGAACGAGCAGGTCAGCGACGCCAATCGTCAGTAGCCGCATCCTTCATGAATACTCGTGCTTCTGCCAGATTTGGCAGCCCTGTGAAGGGGATGTCACGTCCATTTGTAATGGCCATTCTTTTCTCGCTCGATTTTAAGCGTCCGAGGGGTGGCACCCCTATTGCAAAACCAGGGGTGGTGAGAAATGGAATGATCCAAACGGTAGTAATCCTTTCTATGTTAGTGGCCACGTCGGGCCATTGCGAAGTTTCGCAGGCAGTGGCCCGCGTCCATTCGGTATTGGCGACTGCAGTGCCAGAGCACCCAGAGCCGAAAAAGGAGGTCACTCAGTTGGATGACGAGAACTTCCGTCTCCCAGAATTCCTCGATTACATGCGGTACAAGAAGCCCACTTCCAAAAAAGAATTTGCGAAGTATCTCCCCAAAGGCTGCAGAAAGTATTGGGAGCCGGTGTATCGCAGCCGCGCGACTAAATGCGCGAGCGCTGAGAATCCGCGCCTCATTGTTTGGTGCTCGTCTGACTCCACAAGTTTTAATATTGCGATTGATGGAGATGTGGGCGCAGAGGCCACTGCGGATTGTCAAAAGGTCGAGATTCTAGACTCCGACGAAAAGGGCAAAGGTTCGAGTGCTGAGATCATTTGGGGTCTAAATGAGAAAACACCGAAACCTGGAAACATTTTAGAAAACCAGTCTCGTTGTACTGGCTGCCATACTCCCCAATTGCGGCGGGTTGCGGACGAATACCCGCACTGGCCAGGGTTTCTTCAAAGCATTCAGAAAATCATTAAGCGAGACTCGATTGAAGGAAATGCTCACAAGACTTTAGTGGAGCGAATGGCTGACACGAGTTCTCACTACTCCGAGTTTTACCCTTTGGTTGAAGCGGTGGCCGATGTTCCAGACGAGAAAAAGGAGCATTTCTATTCGCTGCGTTTAGGTGATGCGCTGGGCGGTGAGAAAGACTACTCCGATTCGACCCCCGTTTCGGTCTTGTTCAACGGTCTGAATCGAACCCACGAAAAACAAGTCGCAAACTATTTGATGCACCACCCTTCATTTTCATCTTTTAAATATGCACTGGCCGCGAGTGCTCTAGGGTGCTCAGACTTGGAGAAATTCTTGCCGTCGGAGTTCTTGCAAAGCAAAGGCCGGGAGAGCTTAGCTGCGGTTAAAGCCGGACTGCTTAAGAAGATTCAATCCTCGGCAAAACGTGTGAAGGAAGAGGTCTCGCGCTACAACACGCCCATTGAGCTGTCGGACATCGATGTTTACAGCGCGGAGGAAACAGATCGAATCGCAGAGCTGTTTTTTCTCGGGCAATTCATGGGAATCAATCCTTCTGTGCTCTCCACTTCTGTGCATGCAACCGAGTTCTCGTTGCCAACTGGTTCGTTCAATGCGCTGAAATTCTATTTCAACCCTGGCTACGGCAATTTGGTCGAACAGAACGCCGAGCAACAAGCCCTGAGCAACAGAACTAAGGCAGAGGGGAAAACTCTGGCGAATCTATGCGAGGAATTAAAAACAGACAGCCTTAAGGCTCTCGCCGCTTGGACGCTTCCCAAACCGACTGAGATTCTCGAGCAAGCTTCGATCGAGCTAAAATCTCCGGCCAAGCCCGCAATTCAGACTGCGCTGGGGAAGTGTGTGGCTTGCCATTCTGAGTACCTGCACAAAGCTTTCAAAGCCCCCCGAATCCCGTTCGAAAACGAGGGTTCGCTGCAAGAGAGTTTTAAGGCAGATCCTGGTCTGGCCAAGCGAATTCAAAGTCGGATTCACCTAAGCGTGTTTCACGAAATGAAAATGCCGCCGAATGAAGGCCTAACTAGCTTAGAATTACAGGCTCTTGAAGAGTTTGCTCGCTAGTAAATCGTGCCGTTTATCGTCCCTTGATCCTGCTCCTTGCACTCCTATATATTGCCGCCCTATTTAATAAGGAGTGGTAATGCGCACGGGTGCCAGAGTTCTTGGTCTTGGATTTGTTCTCGTCAGTTCTGTATCGATCGCGGCGAGTCTCGGCGTGATTGGCGACAGCCTCTCTGTCGGTACTTTGACCCACCCCGATATCTACTGGGACGCGGCCAAGCTTGAGCAATACCTCAAAAAATCTCCCCAACTAGACGTGGGCGTTTACTCCACCGACATCGGCAAAACCATCACAGCCGGTGGCCAAATTCCACCTCCGATCCGCCTTTTTAGTCGCAAAGATGAATTCCCCGGCGCTGATATTTTGAAGCAAGCACAAATCGACGCCTTCAATTTCATGATGGGCCGATACCTCGATATGGAAGAATATGCCTGGCCGTTCCTCGTCGGCAGAATGCAGGGCATTCCCGCGGACGAAATTTATATCGCAGCCCAAGCAGGTCACCGTTCGAGTGATTCTCACCGTCAGGCAAAACGCCTTTTGGAACGCACCAAGGGCAAGTTGCAGAGCCAAATCTATATTCTTTTAGGAGACAACGATCTTTGCAGTTCCGGTTTGAATGATGAAATCACCGCATTCAAAAGCGGCTGGTCGGATCGCGTTTACGTCGGTATCGAGGAATTGATTGCGAACGGCGAACCAGCCGAACACGGCACGACCATCTATGTGTTGCCTCCACTCAACCCGAGTTTCTTGATCAATTCCGACGCAGTGCTAGATCGCAAAACATACGGCTTTGGCGCCGAACGCACCTGCCGTGATTTGCGAGAGATTGATCCGAACAACATGCAAATATCGCCGCCCTCGGTCAGCCTGTTGATGAAGGAAGTCGTCAAGGCATTGAGCAACGGCGGCAACAATCTGCCATCGTTAAAAAATTCCTGCAAAACAGTTTTCAGTGTGAAAAAGGGCGATGCCGGCTTCGATGCCCACCTGGAAAATTTGGCTAAGTACGTGACGGCCCTCAACGAGGCCTCGCAAGACGTAGTCGATCGTTCCAATGCCTTCGCAGTGAAACGCGAAAAGCAGGATAAAATTCAAATTAAGTTATTGAATGCATCGGCGCGGTTTGCGCCAGAGACGGGCGAAGAAATTGCCAACGATTGCTTTCACCTTTCGGTGCGCGGTCAAGAGCGCCTAACTCGCGAAATCTTAAAGGATCTGTAGAACTAAAACTCGAATCGAACTCCCACGCGAAAAATATGCGTGAGCGAGGTAGCGGAAAAATTAGCAGGCGTCTTTAACTAAAAACGAAAGTTGAAGGTCGCCGACTTGAATGGTGTCACCACCCACAAGTTCAATGGGACCAATAATATTACGTCGATTTAGCTGTGTGGTCTCCTCGCTTTTATTGAGCGATTCCAACCAAAGCTTGCTGCCGCGACGAAACACTCGGAAATGTTCCGGCTTTACGGCATCTGGATCTTTAGGGCTCTTCAGCACAAAATGCGACGGAGCCGAGCTGCCGATGATGGTCTCGTCTGAATTCAAATAAAATTCCTGAGGCAATTCCCCTTTCGTCTTATTGATCGAAAGGCGAGCCACCTTTAAAGGCACTCGACACTTTGGGCAGTAGCCAATCTGTGAAGACGGATCGGCATGCCCGCAGATGTCGCAGAAAGTACAAGTCGATGGGAACAGCGTTTTAGGCAAAACACTCAGCTCCATCGGCTCAATCCGATTAGGATTGTTAAATGGCCAAATTCCTTTGCGAGTCAGTTTAGAAAGTTCTTCTTTCACCTGACGTGCGCGTTGATAACGCTCAAGCGGATTTACGCGTAGGCATTTTTTTATAATGGAAATGAGTCGCGCATCGCGGCCTGAACCGTCGATAGGCGCTAATTGGCCAAGCACGGGAGTCTCACCCATGGCGGCTTCGTACATAAGGGCGCCGAGCGAATAGATATCGCCTGCGGCGGTAAAAGGGCGTCCTCGGTCTAAAAGATCCGGAGGAGTATAACCTTCTGATTCGAATAAAAGCGGTTCGTTGTCGGACACATGATAGAGCGTTCCAAAGTCGATCAGTTTCACTTTGGAGCTAATGCCGTCCAACATCACGTTCTGAGGCTTTAAGTCGCGGTAAATGTAGCCGTGATCATGCACGACTTCTAAAGCATCAGCGATTTCCATTCCTAGATAAACAATTAGACCATCGTGCACTTTGCCGTGCTTCTGACGATAATCTTCAATCTCTTTTGCCAATTCGCGGCCGTTAATAAAATCCATCACTAAATAGATAGATTTATTCTTTTGGAAATATTCATAGCCGCGTGGAAACGCGGGATGGCGAATGCGTGAAAGGAAGCGAGCTTCCCTTTTAAAACTATTAATAAGCTGACCTTTGAACTGGTCATACGAAGCTTGGTCGATCATTTGTTTGATCAATAATTGCTTCTCGTCTTCAATCCGAAGCGCACGAAAAGTCGCACCAAAGCCACTCTTAGCAATCGATTCTTCAATTAAATAGGAATTGCGGCCACGAATCCTCTGGCCAGGTTCAAGCAGTCCTTCGACTGCAGGCTTCACAGTGGTGAACGATTTTTGGCGAAGCTTACGAGAAGGCGGAGCGGCTGCGGCTCCGATCGGAGAACCACACGCATCGCAGAACGGAGATCCAGGGATCACCTTCGCATCACATGTAGGACAATTCTTCACAATCCCCTCGGAAAAAGATTAGAGACAGTCGTTGCGAGCGAATCGGAGCAACCTCCGGATCGCCCGCAACAACCAACTCAGTAAATCCTCGGGTTGGAAATCGCGAACCGCGGCTCCACACCCTGATGAATAAACGGCAGACTTCTACTACCCAATCAAAAGACGGGTCTTCTTAGACTCGTCCTTGATCGTCGCAAGACTGTCAGCGACAGACTTACCGGCGCGGACATCACTCGCTAAACGCGTCAGCGCGCGCGTAACTTTGTCCGAACCCAATTGAGTCGCAATACGCGTGGTATTTTCGATCAACCGAGTCGCCTTTTCTTTGTCTCCGTTTTCCAAGCTTGCTTGGATCTGCTGACCGTTCAAATGGACTTGCAGAACTTGCAAACCTTGCAGAACGTCGCCATCTAATTGAGCGTAATCGCTATCGCGACCAGTCAATTCGAGTGCAGCATTCCACACATCAGTCTTCTGTCCGTCGTAGTGACCTTCAATGGTCCACAGAGGAAGAGCATCTCCCTCGCTACCACTCGCAGACGACATGGTTTGCACCAAGAAAGCGGTGCGATCTTTGTTCATTGCACCAGTAGGAATTTCGAAGTTCTTCGCATTTCCAGGAATATCGTAAACAACGATCTCTGGAGCGATCTTAGCAATTCTCATGATACGGCCTTTCACATCTGCGAAACGCAGCGTGAGATCACCGACCACAGAGGATTGCAATTTTTGAACTTCGGCTTTCAGGCCTTCACGGAATTTTTCAATTCCGTTAGCGTGGTAATAGGAACCACGGCCAAGCTCCGACAAGGTGCTGATGAAGTCAGCATCGTAATCGTCAGCGGAACCGATACCGATACCCGTCAACGTAACGCTTTCTTCATTGCGAACTAGACCTTCGTACTTGTCGAACTTCTCAACGCGATAACCTTGGTTATCAGTTGGGAAACCGTCGGTGAGCAAAATCACGTGATTAACACGTTTCAATTTGTCTTTATCACCGCGAGCATTGAAAGCGGCATACGCCATTTTCAAGCCGGCTTCTAAGTTCGTCACGCCACTCGGATTTTCTAACTTCCGAATCGCTTCTTCCATCGCGCCACGATTTTCAGCAAGCGAAGCTAATGGAAACACTTCTCGTGCGGAGGTATGGAACAAAACCAAACCCACGCGGTCGTCGTCTTTAAAGGAACGGACTAGTTCGGCCAAGGCTTGTTTCACCATTGCCCACTTGTCGCCACCCATCGAGCTAGAAGCATCGACGAGGAACAACACGTTCGCAGGAATCCGCGCCAAGTTTCCCGGCGTAAATTCTACGAGCGTTGTGGTGCTGAACTCACCTTGTGCTGGACGGAAATCAGATCCGTTTTTTCCAACTATTTTCACGATTCTCTCCTTGAGCAATACCAGGGCCCTCTCGCGGCACCCCATGTTGATTTTGGCTGGATTAAAGAAACGTCGTGGAACTGGTAAGTATCCCCAACATACCCCGCCTCCTACCAAGGCAGTGCGATGTGCAAGCCATATGCCTTCGTAGACTGGTGGTGTGTGAGCGTAAAAGTCGGCTAACTATCAGGCGCAGGGGACGTAAAAAGGCACCTTTTGGGCCTAAAACGGCGGCGTTTCTTGACCCTCGTCAGCCAAAAGGTTAGCGCCAAGGGGTAGAGGAGAAATGTGCATGGCTTTGTTGTCGCGGTTGCTACCGCTTTTGTTAGTTTCTAGTTCCGTATTCGCAGTGGATTTTCCAGAAATCAAAATCAAAATCTCCAATCAAACAGGCTTAGACCTCGCAGATTTGGCTGTAACCGTTTCTTTAGAGTGCGATGACCCGAAAAATGGCAATTGCGGTAAAGAACAAGTTACTGCGAAGTGGGATGTAAAGACCTCAGAGCTTATTTTGCCTGCAGTCGAACTGGGTCCTGATCTTGGTAAGAATGACTACTTCGAAAATGGTTGGGGCAAGTACTATAGCTACAATATCTCCATCGCCAGCAAGTCCCATGCGACATATCGATTCGCTCACGACTTAGAATATTTCAGCTGGGAAAGCCGCCCCGGAAATTCGACGGCCAAAATGATCGCGGAGCTGAAAGAGATTGAAGCTCTGACTCTCTTTGCTGTGCACAACGACACGCCGATTTCTTTTGAAGCGGAGCCAGAATTCATCGGAAAAGAAGTTCGCCTGCGCTATCAAAAACAATTTCTCAGCAAGACGACTCATTTTTCAGACATCGCCAAAGCTTGGCTCGTTGTGCAGCTACCTAAAGATAAGAAAGACGTTTCAGTTGCGGTGCCGCCAATGGTTTTAGTTTTGCGCGGAGATTTGGCGGTATACGGCGAAAAGCCAAAGTCGCGGACCTTGATTCACCTCTACACTCCAGAAGAGCGTGACGGACGCAAAGGACTTGGTTTTCACGGTGAATTCGACGACGGAGAACAATACTTCTCTTCCACTTCCCACTTCACGGCCAAAGACGCTAAATTATCACCAGCTGCGGAGTAGCTTAGTATTTCTTTCTGAGCCAATTCCACGGCAGCAGCTTGCTCCACAACGATTTACGAGCACCGATTATTCGGTCTTCGCAATACGCCCATTTGATTTTCGAGAAGGGGCGAACCTTGCTCTCGCCTAAGCTTTTAGCCAATTCCGCTTTTACAGCGTCTACTTCATCGTCGAAATAAGCCAACTGAGTCAGAGCTGGGCGCACGGCAACCCAGTTCTTGTAGTCGACAGCTTTCTGGAAATCGGCGTCCGAAAGGGTGGCTGCATTTTCTGGAATGCCAGGGTGGAAGACAACCTGGCGGGTCGTATTTGCGATGTATTGCGGAAGCGATACCTGACGAGAGAACCACCAACGTCCCACTACTGGCACCACTACGGCGTTGCCGGCGGCCGTTGCGCGCGCGACGTGCTGGATTCCGTGTTCGAGAAAGCCTACTTCGAGTTCAGGCAGTTGGGGATTAATCACCAGCGCCGAAACTTGGCGATGCTGCAAATTCAATTTAAAGCGTTCCCACTCTTTACGAGTTGCAGCTTCGAGACGTGGGCTTCCGACTAATCCAGCGACATTTGGGACTCGTGCAGAGACAGGAATCAAGCTCTGTGTTCGGAGGTCTCCTGGAATCAAGCCAACAGCAGAAGCGGCATCCTGCATCTGATCTAAATTTGCCTGCGCATTTTTCAAAGTTTCCATCTGTTCGTCAGCAACAGTGCCAAAAGTAGGCGTTTCAATGACCCACGGGCTTACACGCGTCGGTCCAGAAACAGCAAAGGGAGAATAGGCCAGTGTACTGGGGCGGACTCCGAACCCGTTTCTGTAGAGCTCTACGTTGAGAGCAACTGTTTGCTCAAACGATCCGGTTGTTGCCAGGACTGGAAATGAAAAAGTATCCGCTAATTTTTTCGCGAGGGAGGGAGTTCCATCTGGGAGGGTGCGACCGCCGTAGCAAGTTACAAAAACCATTCCCTTCATCGAAGTCAGCGGAACGCCTGCTGCAGTCAGTGGCTCGATTAAGTCTGTTACATTTTCAGTCGATTGCTCACCGAGATAGATACTGGTTCTGCGGATATCGCCATCGCGATTTCGGGCGCCTTCTCCAGCCGGCACAACCAGCGCGAAATATCCTTCTGGCAAATCGAAGAGAGGGCCCTGTGTCCGCAACGCTTCCAATAGTCTGGCTCCCTCTAAATCGTTGCGAACCATGTTGACGATCGCGACCCGCATTTCAGGGATCCAGGTAACCGGCACCGCCGCCCAAAGTGTCTGGGCCAGAAGGCAGATGAACAAAGATACGGCTTTAAAAGCTTGCTGGGTATTTCGCATAGGCCGGCTTGTATCACGAGGCCGTGTAAATTTTCCATACCAAGATTTGCAATTGCAGCGACTAGCGCGCGGGCTGGGGAGTTTCGAGGTAGGCCGGCGGCACGGGCGAAGTAATCACCTGGGGTTGTGAATAGATCTCCATCGCTTGCGCGACTTCCAAGACATGTCCTCTGTCCCGCCGGGAGAAAGCAAAACCTCCGGTGACTTGGGAGGCAGGGCCATCTGCCTTGGGGGCGTAATGATAAAGAGCCCCGAGGTAGCCACAAGGCCCCTGCAGTTCAATCCGGCTTTTACCCATAATCTTGTAATCGCAATTGGTGGACTCGATAACCCGGATTTCTTCGGTTTGAGCGGCAGCTCCCGGGCGAGGGGTTGCCGTTAGCGTATTGCCGCTATAGCGGACGTCATAGAGCCCAGGACCGGCCGTCGCAAACGGGCTAGCCACAAGGATTCCCAGGGTAATGAGTTTGTAAGTGCCGCTCACACTTAGGGGGATAACCTACTTGCTGGCCAAATCCAAGGGTACGGCAGCTTCGAGATCGGGCTCGGTATCGTGGGCGACGGCAGCTGCTTTTAGCGCTGAGACATCATTGCGCTCGGTTTCCTTTAAAGTGGAGAAAAACGATTTCGCCTGATCCTTCAAATACCCTTCGGTGTCCGCAATCGCGTTGATGCGCAAAATCCGGTGAGTCCAACCATCAGCGGCGCAGGTGATTTCCTTATCGACGATTTTCTTTTTGGTGCAGAAAAAAAGCCCGGCTTCGCAGCCATTTTTTGCTTTCCACGTCCGCGCTTCCATCAGGCCTTCAAATGTGAGGTCGCCGCGCACAAATTTCACCACCAATTGATGCGTACTTTTGTCTTTTTGTTTTTTAATCGGAGTAAAGGTGAGGGAGCCCTGCAGACTCTTAGCTAGTTCACGGGTCTGCTCAAACGAATCCATTCTGCCGTTTCGGTTGTCATCATCGCCCTCGAAGAAAAAATCCTCGGTACCGATACTCTTAGCGTGCTTGGTCCGATCCATCTCCCGCATTTCGGTATAGAAATCGAAAGGGAACCAAGCCTTCTCCGTCGGCTTTAATTTGATGGGTTCGATAAATTCACAACGGTTCTCTGGAGCGGCCTCTACTTCTTCCACGCCAGCGTCCAGGTGGGAGGCGCCTTCATGCTCGGTGGTGCCTCTCATGATGTGGAAGGAACTCAGATGAATCCGCTCTTTGCGATCTTTACCAAAAGCTGGGGTAAAAGCTACCGCCGTCGCCGCCACTAGTAGCAGCGCTGTGAGACCTGAATGCATTGCCATCCCTCCGAAACCCCATCAGTGGTAGCAACCTCGACTGAGGCCGTCAAACGAGCGTTGTGCGCATAAAAAAAAGGCCCCGCTCAGCGAGCGAGGCCTTTGAAATAACTTTTATTCAGCTTTATTGGAACGTAATCGTGCAGCCGTGGCCACTGCAATACACGCCTGCTTGGGAGAATCCGCCCATCAGTTTTACACCGTGAGATTTGTAATACTGGCGGCTCATCCACATGTTGATCGAGCTGTTGATATCGCTCGAACCCGACCAGATTTGCGTACGATTGCCGGTGTAGCCATGTGGGCGCCCAGTTTGGGCATTCTGAACCGAGATGTTGTAGAGATATGGGCTATGGGCCAACGACGCTAAACCGCTGCGAGCGCGGTGAGCGTTCACGGCATCTAACCACCCGTTTCCGCTGGCAGTTTGCTCTTGTGCAGTGGAGCGTTGCACTTGAGGAGTCGCTGGAACGACAGCTGCAACAACCGCTGCTGCCGCTTTTGCTTCTTTCGCTACTTCGTCAGCGCTTTCTTCCTTGGCGCCTTCTGCCTTAATCGCGATCTTTCCTTCGACGTTAGAGACGGTCAAAAGATCGGTTACGCGTACTCCATCTGGGCGAGTGCCGCGAAAGAAGAAGCGCGCGCCGTCTGAAACTGGGAAAAAACTTTTTGTTCCGTAGGCTTTGTAGTCCGCGGCCGTACGAGTCTCCAAAGCAGTCCAGCTTTCGATTTTTTCGAAACGGATCTGAGCGTTTTTCAGTTCTTCTTTTGAATACACAAAAATCTCACGATAGTTTGCTGAGGATTCTTTTTCGCCGGCGCGAGCGATGACGTGCGAGCTGACAGTGTTTTCTGCATCTGCTGTGGCGAAAGCGCTAACTGCGCTTGCGAAGATTCCACCGCAAAGGACGGCCAAAATTAATTTAGATTTCATTTACTGCTCCTAGGTAACAAAAAGACAAGCAACCGCGCGCCACCGACTTGGTGACGACGGATCTCAACGTTGAAAGAAAAACTCAACGACTGAACTACGTTTTGAATTCTGCTCCGGAAACGCCATGAGTGGCGAAGAGCACCCCTGCAGTCCAAACCCCCAGCCACTTTCGAAGAGTAATCATAGATGACTCCTTAGATGAGTTGCTTGTTTGGATGAACGAGGGTTTTAGGCGGGAATGACTTAATTGTCGAGTGGAATCTCAGTCGTTGCTTCGTCGCTTCGCTCCTCGCAACCACTGGGAATTAATTTGGCTGCGATTTATCAATCTCGGGAGCAATCGAAATATCATCAGGAAGCTGATTCATATCTTCATCTGCAGCAGCAGTGCCAGGTGCTAGGTCCGCAGCGGCAGCTTCGGAATCCGCGCCTGCAGCTCCTGAAATTTTATCTTCAGCAACTTTTGCTGCCGATTCAGTAGAGGCTGCGGGCTTCTCTTGCGAATCGCCGGCTTCTTTTTTCTCCGCTAAGTCAGGAACTTCCTTAGAAGAGGAGGGAAGATCCTTAGGCGCTTTGGCGAGCTCTTTTTCTTTCGCAGGAGTTTGCTCCGCGACTTTTTCAACCGGTTTATCCGTCGATTTATCGGCGACTTTGCCAACAGGCGTGCTGGCTTGGCGCGGTGCCACTACGCTGCTGTGATCCGCCGGGAAAGCGCCTGCGACGACAGCAGAAGCATCGGCTTGATTGCCATAAAGAGTTCGGTACCAAAAATAGTTTCGCAACACGGCAGCAACGTATTCGCGAGTCTCGCGATAGGGAATGAGATCGGTAAACAGAATCGCATCGTTGGTTTGGTAACGAGTTACCCAAAGTTTCACTTTGCCGGGGCCTGCGTTGTAGGACGCGAGCGAGTGATGCACTTTACCGTCGGTAGATTTGAGCAGCGCGTTTAAGTACCGCGCTCCTACTTCAACGTTGTCTTTTGGCGCGCGCAAGTTAGCGTTGCGCTTAAATCGTCTTCCAGTCGACGGGATAATTTGCAAGAGTCCTACTGCTTTTGCTGACGATACAGCACCCGGATCAAAGGCACTTTCTTGGCGAGATACAGCAGTGAGGAAGTATGGATCGATTACTGCCTTCTGCGCCTCGAAGAAATTCCAAAACGGGCGAGGGTAGAAGAGTTCCAGAGTCTCTCGCGAAACCAAATTCGGATTTGCAGACAGCGCATCGGCAGCAATCGCAATTTTCACCGGATTTTCACCTGCCGTCTCGCGTAGCTTAGCGATGTAGAGCAGCAGTTTTGGATCGGGCTGCGGGGGCAATTGGCCAATCGCCCAGTTGGTGAGTGGAATGCTGCCAGCAAGTGCCGAACAACTTTGCAGCGTTTCAGCTGCTTCTAAGAGTGAGTTGAGTTGGGGGGCATTGCTCGCACGCGTATTAAACCAGTGACTAGTGCTCCGAACTTGCGGCGTGCGCTCGGCAAACTGAATTCCCAAGATGCCATGGAAGCTCGTAGGGTGAAGACTCTCAAGCTTATCGATGGTGTCTTCCGCCTTGCCGTTGTCGCCTAAGCGTAAGTGCGTGCGATAGAGCCAGAACAGGCTGCGTGACCGTGTGCTGCTAGGGGCTGAGGCGGCTTTTTCAAAAAGCTCGCGCGCTTTCTCAAAATCGCCGGCTGCGTAGGAGAACAATCCACCGCGAAACCGCGTATTGGTTACGTCTTCCGCTTCACTCGCTACGCAAGCAGCCGAGCGGTCATATAGTTCTGCTATCAATTTGAAATCGGCTTTAGGTAGAAAGTTTTCCCACGCAGAGCCCAGCGCCAAGTAGAGCGGGCCAGAGCAGGTTTCGCTCTTCATCGATTCTGCCGTCAGAGTCTTTAAGTGGCCGCGAGTTGTTTTCGAAAGTCCGCGAATAATCGCCGAAACGCTGGCCTTTTGTAGTGCCGCGAGATTAAGGAGCTTATCGTTTTTGCCCCACGACGGACGCACAGCGCGTGCTTTGGGTGCCGGATGGCTGGAGAGGCGCTGTTTTCTCCACGCCATGTAACCCTTTTGCAGGTCTGGACGTTTTTCAGAAATCTCGCACCACGGATTCGTGGCATCTTTGGAGCAGAATTCCGGCTGCTTTTTCGAGTCTGCAGTCAGCCAAGTTTCCCACGCTTTAGCGCGTTCGCAGTCTGCCGGAGTAACAGGGGCCGGGGCGTGCGAGAACGGCGAAGTCGTACAGCCGGTAAGCGAAATTAGTATAAGAAAAGCTAAACTTGCTAGCGACTTAAGCCCCTGAGGTGCCGTTTCTGGGCACTGCCGTCTAACAGAATACCCGCCCTGTGAAGACTCTGGGTGGTCACGTGAGGCTAAATTCAGTGGCCCTAAACTTGCTCTTTCCCCCTGCGGCCCATTGGGACCCGTGTGAGAGCGGAAAACGATGGTGCTGATTAATTCGAATTTTGAGGAGTAGTTCATGAAGAAGCTCGCACTTCTGCTAGTGATGGTTGTATTGGTTTCTGCTTGTGGAAATTGTCCTAATGGCGTGAACACGTACGATACGAGTTGCCCTAATTACATTGGTCAGCAACCGTTTGGTTACCAACAGCAATACGGCCAGCCGTATCAGCAACAGCCTTATGGTCAACCGTATGGCCAACCTTACGGTCAGCCTTATCAACAAGGGCCTTACTACGGACAGCCGCAAGGCTGCCAGCCAGGCACTTACGGCTGCCCATACCGCGAAGAAAATTAATTTTTTCGTGAGTGCGTAAGAGGGCTAACGTTTCGCGAGCGCTTCTAGCTCTTTGCGCTTCTGCGTCGTCTTAGTAAGAAGATCTTGGTATTCGTCCATGCGCTTGGTCCACGAGCTAAGCTGCCGCTCGAGCGGCGTTTTTCTCGAATGGATTTCGCGTAAGTTGGTGTCGAGTTCCGTGATTAAATTCTTTACGCGGTCGGCTTTGCCATCCGCGTCCATCTTCCAAGCTTTTCTGTCCACAATTTCGCGCTGAGCGGCGCCCAGTCCTTCCTGCAATTGCTTGTCGCTTAGTTTTTCGCCAGCAGCTTTTTGCTGCGCTTCCCACTTCGCTAAATCGCGGACAGTGCCTTCGTTTTTTGTGCTCTCCGATTTCGCAAATCCCAAATAGCTTGTGTATTTCTTCCGCAAAGAGAGATGTTCTTTTTCCAGCGCATCGAGCTCGGTAAGCTCCGCTTGGATCGTCTGCACGTTGTGCTTGGTGGAATCGAGATTGTGTTTGATGTCTGAGATGCTGTTATCAAGCAGCTGGAGATTTTCGAGGATCCGGCGTCGTCCCAATTCGCTCACGATAGGCTCTTGTTCCGCTGCCATTTGCGCTTCGTTTGTGCCAGCAGCAAACAAATTGGTCACTGCTAGAGCTAAATAGAAGGAGAGAGCGAGCATAGGTTTTTCAACTTTGGTTGTGGGGGTATAGGGACGGCTAGTCTCTATTTTAACCCATTCTGAGACTTCGGTTGACCCGCTGTTCCAACTCGAAGCTTTTCCAATACTTCCGCCGATAGCCACTCTTGAGGTCCTATCCATTTATAGAGGACGGAGTTCGCCCCAGAAACGTAGTACGTTTCTGGGAATTTCGTCGATCCCATCTTCTCAGCCAATTTTCCACCCCGATCCAAATACACTTCAAAGGAGGGTTTGAAATCGAGCGATGAAAACAGCTCTCTTAACGGCTGCAAACCTTCATCTACGGAGATGAGAACAAGTTGTGGTAGTTGGGGATTCTTCTTCGTCTGTCGGAAATACATTTCCAGCGACGGAAGTTCCTCGATGCAGGGCGGGCACCATGTCGCCCAAAAGTTCACAACAATTCCAGGCGCACTTCTCTTGAGCAGATCATTGAACGAAATCGTCTCGCCAAACTGCACTTGCTTGCCTAAGAGCACCCGAGTGAGTGAGACGTCAGCGGGGAAAGAGAGAGGCGACTGTTCGGCACCTTTCTCATTCGGATTCCCACTAAAACGATAAATAAAATGTCGCGGACGAAGCCATTCTTGAAGGAGGGCAAGAGCGCCCAACAAAAGAAGGCAGTAGAACGTATATTTTAAAAACTGGCGGAAAGAGGACTCTCGTTTCACGCTTTCGCTTTAGCAGCCTTTTTCGCCGGAGCGTCCTTTTTCGGAGCTTTTTTCTTAGCGCCGGCTTTGGACTTTGCGGAAGCTGCTTTGCCTTTGGTCTCAGCTTTGTCGGCTTTTGCATCGCCCGGCAAGTAGCGCATTAGGCACATCTCGGAGTTGTCCCCGGGACGACGGAGCGCCAAGCGGAACATTTGAGTGTATCCACCAGTGCGGTCCTTAAAGCGAGGTGCGAGTTCCGAGTACACGCGTTCAATCGCCATACGAACCCGGTTCTCACCTGGTTTGTAGGTTTGGGTGCTACCCAATAATTGAACAATACGTCTGCGGGAAGCGAGATCGCCTTTTTTCGCAAGCGTCACGACGTGGTCTGCCCACCATCGAAGTTCTTTAGCGCGTGCTGGCGTTGTTTTGATCGTCTCGTGCTCGATAAGAGCCAAAGTAAGCGAGCGCATCATAGCCAAGCGATGCGGGGAATCTACCCCTAATTTTCTGCCGATGTTTGAATGTCTCATGCCAGCTCCTAAAAGACGCTGCTAATGGCGAAAGTCGCCAACTAGTTAATGGTTTCTGGACCTTCGTTCTTCTTCTTATTTGCGAAGAACGTTTCCGGATCAAATCCTTCGATCCGCATTCCAAATCCGAGTCCCATTTCACCGAGCATTTCCTTAATTTCATTTAAGGATTTGCGACCAAAATTCTTGGTCTTAAGCATTTCTGCTTCGGTTTTTTGGACCAATTCACCGATGTACTTGATCCCAGCGTTTTGCAGGCAGTTTGCGCTGCGAACGGAGAGTTCGAGTTCGTCGACGGTGCGATAAAGATTATCGTTAATCTTTTCAGCTTCAATGACAGGCTCGTGAACTTCTGGTTCCAAGCTCTCATCGAAGTTGATGAAGATGCTCAATTGATCTTTTAAAATTTTCGATGCGAAAGCAACTGCGTCTTCTGGGCGAACAGATCCGTCCGTCCATACTTCCATTTCCAGTTTGTCGTAATCGGTCCGTTGACCGACACGCGATTGGGAAACGTTGTAGTTCACTTTGCGCACAGGCGAGAAGAAAGCGTCGAGCGGGATAACTCCAGCAGGAAGATCTTCACGTTTCAAAGCTTCAGAAGGAACATAGCCTTTGCCGTATTCCAGACGAATTTCAGCGCGGAACTTTGCATCTTTACCCAAGGTGCAGATGTGCTGTTCTGGGTTCAGAACTTCCACGGCGTCATCAACTTGTATGTCAGCAGCAGTAACCACTCCGGGACCTTGTTTTTCAATGGTCACGGTGCGTGGACCTTCCACGTACAATTTAAAGCGAATCTCTTTCAGATTTAAGAGAATGTCTGCAACGTCTTCGACCACATCAGAGAGAGTGGAGAACTCGTGCAATACGCCATCCATCCGCACTGCGGTTGGAGCGACACCTTGCAACGAGGAGATTAGAATCCGACGGAGACTGTTTCCGATCGTAGTTCCAAAACCGCGCTCTAGGGGCTTAGCGACGAACTTGCCGTAAGTGTCGCTGAGGCTTTCGCGTTCAATTTCTAAGCCTTTTGGCTTAATAAGACTGCGCCAGTTCTTTGGGGCTAGCGTAATTTCCATTTTATCTTCCTTATCGCGAATAAAGTTCTACAACGAGATTCTCTTCAACTGGCAGCGTAATATGATTGCGCTCTGGCAAGTATTTCACCTTGCCCTTGAATTCAGCCGGATTCACTTCGACCCAGTCAGGGATTTCCCGTTTCTGCGAGTTTTGCAACGCGCGGAGAATGGGAGTTGCTTTCTGACTGTTTGGTACTACCGAGATTTCATCGCCCGTACGAACCATGAGATTCGGGACGTTCACCGGCTTACCATTGATCAGAAAATGAGAGTGAGTGACGAGCTGACGCGCTTCTTTGCGACTGTCCCCAAAACCCATTTTGTAAACCACGTTGTCTAAGCGGCGTTCCAGCTTCGACAAGAGTGCATGACCCGTAGCGCCGCGCTGTGCGCTCGCTTTTTCGAAATAGAAGCGGAATTGCTTCTCCAAGACTCCGTAGATGCGCTTGAGTTTTTGTTTCTCACGCAACTGTAAACCGTAATCCGAGACTTTCGTACGACGCTGGCCGTGTTGGCCTGGCGGATACGAACGACGATCGAAGGCGCACTTGTCAGTGAAACAGCGATCTCCCTTGAGAAACAATTTCATGTTTTCTCTTCGGCAAAACTTACAAACTGAGCACGTTGATCTGGCCACTTGACTGGTACTCCTTATTAAACCCGACGACGTTTCGAAGGACGGCAACCATTATGAGGAATGGGCGTCATATCTCGAATCGCTGTAATTTTCATTCCAGGAACTTGTAATCCACGCAAAGCAGTCTCACGACCAGCTCCTGGACCTTTTACAAAAACAGAAAGCTGTCTGACACCTAAGTCGACCGCTGTCTTCGCTGCATCTTCAGCAGCTACTTGCGCAGCAAAAGGAGTGCTTTTACGTGCGCCTTTAAAACCTTTTTTACCAGCCGAAGACCAGCAAAGAACTTTGCCGGTTGGATCGGTGATAGTCACAATTGTGTTGTTGAATGAACTTTGGATGAAGGCACTGCCGACAGAAGGAATGTCTTTACGACCTTTTTTCTTTTTGATCGGATCTTTGCCAGCCTCTTTAGGGGCTGCTTCTTTGGCTGCTACTTCTTTTGTCTCGGGTGCCGCTTCTGGTGCCGCGGCAGCGGGTATGTTTTCGTTTTCGCTCACTTCGAACTCCTGTAAACCCTAAGGGTGTTCACTAACACCGTTTACGTTCACTAATTAATTATTTCGAAACCTTTAACTGCTTACGAACTGCAACTGTCTTACGAGGTCCTTTACGAGTACGCGAATTTGTATGTGTTCGCTGCCCTCGGACCGGTAAGCCTTTGCGATGACGGATTCCACGATAAACACCGAGGTCCATTAGACGCTTGATGTTCAATGTGACTGTACGGCGCAGTTCGCCTTCAATCGGAAAATTCTTTTCAATATGATCCCGAAGGCGTCCCAACTCTTCTTCTGTGAGTTGGTCAGTCTTCGTATCCATACTCAAACTTAATTTGGTTAGAACCGAGCGCGACGTTGATCGGCCAATTCCATATAGATAAGTAAGAGCTACTTCGATGCGTTTATTTCTAGGTAAGTCTACCCCTGCGATGCGAGCCACTTCTAAAACCTGCCTTCTTAATTATCCCTGTCTCTGCTTATGACGTGCGTCTTCACAGTCGACGCGAACCACTCCGCCACGGCGGAACACCCTGCATTTATTGCACATTTTTTTAACCGACGCGCGAACCTTCATGCTGACGCTTCTCCCGAAATACGAGGACCCTTTTTAGGCGAACACTGCTTAACTTGTCAATTCGATTGATTAAACAATGCGACGTGCCAAATGCCTTATTTTGCCCGGTATGTAATGCGCCCACGAGTGAGGTCGTAGGGCGATAATTCGACGGTAACTTTATCTCCGGCTAGGATTCGGATGTAATGCATCCGCATCTTTCCAGAGATATGGGCAAGCACTTGCTTCCCATTGGGAATCTCTACTTTAAACATGGCGTTGGGAAGCAATTCTTTTACTACTCCCTCCACCTGAATAAGATCTTCTTTGGCCATCCGTACTCCTTAAATACACGACCCCTAAGTCAGTGCAAAATGCGATCAAATACTTTTTTAAAACCGGGCTCATCCCACTCGGTGAGCACTTCTGGACCGTTGTCCGTAATAGCAATCGTGTGTTCGTAGTGGGCGGAAAGTGCTCCGTCCACCGTCACTGCAGTCCAGCGGTCTTCCAAAACCTTTACTTGCGACGTGCCCGCATTAATCATGGGCTCGATACAAATGGTCATTCCGGCTTTTAACTTTAAGTTTGAAGCGCCGGCTTCGTAATTTGGAATTTGTGGATCTTCATGCAGGCTCTGGCCAATTCCGTGTCCGACAAACTCTTTTACAATTCCATACTTAAAAGGTTTTACCGTTCCTTCGACTGCGCGACCAAGATCCTTCAAAGAATTGCCCGGACGGCAAAGTTCAATGGCGGCATAAAGCGAATCGCGAGTCGCTTTCATCAATTGGGCTGCGTGCGGAGGGATAGTTCCGATTGGAACCGTCACAGCGCTGTCACCGTAATAGCCTTGGTACTGAAGACCGTAGTCGAGTCCGACGATATCGCCGTTTTTCAACGTGCGAGCCGACGGAACTCCATGAACAACGGCTTCGTTTACACTCGTGCAAAGCGTGTGGCGAAAACCCATGTAGCCTTTGAAAGCGGGACGTGCGCCCGCATCGAGCGTGAGCTTTTCAGCTAGGCGATCTAACTCATCAAGAGTGACGCCTGGCTTCGCAGCCTCGGCAACGGCGCTTAAGACTTGCGCTACCAGCCTACCGGCCGTGCGCATAATATCGAGTTCTCTTTTAGACTTTATTTTCAGCATTAGGACATTAGGTCTACCAGAGATTTCTGAATCAGATCCACTTGCTTATTTGCGTCGATTTTCTTGAGATTTCCGACGCGCGAATAGTAGGACAAAAGGCCCTCGTTCTGAGTTTTGAAGATGGCGAGGCGTTTTCCCACTACGTCGATCGAATCATCGGTGCGTTGATAGAGAAATTCGCCCTTACAGTCTTGGCAACTTTTGCCCGGTTCAAATGGCATAAATTCGACATGAAACGAAGATCCGCATTTCTTGCAAACTCGACGACCTGTCAAACGTTTCACTAAGATGTCTTCCGGAATTTCGAACATGATCGCCTCGCTCACTCGGGAGCGGGGAGATTTGTCCAAGGCTTCTGCTTGGGCAACTGTTCTGGGAAAACCATCCAAGATAACTTTGCTGGAATCGGGCAGTGGCTTCAGTGCTTTATTGATGAGTTCAATCATCACATCGTCCGGGAGTAACTCTCCCTTATCGATGTACACTTTGGCTTTGAGCCCGATATCAGAGCCGGCAGCAATGGCCGCTCTTAACATATCGCCAGTAGAGAAATGATGAACAAGGCCGTCTTCGGCGAGCCGCTTGGCTTGGGTACCTTTCCCCGAACCCGGGGCTCCAAGAAAAACGGTGATACGCACTGTGGTCGCCTATCCTCGACGACCACGAAGTTTTGCGTTCTTCATGAAGCCTTCGTAGTCTCTCGTCAGCAAGAAGGTTTGGATTTGCGCAACGGTATCAAGCGCCACACCGACAAGAATCAATAAGGTCGTTCCACCGAAGTAGAAAGAAACTTTGAATTTTGAGGTCAGGAAACTTGGAAGCAAACAAACCATCGAAATGTAGAGAGCGCCGCCGTACGTAATTCTGGTCAAGACGTTGTCGATATAATCAGCTGTGTTCTTTCCAGGACGAATGCCAGGAACATAACCGCCGTTTTTCTTCAAATTCTCAGCCACGTCGGTTGGGTTAAAAACCACCGCTGTGTAGAAGAAGCAGAAGAACACAATCAAGCTCGTGTAGATCGTGTAGTACAACGTGCCGCCGTTACGAACTGCATCCGCGATTCCAATTGCAATTGGATTGGTCGGGAAGAAGGTCGCAATGGTCAACGGTGCCATCAAAAGCGACGATGCAAAAATCGGCGGGATTACACCGCTCGTATTGATCTTCAACGGCAAGTGAGTAGACACTCCACCGAATAATCGTCGACCTACTTGGCGCTTAGCGTACTGAATCGGAATTCGACGCTGTCCTTGCTCGAGGTAAATAATGACCCCGACCACGAACACCATCACCGCAGTGAGCAACACGAACAAGATTGGAGACAGCTGACCATCTCGAACCATTTGAATCGTCTGCTGTACCTGCACTGGGATTCCCGCGGCAATTCCCGAGAAGATGATCAGAGAAGAACCGTTACCGATTCCGCGCTCTGTAATCTGCTCGCCCAGCCACATGATGAATGCAGTTCCTGCAGCCAAAGTAATGATGGCTAGAGGAAGCAATCCACGGTTGCTGATGAAAGATTGATCCGAAGCTGCGATGAGTCCGCGGGAAATCGCGAAACCTTGGAAAAGAGCCAATACGACGGTTGCATACCGTGTGTATTGATTGATCTTCCGTCGGCCGTGCTCACCTTCTTTGGAAAGTTGGTTAAGAGTCGGAGACACTTGTGTAAGCAGCTGAAAAATAATCGATGCACTAATGTAAGGCATAATGCCTAGCGCAAAGATGGATGCGTTTTCTAGGGCTTGCCCCGTGAACGCATTCAGCATTCCAAAGAGAGTATCTGATTTGGACCGAAAAAATGTCTGCAGACTCTGTACGTTGATACCAGGCACCGGAATATGACAACCGATGCGATAAACTCCCAGCAACCCGAGCGTGAAAAGAATTCTACGTTTGAGTTCAGGGATCTTGGTCAGTCCTTCAACCGCCGCCACCCTTTGTCTCCTCACCTTCCGTACCAGCAACAACTTCGATTTGATCGATCTTGCCGCCGGCCGAGTTAATTTTTTGAATCGCCGACTTAGAAAAACGATGTGCCCGAACGGTGAGTTTCTTAGAGAGAGTTCCCTCTCCTAGGATTTTCACGAAGCAATTCTTAGAAGCCACGAGACCTTTTTCGTAAAGGCTCTCAGGTTCAACAGTTTCACCCGCTTGGTAACGATTCTCCAACTGAAGAACGTTGATTACGTCGTAATAACGTTTGAATGGAGACTTAAATCCGAATTTTGGTAGACGACGAACCAAGGCGCTCTGACCGCCTTCGAATCCGCGCGGACGACCTTTACCGCTACGTGCAGTTTGGCCCTTTCCACCACGACCGGCGGTTTTTCCCAGGCCAGAGCCTGTTCCGCGGCCACGACGGACACGCTCTTTACGAGCTCCGGGTACCGATTGTAAATTTGATAAATCCACTGGTAATTCCTGCGGCATCAGCTAACTCCTATATCTCTCGCAAGGACACAAGGTGCGGGACCCGTTTCACCATTCCACGAATCGAACCGTTGTCGGTTAGGACGCGGGATTGGTGCATTTTACGGAGGCCCAACGTGGTTACGATCGTCCGCATCCAACGTGGTGTACCTGCCATGCTGCGTACAAGCTTAAGTTCAATTTTCTTTTCCATAATCTCTCAAAACCTCAAAGCGAAACGGTGCCTTCCGCTGCGCGAATCGCGTGCACATCCTCAGGATTGCGCATGGTCCGCAATCCGTTAATGGTGGCGCGCACCAAGTTATGCGGATTGGTTGTACCGAAAGACTTTGTTAGGGCGTTGCGGACGCCGGCGATTTCTAAAACCGAGCGGCATGCGCCACCGGCAATAACGCCTGTTCCATCCGAAGCCGGTCGTAATAATACCTGTGCGGCACCAAACTTGCCGACAATTTCGTGCGGGAAAGTGCCCGTCGAAAGAGGGATCTTGAAAAGTTGTTTGCGAGCAGATTCGCCAGCCTTGCGGATAGCTTCTGGAACTTCTCGTGCTTTGCCGAGACCGATTCCAACGTGCCCGTTACCGTCTCCAACCACTACGATGACGCTGAAACTAAATCGGCGACCACCCTTAACCACTTTGGCTACGCGGTTGATGTAAACAATGCGCTCTGTGAGATCTAAATCATTCGGATTGATGCGTTTATTCACTAGCATTAGAACTTTAACCCTGCCTCTCTGGCTCCATCCGCAACCGCTTTAATACGGCCGTGAAAATCATAACCATTTCGATCAAAAACGACGCTGCTAACATTAGCTGCTACAGCCCGTTTGCCAATGAGAAGTCCGAGCTCTTTTGCAGCTGCAAGATTCTTTTTGGACTTGAGCTTCTCGAAATCTTTTTCGCGAGTATTAGCTTGAGCCACCGTGTGCGACTTCTGATCGTCGACCACTTGTGCGTACAAGTTTGTATTACTCCGGAAAACGACGAGACGAGCAAGTGGATCACGTTGCGCCTTAATTTTGCGACGGATCCGCGTCTTTTTAGCCATGCGAGTAACGACTCGCTGACTGGTCTTTTTGTGAGTTGTTTTCGACATAAAACTTCTTCCTCTATACCTGCGGGCGGATTATTTACCGGCCGTCTTACCTTGCTTCAGAGTGATTTGTTCTCCAGCAAAGCGAATTCCCTTACCCTTGTAAGGCTCTGGTGGACGTACTTTGCGCAGTTTTGCGGCAGTTACGCCCAAAAGATCTTTATCTGCACCTTTGAGGGTAATTTTGGTGTTCGCTTCAACAGAGGCAGTGATGCCCGTTGGCAAATCAAATTCTACTGGATGCGAAAAACCGAGCGAAAGCGAAAGAACAGTGCCTTTAGCAGCCGCACGATAACCGACGCCTTGTAGTTCGAGGTTCTTGGTGTAACCCTTGGCTACGCCTTCAACCATATTTTGAATCAAGCTCCGACTTAAACCATGAAGGGCTTTGTGAGATGCGCTCGTTCCTTTGTTCAGAACGTGCACTTCATCGCCTTTAGTTTCGATCGAAATATTTGCGGGCAGGTCGCGCTTAAGCTTTCCACCCTTACCGGAAACCTCAACGGTTGGAGCGGTGAAGGCGATTTTTACGCCTTGCTCTAACTTGATGGGTCTTTTTCCTACTCGTGACATTGATGTACTCCCACCGACTGCTTTACCAAACGGAGCAAAGCAGCTCGCCTCCAACTTTGTTCTCTTTCGCAATCTTGTCCGTCAGAATACCTCGGGACGTAGAAAGAATTGCGACTCCCAAACCACCTAAAATCTTTGGCATCTTTTCGTAGCTGCAGTAAACGCGGCGGCTTGGACGGCTGATACGCTTTAAGCCTTCGATAGCGGATTTTTTTCCGACGTACTTCAGGTAAATGCGCAAAACGCCTTTTTCGCCGTCACGGAACAATTTGTAGTTCCGAATGAAGCCTTCTTGCTTCCACAATTCTACGATTCCAACCTTTGTATTGCTGGTCGGAACGTCCACCTTTGGGTGCTTCGCCTTAATGGCATTACGCACTTGGGTGAGTAAATCAGAAATAGGATCCGTCATCATAATCGCACTCTCAAATCAGTTTTTACGGAAAGGCATGCCCAATTTCTCAAGGAGCACATAGCCTTCGTTATCTGTTTCCGCCGTCGTTACAAAAGTTACGTTCATTCCCCGAGCTTTATCAACTTTATCGAAGATGATTTCTGGGAAAATGATCTGCTCTTTCAAGCCCATCGTGTAATTGCCTTGTCCGTCGAAGCCGTTCTTCGGAATTCCACGGAAGTCACGTACGCGAGGAAGAGCAATGTTCGTAAAACGATCCAAAAATTCGTACATATGCGAACCGCGCAGGGTGCTAAACGCTCCGAGCGGCATGCCTTGGCGCAATTTGAAAGCTGCAATAGCTTTCTTAGCGCGCGTCATCTTTGGCTTTTGGCCGGTGATGGTCGAAAGTTCATCAATCGCTTTTTCAACGACTTTGCCGTCAGAAGTGGCTTCTTTTAAGCACATGCTGACAACGATTTTGGTCAGCTTTGGAACCCGCATAGGATTCGTGTACTGGAACTCTTTCATGAGGTCCGGGACCACTGCTTTTCGGTAATGCTCGAGTAGTCGGGGTGTTGCCATCTTATTTATCCAATTGAATATTGTGTTTCAGGTTCACACGAACCTTTTTGCCCTTTTTTGCACCAGTTCCGTCAGTAAACTTGACGCTGGTTCGCACGCCGCGGCCAACAGAATCGGCGTACAATAAAACTTTGCTTGCAGGAATCGGGGCTTCTTTTTCCACGATGCCGCCAGCTTCTTTGCCCGTTGGACGCTTGTGGCGCTTCACGAGATTGATCTTCTCAACAACGACCTTGCCGCTCTTGTTGATAACGCGCAGAATTTTTCCAGTTTTGCCTTTGTCTTTGCCCGAAAGGACTTGGACTAAGTCGTTTTTCTTTACGTGTTTAATCAAATTCATCACAACACCTCTGGCGCCAAGGAGATAATTTTCATATTACCGTCCTTAGAAGCGACGCGAATTTCCCGAGCTACGGGTCCGAAGATACGGGTTCCGATTGGCTCTAGGTTCGTGTTCAAAAGCACAGCTGCGTTGTCATCGAAACGAATGTAAGAACCATCCGCTCTGCGGATCGTACGACGCGTACGAACAACTAACGCTTTCATCACGGAGCCTTTTTTCACTTTCGAAGTGGGAAGCGCTTCCTTGATAGTGCAAACAATAACATCACCGACTTGTGCGTAACGACGGCGTGTTCCTCCTAATACCTTGAAGCACATGACTTCTCGGGCACCGGAGTTATCCGCGACATTAAGACGACTATAATTGTGTAGCATTTACTCTGCCCGTCTTTCCAAAACTTCAACGATCCGGAACGCCTTCTTCTTTGAGAGCGGTCGAGTCGCTTCGGCCTTCACTAAATCTCCCACTTTGGCCTCGTTCTTTTCGTCGTGGACGAAAATGCGAGTGCGCTTTGTGAGACCCTTTAAATACAATGAGTGAGTCAGGCGGCGCTGAACTTCAACGACACGAGTTTTGTTCATTTTGTCGCTTATGACGACTCCACGAATACTCTGCGTGACCTTTGTCTTTTCTGTTGTCTGGACTTCTTGCGCCATAAATTAAGCTTTCTTCTTCTTAGCCGTCTTCTTTGCTGGCTTGTCTGCCACAGCTTCGGCTTTTTCTTCGAGAGGCTTAGCAGCGATCACTACGCCGCTGTTCTTTTGCCCGATCACAGTCAATGCGCGCGCGATATCGCGGCGGAGTTTGCGAACGACGCTTGTATCGCGTGCCTCGGCTGTTTGAGCCTTGAAGCGCGAACGAAACAATTCGTCCTTCCACTGTTTCACCCGAGCATTTAGCTCGTCGGGTGTAAAATTACGTAATTCGCCAGCATCCATTAGAGAGTCTCCCCTCGGTAAATAATCTTGGTGCGGACCGGAAGTTTATGAGCAGCTAAGGTGAACGCCTCAGTTGCGGTCTCGCGGGTCACGCCTTCTAATTCAAACAAAATACGACCAGGCTTAATTACAGCCACCCAATATTCAGGTGCTCCTTTACCGCCACCCATCCGGGTTTCTGCGGGCTTCTTGGAGACCGGCTTATCCGGGAAGATCCGGATGAACATCTTTCCGACCTTTTTTGCGTGTCGGGCAATTGCTACGCGGCTGGCTTCAATTTGCCGTGCCGTGATGCGACCGCAGGTAACAGCTTGCAATCCGAAGTCGCCGAAATTGAGGTCAGAGCCACGGTAGGCTTTGCCACGCATCCGGCCTTTCTGCATGCGCCGATATTTAACTCTTTTGGGACTCAACATAGTCGTTAACCTTCACTTGCTGCGGTTGTCGCTTGCGAAACCAAGGGAGTAGGCGAGATCTTTTTGTAGACTTCACCTTTGTAAACCCAAACTTTCACTCCGATTTGGCCGTACGTCGTATACGCTTCAGCAAATCCGTAATCGATATCCGCGCGGAGTGTATGAAGAGGGACGCTGCCTTCTGCATAACGCTCCAAGCGTGCGATTTCCGCTCCGCCTAAACGACCCGAGCACTGAACCTTAATACCTTTGACGCCAAACTTGATAGCTTGGCTCATCGCTTTTTTCATCGCGCGACGGAAAGCAACGCGCTTCTGCAGCTGGTCGCAAATGTTTTCCGCGATCAGCTGACCATCGGCTTCTGCCTTACGCACTTCCAAAATATTGATGAAGATCTCGGATTTGGAAATCTTTTGAGCTTCTGCCTTCAGTTGCTCGATTCCAGTGCCTTTTTTACCAATCACGATCCCTGGACGGGCCGCGTGAATGTTGATCTTCGCTTTATTCGCAACTCGCTCGATATCAATGCGAGAGATGCCTGCGTGGGAAACTTTTTCCTTCAGGAATTTGCGGAGTTTAATGTCTTCCAGCAAGAAGGATTTGTACTCTCGTACGCTGTACCAGCGCGATTTCCAGGTCTTGTTAATACCAATGCGGAAACCAATTGGGTTCGTCTTCTGTCCCACGTTTATCTCGCCTCATCCAAAACAATAGTTACGTGACTCATCTTCTTCAAAATCGGAGTAGCTCGTCCCATTGCTCTTGGGATAAAGCGCTTCAGAATTGGACCGTTGTCCACGAGTACTTGCTTTACGTACAGGTTATCAACGTCCACGCCACCTTTTTCTTTGGCGTTCGCAACGGCCGAATCCAAAAGGGTAGACAGGAGCTTCCCGCCACGCTTACCGCAGAAGCGCAATTGTGATTGAGCTTTGCCCACCGACAAACCCTTGGCCAGATCTCCGACCAAGCGCATTTTTCGCGGTGTGATGCGTGCAAACTTTAATTTCGCGCGTACTTCCATTACTTCGGCGCTCCTTCCACTTTCGTCTTCTTATCGCCCGAATGAGCGACAAAAGTACGAGTGCCGGCGAACTCGCCTAAGCGATGTCCGACCATGTTTTCCGTAATAAAAATAGGAAGAAACTTACGTCCGTTGTGAATGGCCATCGCGAGTCCGATGAACTCAGGAGTAACCGTAGAACGACGAGACCAGGTTTTGATGACCTTCTTGTCGTTCGTTTCCTGCGCCCTTTGAACTTTCTTCATTAGGTGCGGGGCCACGTAAGGACCTTTTCTAATAGAACGAGGCATTATTTCTTACTCCTGCGCATGATGAATCTGTCTGTGCGCTTGTTCTTACGAGTCTTCTTACCCTTGGTCTTTTTGCCCCAAGGTGTGGTCGGGTGACGACCTCCCGAAGACTTCCCTTCACCACCACCCATAGGATGGTCGACAGGGTTCATGCTGACGCCTCGGTTATGAGGACGACGACCTAGCCAACGCTTACGACCGGCTTTACCAATCGTGAGGTTTTCGTGATCTAAATTTCCAACTTGGCCAATGGTTGCCCAGCAAGTTTCTGGCACGATGCGGATTTCGCCCGAAGGCATCCGAAGCTGTGCGTAACCTTGCTCAAAACCGACCAATTGAACCATTGCGCCGGCACTTCGAGCTAACTTACCGCCGGCTCCTACTTTGAGTTCAATGTTGTGAAGAGTGGTGCCTGGAGGAACGTTTTTCAGCGGCATGCAATTGCCGACGTGAATGTCTGCCTTTTCGGAGGCGAGCACCGTAGCGCCAACGGCCAAGCCGAGAGGAGCCAAGATGTAACGCTTTTCACCATCTGAATACTGAATCAACGCGATGTTAGCAGTGCGGTTAGGATCGTACTCAAGAGTAGCGACCTTGCCGACAATCTCTTTTTTGTCGCGTTTAAAATCGATAATACGGTAACGACGCTTGTGACCACCGCCCCGGAACCGGCTCGTGATGCGACCATAATGGTTGCGTCCACCGGTGCTGGACTTGGAAACAGTCAAAGACTTCTCAGGACCGTCTTTCGACAGTTCACTGAAATCCATCGTGGTGATGAATCGTCGTGCTGGAGTAATGGGATTGTATGACTTAGTTGGCATAAACCTTAACCAGCGACAAATTCAAACTTGTCGCCCTCCTTCAACTTCACGATGGCCTTTTTCCAGAGGATCCGTTTGCCAGGCGATTTGCCCAATCGGCGAGCTTCCGCGCGATTGACTAGGGTATTCACCCGAACAACCTTCACTCCGAAGATTTTTTCGACGGCCTTTTTGATTTCACTGCGATTTGCAGTCAGAGACACTTCGAACGCATATTCGTTCTTGGTGCTCGCGTGCAGAGTGTTCTTCTCAGTGACTAATGCTCTTTTGATAATGTCATGCATGGCTCAGACGCTCCGCGATGCTTTCCGCGGCCTTTTTGGAAAGAACCACGTTTTTGAATTTCAAAATATCGAAGACGTTGATGCCTTCTGGCTTCAAGAATTTCACTTTGGGCACGTTGCGCGAGCTCTTGTTGAAATTCTCCGCTTTCGGCGAATCTGCAGTGTTGATGAGCAGAGCGGTCTTTAAACCAAATGCGTCGAGGCATTTAGCGACTTGCTTGGCGCTCATCTTTTCTAGCTCGAGCTTATCGATGATGAACAGGCGATCTTCCTGTTGATGCATCGAAATAGCGCTCACTAAAGCAGCTTTGCGAACCTTTTTGTTTAATTTACGAATAACAAGCCGAGGATGTGGGCCGTGGGCTTTACCGCCACCAGCAAACGTTGGAGCTTTTTGATCTCCGTGGCGTGCTTGTCCCGTTCCTTTTTGTCGGTAGGTCTTTTTGCGAGTTCCACTAACTTCGGTGCGGTTACGGCATAAAGCCGTGCGCTGTTGGTACCACTTGGCTACCTGATAGCGTACTGCATCGTGAATCAGATGCGTTTTTACTTCGCCAGCAAAAACAGAATCCACTAAATCGACCTTGCCGATTTCTTTCTTATTCATGTCGTACAGAGGTAATGACGGCATGGCTTCCTCACAAGGTGATGGTGACGTCGATCCCGGCTGATAAATCCAGCTTCATCAGGGAATCGATCGTGTTTTGGGTCGGCTCAAGAATATCGATGAGACGCTTATGCGTACGGATCTCGAATTGCTCACGGGATTTTTTGTCCACGTGAGGAGATCGCAGCACAGTGTACTTATTGATCTTGGTCGGCAGCGGAATAGGCCCCGCAATTTTTGCACCCGTGCGTCGAGCGGTCTCGACGATCTCGGATACAGACTGGTCGAGCAGTTTGTAATCAAACGCTTTCAACCTAATTCGAATCTTCTGACTCTGCACAAGCTCTCCCATTTTGCCGCCGAGCCGAAACTACTTTTCGCAGTTTCGGGACGGCAAAAAAACAACCAGATAAACCTATTCGATGACTTCCGTTACTACTCCGGCGCCTACGGTACGGCCACCTTCGCGGATAGCGAAGCGGCTTTCTTTTTCCATAGCTACGGAGGAGATGAGTTCAATTTCTACAGCGACGTTGTCA
>Ga0163144_10003386_pt1 | contig 36307 bp, 25 predicted proteins | sample OliLak19BULKMAT1_FD_123175 | JGI IMG/M metagenome (GOLD analysis project Ga0163144, IMG submission 123175) | Freshwater microbial mat bacterial communities from Lake Vanda, McMurdo Dry Valleys, Antarctica - Oligotrophic Lake LV.19.BULKMAT1 | ecosystem: Environmental > Aquatic > Freshwater >...
GGCAACTTTAATATAGCGGGTAGCAATACTTTTTTTAATACTGGTCCAAACAATGTTTTTATTAGCGGTAACTGGACAAGCACTGCTCGAACTTTAATATCAAACGGTACTGTTATTTTGAACGGTGTTTCTACTCAAATTATTAACAGAAGTGGTGGGGAAAACTTTAACAATTTAATTGCAACAGGTGGTGGTCTCAAATTATTAAACAGAGATATTAACATTAATGGTAATTTAACTTTAATCAACGGCCTAATAGAAACTGGTTCTAATAAAGTTTCAATAAATAGTCTTGGCACAATAACTGGTGGCAATTCAACTAGCTACATAGTTGGTAATCTCCAAAAAGCAATCAATACAGGTTCTGACATTACCATTCCTTTTGAAGTTGGTAATGGAAATTATTTACCTGTTAGTTTAAACTTCCCTAACATTATTACTGGTGGCACTATTACTGCAAGAGTTAATGACTTAGATAGCCCAAATATTTCTAGTTGTTTAGATGCCACTAGGTCTGTAAACAAACATTGGTCTATCAATGGAATGGGCGTTGCTCCTCTTATTTATAATGCAACTTTCAATTTTATTGCTTCAAATTACGATATAGGTACCAATCCTTTGATTTTAGAAGTTGGCAAATATCTAAATGGCAATTGGGCAATTTTGCAAAATGTTACACGCACTGCCTTGAATACTAGAGCGGATGGAATTACAACTTATGGCGATTTCCAATTGGCTCAAGGTGGAGCATTGTCTGGCCTAACAGCTACTGTTACAGGTCCAAGTTCTTCGCTAGTTTGCCAAGAAAGTTTGTTATCATTTACTGTTAATGGAAACAATCTTGGGGCCACTCCAACCTATCAGTGGAGGATAAACGCTACTAGTACTGGAACTAACAACGCTATTCTCAATACTACACTAGCTGGCAACAATACAATATTTGCTGTTATTACATCTACAGGAGCTTGTTACTTTGGGCTAGTGGTTACGTCTTCTGGACTTAATGTGCAAACAGTAAGTGGTATCTGGACAGGAACTAGCAATACTAATTGGTTTAACCCTGCAAACTGGTGTTCAAACAGTTTACCTGCCAATGGTTCTGATATTTTCTTACAGTCTGGTAGTACTTTCTACCCTACTATCTCTGCTGCGGGTGTAAGTTTCAACAACCTTACTATCCTTGGTGGTGCTAGTCTATCTGTTGCAAGCAATAATACTGTTTCGGTTTCTGGCAATTGGTTTAATAGTGGTACGTTTACGAGTAATAGCTCTACCGTTGTGTTGTCAGGTACTGCACCACAGATTATTGGTGGCACATCAAATTCCGGATTCTTTAATCTTAACATAGCCAATTTGGCAGGAGTATCATTGGCAAGTGGTGCAACTGTAAGAGGAACACTCTCCCTTAGAAACAATACTACGCTCAATTCGGGTGGCAACTTGATATTGGCATCAAGTGCCAGCGAAAGCGCACGAGTAGCAACGCTACCAGCGGGAGCTACTATTACGGGCAATGTAACTGTTCAAAACTATATGGGTGGAAAAGTGAATGCGCGCTATATGTCGTTTCCCGTTCAGAATGCCCCTATTTCCCAACTGCAGAGCAGCATATGGGTTACAGGCAGTGGATCTGGCTTCGATTTGCCCGCTTTTTTGCCTACCGTTTATACCTACGATGAAGCAGTAGCAGGTTCTATCAACATTGGCAAAACCAGAGCTATATCTACCGCCCAAACATTTACAACAGGTCTAGGCTACGAGGTTTTAGTTCGAAGCCGATCACTCCCCTCAAACGAAACCAGAGCCGCTACAACTATGTCGCCTGTCACTTTATCTGTATCAGGCCTACTGAATCAAGGCAATATTGCTATACCGGTTAGCTACACAAATACTGGCAATACTACCGCTGATGGTTGGAATTTGATTGGAAATCCTTATCCTTCGCAAGTGGATTGGGATGCACCTTCAGGCTGGACAAAGTTAAACATCAACAATTCGGTTTACTTCCTCGATCCAGGTTCGAGCCTCACTACTGTTACCTCTTCTCTTGCACAGTCTTATACATACGTGCCCGGCACGGGATGCATACCCAGCGGGGCGGGTTGTAATGGTTTCATTTCGCAAGGCCAAGGCTTTTATATAAAAGCCAACGCTGTAAATCCAGTATTGGCTGCTACCGAAGCAGTGAAAACACCCAATCTTAGCAAACGCTATTTCAGAGAAGAATCTGCGCAGAATTTTGATATTATTAGGGTAGCGGTAAAGGCAACTAATGGCTTGTTGGATGAAACGTTGGTCAGGTTGGGTAGCGGCTTTACTGATGGCTACGACAATGGAAACGATGACGTAATCAAGTTTCAAAACTCCAATTTAAACCTTAGTACCAGATCGAAAGAGGGTTATAGTTTGGTAATGAACTCCATTGCCCTGGGTACAGCCAATGAAAAAGAGGTTGCACTGGAATTTGTGTCTAAGATTGCCGGACAATACGATTTAAATATTACTGCCGTTTCATTGTCGGCCAATATGCCTGAGGTTTTCCTTCGTAACAAACAGTTGAAAACCGAAACTTTGGTGACAGGGTTTGGAGCATTCTCCTTTAACTTCGACCCTGCCGACACCACCATGAAGAACAATTATGCTTTGGTTTTGAGGAAATCATCTGCAAGCGATACCACCACTACGAAAGATACTTCAAAAACAACGGAGGTGACTACTGCCACAGGCGGAAACCAAACCAAAGATTCAACTAATACCGCATCTTTGACAGCAGCTGCTAGTAAAAATGTAGCTGTATATCCTAATCCATTAATGGGCAGTGAATTGGTTGTGGAAGCTGAAGGGTTGTGCGATCTGTTGATCCACATCAATATTTTTGATGTATGGGGTCAGAAAGTATATGCAAATACAAAGCCTGGCACATACAGCGCCAATCAATTAATAATCAAAGACTTGGATCTGAAGCCGGGCACCTACCTGATGAGTCTTTCTTTCAAAGATGGGAACGTATATAGCAAGAAGGTGGTGAAGTTGTAGGCTGGCTCTTTTTGAGTAAAAGCTGATGCAGTTTTGCTATCGATGTTAACTAACCAAGCTACTGTGGATTTTAAAACAGAATATGATGCATTCGCAAATCCAAATGCATCTATGTTTAAACCTTTTGGGTCTCTTACAACTTAGAGAGTAAAATTTGCCATTTGGTAAATCGTATGGCAATCATCCTGTTTTTTTGACCTGGTTATTATCACCAAAAAGTAGATATAATTGTACGCATGTTGGCAAATTGCATTGCGTTACGATAAAAATTATAAACCTGCTGTTTGTGGTATCAACTACTAAATAAGTAGGCCTGAAAATAAAAAAACTTGGGAAGACAAAAACAACTGCAACTGTTTGCAATGTATTTGTGGAGCTTAACAATACATTTGCATCGGAATAGAAAATGTCTGAAAGGTCAATCACAGATGCGAGCGAGCGTGCAGCAGATTTGAAAACATCAACAATACATCTGTTGACGTTAACAACGTATTTGAAAACCTTGGCAACGCATGTACAAGGGTTGGCGTCATATTTGTAAACGTTGGCAAAGGTTAAAGATTAGTAATACCTCAATATACAAACAATGAAAACACAATATAGTAAGCAAAGCAAAATTGACAAACTTACATACAAGCAAATCGGTAGTATACATAATATGTGCCACTACTGAAATAAATACAACCAGCCACACCTTTATTTAAAATGATAATACAACCAGCCACACGGCTAAGCGACACCAAAGAATACTATTTTTCATTGAAGCTAAAAGAAATCAGCAAAATGAACCAAGCTGGAATAGATGTAGTGAATATGGGTATAGGTAATCCGGACTTACCGCCATCAGAAGCTACAGTAAATACGCTGATAAAATCGGCACAAAATCCTAAAAATCACGGATACCAGTCTTATATAGGTTTAAAAGAATTTCGGCAGGCATTTGCGATGAAGTACAAATCGCTCTACAATGTTGATTTGGATATTGATACAGAAATATTGCCATTGCTAGGCTCGAAGGAAGCCATTATGCACATCGCACTTACTTTTCTAGACTACGGTGATGAGGTGTTGGTGCCTAATCCTGGCTATCCGACTTACACTTCGGCAGTGAAAATAGCCGGAGCCACCGTGCGAAACTACGATTTGATCGAGAAAAACGGCTATTATCCCGATTTTGAGGCCATGGATAAATTAGATTACCGCAAAGTGAAGTTGATGTTCCTTAATTATCCAAATATGCCGACAGGAGCACCCGCTACAGATGAAGTATTTACCAAAGCCATTGCATTTGCACATAAGCACAAGATTTTGATCGTGCATGACAACCCGTACAGTTCGATTTTAAACCATAATCAGTTGAGTATATTGGCATATCCTGGAGCTAGGGAAGTGGCATTGGAATTGAACTCAATGAGCAAATCGCACAACATGGCAGGCTGGAGAGTAGGCCTTGTTGTGGGGGCAGCCGAATATGTACAAAACATACTGAAAGTGAAAAGTAACATAGATTCAGGTCATTTTTTGCCCATACAGCACGCTGCGGCAGAGGCTATAAACAACACAAAAGAGTGGCACGATGCCCAGAATACCATTTATAAAAGAAGAAGAGAGATAATCTGGGAAATAATGGACACCGTAGGCTCAAATTACAACAAGCAGCAGGTAGGCATGTTTATGTGGGGCAGAATTCCTGAAAGATTCAAGACCTCTGAGGAATTTACAGAATATTATCTGCGGGAAGCACACGTATTTCTCACACCCGGCTTCATATTTGGTTCCAATGGAGAAGGCTATTTGCGCGTATCGGTATGCACACCCGAAGAACGATTGCAATTGGCTTTGAAGAGAATACAAGAATTGGGGTGTTAATTAAAAATTGTTGCCCTCTAGCCATACTGCATTTCCAAAAAAATTTAAGATACCAACTTATTTATACGTAGTAATCAGTTTTCATCTGTGTTATAAATGTTAGTAAATGAATGTGTATGCCCTGAGCGTTAGACCACACAAATGAGCAATTTTCATTTCTGGCAACAATAAAACCATCGTGCACAAGCCGAAGGTTTCGCACACCCTTATTGCCAGAGGTATGGGAGAGCAACCCAACCCTAACCGCCCGAATATATCGACCCCAATGCCAAGACGATCGGTGAAAATTAGTTTCACCTGTGTCATCTGTGTGCCAACAACACGTTCAAAACCTTGGTCTTTCAGTGGTTAGGCTAGTGCGAAGTACCCTCAAGTTGTTTTGGAGGGGCAGCACTGGCTCTTGCAAATGGAAGATACAAAGTGGACGCCCAAGCCGATTGGAAATTTTATAAAGGTGGCAATCAGCAAAATTATACACCAACTGGTTGTGGCAACTTTCAGCTCTTGTATCGATAAAATTGCATTATTCAACCAAATAACTATACTATTTATATTTACATCGTATAAGAGTCATACAAAACATGTTCGCAATGATTACTAATAAAATATCTGTCAAATATATTTGCTTTGGGCTGGTAGGTGCATTCTGTGCCTTGGCGATAGTAAACTACGCTACCAAGCAATGCAGCACGGCATATTGGGACGAATTCGTCCTTATCGCAACCCTCGCTGTGGCAGCCTTGGGGCTCAGAATGGTAGCTAAGTACTTAATCAGGCCCTTTGAGATATTAGATTATTCTGCCAAACAAATAGATGCTGGAAACTTTGAACTTGAGATCGAGAATACCAATATTTCCGAGTTCATTACTATCAACAAAACCCTAGCTTCGATAGCAGATGAAATCAGAAATGCCACAGATTTTATCAAAAATATTGAACAAGGAAACATCGACATCAATTACAATAGCCATGCCAACCAAGCCGATACCAAAACTACCCTTGCTATTTCTTTGCTGAATATGAGAGATAAAATGAAGACTATAGCATTAGAGGAAAATGAGCGGAATTGGGCTGCAGAGGGGCTGGCAAATTTTTCTGAAATACTCCGTGCAACACAGATGAGTGTAAAAGATTTCAGCAGCCAAATTATGTCTAAACTCGTGAAGTACGTGGAGGCGAACCAAGGTGCGTTATTTATTTTGAATAAAGACAATGTGAGTGATTTGCATCTCGAGCTGGTAGCCTGTTACGCTTACAACCGAAATAAATATACCAACAAAAGAATAGAAATAGGCGAAGGTTTGGCGGGCCAGTGTTTTCTCGAGAAAGACATCATTTACATGACCGATGTGCCAGATACTTATGTAACTATCACTTCCGGATTAGGCAATGCGACTCCCAAAAGTATCTTGATTGTGCCATTAATGATAAATGAAGAAGTGTTTGGCGTAATAGAGTTGTCATCGTTTGACGAGATAAGTAAGTACAAAATTGATTTTATACTGAAATTAGGAGAGAATATCGCTTCTACCATCTCTGCCGTAATGGTTAATAATAGCACGCAAAAGATGTTGGAAGAGAGCCAGCAAAGAGCGGAACAAATGAAGGCTCAGGAGGAAGAATTGAGACAAAATATGGAAGAGCTAAGTGCCATTCAGGAGGAGATGCATCGGAAAGAGAGGCGCATTCAAGGTTTGCTCGATGAAGCAATGAAGAGGGAAGTATCGCTCAATGAGAGAGTGGAAGAGATAAGCAAATGGAAGGTTTTAGATCAACAGAAGTCAGAGCAAATGTTAGCTACAGTTGAGCAAAACAGAGCAATAATGCTGCAAGTAATTGAAGAGTTGCCTGAAAAGATATTCTTGAAGGATGAACATGGAAAATTAACATTGCTTAATAGTGCTTTGGCATCGGGCTACAACAAGCCCGTTCATGAGCTAATCGGCACCAGCGATTTCGATCACTTTTCACACGAGTTGGCCACCCAATTTCGCAATATTGAGCTTGATTTAATACAGAGAAACGAATCGGAAACAATATTGGAAGAGTTTCCCGATGCCCAAGGAGATATCAGAAATCTATACTGTGTGAAATCGCCATTCCGCTATCCTAATTCAGATAAAGTGGGAATATTAGGCTACCAGATGGATGTTACGGACATCAAGAGAATGGAACACAAAATTTTGTCTGCCGAAATCGAGCTCAAGAATAGGGAACAGCAATTTTTGGATCAAATAAGATCAAAAGAGGAAGTAATAGAAACGCAGATGAAATTGATACTAGAATTGCAATCTCATACAGTGTAGCCAAAAACACTTGTCTACACTGCTTTCACATTTAGGCTAATGGATGCCAAAGCAAACCTGGCTAAATCAGGTTTACGATGTGTGTTCCAAGCCCAACTTGCTGTATATCTGCAATTCAAACTAGCATTTATAATTCACTTTGGGAACAGACGCACTCCACCAAGATGCAATCAGTCTTCCTATAGGTGCCGAAGTGCTGCAAAAAGCCATTCGTATCGAAAACAGGGATGTGGTAATCGATCCATTGCTGCAAAACTTCGACCCACACCCCAGCAAACCATTTATGGTCGGAAAGGTACGGAAGGGATTACAATACTTGAACAGTGCTTATTCGCTAGCTGTTCAAAATCTGGTTTCCAAGCTTTAGATTTCAACGAATTTTTTAAGGCTTTCTTGCGTGAGCGGTTTGTTGAGGTATTTTAAGATGTACTTATTCTTTTTAGATTTTGATATGTCTTTAGGGTCGAGCGAAGAGGTGAGCATTATTATCTTACAATATTCTTTGGTTTCCTCTGCAAGTTTTTCAAACTCATCAATGAATTGAAAACCATCCATGATGGGCATGTCAATATCGAGAAATATAAGCTCGGGCAAAAATTTGGTGGCTTCCTCTTTTATCTTTTCAATGTTTCTGAGGTATTCTAAAGCACTTTTAGCACCTGAATGCACAAAGATATTGTGCGACATATCGATAGACTCCACCATCTTGAGGTTGATGAGGTTGTCTATTTCGTTGTCGTCTATCAGCATTACTGCATTCAATTTATTATAAGGCTTTGTGATTTTTAATTTAGGTGCTGCCATGATAATATTAAAGAGAGTGTAAATTATTCATATTGTAAAATTATTTCTAGGCAATAGTAAGACATTTACTAGAATTATTTGAATAAATGTTAAGAATTCAATGCAATTTCTTCAAAAAAATATTGCATTTATGTTGGCATTCTTATAATCTGAGGCATTGCTGCCCAAAGATGATTAAGATTGCTCTTGGTTGAAGTAAATGCGGTAAACCTTGCCGTATTCCTATTTTGAAAAAGCGTTGGCAAAAATAAAAAATCCCCTTGTAGCGACAAGGGGATTTTCGTATTAAATGGCTTCTGCGGTATTCATTATTTCATTTTGGATTCTAATCGATTCACCGTGTATCGACTGTAAGTAACTTTCTACAAACTCTTGCGAAAGGCCTTTTTTTCTTCCTTCATCTACGCTGTTGAGCACCACATCGTGCCACCGGTTCGATTGCAAAATGGTGATATTGTTGTCCTTCTTGTATTGTCCTATTTCTTTAGCAACCTCCATGCGTTTTGCGATCAAGTTGAGCAAATCTTTGTCGATGCTATCGATCATGTCGCGCAATTCTTCCATCTTGTTGAGCACAAATGGGTCTGACGATGTACGGTCTCTAATTACTAAAGCCTCTAGAATACGGCCCAATTCATCGGGTGTAACTTGTTGCTTAGCATCGGAAAGGGCTACAGATGGGTCTCTGTGTGCTTCAATCATTAATCCGTCATAATCCAAATCCATGGCTTTTTGAGCTACTTGCTGAATAAATTCGCGGGTGCCACAAATGTGGCTCGGGTCGCAAATCATGGGTAAGGCAGGAATTCTTCTTCTCAGTTCCAATGCTAGTTCCCACTGTGGTTTATTTCTATATTCCGATTTGATTGATGTAGAAAAACCTCTGTGTATTGCTCCTAGTTTCTTGATGCCAGCCTTGTTGAGCCTTTCCAATCCACCTATCCACAACTCAAGGTCAGGATTGATCGGGTTTTTCACGAAAACAGGCACATCTACGCCACGTAAAGCATCGGCTATTTCCTGCATTCCGAAAGGATTTACAGTAGATCTAGCTCCAATCCAAAGTATTTGCACACCTGCTTTGAGTGCTTGTTCAGCATGTTGGGCATTGGCAATTTCCGTTGCTACGGGTTTGCCCACTGCCTTCCCGGCATCGGTGAGCCAAGCAAGGCCTTCCATGCCTATGCCTTCAAAGGTGCCAGGCCTAGTACGAGGTTTCCAAATACCGGCACGTATAATCGATACTTGAGGGGCATATTTCGCAATATTTTGTACGGTTTCTAAAACTTGCTCTTTACTTTCGGCACTGCATGGGCCTGAAATGATGATGGGAGCCTGCAAATTATATCCCCATTTCTCAACGGGAATCAAGTCTAAATCTATTTCCATTACTACTTAAATGATTGAATCTTATTGAAGAAAATTTCACAAAGATAAATTGAAATTATGTGATTTTTTAAGAATTGGTTGAATTAAAGACAACATCTCCCAAAAGCCTTTTTACCAAAAATGGACTAAAAGAACCTGAAATTGGTTATTCATAAAAAATAGTGAAGAATGAAACTGCGATTGCGTGCGAATTTTTCGCACCAAAGCATGCTGAATTAAAAATTATAGTGGAAAGTTGCCGTACCCAGTAAAGGCCTGTTGCCATTTCAAATTTGAAAGCAATGGATGGGAAGACACCTCAAAAGGCTTGATAGGCAGACAATACCTTGATATTAATACACATTAGCGTAGTTAGATGCAATGTGAATGACTGTCGGAAATGATGAAAATTGCGGCTAGGCTTATTAATATACCTGACAGGGGAAGCATGAAAAAATATCTCCATGCTATGCCAAAAAGGCAAAGAAGTTTTGGATTAATTGCAAAAGGACTTCTACAGATTATAGTAAGGAAGCTACGCCATTTGTTTGCCTTTGCTAAAGAAGTTTTTGACCATTGATAGCACGTAAACACCTTTTTCGAGCAGCGATTCTTGGTGCGTATACAAGTAATTGCTCACAAAGTTTTTCAATAAAAAGCTCGATACGATTCTGTAAGGCAAAGGCATAAACGTCAGCAATTTATTGAAGCTAAACGAGCCTATCGCATTTCGAAGACTGTCGTTTACAATTCCCTTGTGGTTGTTTATTAGCATGTCTTTGCCAAAATTAATGATCATTTTCAAAGGGTTGAAACTTGACCTTATTTCAGCAATGTCTGTTTGTATTGAAACTAAACACAATTGGATTTCCGATTTAAGCCTGCTCTTTTCGGCCAATAGCTCTTCCAGATTCGTTATTTGACTATCCATGGATCATTTTTTTTATGAAGTAATTAATGAATCTGACTTGGATCACGGATTTATTTAAGAAAATAAACGCCACTAAAGTGATAAAGTAAAATAGGGTTACAAAAAGAAAACCCATGGGCAAGTTGTCGAGGCATTCGCCCAAATACCAAGCTAAAGCTATGCTCCCAAAAAGCACAATGATGCAAGTCAAAAGAGCGATTATAATCTTGCCTGTGATGTCAGCCATCAACTTTGAGGCTTTTTCTATCCCAGTAAGAATAAAAATATCTTTGGTCTGCTCTGCATAAAGTACTACTTTGTTGAGTACCTTCAGGATTTTGGCTAACAAATCGGTTTCTTGCTCCATGGTTTTTTTAATGATTTAGACATACATCTCTGAAGGAGATTTTGTGCCATTAGGGACCACGTTGTTTGCTTTCTTCGCTAAATTTTCAGCTGAGGCACCAAATTTCTCAGTCATGGAAGTGATAGCATCTTTGCTCGCCTCGGCCTTTGCTTTTAGGTCATTGAATAAATCGGAGGCTTTTTCACTCACTGTTTGTCTAAGCTTAGTTCCGCTTTCGGAAGTCAAATACAAGGCGATAGCAGCACCTGCTGCTGCTCCCATTAAAAGGGACGATACTAATTTTGAATTGTTGTTCATTGTTGTAAATTTTAAAGTTTAAATTTGTGTTGTGATTCAATCTACTTCACAAAACCATGCCATGAGTAGCTGTGCACAAAAGATATGTGCCGGAATTTTGCGTACAAAATCAATTGGTATTAATACCAAAATCACGACATTGAAAACCTAAGATAGTGGTTTGTAAACCAAATGGATGTAGCACTTATGGCAACTAGAAAATCGATTGTCAGCCAGATCTTTTTACCTTAATAACGGCTTAAGCAAGTGTTAGAAAAGTGTTTTGCTTTGTTCGATTATACACCGTCAACTTAATGAATCCACCTGGTAGCCACGCAAAAACTCAGCTATTTTCATGCGTTTTTTGCCCTCCAACTGAATGTCTTTGAGCGCAATAGCACCATGGGCAGTACCTATTTTTACAAATGTTTTTCCGTCTGTTGCCATTTGCCTTAGCTCCAAAGGTGCATCAAACACTGTTTCCACCTCAAATACTTTACAATATATGCCGTTTAGGTGGCAGAAAGCTGTTGGATATGGGCTCAATCCTCTCACGAAATTTCGAATTTTTTCTGCCGGCAGCTTCCAATCTATTTTGCAATTTTCTTTAAATATTTTTGGGGCATGTTTCAAGTAGTCAGACTGGGCTTGCGGAATAGAAGTAACGGATTTGTTTTCAATGGCTTGCACTGTCTTGAGAATCATGGCAGCACCTTTTACCATCAGCCTTTCATACAAAGTTTTCACATTGTCGCTAGCGTCAATGGGTTCCGATTCTTGCATTATCAGGTCGCCCGTATCAATTTCATGTTTCAGGAAAAATGTGGTAACCCCTGTTTCTTTTTCACCATTAATTATAGCCCAATTGATGGGTGCTGCACCGCGATACTGCGGCAACAGTGAGGCATGTAGATTGAAAGTGCCTAATTTGGGCATGTTCCAAACTAGTTCAGGTAGCATTCTGAAAGCCACCACAATTTGCAAATCAACCTCCAATGTTCGTAATTCGTTTAGAAAGTCTTCGTTTTTCAATTTCTCGGGTTGTAAAATATGCAATCCCACAGATTTTGCATACGCTTTTACAGGTGTTTCCCCTAACACCAGACCTCTGCCTTGGGGTTTGTCGGGGGCTGTAATCACGCCTACAATGAGGTAGCCTTCCTCTACCAATAGTCTCAAACCGGGTACGGCAAATTCAGGCGTACCCATGTAAACGATTCTTAAATTTTTCATCTAATTGTGTGATTTCTACTCGCCCACCATCACAAATGGCCCCCAATAATAGGGGTATTTGTATTTGGCCAACATCTGCAATTGTGCGGTTCTGAGCGATTGACGCTTGTTTTTGCTTTGCATAAACTGGGTATAAAAAGCCACCATCAAGTCTTTTGTTGCTTGGTCATCTACTGTCCATAGGCTCATCAATACCGTTTTTGCACCTGCAATTATTGCCGCTCTTTGTAAGCCATACACGCCTTCACCGTTTTTCACTTCGCCTAAGCCGGTTTCGCAAGCTGAGAAAACTAGCAAGCTGGTTTTAGAAAAATCTAAAGATGAAAGTTCGTAGGCCGTCAGCAGTCCGTCATTCTCACCATAGGGGTTCACGCCTGCCATTACCACACCCGAGCGCAACATCGATTCTTTGGCATTGGGGCCTAATTCGGGTATGAAATAGCCATGGGTAGCAATGTGTACTATAAATGGCTGCACATCTCCTTTCAATTCTCCTTCTGTGGCATCAGCTTTCAGAAAAGTTTCAGTAGCAATATTGTTCTTTTTCAACGTAGCGTTTATTTGATTTACCTCGGTTTCTGTGCCAGGCAAATCTGTAAAAGGTATATCGGTAAGCGATGCCCCTACGCTTCTTTGCAGTTCTTGGTTGGTTTGGGGTGTATTGGATTGTTGGTTGGCAAAATATTCGGGGTGGCCATACAAGGTAGCAGAAATTACATCTGGCACTTTCTCCACCTTAGATTTCATTGTTCCAATCTCCTTCAAGTTAGAAACTAAGTGAATGTCAAAATCTTCGATTACATATTTATTGTTTGCAGCATTTTTCAAACAATTTAAGTTCACTACATTGTAAATGCCATCGGGCGAGAAATAAACTTTATTTACGCCCACCCCTACATTTGAAGCCAAGGGTTTCCAATACGCATCGAACGACTCGGTATCTTCTTCTTTAAATTTGATTGAATTGCGATAGTATTTCAGGTTTCGCTTTTCGAGCCAAGCACTATTAGGTAGAAATACTGCTTTTGGGGCATTTGTTTTTTTATCGGTAATGATGGCGAAGTAATATACAGTGTCGCGGCTATGTTTCACCCTTACTATTTCGATAGCGGCTTCATTATCGGCCAAGTAGCCTTTTACAGATTCGTAGCTGTCGCTTGGCTCATTGTATATTTTCTTGTAAACATCCGACAGCAGATAAAGCTCAATTTCTATAGCATTTGCCTTTTCGACAAGTTGCACAATTTTTGCTTTTGTTTCCGAGCTTGCATTTTGATTATTGGCTTGGGAAATGAGATTTCGCATATCTTCCCATCTTAAATACTTGTTTTTGAGCAATGTATCGCTCGATTCAAATATTTTATTGCGCAGTTTAGCACTCGAATTCAGTATCAGAGCTTTGTTATTTATTCTGAAATTGAGTAGCTGAACTAGCATCTCTGCACTAGGATTAGCATTTAAAGTTTTTGGGTATACGCCTGCTCGCCTCAGTGCATATTTCATATAGGTGTTGAAAAAAGGCTCATTTTTATCTACAAACTGGTTTTTCTCCTTATCACTCAAGTATTTGAATACTTTCTTTATTTCGTCATTTTTGGCTTTTACGGCAGTATTCATCAAATCGTCAGCCAAGGCAAATTTGGCTGTGCTTTGAAGGAAATCGGCATATTGAACCAAAAACAAAGCATATTCCCCTATTTTATCTGCAAATTTGGCTTTGAATGCCTCGTTGGTAGTCTTAAAAATGCTGTCTGCTTTTTCGGTTTGCCCCACTTTATAATATTTCGTAGCCAACGAAGCTTTCATCATCAAATCAATTACCGTTGGGTTGGCGCTTGCTTTGGTTTTCAGCAATTCAATAGCGTTCAAGTTTATTCTTAGTGATTTTACAAAGTCGCCTTTTTTGAAATACAACTCCGAGAAATTGTGCATTGCATACCCGTATTCCCTAGTTTCGGTGCCTGACACCTCAGCTTTCAATTTCAAACCTTTTATAAAAAATTCCTCAGCTAGCGTGAATTGTTCTTTTTTTAGATAGGTGGTTGCGAGATTAATGTAGGTATTGGCAAGGGAGCTTTCTTCTTCGATTTCAAGCGTTTTTTTTACTTGAATTGACTTTTGGTAGTTTTGTACGGCCAACTCGTAGCTGCCCGAGGAGGAAAATATTTCTGCCAGGTTGTTTAGAATAATGGCGTAAGTAATGGTGTTTGTTTCGCCTGCTTTCTCCAGAATGGTCAATGCCTGTTTGTAGAGCGGCTCTGCATTGAAGAAATTGCCGTTTGTGTTGTATAAATCGGCCAAATTATTTAGCCCAATGGCATAATCAAGGCTTTGCTTTCCCGACACTTTTTGCCTTATTAGTAACGATTTCTTAAAGTATTCTTCCGCTTTTGAATATTTAAAAGTCTCCAAATAGGCATTTGCCAAGTTGTTAAGAACAGAAGAATATTGGATGGAATTTTTACACGTTTTGCAATAAATACTCTCGACCGATCTGAGTGTTTTGATGCTGTTGGAGTAGTCTTCAATATAATAATAACTCATGCCAAGCTGGTTTACTAATGCTAAGTAAGCTGTGAGTGCCCTTCTAGAAGTATCGCTGTAGCTATTGGTTTTTAAGGCTAGATTATATTTTTCTATCGCTTTTCTGTATTCCTTTGCGCCATAATACAAGTCGCCCTGCTTTCTGCTTAGGTCAGAATCGATACTTTGCGATTGGCTAATGTGAAAAAAAATAAGTGTGAGGGGTAAAATAAGATGTCTCATCGGTAAGGGTATAAAGGTGAAAATCCTGCCTAAAGACGAATTTAGGCAGGATTTTCAGTTTCACAACTTTTAACCACAATTAATGTTTTGCCAAGTAATTGGCTGTGCTTTCTACAGTTTCTTTCATTGCGTCTTTGCCTTCGCTCCAGTTGGCAGGGCAAACTTCACCAAATTTATCGTTGTGAATAATGGCATCTAAAGTTCTTATTTTTTCATCGATGCTTCTTCCGATGGGGAAAAAATTGATCTCTTCGTGCATCACTATTCCTTCTTTATTGATTAAAAATGTGCCTCTGAAGGCTATTGGTGCACCTTGAAATATCATTTCGCCTTCCTCTCCGTAGCCATATTCTCCGCCAAGTACGCCATAGGCCATGGCAATAGTTTTGGCAGTGTCGGCCACCATCGGAAAAGTTACGCCTTTGATTCCGCCCTTGTTTTTATCCATACTCAACCAAGCTAAATGCGAGTTTTCAGTATCGGTCGAGCAACCAATTACGATACAGTCTCTTTGTTCAAACTCTTTCAATTTATCCTGAAATGCGTGTATTTCAGTGGGACATACAAATGTAAAATCTTTAGGATAGAAGAAAAAACAAATGTACTTCTTCCCGATATATTGGTCTATCGAGAAATCTTCTACAATTTCATCTCCATTGATAACAGCTGAAGTTGTAAATGAAGGTGCATTTTTACCTACTAATGACATAATAATGATTTTTTGATTGGGTTAAAGAGTCTTTTTTTATTTTTAACAAAATCCACTTGGGATTTGTTCGGTGTATGGCAAAATTATGTAAATAATGGATAGGTAAACAGCTTATTTTCTCCTTTAATGAAGAGTTTGAAATTTGGTGATGGAAACTCCAAAATATAAAATTAATGGCAAAACCCCGTTTTATTTATGCTGATTTGGAGAAGTTTTTTGGCGGCTCTCAAGTCTCGATCCGTTTTTTCTTGTGTGGCGGCAATTTTTAATTTTAAAAAACCTGAAGGCAATCTTAAAAATGATGGTGATTGCCAATTAAGTTTGGTAATATCGAATTTTGTACTTTGCTTTAGTGTGTTATTCAATTCAAGGATGATATATTACCCTCACACGCTATTATTTACACAAACTTAAGATCGGCTTAATACAGCTATTTGTAAATTATATCAATCAACTACAAAATATATGGCAAAGAATAGTGTACAAACAGTAGGTAAAAAATGGTTTTTTGGTTTAATGATATTTCTGTGGGGATGCATTGTTTTGTGCGGCTACATTGTTTTTTCAATCGTTAATATCAATAAATTCAATGAATTGAGCAATCAGATAGATGATATTTTGATTTGTAGCCAAAAAAGCTCGGGAGCGGCAAAGGAGTTTTTGATGAACGCTTACATAGATGAAAATTTTGTAAAAACAGGCACTAACGAGAGTTTCGAAGCCTTCAATAAAAGCATGGATTCCGTGCTATTACTCACCCAATCTTTTCAGAAATCGAGCTATATTGACAGTGAAGATAAGAAACAAGCCATGGCTAACTTAGATTCCGACTTAAATACTTACAAATATGGGTTTTACATGATTGCGGAGCTTTTTAAGCAAAAGGGATTTAAAGACTTGGGCTTAGAAGGCGAAATGCGCAAAGCCATACATTTTATAGAGAACCATGAAGCCCCTATTGATTTGGAATTTCTACTTATGCTCAGAAGGCATGAAAAAGATTTTCTACTTCGCAAAGACACCAGCTATGTAGCAAAATTCAATGCCGATATTTTTAAATTTGAAGCGCATATAAAGTCCAATACGAAAATATATCCAGAATACCACAGAAAGGATATACTGGCCGCGCTTGAGGACTACAAAGCAGATTTCAACAAAATAGTAGGCATTGAAGTGCAAATTGGGCTGCATAATAATGAAGGTCATAGACTTGAACTGCTTCAAAGCTTGGCATCTGCCGAAAGAACCCTCGCAGCTCTCAATACCGATATAAAAGAGCAGAAACGGGAGGCCTCTTATGCTGTAAATATTATTATTGGCTCCATCATTGTTGTATTCATATTAATTATAGCAGTCGTTTTTTTTAGTATTAACTACTTAAATTCAGCTATTATTCATCCTATCCAGCAACTCAATGCTGCTGCCGATCAAATAGCGAATGGCAATCTTTCTGTCGATCTCAATGGTATTAAAAACAAGAGGCTGATGCAAGAATTGGTATTAAGTTATGAAAAACTGGTTGAGAAATTGAAAGCCACGATCGCTCATATTGAACTCATAACAGCCAGAAAAATAGCTTCGGTATTTGAATTGAATAACCAAAACGATGAGATAGGAAGATCTTTAAATAGAATAATCACAGAACTACAACACCTTGATAATGAGGATAGAAAACGAGTTTGGATTACGGAAGGGCTAGCTCAGTTTGGTTACATAATTCGTACCAACAACAGCCTTGCCCAACTCTGCAACGATGTAATTGTATTCTTAGTGAAATACCTGAACGCAAACCAAGGAGGTGTGTTTGTGGTGAAAGTAGATGCCGGCAACGAAACACTGGAACTAATGGCTTCTTATGCCTACGATCGAAAAAAATATTTCGTCAAAACTATTGAAAAAGGAGAAGGATTGGTAGGGCAGTGCTACATAGACAAAGACTTAATAATGATGACAGATATCCCTGATGAATATATGCGAATAACCTCTGGTTTGGGCAATTCAAATCCCAAAGCGCTCTTGGTAGCCCCTATGATAGGCAATCAAAATGTAGAAGCAGTGATTGAACTGGCTACTTTTGGTACTTTTGAAGAATACCACATTGAGTTTATAAAAAAGATAGGTGAGATAATGGCTTCTACGATTAGCAACGTAAAAACCAACCAAATGACCTCACAATTGCTGACAGAGAGCAAAATGCAATCGGAGCAAATGCGGTCTCAGGAAGAAGAAATGAGGCAAAATATGGAAGAAATGAAAGCTACGCAAGAAGAAATAGAGCGTAAAGAAAACGACTACAAACACAGAATAACAGTACTAGAAACCGAAAATGAAAAACTGAAAACCCAAATCAATACGCAGTCAGGCCTGCAATTTTCAATGCAATAAACTGAGCGCGACTATATGCCTCAACTTCCCTATTTTTATGTGCCAGCTTCCCAAATTTGTTTGCATACCGATGCCGCTGATTTAGCTGATATTCACAGCCAAAGCTAATTGCTTTTTTTAGGTTGCAAATCTTTCAACCTAATTCAGGATCATTTCCGTTATTTTCCCAATGCAATAAATTAATTTTACCGCTTTACTTTACTAGTAGCATACCATGGAAATATCTTATAATTGGCTTAAACAATATATCGATTTACCTTATACGCCAGCAGAAACTGCAGACTTGCTCACCAGCACGGGCTTGGAAGTGGAAGGCATCGCACCTTTTGAAAGCCTGAAAGGTGGGCTCAAAGGCATAGTGATAGGTGAAGTGCTCACCTGCGAAAAACACCCTAATGCCGACAAACTGAGCAAAACTACCGTTGCCATTGGCAATGGCATCGTAGTGCCTATTGTTTGCGGTGCTCCCAATGTGGCAGCAGGGCAAAAAGTGGTGGTAGCTACCGTTGGTGCAGTTTTATATCCAATTGAAGGCGAGTCATTTACCATTCAAAAAGCAAAAATAAGAGGAGAAGTTTCGGAGGGCATGATATGTGCCGAAGACGAAATTGGCTTGGGCAAATCGCACGATGGTATCATTGTTTTGAACACTAAATTGGCAAGCGGAACCCCTGCAGCCCAATATTTTAATGTAGAAAATGATTATACCCTTTCCATTGGCCTTACGCCCAATCGCGCAGATGCTGCTTCACACTTGGGCGTGGCCAGAGATCTGTATGCCGTAATTGGCGAGAGATTGGGGAAGGGAATTGACTTCAAAAACCCCGATATTGCAAATTTTGCGATCGACAATGCCACAGAAAAACCTATACTTGATATAAAAAATAAGATAGCCTGTCCTCGCTATGCAGGAATTGTTATCAACAATATTCAAGTCAAAGCATCGCCCGAATGGCTGCAAAACAGGCTGAAGTCCATAGGTCTTTCGCCCATTAATAACGTAGTAGATGCCACTAATTATATACTTCATGACCTAGGACAGCCTTTGCACGCTTTCGATTGGAGCAAAGTGAAGGGTAAAAAGATAACGGTGAAAAATGCAGAGGCAGGGCAGACTTTCGTCACCTTGGATGGAAAAGAACGCAAGTTGAACCCTTCCGATTTGTTGATCTGCAACGACACCGAACCCATGTGCATAGCCGGAGTATTTGGCGGATTGTATTCGGGAGTATCAAACGAAACTACTTCCATTTTCTTAGAATCGGCCTATTTTTCGCCCGACAGCATCAGGAAAACCAGCCAATTGCACGGATTGAAAACCGATGCCTCTTTCAGATTTGAGCGTGGCATCGACCCTAATATTACCATCACGGCCTTGAAACGGGCAGCTTTATTGATTAAAGAATTAGCCGGAGGTGAGATAGCCTCGGAAATAGCAGAGAACTATAATGTGCAGATAGAAAATTATCGTTTTTGGGTCGATTATGACTATATCGATACATTGCTAGGTTTTAAACTTTCGGCCAATAAAATATTTAGTATTTTAGATGCCTTAGAGATTGGTATTACAGACGAAACCAAACTGGGTTTTTGCTGCTCGGTGCCGCCCTACAGGGTAGATGTATATCGCCCTGCCGACATTGTAGAAGAAATAGTGCGGATATATGGATTCGATAATTTGCCACAGCACCAACATTTGGGTGCGAGCTTTTTGGCCGATTTCCCTCCAATGCCTAAGGACAAAATTGAAAACTCAGTTGCTAATTTTCTAGCAGCCAAGGGCTTTAATGAGTTGATGACCAACTCACTTACCAAGCCCGAATATGCGGCAAGCGTAGAGAGCTTGAATGCCGAAGAAAATGTAGAAATATTGAATAAACTCAGCCCTGAACTGGGTGTGTTGCGGCAAAATATGCTTTTTTCAGGCTTGGAAGCCGTTGTTTACAACATTAATCGGAGGCAAAAAGACCTGAAGTTTTTCGAAATAGGGAAGACCTACAGAAAGGTAGGGGAGGCCACCACAGCAGGAGGATACGAGGAAAAAACAATTTTGGCTCTGTATTTGACCGGCAACACCCAATCGGAAAGTTGGAGAGCTAATGCCTCAAAGAGTGCGTTTCACGATATATCATCGGTGGTAAATCAGGTGCTGATGCACCTTAATGTTTCTGGCTACACTATTGCTTCATGTCAAGAAGAAGATGGCGTTTTTTCTCAGGCCGTTCAATTGGAAAAAAACACCAAGATCATAGCTAAGTTGGGTCAAGTAAAATCAAAATTCACGAAAATGATGGATATCAAACAGATCGTATTTTATGCTGAGCTAGATATGGATCACATCAGCAAATCGGTGAGCAACAAAATGCAGTTTACTGAAATACCTAAGTTTCCAGAGGTGAGAAGAGATTTGTCGCTGGTGTTAGATAAAAAAGTGAGCTTCGAGCAAATTCGGAAATTAGCCCTGAAAACAGAAAAGAAAATTTTAAAGGATTTGAACGTATTTGATGTGTACGTTGGTGACAAAATAGAAGCAACTAAAAAAGCGTATGCCATCAGTTTTACCTTGCAAGATGAGGAGCAAACCTTGAACGACAAACAAATAGAAACAACGATGCAAAAGCTAATTCAGGCATTTGAAAAGGAATTGGGGGCCATGATTAGGATGTAGCTTGACTTTGCACTATGAATTCAAAGCAGTTGCACCTAATCGTTTCGAGTTGTTGCCGTTCGCATACGGCTACTGGAAACGTGCCTGAGAGCAACTAGCGAGAGTACTTGAAAACTGATTTTTTGTTGGTAAGCTAATAGCAATCCCGTTTTTTTTGTTTAGGAAAATCAGGTTTCAAATTTAATTATTAATTTTATTGCATATTGTTACTTGAATAGATACTAAAAAATAGGTGAATTGCATTCGCTTATGGTAAAACACAAATCCAAAGATGCTCGATAGTGAAAAGGAATTGATATACAGATCGGAAGAGCTGGAATCGCAAAATGAAGAGTTGGCTGCCGCAGTTGAAGAACTTTTGCGTAAAAATAGCCTACTTAATTCGGCTCTTGATCAGATCAAGGAGCGAAACGATGAATTGAGTCAGCTGGTTTATCGCACCTCTCACGACCTGAAATCGCCACTTACCTCTGTAAAGGGATTGCTTTACCTGATGCAGCAAGAAGAACTTTCACCCATACTGCTCAATTATTTGCAAATGTTGGATAAAGTAATGTCGCAAATGAATGGGGTTTTGTATTCTGTTTCATTGTTTAACAGAGCAGCAATCGATGAGGTCAATTGTGTCTTTTTTCCTGCTTTTGATTTGGTCAAAAAAGTAGTTAATTCCTTCTGTGAGTTTGATGGATACGAGACTATCCAGTTTCATATTGATGTAAACCCCGATCTAATTATCAAAACTGACCTTTCACTGGTGGAGGCAGCACTCAAGGCATTAGTTGAAAATTCCATTTTTTACAGAAATGTGGTGAAGCCAGAAGTGACCATAGCTGTGTCATTGACAAAAACCGAAATCAACATTGTGATTCAGGACAACGGTGATGGCATGGACGAAGATGTTTTGCGAAAAGCTTTCAATATGTTTTATAGAGGCAACGGCAGATCGAAAGGCACAGGGTTGGGATTGTATATCGTGAGAAAAATTATGCAAAGAATTGAAGGAAATATCAAACTCTTCCCTCAGCCCACTGGGCTAAGGGTAGAGTTGGAACTGCCTATCTTGTAATATCAGTTTTCATTTCTTTCAGCTTTTTAATTTCATCGTTAAGTTGACCGATGTAGACCAAAAAATTGGAGGCCATCAACTCATGGCTGTCGTTCTTTTCTTTCAAAAACTTAATTTCCGCTACCATATATTCTATTTTCTCTAAAAAATCAGTTTCTTTTATTTCGCCCGCAACCAATTGTGTGTGGTATGGAGTTGATATTTTTGAACTAATTTCATACTTTAATTTATAAATAATATCTTCATAATAAGCAATTACAAGTTCAAGCCTTTGTTCCCAAGACGAATTGTTAAAATCGCCTTCATTCGAAAATATTTCTTTAATCTTTTCCTCCAAGTTATCCATTCTGCTGCAGCGTCTGATTAATTTTCAATAGCTTGATCTACAGAGTCTGCATACTGGATGTCCATCAAATGGAATTTGCCATTTGGAAAACTAGCCGCAATTTTTTCGCGCCCAATTTTTACACTGTACTTAAATATTTCATTGTTTGGAAGAATTTTTCGGTGCGTGCGAAGGCCCAAGTCATACATTTGCTCTTTCCAATCTACAAAATACCATTCCATAGAAGGCTGGTGAAATACGATAAGTTGTCGTTTGTCAAAAATCAGTTTTGTAACATTTTGTTTTTGCGCACTTTCGCCTATATAATTGAAAATCGCCTTAAAGTCTTCAATTGGAATGTAGGTTGAAGTAGCTTCGACTACCATGATCTCCGGACGATCTGAAACTCTATGAACAGATGCGTGCTTGAAAGTTTTTTCCACTGTTAAAGTAGCGCTCATTTTTGGTGTGTATTTTAGTGTAGAAATATTCAACGATCGTAAGCGATGTATTGTTTGCAAAAGAATATATGCCTATAAGTTGTTGTTTTGACAAATTGGGTTGAGCAAGCGTTGCAGGGTGTATTTTTAAGCAACAATGGTTTTGTTGCAAATTAAATTTATTGGCCCCTTTAATTTCCTTGAATAGTGCGAGAATGGTAGCGAAAATAAAACCGTAACGGGGGTAGTTTTTTATCGCAACGTCATCAGTAATTGCCAATGAGCCGTGCGGACAAACCCAATAGCTGGTTATTTTCTATTTCCTTTGATTAATTCTGCATTTTTAAAGCAGCCCCAAAGCGACAAAGACAGTTCGACACTGGTGAGTTGTAAAAAAATGGTACAACAGATACCGATATTTTATCACTCCAAAAATTGGAAATTTAGCAAGTGCTACAATGCTGTAATGGCACAGATTTTTTAAAGGCTTAGTGAATTGCAAATTCTGTACATCTCGCGTTTCTCTTTTTGATTTAACCATATGGAAGGTATTTTCACAAGCGAAAACCTAATCAGCCTGCTTACCCTCACGCTCATGGAAGTGGTACTTGGCATCGACAATGTGATTTTTATTTCCATTCTCACCAGCCGTTTGCAGCCGAAAGACCAGCAGAAAGGACGATTCATAGGCCTACTGATGGCTATGGTATTTCGCATTATCCTTTTATTTATGATCAGCTGGCTTATTCATTTAACACAACCTTTATTTACAGTTTTTGAAAAAGACATAAGCGTAAAAGACCTGATATTGATAGCTGGTGGCCTTTTCTTGATATATAAGTCAATTACAGAGATATACCACAAAACCAACGTTGAAGAGGAGCGTTCGCAAAGCTCACAAATTAAACTAACGATAAGGGCGGCTGTGATTCAGATCATCATTTTAGACCTTGTTTTTTCTATAGACTCTATCATTACCGCCATTGGGCTTGTTGAGCACCTGTATATTATGGTGAGTGCGGTGGTTATTTCTATGATTATCATGCTAGCATTTGCAAAACCAGTAGGCAATTTTGTAAGCAACAATCCATCTGTCAAAATTATCGCACTTTCATTTCTACTGATGATAGGCACAATGTTGCTGGCTGAGGGGTTTCATATTCATTTTCCGAAGGGTTATATTTACTTCTCTATGGCATTTGGCTTGGGTATAGAGCTCTTGAATATGCGCATGAGGAAGTCAAAAGTCGCTCCGAGCCCTTAAGTTTTTTTGGTTGGTAGGTTTCGCTATCGAAGCAATTTATGTAAAGTGAGATTTGCAATCAGTCGTGCTTCACTATTTTCCAAACACCTATTCCTTTTTTAGTTGTGATTTTAAGAAAGTATACACCTTCAGAGAAGTGTTGAGCTGCTATTTCTACCATTTTACCCGATTCAGAAGCATTTGTTTCGAGTAGCAGCTCGGTTCCTAAGCTGTTGAATATGCTTATTTCAACTATACCTTCTTGCGCCTTTACCATTAGTTTTTCGTCAAATGGATTGGGGTAAATTTCTATCCCTCCTTTCAAATCATTTTTAGTGGCAGATGCCTGGCACCCGCCCGCCACTGTTATTAAGTATTTTGTCTGGCTTGTACAGCTATTGCGTGTGGTTGCTTTTAAAGTGACAACCGCATCTGAATTGGTTTTTAAGCTAAATGTGTTGCCCGCAGAAGTGGCTAAGCCAACAGTGTTGCTCCACATATAAGTACTAGCTCCGGAAACCGAAAAGTTATAAGCTGTGCAGTTGATGCCAGAAGTTGCATCGTTTGAAATTGAAACATTCAAATCAATCTCATATACTTTTGAGTTCGTAAGTTCCTTTCTCCTGGGGCTGTTGGCCAACACGGCCAGTATTCTGTCTTTTTGATCTATAGTAAGGGTGTGCATACATGGGTCGTCTGCATAATCCATGTAATTGTCGATCATGGCTCCCGTGGTAGTGGAGCAGCTGGCTCTGAAAGTAGGGCAGTTGTAAATAGGGCCAGTGGTTTTAGGTGTGTCCTCACAACCATCGTCTTCAGAGCAGTCGAGATTTGTATCATTATTGCCCCAAATATGCAACAAGCCAAAAAAATGACCCATTTCATGTGTGGTCGTGCGGCCTTTGCTATATGCGGTTTTATATATATTGCCAACCCTGCCAAAAACATTAAACCTGATTACTAGTCCATCAGAATTGGCAGTTTCGTTTTGGGTGTTGATGCCCGAAAGTGACGAAAAGTCGGGCATTTGGGCATATCCCAAACGACCTTTTAACACTCCGCCAAACGAGACAACCCATATATTTAGGTATTTGGTTGGGTCGTAAATGGTGGCGGGCTTTAATATTTGTTCAATATCATTAATATCATCCCAGCTACTGCGGCCACCATTTACACGATCAATGCCGCATTCTGCCAAGCTATTGCCTTGGGGGTCGTAGGCTGCAGGCACAAATTTAATAGCCATGCCAGCACCAGCGGAGCGAGTATTAAAGCCCAAAGTTCCTGCTTTTCGCTGGTAGTCTTCATTCAACACATCGAACTGAGACATTACCTGAGCTGCCGTTATATTTTCACCGCTGCCTACAGCATCGCCATTGTGCACCACATGCACGATTACGGGTACAACAATAGTATCGGCTGCTGTCCGAGCGGCTTGTATTTGATGCTTTAAGCTAGCTATATGTTTGCGAAATAGGCTTTCGTTTTCTATACAGTTTTTATAACCTGGATTGTGATTTTTTAAAAAGGCATCGGCTTCGGTAGTAGCACACCGAATCTCAACATTACTAGCCTGGCTAAAAGCATAATTATTACAAATAATAGAAAAGAGCAAAAACAAATACGACTTCATAACGCAAAAATAACGATTTACAATAGCTTTGCCATAGATAGCCTTAGACCTAAAGAAGTAATTGTGTCAATTAAACGTACAACGTAAACGAAAGCCCTTTGTGCTTGATTCACGAAAGTTTGAAAGTGTAAAGAAATTAATTTTATAATTACAATAAATTTGCCCTTTGATCGCTCGGCTTACATACAGTAGCTAAAAAATACGACCACTTATGGTTTACGATTGCTTTGCCTTCTTCAACGAACTCGATCTGCTAGAAATAAGGCTGCATGAGCTAGATAAAGTGGTAGATAAGTTTGTATTGGTAGAGGCTACCCGAACTTTTCAAAAAAATGAGAAGCCTCTGTACTTTGAAGAGAACAAAACCAGATTCGAACCATTTCTACACAAAATAGAACACGTAGTAGTGCAAAAATTTCCTAACTTTTTTTACAAATTTAGAAATCCACGTGCTTGGGATTACGACAATTACCAAAAAGACCAGATAGCCGTAGCGCTCAAAAACTGCCAGCCCGATGATATTATCTTGTATTCCGATCTCGATGAGATACCTAAAGCAGAGAAAGTAACTGCTTTCAAGAATGAAAAAGGCTATAGAGTGTTTCAAATGCGACATTACTATTATTATATCAACGGATTGGAGGTCGATTTGCACAACGAAAAAGACCCTGCATGGTGGTACGGTACGGTAATGTGCAGTTTCAAAGATTTTAAGAGTGTGCAAAAGTTGCGCATAAGGCGCGACATCAATAAATACAAAGATGCCATCGTGATTGCGGATGCTGGTTGGCATTTTGCCTACCTTGGCGGCATAGACAAGGTAATACAAAAAATCAATGCGTATGCGCATACCGAACACAACAAACAAGACTATAAAAATCCTGAGGCGATACGTAAGTTAATAGAAGAAGGCAAAGGGCTGTATAATAATGAAATTAGAATCAAATACATGCCGCTTGACGAATCGTTTCCTGCCAATCTACTGGAAAATAAAGCTACATACTCGCATTTAGTATTACCGCTGTGAAATGATAAAAGCAAAAGCCCTACAAACACTTGATTTTTTAATTTCTTTAGCTCTTTGCGTTATTATTGCCTCAAACTTTACCATAATGGGCCACATGGCCATTCCAAGCATTGCAGTGGGGTGTTTGGCAGGGTTCGTTGTCGTTAAACACACACTTGAGGGCTTTCAACAGATTGATGCTAGGCGTTTTATTCCATTTTTGGGCTGGATAGGTGTGTATGTAGTGTATGCTGTTTCAGTAACGATACAACACGAAACAGCAGATAATATCAAGTATTTAATGCAATTCCGCACTATGTTGCCGGTGTATGCCACAGTGATATTACTATTGCCTGCATTTACGCAAAAGCAGTTTTTTGTTTTCTTCAAGGCATACATTGCCATGACGGTAGTACTTTGCTGGGTGGTGCTTTACAATTATTGTTACCTTATTCTATTGCACCATGGCGATGCATTTATACACCCTACATGGCGCAACTTTATAGATATGTTGTACCCTTTCATCATTCCCTGCAAAATTATTCACCACACCTTTAGTTTCTTTTTACTTTTTGCTTGCATACTTATTTACTATATTCTTAGGCAAAAAAAAGAGCTTGCACCGACCAAAGTGGTGTTGATTATAGCATTTGTTTTCTTGGCATTTATGTTGCATTTTATTTCTTCTAGGCTTAGTTTGCTCATGTTTTATGTTGGTATAGTTGCAGAAGTGACCAGGCTCACTTTCACAAAAGCTATAACTATTAAATGGAGTTTATCCATAGTTGCGGCTTCTATGGTGGCCGCAGCAGGATTATATTTAACAATTCCTACCCTAAGAAATAAGATAAATTTTACTGTGCTCGATAAAGCAGCCCCAGAAGAAATAGTAAAAACAGAATCGGCTGATAAAAACATTAGGCTTATCTCCCTTCAAGTAGGATTGCAAGCTATAAAGGAAAATATGTGGACGGGCATTTCTTTTGGTAATGAAATAGCTTATTTCAAAACGCTTAATGCCCAGTATTTTCACGAAGATGCCCTGTTGAATATGAGGCCACACAATCAGTTTTTATACAATGCAGCTACATTGGGCTTGCCATTGGGTTTGCTATTTGTTTTTTTCTTTTTCTTCCCTTTGATATATAAATTTGATACAAGCCACTTTTTGCTTTTACTATTGTATGTATCTATGGTAGCCTATTTTTTTACCGACAATCCCTTGCAACAAAAGCAGTTTTTTTACTTTGTGGCATTTTGGGTGCCGTTTCTAAAATTGTATGCCATAGAAAATATAAAGAATTCCAATAATGCTTCAGCCAAACAACAAGATGGGAAGGTGGTTTAAATCGAAAAAAGAAAGAAGGGAAGGCCGAACGATAGCCGGTATCGAGGCTTTCAATGCCCAACTCAAAGCTGTTAAAAAGCCAACATTGCATGAAACTGTGAGCTTCAAGCACAGTGGCCATTTGGGAGACATTATTTGGTCAATCCCGGCCATGCTGAGTTTGGCAAGTGGAAGGAAAATAAATCTGTTTTTGCAAACGAATTTGAAAATTGATGCTGCTGAAAAGACATTTACCGTTCAGGCATTTGCAATGCTAAAACCGCTTTTAGAAGCCCAATCCTATATTAATGCCACTGAAATATACAGTGAGCAGCCGATAGATTATGATTTAGATCTTTTCAGAAATCTACCTGTCAATTACAATGCAGGGTGCTTGCCCCGTTATTGGTTTTATGTATTTAATTGCAGTTACGATCTATCTTTAAGGTGGATAACTCAGGTGCCTTTGCTGCCAGATTTAGGCGAAAGCATTGTAGTAAGCAGAAGTTTAAGAAACCGCAACCCAACCATCAGTTATCAGTTTTTAAGTCAATACGAAGCCATACTGTTCATAGGCACAGATGAAGAGTTCTCAGATTTCAACACCCAAGTATCGAAAGCGAAGCACGTGCAGGTAAGTGATTTTCTTCAAATGGCCACATTTATCAGTAGTGCAAAACTATTTATTGGCAACCAGTCATTTCCCTCCGCCTTGGCTGAGGCGATGAAAGTGAAGAGAATATTAGAAATTCCGCCCGAAACTCCTGTTACCATTCCCCACGGAGCCGATGGCTACGATTTTTATTTCCAGATTCACTTGGAGGAATTAGTGCGCAAATTGGCAAAGAATAGTTAAAATTTGTAAAATTCACGGGGGATTGATTGCAAGAATGAACCCAAATATTATTTAACTTTAAACCATTGATCCTGCCCTTGAAGAAAACATTATTTGCTAATAGATTCCTGTACTTTGCCGCAGTTCCAGCCATAAATGTATTTTTAGTTATCCTTTTTTTTGGACGAAATCTAGTGTTTCACGACCAATGGATGCTTGTCTATGATCTTGAAAAATACTTTCAAGGAAATCTGTCTTTAGAATTTTTAAATAGGTTTCACAACGAACACCGGCTGTTTTTTCCGCGAATTTGCATGTTATTCTTGGCCTTAATTTCCGACTGGAATACCAGATGGGAAATGCTTTTTAGCTTTTCGTTAGCCCTTGCCGCTTGGGCGTTGCTATGGCACAGATACTGTTCTTTTAATTTAGGAAAGGAACAAAATTATCTAAGTGCTCTAATTTTTGCACTGCTACTTTTTTCTATCAGCCAAAATGAAAATTGGCTTTGGGGTTGGCAAATTCAGATATTTTTAAATGTGCTAATGGTGACCATTGGCTTCCATTTTTTGGTGAGTACTAGAGCAAAAGAAAGCTTCACTTTTTTACTTGCCATATTTTTTTGTATTGCTGCTTGTTTTTCGTTTGCCAATGGGCTAGCTGTTTGGCCAATAGGGTTGATTTATCTAATTGTATTCAAAAGAAAACTATGGCAGATCGTTTTATGGTCTTTTGTTTCCATTTTTATTATCCTATATTATTTTCACGATTATCAACGACCTATTGGGCATCCCGAATTTCATTTGTTGAAAGATCTGCCCAATTCAATATTGTATTGTGTAGTGTACTTAGGGGCTCCCATTTTTCACATTGATTACATTACAAAGTTGGTCAGCGGTGTAATGGGAGTGCTACTGTTTACAAACCTTCTTTTCGAGTTTCAGCACTCTAGTGCTAAAAATTTGCGGTTGGTGGGGGAGGGGAAAACTCAAAATTCCGAAATAGTAAAAAAAGGAAGGATTACAAAATTCTTTGGTGGTCTAGCACAAGATTCCGCTACTTCCGCATTTGTTTTCTGGCTATGCTTGGGAGCATACGCGATGTTTAGTGCTGTCATTACTGCTGCCGGCAGAGTGGGGTTTGGGTTTCAACAAGCTTCAGCAAGCAGATACATCACTATCGCAAACCTTTTTTGGGTAATGTTATTTGCAGTCTACCTCAAACTGTACCACTCCAATCTTTTACGATTTGAATTGAAGTATTACAGATGGGCACTGAATTTACTTATTATTTTGTTGGTAAGCTGCAACATTAGGGGCACAATTATTGAATACGAATCCGATTCCATTGAAAAAAGTTTCATCATATCGAACGAATTGAAAAAGGAAAACCCGGACACCAATATAGTAAAGCAGATAGTAAGCAGTCCCAAAATAGTACTTGAAAAGAGGAGTTTTTTGGAAAAGCATCGCTATAGCTTTTACAAATAGGGCAACATATGCAAAAAAGAACCTCTGCTTTTCACGACCAAACGAAATTTTGAGTGAAATGCAAAGGAGGTTGGGGGAGGCTAAAAACAAGCAAAATGGTAGCTTATGTGGCTTTACCAAAAATTTATTTACGCAATGAGTCAATTCAAATATCGAATTCAGCACCTATTAGTCTTGGGGTTTATTCTGTTTATTTTTATCAGGTCTGAATACTATTTACTGATATATTACTCGGCTACATATTTCAACAAATTATTCTGGCTGTATGGTTTTTCAGTCATCCTGCTTGTATTTGTTGTGGTGAAATTATTAATTGCTACTGAAACCAAACCATTTTTTGCTTCATTACCCAATGTTGTTTGCTTGTTTATTTTGGGCTTTGTTGTGTTTCGCCTTCCCTTTTTATTTGAAAATCTCAAGCATGAAGACAGCATGATCGCTGAAATATTTTTGGGAAGGTGTAAAATACCCGATGTTTGGTTTTTAGGCCGAAATAATGGGCAGGATATTTCTATTTTGTTGATGCATCCAACATTATGTTTTGATATGATTGCATTGGTGCTGAAGCCAATAGTCAGCTCGATCGATTTCTATCAGTTATCTGATCTTAAGGCCTCAATTTCCATGCGGGTTATATTTTCTCTAAGCGCGCTTGTGAGCGCAATATTGCTTCTCGTATTTTTTCTCCCAACCAATATAGTGCTGCAAAAAGACAATATGATTTTGATTGCAGTAGTGATTATATGTCATTACAATTCTAGGCTATTCGTGTCAACTTCAGTGTCTAATACCCACATTGATAGCACGTATGGCATACTTTCCGCCTGTTTGTTCGCCATAATGGTATCGAAATATTTTGAGTCAGAAAGCAATTTTCTGTATCTGTTTCTACCCTCGATTTTATTCGCTTTTGGCAAGCAGGAATGGAGCGTTATTATGTTGATTGCTTGTGGTGGCTATTTGTTAGTTGGAAAGGTATATCTAATTTGGAAAAAACAAGTAGCAGCACTTTTTGCAAAACATATTTTTTATGTAGTATCAGGCATTATAACTGGCAACCTAATTTCATTATGCTACGATTATAAAAATTACACAGGAGGGTTAATTTTGCTTTACAAGATGACATTTGCTCACATTCCTTTTTTACAAGTAAATGAAACTGGTTTGTTCTTCAAATATTTCGACACCCCTGTCTTAATGCAAAACAACTTTAAGCCTTCATTCGACTCCTATCTCACTATTTTTAGTAATAAAATGGAGCTTAGCTATCCCATAATTGTGGTATTAATTTTTTGTACCTACTTCTTATTTTTCAGAAAAAATTTTTATTCACTCACCCACCTTTTTATGTATCTGTGCTCAGTAGCACTATTTATCCCCTTCTTTTTGTCTTCTTGGTATCTTGACCGCTATTTTTGCCCCACTTACTTGTTTTCTCTCGCGACTTTGGCGTCTATACTTCAGAAAGTGGCATTGAAAAAACTTGAGTTTACCCTTATTGCCTTCAGCTCTTTCATTATTATTTACCTTACAGCCAATATTGTTAGCATTAATATTTCTGCATTTAAGAAGAATACAGCGATTTTTTACGCAGCCAATAACACGATTGACAAAATCTCAAATACAAATTGCATGAACATAGTAGATGTGACAATTAATAAACCAAGAAACGTAAATATATTTATCAAATCGTACGCCATTACCCCTAGAAGCATTTTTTTTGATAGAAAGAATTACAAACTGTGTGAAGAATCTGAACAACTATTTTTAGACAATCCCAATTAACTGCGTTGTTTGCAATGGTGGAAAGCTAAGGCATTCGACAATGCAAAATGCAGAAAGTGACTTGGTAAAAGATGCAACGAAAAGTATGATCTGTTTGAAAAGTACAATATGAATAAGATTTTGAGTAAGGGATATTCGTTACCCAATGGTACACATGAAACGGTGCGAACGGCTAGATGGAATAATAATTTAAGAAAACCCAAAGCAAACCATTAAACCTATTGTTTCACTACTTTTTTCCAATAGCTAACACGATTGGTTTCAAGTTTCAGTATGTACATGCCTGTCGGCACATCTCCCACATAAAATTCTTTTGTATTGGCAAAATTTTGCAAGGTGTTGCCGTGCAAATCGTAAAGTATGGCTTTTTCGATCAGATGGTTGGTATAAATATGGCTTTCGGCAGGGATAGGGAATATTAACGGTTCGCTCTGTTTTGCTGCCTCAGGCTGCGTTTCCAACACATAATTGAAGTTGCCAAATACAGGCCTTAACAGTAAGCTTCCTTGCGAGTCGGTGTAGTTTTCCCACCTATTATTAATGTTGTAAAATATCTGCTTACTGGCATTGGTATTCCTGTCCCAGCCTATGGCCAAGGCATCGTCTGTTATTTGTTTGTAGCCAATGTAGAAGCTATCGGCATCGATCACGATCGGATTTTCAAGGTTGTAAACTGTCCAATTATTTACTGTAGTGGCATAGGTAATGGGGAAGTTGTCGTTCAACAACACGTTAGGGGGTGGGGGCGATTTCGCCAAATCAATCAGCGTTGGTCTATTTTTACTTACCACCAAGTTGAAACTTTGCTGAAAAAGCACTCTCCCAAGCTGTGTAAACGAAACAGCGATTTGCCTAAGAGTGTCTGGCCTTTTCAAATTGGTAAAGCGGTACAACAATGTGGCAAACTTCTGGTTGAGCCCAATGCCATATTCGGCACTGCCATCATCGTAAGCATAGAAATTGTCTAATATTGTCTTAGATCTTAAGGTATTGTTCACTGTGTAGTCAATACCCTTATTGTCGCTATTAATTTTGTCACCATTTAATGAAAATGTGTAGGCCACTTCTGTTTTAGCATTGGGGATCGCCTTCCAAAAACTATTTGGGATAGAGTCTCTAAACAACACATTTGTGGCATTGCCAGGTGTTTCGATAGAGGCATCGGTGCGAATGCGAACTTTGGTACTGTCGTAACTAGCATCGATGAAGTAGGTGTTGTTGTTAGGGTTTTTATCCAGATTGTTGTAGTTTGAGCTCACTGTTATGCCATTGCCTAACGTGTCTTTTATGGCATTGAAGTGAGTGTAGGGCAGGGAAGTGTAGCCGTGGGAGAAAAGCACGATAGGCTGCGTGCTAAAGCTTTGGTCTAAGAAGAATACATCGGCTTTGGTGCGGTTTTTATTTAGAAATATATAGTCCACATTCCAAATATCAAACGTGCCCGATAGGCGACCAGTATTTTCAAACTTAAACTGGAAGCTGCTGTGATAGTAATTGTTTGTAGAATTGGTGGCTACGCCAACGGTTTCTTTTGTAAATACACTGTCTGCAAAGCCTCTTTTTTGCCATACGTTTACCCAAGTTCCACGGTCGTTTTTGAAGTACAGCCTCAGCACGTCACCCTGCTCGCCATCGGGGGTCTCGCCCAAGCCTTTGGGTTGCCAAAAGAAAGAAAGATAGGTGCTGTCTTGCCTGGTCGTTGCACTCAGGTCGATGGGCAACGATGTGAGGTTGTCGGCCTTGCCTAGCGAGTTGGCATTTAAAGTATCGTAAGCTAGGCCGTTGTATTTGAGTCCGTCAAAGGTGGCAGTGTTGTAGGTGGGCTGGCCTTTGGCATACGAGTTGTTTACATATACCCCTCCTTTTTTTACCCATTTGTCGATATCAGGCTGGTTGAAGCTGGTGCTGAAGTCTTCAAAAAAAGGCAAGGTAAGGGTGTCTAATCTTGGTAGGCTATCACTCGACACTATGGCGGGGTTGGCACAGGCTACTGAAGATGCCACTTTCACTTTTACATCATCGCCATTTTTAGCTAGCGCAGTGCTGAAATTTGCCGAAGCTGTGGTTTGATTCAAGCTGTTGTTGATATACCATTTATATATGGCGCTCGTGCCGAGGTGATCACCTTTGGCAGAAAAATTATAAAGTTTTACGCCACATGTGGCATTGGTTACGCTATCGAGACTCAACAATAGCGTAGGCGAAACTATTCTTTTGATGCTCCTGAATAGGGCAACAGAAGTGTCTGTATTTTTCGTAGTAGCACAAGCTAAGTCGGAAGTTATGGCTGCCGATACCGATTTTTTGTCGGGCAATGAATCGGGCACAAAGGAAAAACCCGTCTTGCCCGTAGTAGTGCCTGCATACAACCAATTGATTTGCGGATTGCTACCTACATTAAATGCTTTGGCTACAATGGTGATGGGGTAGTTATCGGCACAGGCCACTCCGGCATTGTCAAGGCTGATAATCTCGATGGCAGGCATGAGGCTGGTAGCATCGATGATGGTGATGCTGTTAGACAAAATTGATTTTTTCCTTGCACAGGCCAGCGTGCTGTTCAGCCTGCATGCAACCAAGTCTTTATCTTTCAAGGTAGTAGCGCTAAATACGCTACCTGTGCCTTGTGTAAAACCATTTACCTGCCATTGAAAACTTGGGTTGCTTCCTGCATTATAATATTGGGCTTGAAAGGTGTATCTTAGGTCGGTTTCGGTATTGCATCTAGGAATATGACCCCCAATCATAGAAATGCTGATGCCTGGATTCACAGAATCGACCGTAGCCTCTGTTCTTGATAGTTTGTTTATGATGTTGCTTTCCGGGGCTGTACCTCTTTTTGTATCCCTTTGCAAAGGCACTACCCTGAGCTGGGCTTGAGAAATAAAGGCAAAAGTAATGAAACAGAAAAACAAAGTTGGAAATCGAATATTATTGATTTTCACTACCATAATAAAGGGACTTAATTTAGGATGAATCTCGTGAACAAGCCATGTGAGGCTCGATATGTGCAACGTATAACCGCAAATGAATTAGGATTTGCAATGTTTATTCATAGTACGGCTTGCCATTGGAGTTAATTTAGAGCATCCCATTCCATTTTACAAATCCTACATTTCTCACTCAGTTGATAGCCACAGATCAATGATCTCGCCCATCCTAATGCTGATTGTGCTGTCGTTACTGTTGTTTGATGGCTTCTGCCTCATCACGGTTGCGGTCGATAAATTCTGGCTGCCTTCATACACAACACTTCCTGCATCTAAACCATGCTGGGCAAGCAATGTTCTGGCCGAATCATAACTAAGCCCTACCAAGTTTGGAATCATAGTGCGTTCGCTGCTCAGCCCAGCGGACACTACTAAATCAATCACCGAGCCTTTTGCGATGGCACTACCCTCCACTATGCTGGATGATCCGTACAGTTGCCTCAAAACCTCGCCTTCATGCACGCTGTAGGCTCTGCTTACGTATCCAAGTTTCAGGCCATAGCTTTTCAAAGTCATTTCAGCCGATTTCTGTGAGCTGCCTATCAGCTTTGGCATCTTTATTTGGGGCGGAAACATAGTACTGATCGACACATATATGGTACGCTGGCTCTTAACGAACTCGCCAGCTTTAGGAAATTGCGTAATCACAGTTCGAGCCAGGTATGCTGGTGCGTAGCTCGAGTCGAATATCTGTATTTTTATCTCCACTTTAGCAGCAATTTCCATAGCTTCATTTACGGTTTTGCTATTAAAGTTCGGTACCAGTATGGTTTCACCGTGTTTGGTGAGTGCTGGCAACCATACATAGAAAAATAAATAAGCAATCATGAGAAAAACACCCGTTGCTAGGCCTAAATGAATAAAATATTGTCTCGAAGTAGCGTTTTTGAACATGAGTATTGATTTAGTGTAATGCCGCCCTGAAAGGCAATTGCAGCATAATTTTACTTTCCATGGCGTTCAATTCATTCACCCGCTTGTAAACGGAGGCCGAATCGAAATATTTCAGAGCCAGCGTAATGTAAACCTCAGCGTGCTTGGCCTCAGAGGCCCAAAGTCTGTGGTAAAATTCTTTGAGAGCAATGTCTTCATGCAAATTTTCATAAACAAGCTTAAATCTTTCTGCACCTCTGCATTCTACAATAGAGGCAATTACGAGCCTATCTACAAAGCGCTCATCACGCCCGTTGCGGCAGGCTGCAAGCAACTGTTCCATGTACACATCTTTCTCTATTTCGTGCACCAATTGAATGCCACGTTCGTGCATTACTTTATACACATCCCTAAAATGTTCCAATTCCTCTATACCAGTTTCTATTAACGCAGAGATGATCTCAGTGCGGTCAGGATATTTGGCCACAAAACTCAAAGCCATAGATGAAACCTTGCGTTCGCAATTGGCGTGGTCTTGCAAAAAGGCATTGAAGTCCGCCATAACGGCCTTAATCCAACCTGCGGGGGTAGGTTCTA
>Ga0163144_10003389_pt1 | contig 36296 bp, 32 predicted proteins | sample OliLak19BULKMAT1_FD_123175 | JGI IMG/M metagenome (GOLD analysis project Ga0163144, IMG submission 123175) | Freshwater microbial mat bacterial communities from Lake Vanda, McMurdo Dry Valleys, Antarctica - Oligotrophic Lake LV.19.BULKMAT1 | ecosystem: Environmental > Aquatic > Freshwater >...
CTGAAGCCGGTCCCAAGGGTATGGCTGTTCGCCATTTAAAGTGGTACGCGAGCTGGGTTTAGAACGTCGTGAGACAGTTCGGTCCCTATCTGCCGTGGGCGTTGGAGACTTGAAGGGAGCTGCTCCTAGTACGAGAGGACCGGAGTGGACGCACCTCTGGTGTTCCGGTTGTCACGCCAGTGGCATTGCCGGGTAGCTACGTGCGGACGGGATAACCGCTGAAAGCATCTAAGCGGGAAGCCTCCCCTAAGATTAGGTCTCCCTGGACCTTTAAGGTCCCTGAAGGGCCCTTGTAGACTACGAGGTTGATAGGCCGGGTGTGGAAGTCCAGTAATGGATGTAGCTTACCGGTATCTAATTGCCCGTGAGGCTTGACCATATAACACTCAAGCATTCTCGAATGTGACGTGCATACATATCTGTTCGACTTACCCCTTTTTGTCTAGCCGCCATCAGTGGCGCTAGATCGAGATTTGCCTGGCGACAATAGCGAGTGGGAACCACCTGATCCCATCCCGAACTCAGAAGTGAAACTGCTCAGCGCCAATGATAGTGTGGGTTCAACCATGCGAAAGTAGGTCATCGCCAGGTTCTAAACGGAGAACCCCCAGCTGCAGTGCGCGCAGCTGGGGTTTTTTTTGGCCGCGCCTTGCCTCGCGAGGCTTCTCGGTCGATCGCCAAAAGCGGCTAGGACGCTGCTTAGGCAGCTCGTCGATTTTGCATCTCTACGATGTACTTCATTGATCTCTGGTTCCGTGCGCTAAGCTTCACCGCTTGGTCAGTCCATCGATCTATGGAAGCCAACAGAGAATCGAAACGGATGCTTGCGAGGTGATCCTGCCGAGCTGCCATGCGTTGCGCGTTAGCACAGTTGGGACTCTGCATCACTTCGTGCATGATCGCTTCCGCAAATCCAGTTCCTTCGCCGCGCGGGACTAGATAGTCAACCACTCCAATTTCGGTCAGAAACTCTGCCGAGTAGCGCCCTGCCCCTTCAACGATGCGGTTCGCGACTTCGGTATCCACCTTGGTTTCGAGCAACACGGCGCCTCCCATTCCTGGAAACATGCCGAAAAGGGATTCGGGAAACCCGAAACATGCACCGTGCTCTGCTATCAGAGTGCAGCAAGACAAAGCCGCTTCAAAACCACCTCCTTGAGCTTCGCCCTGCACAACGGCAATCGGCTTGACGTTTTTTGAACCAAATCCGGAGGTATTCGACCAGATTGCCTTAGCGGCTAATAGCGCGTATTCGTACAGTGCTACGCGGTCCTGACTTTCGATGCAGTGGCAAAAGAACTCAAGATCGCCGCCAAGTGAAAAAACCCCCGGCTGATTTGACGCGATTACCTTGAATTGCACGTCACAAAATCCACCAGTAGTGATCTTCTCGTCTACACATTGCGTTTCCTGCAACTGCGGTAAACTCACCGACGGCTTAGCCATGGTTGAGCGAGTCTGCCACACTGCGCGGCAGGACGGGTCATACGAGACCTCAAAAGACCGTTGTGTTTCCGTCGTCTGAAAGCTGAACGCAGCGGACGCAATAGCGCCCGTAAGGTCAAGCGCCAATGCGACTTGAGCATTCATATGGATACCCTCCTGTGTGTGTTGAGCAACCCGACGACCCCTGTAGAGGTTCTTTTCGTGGTTGTTAGAGACGGCGCAAGGCCGTTTTTGATGACTTGCGTAAATTGTGCGTCTGCAAAATAGGTGATTTTGACCGTAATGGACGCCATCTTGAAGCCGACATCACGCATTTGGGTTAATTCAAATTTATCGCTGTCTATAATGTTGCCGATCGATTCCGGAATTAATTTCCTCTCTACAGGACTGAAAACGCGGTTCGGACAACGCGTCGTGAGGCACAGTGACTGGCATGACTTCCCTACGACGAGATATTGAACTAAGAGTGCTCAAAGTCGTGACGGCAACGTTTCCGGTTCAACATGTGGCTCTGGATGAGTGCACCATGCTCAGAAAAGATCTGGGTGCAGATTCGATGCAACTGATAGCTTTGATGATTGGTTTGGACGAGGAATTTGACACCGAATTTGCGGTTGATCAGATTCCAAAAGATGACGTCAGTCTCGCCTGGATTAGCAATTTTGTTGAGGCGACTCTGCTAGCAGCACAGAGCGCAAGACCGTCATGACTCATCCTGCGGGCAATGTCTTTGTAACAGGATTGGGCGTAGTTTCAAGCCTTGGAAATGACATCGAAAGTTTTTGGCACGCTTGCCTTGACGGCCGGTCGCCAACCGAAAAAATCCCCGCACACTGGGGCGACTATTATAATGGTGCCAGTGAAGTCTGGCTGCCGCTGCACGAACCCGATTATTCTCAATTTGGTGTTACGCGAGTTGATCTGCTGACCTTGGGCAGGCCAGCGCTGATTGGTATCGCGGCGGCGAGTCAGGCGCTGACACAGGCCGGCATAGTCGTTGAGAAAACCGAAGGCACCTATCCCGCCGCCGTTCTGCAGAATTTTGACAGTTTTCGGGCCGGCATCTTTGTCGGTACTGGGCTTGGTGCGGCCCAGGCGCCTTTCAACAACTATTACACCCATCTTTTCTCAGGGATAAGTAGCGTGCTTCAACAAGCCGCTGATTTGCATACTGAAGACCGGCAATTGCGGGAGCGGCTTGCGGGATTGCGGGCGCACCCGCGAGTCAATCCGATGGTTATCTGTCAGACCATGCCTAACGCCATCGCGGCCAATCTGGCAATTCGGTTTGGCGTGCGTGGTCCTGTTGATACCACTTGCGCCGCCTGCGCTTCCAGCACTATTGCTATCGGCAAAGCGTTCCGGGCAATTCAACGCGGCGAGCTGGACATGGCAATTGCGGGAGGCGCGGAGCATCTGTCGGACCGCGCGGGTGGCGTCTTCATGGGGTTTGATCGGCTGCAAACACTTGCCAAACCGTATCGTGGTGCTGGTACTGAGAATCGCCCGTTCGATCGGGACCGGTCTGGCTTCCTGTTCAGTGAGGGCGGTGCCAGTTTCGCGGTGCTCGAGTCGGCGGAAAGTCTGACTCGTCGCAGCGGACGTGCAATTGCGGAAGTGGTGGGTTTTGCCGAAACCAATGATGCTTTTTCGATCGCCTCAATCAAGGACAATAGCAACGCCATTGAAGCCATGATTGACCGCGCACTCGGCAATGCCGGCATCCCACCCGAACAGATTGACTACATCAACGCCCATGGCACCGGGACCGAAATCAATGACGCCGTTGAGAGTCGAATCATTGAACGAAAATTTGGACGACAGACCCGGGTGAACAGCTCCAAGTCATTGTTGGGGCACACAATTGGAGCAGCCGGTGCACTGGAATTCGCAGTCACGGCCTTGAGTCTCGAGCGTCAGGAAATTCACCTTTGCAGAAATCTTGAGAATCCGATCGCCGATCTCGCGTTTAGCCTAGTCTCCGGGCCTGCATCGCTTGAGTACGCCTTGACGCAAAATTTTGGATTTGGCGGACACAATGCCGGCCTGGTTCTGCATCGCGTCCAGACCTAGCGGGCTCTGCGGAGCCCCTTGCGCGCAAGCTGACGGTCGCCACCTCGGCGGCGTCAGGTCATGACCAGTTGCGGACATATGTGCACCAGCTCCTATATTTCGCCGCTTTCCACGATGCAAGTGCCTGGCCTTAAGGCGAACTCACATCGCCGAGGTTCTGCAACGCGACGCGGCTTCTACATCTCACGATCTCATGGCGGTCGCCGACCTCGGGCTGTTTCATGAGTGCAGCACCTGGAGCCGTCGTTCCCGCGGTCACGCTGGGCGAGTTTGCGCAGGCAAAAATTCGTTGCTGGATGAATCTGGCCCTCATCACGCTGGCCTTGATCGCCTATCAGAACCAACCGGCTCTTGGCCTGCTCACGATTTGGTATACCTTTCTCTTCACGGCTATCTCTGCCGCGGCACTGCTGATGTGGGCGCGAGTCGTCTCGACACACCCGCCAAACTCTCGCGCGAGAGTCTGGCAGCGAATAGCGAGCATTGTCCTCGACAACATATCCGTAAGCTGGATTCTCTATTTCGGTGGCGAAACGCTTGCTGGTGTCTTTTCCGTATATTTGTGGATCACCATCGGCTATGGCATGCGCTTTGGTCTGCGGTACTTGTTTGCCAACCTTGTCACGTCGATTGTTGGCTTCGCAATTGTCGCCACTCAATCGCCATTCTGGATACTGCATCCGTTTCTGGCTTTCGGGCTTGCAATCGGATTGATCGTCCTTCCCCTCTACGCTGCGTTCTTAATCAGGCAGTTACATGAGGCAGTGCGCCGCGCAGAATCGGCATCCCGGGCCAAGGGCGATTTTCTGGCCAAGATGAGCCATGAACTCAGAACTCCCCTGCACGGCATAATCGCGCTCGCCGATTTACTGGGCGGGACAGAGTCCGCCACGCAGCGTACGGAGATGCTGAGGCAGATCTCCGTGTCATCGAACACATTGCTGGATCTGATCAACCGTATCCTCGACATCAGCAAGTTCGAGTCGGGTAGTTTCGCACTCCAGCACGAGCCCATGAATCTGCATGCGGTGCTCGACGACACCATCAGCATCCTCTCGTCTCAAGCCAAGGCAAAGGGGCTAGCGCTCAGTGCCTTCTATGACGCAGGCGTTGAGAACCGGCTGATGGGTTCGCCGCGCCAATTGCAGGAAGTATTGATCAACATCGCGGGTAATGCGCTGAAGTTCACAACGGTCGGTAGCGTGCAGATTCGCCTGGTTGGTAACGCTTCGACCGCCAACCATGTCAGCTTCCGTATTTCAATCGCCGACACCGGACCGGGCATTCACAAGGATTATCTGCAGCGAATTTTCGACCCATTCTCGCAAGCAGACGACAGTATCACGCGCCAGCACGGTGGAACCGGTCTGGGCACCACGATTGCTCGTGATATTGTCAGTCTGATGGGCGGACAGATTCTGGTCGAATCCGAGCTGGGTGCCGGGACGACGGTCAACATCGAGCTGACGCTCGAAAAATCGCTCCGCAAGCCGCGATTGGCAACTGAGTATCCTCTGCGAGTCGCGGTCATCGGCGCCGCGCCGCAATCCCTGTCGACATTGCAGGCACGTCTGAAAGAGCTCGGTGTCTTCGAGGTCGCAACGGCTGCAGTTGGGGATCTCGTCCAAGCCGATTGTGGCTTCCTCGATCTGACAATGCCCCTTGATGCGCGGGCCCGATTCATCTCCAGTATCAGTACAGAAGGTCCGCTGGCGCTACCACTGATTGGCTTCGGAGATGAAGGCCTGCGCGAAGTGGCGATACAGTTGTCGCTGCTTGGCTTCGTGCCCAGTGAGCTGCCGCCAGCGGCTCTGCGTCGGGCCCTGGATCTGGCGATGCTCGCACTGACTCGGGCGGAAGACGAGGCTGAGTGCAGAAGTGAGGGTAATGGTCACCTGGTCCTCATCGCAGAAGACAACGGCACCAATCAAATGATTGCGCGCATCGCGCTTGAACGCGCCGGCTATCGGTGCACGATCGTTGAAGACGGGAATAAGACACTCGAAGAACTGTCATCGGGTCTTTATGACTTAGCTCTGATCGACATGCATATGCCTCACATGGACGGACTCGAGGTCGCTCGCTTGTATAACTTTGCGGTCGGCGCGCAAACGAAACGCACGCCGATCGTCATGCTAACGGCCGACAACCGGCCGGATGTCGTGGCAGACGCGGAGCTGGCGGGCATTTTGCGGTTTCTGGTCAAACCCATCAAACCGTCGGCGCTGCTTCGGGTTGTGCATGACTTACTCGAAGCACGCGCCACGCCGACCGGCGCGCTGCACGTGACATCTATAGCGCCGGCCCCGCTGGCGTCTGTAGCAACGGCAGCTCCCGAGACGACTGAGGTCGATCCGCTGATTCTCGCGGAATTGCTGTCCTACATGAACACGTCCGAGGCTCGTCAGTTATTCGGTGAGTTTCTGGAAGATGCGCACCAAGCGATCGCGAGCGTCCATCGCGCCGGCGAGGCGGAGATCCCGTTCAGCATAATCAGGGACGCCATGCACGCGCTATGCGGCGCGGCACGGACCGTCGGGGCCGTAAAGCTGGCCGCGATGGCAAGGCGTATCGAGTACGCAAAAGAAGCTGAAGTCAGAGCGCAGCCCGGCGTATATGTTGCCGGGCTCGAAGCCGCATTGGCCGCAGCGTCGGCACATATAGAGGAGCGGCTTGGCGTTCCTGCCTGAACGCGGGCTCGAATCGGTGGCCCACAACTCGGGCATCAGGCATGGAGATGGCGGAGAGGGAGGGATTCGAACCCCCGGTACGCGTAAACGTACAGCTGATTTCGAGTCAGCCGCATTCGACCACTCTGCCACCTCTCCGCGTGTGCAGTCAGGGCACCTGGGTGCCCTCCAGCCGGCTGCTCAACGAGTAACCGGGGGCGAATTTTAGCCGAATCGCAACTCGCCCGAAAGCACCGCCGTGGCCGACGATTCAGCGCAGCGCCAGCCCTCCCTGAGCGAAAGGCCACGCTAAAGCTCAACTTGTCAGAGCCGCTACCCAGAGCATCCAGCGCGCTCGCAGAGACCAGGCGGCGCGCGTCTTGAGCACCCGGACGGCTGCGCTTTCGCAGGAGTTTGTAATGACACTCGACGAGATTCTGACCGGCGTCATGGACGTCATTCCACTGCCAAAGGCCTACCTGCGCCTGCGAGAACTTATTGCCGATCCGGACTCGTCACTCGTCGACATCACCCAGGTCATCAGTAACGATCCAGGCCTCACCAGCCGTATTTTGCGCATCGTCAACAGCGCCTACTTCGCACTTGCGACGAAGGTAGACACCATCGGCCGGGCAGTCCAGGTCCTCGGCCTGAATCAGGTCCATGATCTGGCACTGGCGACGGCCGCAGTGGGTTCGCTCGCCAGAATCCCGTGTCAGGGCCTCGACATTCACGATTATTGGCGACGCAGTATTTATGCAGCTGTAGTCTCGAAAATTGTCGCCAGACGGATGGGGCTACGCACCGGCGAGCGGCTGTTCGTCGCGGGGCTGCTGCACGGGATTGGTGAACTGGTCCTTGCGTTCAAGGAGCCGGTGCTGTTTCAGGAACTGAAAGCCGCCGCCATCCGTCGCCAGGTGCCGTTGTGCGTCGTTCAGCATGAACATCTCGGATTTGACTACGCGGCCATCTCGGGTGAACTGTTGCGGCAATGGCAGTTGCCGGACGAACTTGTCATGCCCGTGCGCCATCACACGTTGGGCTTCAGCACCATCCCGCCGGTGTGGCTCGACGATGTCGCCGTGTTGCAGGTGGCTTCGGTCATCAGCCGAGCTGCACTCTGGAGTTCAGAACAGGATGAACCAGTCCCGGGTTTCGAGCCGGTTGCGATGCAGGTCACAAAACTCGACGAACAAGCCGTTGAACAGGTGATGACGGACTCGGACGAACTGGTGATCGAGGCGATGAGTCTGCTGCTGCCCGATTTGAAATCTGGCAAGAAGCGGGCCGTACCGGCCTGAGGCCTTACTCGAGGCGAAGTTTCACGTAACTGCCCGGCGCCGGTTCCAGCACCGGCAACATTCGGTCTCCCGGCTGGCGCGCTGCCACGTCGTCGCCCGTAAAGCTTGCGATCCATGCGTCCCAGGTGTTCCACCAGGAGCCAGGCACCGCCGCGGCCGCGGCGAGCCAGTCATCCGAAGACTGTGTCCGCGGCGCAGGTCCTTCCAGATGGCCATAGGCGCGGGGGCCGGGCGGATTGATGATGCCCGCCACGTGTCCAGCCTTGCCCAGGATGAATTTGACGTCGCCCCCCAAAAGCTGCGCGCCCTGATAAGTCGATTTCCACGGAGCGATGTGGTCTTCAAGCGTCGACACGAAACAGGTCGGCAACTCAATCGCGCGCAAATCCAGCGGTGTGCCTGCGATTGACATCCCGCCAGGCTGGCACAGCCGATTGTCCTGGTACATGTTGCGCAGATAGGTGCTGTGCATACAGGCCGGCATGCGGGTCGAGTCCGCGTTCCAGTACAGCAGATCAAAGGGCGCCGGGGACTTGCCGAGCAGGTAGTTGTTGATCACGAACGACCAGATCAGGTCATTCGCCCGCAACAGGTTGAACGCCGACGCCATCTCCTGCCCGTCAAGATAGCCGCGTTTCGCCATCGACTGCTCAAGACTGCTCAGCTGCTGCTCGTCAATGAATACGCCGAGGTCACCCGGTTCGGAAAAGTCGAGCATCGTCGTGAAAAACGTTGCGCAGCGTATGCGCAAGTCGCCGTTCGCGCGCATGTAAGCGAGCGTTGCGGCCAGCAGCGTGCCGCCGATGCAGTAGCCGACTGCGTTGATATCCGGCTCACCGGTGGCCTGCGCAATGGCGTCCAGCGCAGCCAGTGGACCCTGCATCATGTAATCACCGAAATCCTTGTCACGCAGCGACGCGTCGGGGTTGACCCACGAAATCACGAACACGGTGTGCCCACGCCCCACCGCCCAGCGAATGAAAGAGTTGCCCGGCTGCAAGTCCAGCACATAGAACTTGTTGATCCAGGGCGGGATGATCAGCAGTGGACGCTGATGCACCTGTGGCGTTGACGGCGCGTATTGCAAGAGCTGCATCAGCTCGTTCTGGAAGATCACGGCACCGGGGCTTGCCGCGATGTTCTCGCCGAGACGGAAGCCCGACTTGTCGACCATGCTCGTGCGCAGCTGGCCGGTGGCAGGATCGACGTCCGCCAGGAAATTGCGCAAGCCTTCCACGAGATTTGCACCACCGCTTTCGATCGTCGCGCGGATCACTTCCGGGTTGGTCAGTGCGAAATTCGTCGGCGCCATCGCGTCGACGAACTGTCGCGTGTAGAACGCCACTTTGTGCGCCGTCTTGTCATCGAGGACGTCGGCACCAATGGCAACTCGCATCAGCGTGTTGGCGTAAATCTGGTAGGTTGTCTTGATGAACCCGAACAGCGGATTCGCATTCCACTCTGGATCGCGAAAGCGCTTGTCGCCCGCGATCGCCGGTGCGGTGTCTGCACGCTCCAGCCCCAGCGTGCGCTCGAAAGCCTGCTGCCAAGCGGCCAGGCCTTGGCGGGCGGCGTCGATCTGCGCCCACCAGAAAGGAACGGGATCACTCATCAACCGCATGCCCAGCGCCTGAAAGCCGGCGAAGATGCCCATCGGATCAAGCGGGGAATGATTGGCCGGTTGGCAGGCAGCGACTTGCTCGAGCAGTGCCCGAGCCTCGCCCGTCGCGCGTTTGACGGCGGCACCCAGTGCGCCAGTCGCATCGTTCAGGGGCTGTTGACGCTGCTTGTCCATCGCTGCTTCAGCCGCCCTTCTTTGGCACGTAGAGGTCGGTAATCGTACCGCTGAACATCTCGGCCGCCATGGCCACCGTCTCGGACACGGTCGGGTGCGGATGAATGGTCAGTCCGATGTCTTCGGCGTCGCAGCTCATTTCGATGGCGAGCGTGGCCTCCGCAATCAAATCGCCAGCCGCCGTGCCGACAATACCGGCGCCGATCAGCCGTTTGTCCTGTTTGTCGAACACGAGCTTGGTCAAGCCTTCCGAGCGCCCCAGGCTCAGCGCCCGGCCGCTGGCCGCCCACGGAAACACGGCTTTCTCAATCTCGATGCCGCGCGCGAGCGCGTCGGTTTCAGTGACGCCCACCCACGCAATCTCGGGATCGGTGTACGCCACCGACGGAATCACTCGCGCGTCGAACGCCGCCTTGTGCCCGGCCGCAACCTCCGCCGCGACCTTGCCTTCGTGAGTCGCCTTGTGGGCCAGCATTGGATTGCCCACAACATCGCCGATGGCGAAGATGTGCGCCTGATTGGTGCGCATCTGGTGATCGACCTTGATGAAGCCGCGCTCGTCCACCATGACGCCGGCCTTGTCGGCGTCCAACAGCGAACCGTTGGGGCGTCTGCCCACCGCGATCAGCAGGCGGTCGAAACGCGCTTCGGCCGGCGCCCCTTCGCCCTCGAAATTCACCACCAGCGCATCCTTCGCTGCGGTCACCTTGCTGACTCGCGCCTTCAGGTGAATGGCTGTCAGTATCGACTTCAGTCGCTTCTCGAGCGGCTTGACGAGATCGCGGTCGGCGCCCGGGATGAGCCCGTCGGACAACTCCACCACCGTCACGGCCGAACCGAGTTCGGCGTAGATCGTGGCCATTTCGAGGCCGATGATGCCACCGCCGATCACGAGCAGCCGCTGCGGAATGTCCGTCAGTGCCAGCGCCCCGGTGGAGTCGATGACGCGTGGGTCTTCGTATGGAACCCCCGGCAGGCGCACCGGCTGCGATCCGGCGGCAATGACGGCTTGGCTGAAACGCAGCATGCTGGTCGTGCCGTCGGCCGCCTTGATCGACAGCGTATGGGCGTCAACGAAACGAGCTTCACCGGTGACGACGTCAACCTTGCGCTGTTTGGCCAGCCCTTGCAGGCCGTGCGTCAGTTGCCCGACCACTTTCTCCTTCCACCCGCGCAGGGCGGGCAGATCGATCGTCGGCGCGCCGAAACTGATGCCGTGAGCGCCAATCTCGCGCGCGTCCGAGATCACTTTCGCCGCATGGAGCAGGGCTTTGGACGGAATGCAGCCGACATTCAGGCAGACGCCGCCGAGCGTCGTGTCGCGCTCTACGAGCACCACACGCAGGCCGAGATCGGCGGCGCGAAATGCCGCCGTATAGCCGCCGGGGCCGGCGCCCAGTACTACCAGATCGGTGGTCGACTCCATCGGCTGTCCTTTTTGACTTGGGTCGGGTGCAATATTCGACGCAACGCGCACGGGCCGCGCGCCTCAGGCTGGATGCTGGCGATACAGAATCAGCACGCGGCCGATGCTGCCCACGATGTCGGCGCCCAGGCTGGAGGCAATCTGTCCCGTCTGCAGTACGCGCTCCGCGCGTTCAGTGGCCGGCAGGCGCACCTTGATCAGCTCATGCGCATTCAACGCTTCATCGATCGACATGAGGACGGCTGAGGTCAGCCCACTCTTGCCCAGCATCACAACGGGCTTCATTGCATGCGCCCGGGCTTTCAGTTCTCGTTTGGTAGCTGACGTCAACACGGCTTGCGATGTCCTCTGGGTTGGGCAAAGCTCAGGCGCATTGCCCACAGTGTACAGGCGCCGCCATTGCCATCCGATCCTAACAAATGAGCCTGCCCCCCGGTATGCGCAGCACCGCGCGGCGATTTGCGCTGGCGGTGCTGCGCAATCTTGCGGGCGGCTGTCGGCTTGCGCTCGGATTGCCACGGCCGCGCTTCGCCGTTTCGGTCGCCCAGCTCGTCGCTTTGCTCGCGATCGGCTGGGGTTTCGCATTCGTGGCAGACTGGCGCGGCCTCGGCGCGGACGTCGTCATCTCCGGCTGGGGCGTGGCTGCGGATGCCGCGCGCGCTTACTGGTGGCTGGCGGCAGTCGCACTGGTTGCCGTGCTGAGCGGCGCGCAAGCCGCTTTCCTGCGGCTTGCCGTGGCGTGTGCGGCTGCCGATCCTCTGCTGTGGCTCGCCTGGTTCGGCGCCAGTGCCCTCAGCGCCCGTGCCAGCAGCGACTGGCCACTGCAGGACCTCATCTGGTGGATCACGCTCGCCTGGCAGGCGGGCATCATGCTGCGCGCGCTGCGGCTGACGCTGCCTCGCCTGCGCTGGTGGGCGCCTCTGCTGGCCGGGCTCTACTCGGCCCTGCTGTACGTCACGGTCGAGCATTCGCCGAACGAATCGCTGTTGCAGGCCGTCGAACCGGCGCAGCGTGTTGCGAAACTCGACGTCGAGGGCACCTACTATTCGCAGTCGCGTCTGCTCGATGCCGCACTGGCCGGGCTCGCGCCAGGTCGTCAGGGACTGCCAGATTTTTATTTCGTAGGCTTTGGCGCCTACGCCAACGAGGCCGTGTTCCGGCGCGAAGTCACGCAGGTGCGTGACATTGTCGGCAATCGGTTCGATACCGCGGCGCGCTCCATGCTGCTGGTCAACAGCCGCCGCACGATGGACGAGTTGCCGCTCGCGAACCGCTCAAATCTTGACTATCTGTTGCGCGCTCTCGGGCAACGCATGGAACCGGACGCTGATATCCTGTTCCTGTTCCTGACCTCGCATGGTCGTGAAGACGGCAGGCTGGTCGTGGATTTCGGTGAGCTTGGACTCAACGATCTGGAGCCCCGCGAACTGCGCAGGATCCTTGATGAAACCCGTATCAAATGGCGAGTGCTGGTGGTGTCGGCCTGTTTCTCCGGGGCCTTTCTGCCCGCGCTGGAGAGCCCGCAGACGCTCGTCATCACCGCCGCTGCAAGCGATCGCAGCTCCTTCGGTTGCGCCCACGAAAACACCTGGACCTATTTCGGCGAAGCGTTTTTCCGCGATGCCTTGGCGGCGCAGCCGAATCTGGTGGATGCCTTCAAGGCTGCCAGCGGCCTCATCGCTGCACGTGAGCGTCGCGAGGGTAAGGAGCCGTCGCGGCCCCAGATGGCGGTCGGTGGGGAAATCGAAGCCCAGCTGGCGCGCTGGGCCGCATCGCGCTGAAGCAGCGGCGGACGCTCAGCCCAGCGTCTCGACGAAGTCGTCGTAGTCCTCAGCGTCCATCAGATCTTCGAATTCCGCTTCGTCCGACGGTTCAAGCTTGAACAGCCAGCCGTCGTCGACCGGCGACTCGTTGACCCTCTCGGGCACCTCGGCGAGGACTTCGTTGATCTCAATCACACGCCCGCCGATTGGACACTTCACGTCGCTGGTGGTCTTGACCGACTCAATCATTGCGCAGTCTTCGCTTTGCACAATGTCGCGCCCCACATCCGGCAGTTGCACGTAAACGATATCGCCGAGCTGTTCCTGGGCGTAATCGGAAATCCCGACGGTCGCAATGCCATCGTCGTCCATCCGGACCCACGCGTGATCTTCCGTGAATCTCGCTTCGTTCATGAACCTACCTCAAGCTGCGGAATGCCCGTCATCGCGCGCGGCGAATCCGGCGTAATGGCCACGCCAGCAGCGGCCCTCGCCGGCTGCCGAACTGCGTCGGCGACTGGTGAGCATGGCCGTGGCCGGCGCTGGATTTGATACTATAGGATACATCTCAACAATGATCATGAGCTCGCCGGCGTAGCAGCGCTGCGCGACTTTTGCCTGAGGAGCGATCACCATGGATCAGCGCGAAATCGTCGAAGTTGCCGAGGCGGACGAAACCGTGGGCTGCGATGGCGGCGGCGGTGCGCTGGGACATCCGCTGGTCTATCTGCGCTTCGAAGGCAAGCCCTTCGTCGACTGCTACTACTGCAGCCGCCGCTTCGCCAAGCCCAGCCATCTTCCCCAGGCGGTCCAGCCGGCCGCGTGAGTCCGGCCGTGAACCTCGCGTCGCACGTCGTCACCCGCCTGCTCGCGGGCCTGATACAGGCCTATCGTTACCTGCTGTCTCCGCTGCTCGGGCCGCGCTGCCGTCACCTGCCGACCTGTTCGGCGTATGGCCTCGAAGCGCTGGCACGGCACGGCCCGCTGAAAGGTAGCTGGCTCATGCTACGGCGGCTCTGCCGCTGCCATCCGTGGGGCCGAGCGGGCTACGACCCGGTGCCCTGACCGGCCGGTGAACAACGCCTGCGGCGTTGCGGGCTGAGCTGCGGTGCGCATTTATCCGTCAATAAACGGCACTCCTCGACGGCCCCACGCTTTCGCCAGCTTTTCAGCAGGCTGCGCTGCTGAACCTCAGTTCTTCACTTCCGAGAAATCGAACATCTCGCGTTCGAGACCCCGCGTGCGCAGCCAGTCGCGCAGCGCCCTGCCGGTGCCGGCGGTCCAGGGCTGGACCTTCTCGATCTGAACCCACTTGTAGTCTGCGATTTCGTCTTCCTGGGTCACCACGTCGCCCGAGTGCGCCCGCAGGTGATAGATGATCAGCAGCTGGTTCTTGCGATAGAACTCATACATGCCGATGTAGGATTCAATCGTTGCATCGACGCCGATTTCCTCTTTGACTTCGCGCACGATCGCTTCCTCCGGCATTTCGCCTGCTTCGAGGAAGCCGGTCACCAGCCCGTACCAGTTCTCCGGCCAGCCGACGTTGCGCACAAGGATGACCTGGTTGTCCCACTCAACGATACCGCCCACGACCGGCACCGGGTTGTCCCAGTGGACGAACCCGCAGTAGCGATTTGGACAGTTCGCACGTTCGCGTCCGCCCACTTTCTTGCGCCCCATTTCACATGAACATTGCGGACAGTATTTCATCGGTTTCCCCGGCGGCTCGAATGCTGCATTTATTTCATTGTTGGCGCGCGCCGGTCAAGCCCGTGCGTGACAACATCCACTGCTGCGCCCTACGGCGTGACGCGCAGCGCCGCGCGAATGAGCTCCACAATGCGATCGATTTCAATGTGCTGCGCGACGGTGGCCGGCCCGATGGCGATAATATCGCCTGTATAGCGCACCATTGCGCCGTGGTCGAAACACCAGTGGAACACCTCCATCGCGCGCTTGGTCGCGCCGCCCGGCCGAGGTTCTAGTTCGATCGCGGCAGCAAGGCCGAGATTGCGCACATCAATCACATGTGGTTCCCCGCGCAGCGAATGAATCGCCGCTTCGAGATAAGGCTCGAGCTTCAGCGCGCGCGCCATCAGCTCTTCCTCGCGATACACCTCGAGCGCCGCGAGGCCGGCCGCGCAGGCGAGCGGATGCCCGGAATAGGTATACCCATGAAACAGCTCGACGAGATGCTCGGGACCCTGCATGAACGCTTCGTAGATGCCTTTGCGTACGATGGCGCCACCCAGCGGCACCATGCCGCTGTTGACGCCCTTGGCGAACGTGATGAGGTCCGGCGTTACGCCGAAGCGCTCGGCGGCAAAGTAATGACCGAGCCGGCCGAAACCCGTGATCACTTCATCGAAGATCAGCAGGATGCCGTGGCGATCGCAGATCTCGCGAATACGCGCGAGATAGCCGACGGGCGGCACGATGACGCCCGCCGAGCCCTGCATCGGTTCGAGGATGACGGCCGCGATCGTGGATGCATCGTGCAGCTGCACGATGCGTTCGAGCTCGTCCGCCAGGTGCGCGCCCCAGGTCGGCATGCCACGACTGAACGCCATGTGCTCGAGGTCGTGCGTGTGGGGCAGATGATCGACGCCGGGCAGCAGCGCGGGCGCAAAGGCCTTGCGGTTGTTGACCATCCCGCCTACCGAAATCCCGCCGAAACCGACGCCGTGGTAGCCCTTCGCGCGTCCGATGAAGCGAAAGCGGTTCGCCTCGCCCCGCACCCGGTGGAAGGCCAGTGCGATCTTCATCGCCGTGTCGACCGCTTCGGAGCCCGAGTTCGCGAAGAACACGTGATCGAGATCTGCCGGGGCCAGCGCGGCCAGTGCGCTCGCAAGTTCGAAACCCTTGTCGTGCATGGTCTGGAACGGCGGCGCATAGTCGAGCCGGCCCAGCTGCCGGACCACCGCTTCCACGATTTTCGGATGGCGATGCCCGGCGTTGCAGCACCAGAGGCCCGACAGGCCATCGAGGATGCGCCGCCCGTCGCCCGTCGTGTAGTACATCCCGCTCGCCTCGGTGACGATTCGCGGTTCGCGTTTGAACAGGCGGTTGTGCGTAAAGGGCAGCCACAGAGCCTCAAGGTCGAGGCCGGCGAGCGACGGATCGGGAGAGATGGCGCGTTCGTTCATCAGAATTCCTCGAGATTCGGGCGAGGCCGGGACGGTGGCCCGATCCTACCGCGCCCGTTGGGATTCGTGCGCGACGAATGCAGCTGCGCCAGCGGGGGGGTGGGCCTTGACCCGTGCGGGCGCCGGCTCAAGCAGCCTGGACTCGACGCCGATACGCCTGTCCGATGGACACCTCACGTCAGCCAGCACATCCAGACTATCGATGGCGAATTGTTCGTGCCCGGCCAGGCGCCCTGGCCCCCTGACATTGCCCGCCTGTGGGATGCCCGTGGCCACTCGCCGAGATACAGTTCGCGCCCGCTGGGCAACGAGCAGCTTGGCGCCTATGGGGTGCTTGCCGACCATGAGGGGCTGCCTGTCGGCATCCTGCGCACCGTCACGCCCCGCGACACCAAAGCGCGTTTCGAGGCCATGGCCCGCTATCTGCTCAGTATCAGTCTGCTGCTCGCCGTGCTGTTGACGCTCGCTGCCATCTGGGTGCTCGAATGAGGTCACGCTGTTCGCCCCGAACTGCGAGCACAAGGGCATCGCGATCAGCTGCTTCGTGCAACCTGGTCTCGGTGACTACATCGGCGACCCGTTGCGCGTCCGGCAGGTGCTCAGCAATCTCGTCGGCAATGCGGTGAAGTTCACCGCGCAGGGCGAGGTGACCATCGACGTCACCGCTCCTGCACCAGGCCGTCTGCGCATCGTTGTTGCAGATACTGGCATCGGCATGCCGCCGGCGCACGTCACGCGGCTTTTTCAGCCGTTCACCCAGCTCGACGCCTCGATGGCGCGCCGCTTCGGTGGCACCGGACTCGGGCTTGCGATCTGTCGTCAGCTCGTCGAGCGCATGCGCGGCACGCTCGACGTGGCGAGCGTGCCCGGCCACGGAACGCGCTTCGAGTGCACCCTGCTGCTGCCGGCTCCGTTGAACGGCGCACCCCTGGCACGGCCGCATGCCGGCCGGCAGGCGCTCGTGCTCGGTCCGACTGACGGCACGCGCAGGGCGTTGGCCGGCTATCTGGGCGCCTTGGGTTTCGAGGTCAGATGCCTGCCGCAGACCGCGGACATCTCACTGGGCACCCCGGTCAAACCGGACCTGCTGGTCATTGACGAGACCCTGACGGGCGCCGCCAGCAGCAGTCTGCGCGCGCAGGCTGCGAGTGCCAAAGTGCCGTTGCTGCGCCTGGCCCATTTCAATCACTCGACGGTGGCGTGCACGCAACTGGCCGAGCGCATGCCGGCCATCAGCAAGCCCGTGCTGTTCGATAAATTGTGCCGCCGCGTCGAGCAGGCCTTGCGGCCGGCAGGCGCAAGTCGGCAGGCAGCGGCCGATCCGCCAGGCCCAACCGCCGCGTCTGCGGTCACTGGCCGGCCAGCGTCTGCTGCTGGTTGAAGACAACCTCGTCAACCAGGCGCTGGCGCAGGGGACGCTAGAGACTTACGACGTGATCGTCGACTGCGCAGAAAGCGGCTGCGAGGCGCTCGAGAAGCTCGCCACTGCACGTTACGACCTGGTGCTGATGGACTTGTCAGATGTCGGAAATGGACGGGCTCGAAGCGACCCGGCGGTGGCGCCTCATCGAGGCCGCTCAACGGACGCCGCGCTTGCCAATCATCGCGCTGACGGCCAACGCCATGGTGGGCGATCGCGAAGCCTGTCTCGCGTCCGGCATGGACGACTACCTGACCAAACCCTTCACGCGTGCCCGGTTGTCGGCGATTCTGCTCAACTGGCTGGGTGCAATAGAGGCGCCACAAGAGGCGCCCGGCAAGGCGCCGCTGATCGCCGTCAAGCTCGTCTGAAGGCCTGCCGGGTTAGGGCAGGCGCGGCATGCCCAGCAGCCTGTCTGCCCGTGCGTGCGCGCTGCGCGTCGAGTTTCCCGTGCAGGCCAATGACATCGGATTTCGACTTCAATTTCACCTTGTAATCCCGCGCCGCCTGCCTGTTCCGCGCTGCTCACAGTAAACTGTCCGGCATGCGCATATTGCTCGTCGAAGACGATCCAATGGTCGGTGCCGCCATCCGCAAAGGCCTGCAACAGGACGGTCATACGCTTGACTGGGTGCGCGAGGCCATGGCGGCCGGGGCCGCGCTCGCGTCCGGCACGCACGAACTGATGCTGCTTGACCTCGGCCTGCCCGGCAAGTCCGGCCTCGATCTGCTCGCCGAACTGCGGCGGGCTGGCAATGCGCTGCCGGTCATCATCTGCACCGCACGCGACGCCGTCGCCGAGCGCGTGCGCGGGCTTGATCTCGGCGCTGATGATTACCTGATCAAGCCCTTCGCCTTCGATGAGCTCGGCGCGCGCATGCGCGCGGTGATGCGGCGCCGGCTCGGTCAGCCGACGAATCTGCTGCGCCATGGTTCGTTGACTCTCGACCCTGCGAGCCACGAAGTCTGTCTGAACGGCACGTCGGTGGCACTGTCGGCCCGCGAATTCGCCATTCTCCAGGCCCTGATGGAGCGCCCCAGCGCCGTGCTTTCCCGTGCCCAGATTGAAGAACGCCTGTACGGCTGGGACGAGGAGGTCGCCAGCAATGCGGTGGAGGTTCATGTGCACAATCTGCGGCGCAAACTTGGCGATGGCCTGATTCGCACCGTGCGTGGGCTCGGCTACAGCCTCGGGCGCGACAGCTGATGTCACTGCGGTATCGTCTGCTGATCGTGCTGCTGGTCGTGGCGATCACCACCACGCTCACCGCCACCGGCCTCACCTACTACTGGGCCCGGCACGAAATCGACGAACTGCTCGACTATCAGCTGCGTCAGCAGGCGCTGGCGTTGCGTGACAAAGCCTATCTGCTCGGTTCAGTCACCGTCGCCGAGCCCGATCCCGAACAGCATGTCGTCATTCAGCTGTGGGATCGGCGTGGCGCGCTGCGTTATCTGTCTCATCGCGCAGTCGACATCGCACGCCCGGTGCGTTACGGCTACGCCAATGTGCGTGGCAGCGGTAAAGACTGGCGCGTTTACGCCACCGAACTCGGGCCCTGGATCGTGCAGCTGGCGCAGCCGCTGCAGATCCGGCGCTCGATCGCAGCCAAGGCGGCGTGGCGCATCTTGCTGCCGACCCTCGCCGTGCTGCCGCTGCTCGCGGCGCTGATGTGGTGGATAGTCGGTCGGGTGCTTGCGCCGCTGACGCGGCTGTCGAAAACGATCGCCCGTCGCCGCAGCAACGCGCTCGATCCCCTGCCCGACAGCGGTCTGCCGGCGGAGCTCGCGCTGATGGTGCGGGCCCTGAATGCCCTGATCGCGCGCCTGAAAGACGTGCTGAACCGCCAGCAGGATTTCATGGCCGATGCCGCGCATGAGCTGCGCACACCGCTGACGGCGATCAGCCTGCAGGCCCAGTTGCTCGATCGCGCGGGGCCGGGCGCGGAGGCTGGCGAAGCGCTGGGCGATCTCAAACGCGGCATCGCGCGCTCCACGCAGCTCGTAGAGGGCTTGCTGACCCTGGCGCGGCTCGACGCGGTGAACGAGCGCGCGCAACCCGCGACGGTTGACCTCAGCGCGCTCGTCGCCACCGCAATGGCCGAGGCGCAAGCACTCGCGCGCACGCGACGCATCGCGCTGGCCGGCCGGATTGAAGCGGTCGTTGTCGTCGAAGGCGATGCACCCCAGTTGCGCAGCCTGGTCGACAACCTGCTCTACAACGCCCTGCATTACACCCCGCTCGGTGGCCAGGTGTGGGTCGAGCTCGCGCCGCGGCGCCGGGAGATTTGTCTGAGTGTGCGCGACAACGGGCCGGGCATTCCCGGCGCCGAGCGGGCGCGGATCTTCGATCGCTTCTATCGCGTCCCCGGCACCGCAGCGCAGGGCAGTGGTTTGGGCCTGGCCATCGTGCGGCGGGTCGCCGAGCTGCAGGGTGCGAGCGTGGAGGTCAGCGACGCGCCGGGCGGTGGCACGCTGTTCACGGTGCTGTTTTCGATCGATCCCGGTCTGGCGCCGGCTGCAGGCAACGCGCCGGGCGCTGCGTCGGTGCAAGAGTAGCGGCTGGTGAAAAACGCAGCGCGGCGGCCGCAGACCCTTTCTCCAGCTTGTTAAGACTGTCTTAAGTTTCGGCGTCTACAGTCCGCACCAGATGCGCCGCATTCAGTGGCGCCACAGTGCAACCGGAGGACTCAGATGAATCTGAAGAAACTTGCGACCCCCGCGCTCGCCGCGGCGCTGGCCGCCACGGCGGTCGCCTATCACGGCTACGACACGCACTTCATGAGCGCTGCCGAAGCCAACCCCCTACCCCCCACGCCTGTTGCGGCGGCCGTCACCGGCCTCCCTGACTTCACCGGGCTCGTCTCCCGCGCGTCGCCCGCGGTCGTCAACATCAGCGTCACGCGCACCACGCCGGCGTCGCGCACCGACATGAACTCGCAGGATCGCGCCAATCCCTATCGCGAGTTTTTCCGGCACTTTGGCCCGCCGATGCCGGACGGTGACGGACCCATCGCGCGCAGCGGTGGGTCGGGCTTCATTGTGTCGCCGGACGGCCGCGTGCTGACGAACGCGCACGTGGTGGCCGATGCGGACGAAGTTACGGTCCAGATGAGCGACAAGCGCGAGTTCACAGCCAAGGTGCTTGGCGTTGACGAGCAGAGTGATGTCGCGGTGCTCAAGATCGACGCGCGCAACCTGCCGACCTTGCAGATTGGCGATCCCGAGCGCCTGCGTGCCGGCGAATGGGTGATCGCCATCGGCTCGCCGTTCGGCTTCGACAACACCGTCAGTGCCGGCGTCGTCAGCGCCAAGACCCGCACCTTGCCGAACGGCGGCTATGTGCCGTTCATTCAGACCGACGTCGCGATCAATCCCGGTAACTCCGGCGGGCCGCTGTTGAATCTCGAGGGCGAGGTCGTCGGCATCAACTCGCAGATCTACAGCCAGAGCGGCGGCTACATGGGCCTGTCATTCGCGATCCCGATCGATCTCGCGATGGGGGTCGAGGCGCAACTGGTCGAGCACGGCAAGGTCACCCGCGGGCGGCTGGGCGTGGCGGTGCAGTCACTGAATCAGGATCTCGCGCAGTCCTTCAATCTGCCGAACCCGCGCGGCGCGCTGGTGAGTCAGGTCGAACCCGGCATGCCGGCCGCGCGGGCGGGGATCCGGGCTGGCGACGTCATTCTCAAGCTCGACGGTGCGGAGATCGAAGACTCCGCGATGCTGTCGCGGGTGATTGCGGCGAAAAAGCCGGGCGACGAAGTGACCGTTGACGTGCTGCGCGAAGGCAGCCGACAGCAAATCACCGTGTCGCTGGGCGAAGCCCCGGGCGCCGGGGTCGCGGCGGCCGACAACGCGGCCGCAGCCGAGCAGGGGCGTTTGGGCGTCGTGATGCGTGAGGCTCCGGCAGACGGCGGTGAGCGGCGCGGCGTGTTCGTTGCAGCGGTCAGTGGTGCGGCGGCGCGGGCCGGCATCCGCGAAGGAGATATCATTCTCGCCGTCAACAGCGTCGCCATCTCGAGCGCTGCGCAGTTGCAGTCACTCCTGACGAACGCGCCGGATCACATTGCGCTGCTCGTGCAGCGGGAAAATGCCGAGATTTACGTGCCGGTGAAGCTCGGCTGAAGCCGGGAGCTGCGGCCTCACGCGCAGAGCGCGTCGAGGCCGGCGGCCGCGGCCAGCGCCCGCAACTGGGCGGGTAGTCCACGCAGTTCGAGGCGCAGCCCGCGCTGCGCCGAGACGCGGCGCCATTCGACGATCAGCGCCAGCGCGGCGCTATCGGCATGCGGTACCGCGCTGAGTTCGATAATGGCCGTGCCCTGGGTGGGCAGCAGCGCGAGCGACTGGCTCAGCGCCTCTCCCGCAGTGCCGAACACCAACGGTCCGGTGACATGGATGACGCCGCCGGCAGCGGAACAGATCGCCTGCGGCTTCGCTGCCATCGCTTAGCCGCCGGCTGCCTTCTGCGCGTTGTGTTGGGTGATCTGGTCGATCAGCCCGTCCATGCCCAACTTGCCGATGTCGTTGTTGAAGCCGGAGCGATAGCTGACGACGAGGCTCACGCCGTTGATGGCGACGTCGAACACCTTCCAGGCCTCGGCATTCTTGTAGACGTCGTAGTCGACCTGCAGCGCCGGTGCGCCGGCGCCGCGGTCGACGGTCGAGCGCACGCGGTAGACCTCTGGAGACAGCTCCCGTGCCGGCAGGAACGCGATCTCCGCTTCGCGGTAATCGGACACCGCGGTGGCATAGGTGCGCACCAGCAGCGTTTTGAACTCGACGATGAAGCGTTGCCGCTGGTCGGGGCTCGCGGTACGCCAGTGTTTGCCGAGCACGCGTTGTGACATGCGTGTGAAATCGAAGTTTGGCAGGACGACCTCTTCGGCGAGGGCATACAGGCGCTGCGGATTCTCTGGCGTCGCCGAGCTGTCGGCGCGCAAACGCGTGAGTACCGTCGTGGCCGTCTCGCGCACGAGCGCGGTGGCCGGGGCGTCGTCGGCGGCGAGTGCGGGACCGGCCAGGCAGACGATGCCGAGCACGAGCGCGCGCAGGGAGGGTTTGAATGGTTTCAACATCGATTCGAGGGTTTCCCAGGCTAGGTTGGGCGACTTGGCCGCGCGGAGTGTACCGACCCGCGGACATGGCGCCGGGTTGCGATTGGCGCCTCGGCGCTACTTCGGTTCCGGTTTGACGGTCTTATTGTAAAGAAATTCCTGCAGTGCTTTCTCGAGCACCATCGCCGACTGCGTGATCGTCACCTCGTCGCCGGCTTTCAACACCGTTTCCTCACCGCCGGCCTCGAGCCCGATGTATTGCTCGCCGAGCAGCCCTGCCGTGTAGATGTTCGCGGCGGTGTCGGTCGGGATGCGATCATAGGCCAGGTCGATGCTCAGGGTCACGACTGCCTGGAAGCGGTTCGTGTCGAAGCTGATGTCGGCCACGCGTCCGATGGTCACGCCCCCCATCTTCACCGCCGAGCGCGTTTGCAGGCCGCCCACATTGTCAAAATACGCGCGTACCTGGTAACCCGCCTGCTCGGTGAACTGGGACAGATTCGCGACTTTCATCGCGAGCATCAGCAGCGCGGCCATGCCGAGGGCGACGAAAATGCCGACGGTGATTTCTATCGAGCGAGTGTTTTGCATCGTTGCGCCTAGTTGAACATCAGTCCGGTCAGAACGAAATCGAGCCCCAGCACGGCGAGCGACGAGTGCACGACCGTGCGGGTCGTCGCGGAGCTGACCCCTTCGGAGGTCGGAATGGCGTCGTAACCCTCGAACACGGCGATCCAGCTGATCACGGCGCCGAACACCAGGCCCTTGATCACCACGCCGTTGACGACGTCATCGATCAGCAGCACTTTCGCCTGCATCTGCGACCAGAACGAGCCGTCGTCGACCCCGAGCAGGCCGACGCCGCAGAAATAACCGCCGAGCACGCCCACCGCGGTGAAGATGGCCGCCAGCAGCGGCATGGCGATGATCGCGGCGACGAAGCGCGGGGCAACGATGCGGCGCATCGGGTCTACCGCCATCATCTCCATGGCGCTCAACTGCTCGGTTGCCTTCATGAAACCGATCTCGGCGGTCAGCGCCGTGCCTGCTCGGCCGGCAAACAGCAGGGCGGCGACCACCGGCCCAAGTTCACGCAGCAGGGATGTCGCGACCACCAGGCCGAGCGATTCCTCCGCACCGAAGGTCACGAGCGTGTTGTAACCCTGCAGCCCGAGCACCATGCCGACGAACGCGCCGGAGATCACGATGATCACCAGCGACAGGACGCCGGTCGCCCAGATCTGTTTGACGACCAGTCCCGGGCGCCTGGCCAGCGACGGTAAGCTCGCGAGCACGCGCAACAGAAACAGACTGCCACGGCCGAGACGCTTGAAGAAATCGAGGCTGCGGTGGCCGAGGCTGGCAAGCATGGCGATCATGCAGGGAGCTCGAGCAGGTCGTCCAGGTAAGCTTTGCCCGGAAAGTGGAACGGCACCGGCCCGTCCGGCAGGCCGCCCATGAACTGGCGCACCGTGGGCGAGTCCGCTGCGCGCAGTTCCTCGGGCGTACCGGCGCCGACGATTTTGGCGCCGGACAGCACGTAGATGTAATCGGCAATCGTGCAGGTCTCGGCGACATCGTGCGAGACGAGCACGCTGGTGATGCCGAGCGCGTCGTTGAGCTGTTTGATCAGCCGCACGAGGATGCCCATTGAAATCGGGTCCTGACCCGAGAAGGGCTCGTCGTAGAGGATCATCATCGGGTCCAGGGCGATGGCGCGGGCCAGCGCTGCGCGGCGCGCCATGCCGCCCGACAGTTCGCGCGGGTAGAGATCGCGCGCACCGCGCAGGCCCACCATCTCGAGCTTCATCAGCACGAGGCTGCGCAGCATCGATGCCGGCAGCCGCGTGTGCTCGCGGAGCGGGAATGCCACATTCTCGAACAGCGTCAGGTCGGTCAGGAGCGCCCCGCTCTGGAACAACATGCCCATGCGCTTGCGGTGGGCATAGAGCTCGACCAGCGACAGGCGGTGTAGGTCGCGCCCGTCGACCTCGACGGTGCCCGCGGCAGGCGCCAGCTGGGCGCCGATCAGCCGCAGCAGCGTGGTCTTGCCAGTGCCGCTCGGGCCGAGGATGGCCGTGATCCGCCCGCGCGGGATATCAAGGTCGATGCCGTCGAAGATCGCGCGCTGGCCGCGCCTGAAATGCAGGTCGCGGATCCGGACCAGCGTCTCGCTGTGGGTGGGGTCGCTTGGGGTGGCCAAATCAGGTTTCAGGGTGGCGTGGGGGCGCACGGCTGTCTGTCATCAGGACGGGCACAATAGGAGATCGCTGCGCCGCTGCCTAGCCCGCGATGCGGCCAACGCTGCGCAGTCTCGGCCCGTGGCGGCAGTTTGCTCAAATCCCCACATTCGCGGTTGATACTTTTAGTAAGCTCTGTAGTCTATGTGCCGGGTATGCATCAGCTTTGTGGCGTTTTGGCCACTGGTTCAAGGGGCAGGACCACGCCGCCGCTACTCATCAAGATAAAAAACGGGTGGGGACAGGTGCAGACGAACGCGATCCGTCAGTTGATACGGGTGCTGGTGGTGTTGGTGTGCCTGGCAGGGGGGGCGTCGGCGCTGGGCGCAGATGACCCACATGCCGCCGTATACGCCGAATCGCAGTATCCGAGCGCCATCCAGTGTGCGTCCTGCCACCCCAAGGTTTTCTGGGAGTGGGCGGTCTCTAACCACGCCTACGCCTCAATTTCCCCGATGTTTCACAAGTTCGAGCAGGCGCTGAACGTATTTGCCTCGGGCACCATCGGCACCTTCTGCGTGCGCTGCCATCAGCAGGTGGCGACGCAAATGGGTGAGCCGCGAGAGAAACCGCTGTGGGACCGCTCGGCGATTTCCCGCGAAGGTGTCACCTGTGTAACCTGTCACCGGGTATCGATCCAGTTCGGCAAGGTCAACGGCGAACGTCATATCGACCCGGCGCCGATGAGCGCCCCGGTCTACAACGCCGGTACCGGTAAGGGCATGCCCGAGGTGCTCGCCAACGCCAAGGAATACGGCGTCGCGATGGCGCCAGGCGAAGAGGGCACGCCGATTCACGCCCCCGCTATCAAGTTCGAACAGATTTCCAAGAGTGAATTCTGCGTGTCCTGCCACCAGGTGGCGGTGCACCCGGGCATCAAGCTCGAAGTCGTCTGGGAGCAGTACCGTGCGGCGCCGGCAGCGAAGGAAGGCATCACCTGCCAGGAATGCCACATGGGCAAGGTGCCGGGCGAGGCTGAGGGCTTCGAAACCTGGCCGATCGCGATCGTCAACGGCCAGACCGTCGGCGAATCGAACCAAAAACATTCGAATCACCTGTTCTACGGCCCGGGCTACCCGATCGCCCACCCCGGCATCTTCCCGTTCAATCCGCGCTCGCTGAAGTGGACGATCAAGGACTGGCTCAAGTTCGACTACCGCTCGAAGTGGGGCGATCCGGCCTGGGAAGACGGCATCGCGAACGGCAGCGCACCGCCGACGTTCCCGCCGGAATGGGCGCAGCGCGAAGATCGAGAAGAAGCGCGCTACGTGATTTCACTGAACGAAAAGCTGCTGAACGACAAGCGTCGGTCCCGCGTCGAGGTCATGGAGAACTCCATGCGCATCGACGGGCCGTTCTTCAAGCAGCCGCCGGCCGTCGGCGAGGATTTGAAGTTCGAATACAAGATCACGAATGTTGATCGCGGCCATAACCTGCCGTCCGGTTCGCTCGGCGCGCAGCCCGAACTGTGGTTCAACGTCGTGTTGATCGACCCGGATGGCCAGCGCGTGTGGGAAACGGGCTATGTCGACGCTAACGGCGACATGGCGGACATTCATTCTCTCGAAGTTGCCAAAGGCAGCCTCCCGTTCGACCGCCAGCTGTTCAACCTGCAGACGAAGTTCCTGACGACCAACGTCAAGGGCACCGATCGCGAGATGTATCTCCCGATCAACTTCGATTTCGACCAGTTGCCGCATATCCGTCCGCCAGGCGTGCCGACCTCTGTCCTGAACCATCCGCCGTTCATCCGGATGGAAGGTCGGAGCCTGCCGCCGCTCGCCCACCGGTTCGCCAAGTACAAAGTGCCGGCTTCAGCGCTGACGAAGCCGGGCCGTTATCGGCTGCAATCGCGCATGCGCAGCCGCGCGGAGCCGATCTACTTCATGAAGTTCGTCGGGGCGACGGTCGACATGGAGCAGTCCATCAACGAATGGATGATTGATTTGCACCCGGCGGCAGTCGAGTTCGAAATCAAATAAAGCAACGTACGTCATCGCAGGATGGCGGGGAAGCCGCGCGGACTGATCGACGCGGCGCGTAGGGGGACGATAAGCATGACGCGCATCGGCGTCGCAGTATTGATTGCCAGTCTCGCGTTGACCGCGGGAAGCGCCGTCGCGGAAGTCCCGCGGCGTGGTGAAGCATCGGCCCCACCGGCAGTGCCTGAGCCTGCCGACGGCAAGGTCCGCGGCGACCACGCCCACGCGCGCAAGCCCGCCGAAATGTCGCCGGAAGCCGTGCCTGCGGAATTTTCACCGGTGTTGTTCGGGCCAGATCCGAGTTATGCCGACAAGCCCTACGACGTCGACGCCCAGCTTGCCATTTACGGCGGCAAGACGCGCATCGACGGGCCGCGACCGCCGATCGAATGGGGCTACCCGATGTACCAGGGCGGGCCGGTGGGCAAGGATTTCGACCTGATCGGCGAGAAAAACCCGGCGCGCCTGCAACTGCTGGCGTTTGGCGACCTGCGATTCGGCATGGCCTATAACGATAACGGTGCGCTCGACACGGCGCAGATGGCCGCGCGCCTGAATCTCAATCTCGATTTCCGCATCACGGCGACCGAACGCGTGCACCTGTTCCTGCGGCCGTTCGACCGGGTCGAGAAGGGCCGCAATACGCGCTACGAGTTCGGCGGCAACCAGCGCGATCGCTTTGGTGACAGCGAAGGCTTGTTCGATCTGACACCCGAAGCCCTCTTCTTCGAAGGCGATTTGGGCCAGATTGCGAATGGCCTCACCGATGAATACCAGAGCTTCGACATCCCCGTTGCCTTCGGTCTGATGCCGCTACTCTTCCAGAACGGCATCTGGATGGAAGACGCCATCCTCGGTGGCGCGATCACCAAGCCCGCGATGAACAGCCCGAAGCTCGACATCTCGAACATGGATGTTACGTTGTTCGCCGGTTTCGACCGGGTGACCACGGGCGCCCTGCGCGAGGTGAACAACCTGTTCGACGACCACGCCGCCGAAGTTTACGGTACCGCGATCTTCATCGAGGCCCGCGAGTTCTATATCGAGGCCGGCTACGGCTACACGCGAGACACCCGCGCCAACGGCCTCGGCGACTTCAGCTATCACAATGCCACTCTGGCGGTCACCAAGCGCTGGTTTGGCAAAGTGTCGAACTCGATGCGTGTGATCGGCAACTTCGGCCAGGATCCGGGTCCGCGTCTGAACAAGACGGCCGACGGCTGGCTGGTGCTGGTCGAGAACTCGTGGATCACGCACCTGCCCTCGACGCTCGTGCCGTATGCGAACGTTTTCGTCGGCTCCAACAAGCCGCAGTCGCTGGCGCGAGATTTTGGCGCCGGCGGCATCCTGAAGAATACTGGCATCAATTTCGAAACCGACGGTCTGACCGGTTTTCCGAAACTCGACGACACCGCGAACGACACGTACGGCGGCGCGCTCGGTGTCAGCTATCTGTTCAACCTCGATCGGCAGGTGGTGTTCGAAATCGCCGGCCTGAAGCCCTTTGGCGAGGACAACAAGGCTGGCCGCGTCGCGAAGGGCGATGAGGTGGCGATTGGCGCCCGCTACCAGCGGCCGCTCAACAAGAGCTGGATTTTCCGCACCGATGCCATCTACGGCATGCGCGAGGGCGACGACGATCTGGCCGGCGTGCGCGCCGAACTGAGGCTGAAATTCTGATGCGCGCGCGGCTCACAGGCTGGCGGGGGGCAGGCCTTGGCCTGCTGTGTCTGATCCTCGCCGGGGCCTCGATGGCCGCTGAGGTACCACCACTGCCGGCCGATCGCGAGGCGCGTTTCCTCGGCGTGGACACTTGCGGCTCGTCCGAATGCCATGGGTCAGCCGAACCCTGGCGCAATGCGACGGTGCTGATGCGTGAGCGGCAGATCTGGGAAGCGCACGACAGCCACGCCAAGGCCTTTGCTTCGCTGGGCTCGGACGCGGGCAAGCTTATCGCGAAGAACCTCGGCCTTGCCGACGCGGGCCAGGCGCCGGAGTGCCTCGTCTGCCACAGCACCTATGTGCCGGTCGCGCAGCGCGGCCCCAAGTTCAGGCTCGACGCCGGCGTGGGCTGCGAAAGCTGTCATGGCCCGGGTGGCAGCTTCCTGCGCACGCACATGCAGGTGACTTCGAAGCACGCCACGAACATCGCCGCCGGCATGTTTCCGACCACCAACCCCGAGGCGCGCGCGGCGCTGTGCCTGTCGTGTCATCAGGGCGATGCGACGCGTCGCATCTCGCACCGCGTATACGGCGCCGGCCATCCGCGCCTGCGCTTTGAACTCGACACCTACAGCGTCCTCCAGCCTTACCATTTCAACCCGGACGCCGATTATCGGCGGCGCAAACCGACCGCGAGCCACTTCAGCCTGTGGGCCGCCGGCCAGTTGCGCGCGGCGCACGCGCTGCTGTCGCAGGTTGGGGATCCGACGCAGTCGCGTGCCGGCCTGTTCCCTGAACTCGCGCAGTACGACTGCCATGCCTGTCATCAGGCCATCGGCGACGACCCTGGCTACCAGCCACGGCCCGGCCTGCGCGCCGGCGCGCCGACGTTGATCGACGCGCCGCTGGTTGCGCTGCGTGGCCTGGCCGCCGTCGTTGAACCGGCGCTGACCGACCGTCTGCGTGATGAAACCCGGTCGCTGCAACTCGCGCTCGGCGATCAGGTGCAGCGCGCAGCGGCGATTGCGGCCCTGAACCGCACGCTGGGCGAACTCGAAACCCGGCTTGCCGGCCGCGCTGCCCAGGTTGCCGACGGCCGTCAGGTGGCACGCGCACTGAACGCGATGGTCGCGGCCGAACGCCCGCTGCCGTTCACGGCAGCCGAGGGCGCTGCGATGAGTCTGTCGACGCTGCTCCTTGCCGAACATGAAGCCGGGCGCTTTGCCGATGGCGACTATGCGCGCGTTAACAAGGCCCTCGATGCCGTCTACGCTGCGCTTGGCGATGAGCGCACCTATCGGCCCAGCGCACTCGCTGACGCCGTGGCCGCGCTCGACCAGGAACTGCAACGATGAAGATAATCCGATCGCTGACCGATAAACCCTGCGCAAGGTGCTGCGCCGGACCGATGATGCCGAGGGCTGGCCAGGCCGCCAGCCTCGCCGACAAGTGAGCTTCGATGCTATGAGCAAGGACCGTGACACCGTGACCCGGCTTCACCGCACAGATCGCATGCGTTGCTGGCGGCAGCTGGCAGGCGCCGTGCTGCTCATGTGCGGCGCAGGCGCGTTGATCGCGCAGGAAGCAGACGACGGCGCGACAGCCGCCGACGCACCGGCGAAATATCTCGGTGTGGTGACCTGCTCAGGCTCTACTTGCCACGGCGCGGCGAAACCGCTCAGTGAATCAAAGGTCATGCAGAACGAGTTCCTCACCTGGCATCGCGAAGACCATCACGCCCGGGCCTACCGGTCGCTGTTGGGTGAGCAGGGCCAGAAGATCGCAAAGAACCTCGGCCTCGAAAGCGCCGCGAACGCGCCCGAATGCCTGACTTGCCATACGAACAATGTCCCGGCCGCGCAGCGCGGCAAGCGCTACAACGTGGCCGATGGTGTGGCCTGCGAAGCCTGCCATGGCCCTGCTTCCAAATGGCTCGGCATGCACGTGACCGGCGAGGCGAGCCGCGCCGACAACCTGAAGGTCGGCATGTACCCGACGGAAGAGCCGGTCGCGCGTGCGCAGCTCTGCCTGTCCTGCCACCTCGGCAACGAGAACAAGTTCGGCACCCACCGCATCATGGGTGCCGGGCATCCGCGCATCAGCTTCGAACTCGATACCTTCACGCACATTCAGCCGGCGCATTACCGGGTGGACGCCGACTATCGCAGCCGCAAGCAGGTCTACAGCGGCATGCAGGTGTGGGCGGTTGGTCAGGTCCTCGCGGCGCAGCGCACGCTCGATCTCTTCCAGAGCGCGAAGTGGCAGGGCAATGCCGTATTCCCCGAATTCGCGTTCTTCGACTGCCACGGCTGCCATCACCCGATGACTGAACAGCGCTGGGCGCCGCGCGCGAGCACGGGTTTGCCGCCGGGCACCGTGAAGCTCAATGATGCGAACATGCTGATGTTGCTGTACCTGATGAAGCACGTCGATCCGGCGCTGGCCGACAGCCTGCACGGCGGCATGCTGGCCTTCCACAAAGCGACCACCGTGTCGATGGATGATGCCAGGAAAGCCGCGGCCAGCCTCGGTGGGGTGCTGCAGCAGGTGCAGTCGAAAGTAGTGGGTCACGGCTTCAGCAAGGACGACATGAACGCCGTGCTGAACAGCCTAGTCGCCGGCGGTGTCGGCGGTGACTATCAGGATTTCGGGGCCGCGGAGCAGGCGGTGATGGCGATGGCCTCTCTGGTCGACGCACTGCGCGCCAGTGGCGACCTCGACGCAGCGCGCAGCGAACGGCTGAAGGCCGCGATCAAGACCCTGTACGACGTACTCAAGGACGAGAACGCCTATCAGCCGACACGGCTGGTGGCGGAACTGAAGCATCTGGAGACGGCGCTGCACTGACGCCATGACCCAGGAGCGATTCAAGATAGCGATCGTCGGGGCGGGCCCCGGCGGCCTCTCGGCCGCCGCTCGCGCTGCCGAGACCAGGACCTCGCACGTGCTGCTCGAAGCATCAAGGCAGCTCGCGAATACGATTTTCCGTTACCAGAAGGGCAAGCACGTGATGGCCGAGCCGGGCGTGCTGCCGCTGCGCGCGTCCGTGCACTTCGAGGCGGGTACCCGCGAGCGCATCCTCGGCGGCTGGGACGACGGCGTGAAGCGCCACGGCACGAACGTCCGCTTCGGCGCTGAAGTCGCGAAAATCAAAGGCGAAAAAGGCAATTTCACGCTGACGCTCGCCGATGGCGGTGAAATTCGCGCCGAAACCGTGGTGCTGGGCATTGGCCTGCAGGGCAATCTGCGCCAGCTCGAAGTGCCCGGCGACAGCCTGCCCGGCGTGCAGTATCAGCTTGACGATCCGGACGAATACCACAACGAAACGATTGTCGTGGTCGGCGCCGGTGACGCCGCGATCGAAAACGCGCTGGCGCTCGCCGGACACAACAGCGTGATCATCCTGAACCGCCGCGACGAGTTCGCGCGCGCCAAGGAAGGCAACCTGAAAGGCATCCTGCGCGGCATCGAGAGCGGCGCGCTCGAATGCATCTACAACGCGAGCCCCGTGTCGGTCGAAGCCCTGCCGTCAGGCGACACGGGCGGTCGCCGCCTGAAGTTTCTGGTCAAGACCAGAGACGGTGAAACCGAGGTGCTGTGCGACCGCATCATCGGCCGCCTCGGCGCATTGCCGCCGCGCAAGTTCGTCGAGTCCTGCGGGATCACCTTCCCTGGCGACGATCCAACCGCCGTGCCGGCCGTGTCGCCGCGCTATGAGTCGAACGTGCCGGGCCTGTATGTCATCGGTGCGCTGGCCGGCTATCCGCTGATCAAGCAGTGCATCAACCAGGGCTACGAAGTCGTTGAGTTCATCTGCGGGCGTGATGTCGCACCGGCCGATGAAGGCCTGCTGCGCGCGAAGTTCGCGAACCTGCCGGGTCTGACGAACGTCAATCAGACGATCGAATACATCCAGCGCAGCAGTCCGCTGTTTGCGGGGCTGACGCCGCTGCAGTTGCGCGAGTTCCTGCTCGACTCCGACATTCGAACGCCCACGTCCGGCGAAGTCGTGGTGCAGTACAACGACTACACGAACACGTTCTTCTCGATCCTCCGCGGCGAGGTGGACATCCGCCTGAATCCGGATGACGCCACGAACACGGTCGCGCTCGGCGCCGGCAAGTTCTTCGGCGAAATGTCCCTGATTTCCGGGCGTCGCCGCGCCGCCACGATCACCGCCGGCCGCAACTGCATTCTGATCGAGACGCCGCGGCGCTCGATGAACAAACTGATCCAGTCCGTCGAGTCCGTGCGTCGCGCCATCGACGAGGCCTTCCTGGTGCGCGCGATCAAGATGCAGATCGCCCCCGAAGTGCCCGATGACGAACTGATGGAAGTCGCCCACACCGCGTCCGTCCGGCAGTACGGGCCGGGTGAGGCACTGTTCAAGGAAGGCGAGCCGGGCGATTCGCTGCACCTGATTCGCTCGGGCTCCGTGACCGTGGCGCACGATATCGGGGGGCGCGAGATCGTGACCGCCTATCTGCCGTCCGGCAATTATGTCGGCGAACTGGCGCTGCTCACCGATTCGCCACGCACGGCGACGGTTCGCGCGGCGGTCGCCACCGAGACCATCCGCCTCAACGGCACCGTCTTCAAGGTGCTGATGTCGCTGTATCCCGATCTCGAAACAAGACTGAAAGAGAAGGCGCAGAAGCGTCTGCGTGACTCGGCACGCACCAAAGGCGGCGGCAGCTCGAGCAACATGATCGAGTTCCTCGTGGAGCAAGGGGTCGGCGAAGCAACCGACGTGCTGCTGATCGACGAAGCCCTGTGCGTGCGCTGTGACAACTGCGAGAAGGCCTGTGCCGATACGCACCACGGGACCTCGCTGCTCGACCGCGAAGCCGGCCCCACCTTTGCGAACGTGCACGTGCCGACTTCCTGCCGGCACTGCGAGCACCCGCACTGCATGAAGGATTGTCCGCCGGACGCGATCCATCGCGCGCCGGATGGTGAAGTGTTCATCGCCGACAATTGCATCGGCTGCGGCAACTGCGAGCAGAATTGCCCCTACGGCGTGATTCAGATGGCAGTCAAGGGCGAGCCGAAGAAGCCAAGCCTGTGGCAATGGCTGCTGTTCGGCAAAGGCGATGCGCCCGGCACCGAGGTGCACTACGAAGACAAGTCGCTGGCCAAGAAGGCCGTGAAGTGCGACATGTGCAAAGACCAGAAGAGTGGCCCCGCCTGCGTGCAGGCCTGCCCAACGGGCGCCGCCATCCGTGTGAGCCCCCAGGATTTCATGGCGCTGCGTCGATGAACGCAGCGTCGGCGAGTTAGCAGTTCCCACGCCATGCACGAGTCTTTCGTCAGCTATCGCAGTTTTTTCTATCTGAAGGTGGCGCTGGGTCTGTGTCTGATCGCCATCCTCGCGTACGCGTTGCACAACCCGGCCGATTCGCCGAACGGGGGTACCTGGCTCGGGTACACGCTCGGTACGCTCGGCGCCGGCCTCGTCGGGTGGCTGTCATGGTTCGGGGTCCGCAAGCGCCGTTACAGCGGCAACACCTCGAATGTCGCCGCCTGGCTGTCGGGGCACATCTATCTCGGCGCTGCGCTGATCGTCATCACCACGCTGCACAGCGGCTTCCAGCTCGGCTGGAACGTGCACTCACTGGCTTACGTCCTGACCGTGCTGGTCGTCGCCAGCGGTTTCTACGGCCTGTATACCTATGTCAGCTATCCGGCGGTGATGACCGCCAACCGTGGCGGCATGACGCGCGAGGCGATGATCGCCGAGGTTGCCGAACTCGATCGTGAATGTCTGCAGCTGGCAGACCAGGTCAGCAAGGAAGCGCATCAGGTCGTGCTGAAATCGATCGAGGAAACGGTGCTTGGCGGCGCCGTGCTCGAACAGCTGTTCGGCGATCCGGCGCGCCGCTCGTCGAGCCCACACCTGTCGCAGGGGCTTGACGACATTCGCCAGAAACTTGAAGCACGCATCGCGCGCGAGGTGCCGGATCTCAGCCAGGTCCAGGACACCGAAATGACCGCGATCGGCTTTCTCGCCGGCCAGGTGATGTCCGACGGCGCGGGGCCGGAACGGCTCGAGCGCGTTCGCCGCCTGTTCGATCTGATTACCCGCAAACGTTCGCTGGTCGAGCGCGCGCAGCGCGACATCCAGTATCAGGCGCGCCTGCAGTTCTGGCTCTACGCGCATGTGCCGATGACGGTGGGCCTGCTGGTCGCACTCAGCACCCACATTTTCTCGGTTTTTTTCTACTGGTAGGCCGCCGTGCGCATTCTCGTCAGACACATCACGCGCAAGACCAAGGGCGGCGCCACCCATCAGGATCAGACGCTCAGCGGGTCGCGCCTGACGCTCGGTCGTGGCACCGATCAGGACATTCATCTGCCGAATCTGCGCGTGGCGCTGGCGCACGCGGAAATGGTCGAAGGCCCGGACGGGCGCATCCGGCTCCAGTCCGGTATCGCGAGCGGTTTCCGTTACAACGGCACGGCGGTGCAGAGCGCGGTGCTTGCCGCGGGCGACCGCGTCGAAATCGGCAGCTTCGAGCTGCTGATTGGCAGTGTCACGGGCTTCGACCTGGCGGTCGATGTGTCGGAAGACGCCTCGGCCAAAGGTCGCGAGATGGAAGATGCGCTGCTGAAGCGCTCGCGGCAGAGTCTGTCTGCGGCGGGTTTGCACCAGCGGCCCCTGGCGTTCGGCTTCGCCGCCACCATCGCGGTGCTGTTCCTGCTGGTGCCCCTGCTCGCCGCCAGCATCAACCCGGTCGGCCACGCGCTGCGCAAGCTGCCGGTGGTGCCCTCGGATCATGCCTGGTCATCCGGCGAGGTGAGTCAGGCCCATGCGCACATCGCCCAGCGCTGCGAGGCCTGCCACACCACGCCCTTCATGCCCACGAAGAATGAAGCCTGTCTCAGCTGCCACCAGCGCACACCGCATCATGTCGAGCAGCCGCTGCTGGATGCCGGCCTGTTCGAGGACTTTCGCTGCGGCAGCTGTCATCACGAACATACCGGCAAGGCTTCGATCATCCGTCAGGACGAGAAACTCTGCGTGACCTGCCACGCCGATCTGAAGGCGCTCGTGGCCGACACCAGGCTCGAGAACGCTGAAGATTTCAGCGACTCCCATCCGCAGTTCAAGCCGACGGTGGTGCACCAGGTCGGCGACAAGCGGCTCGAACTGCGATTGTCGCTGGACAACAAATCCGAGCTCAAAGAACAGCCCAATCTCGAGTTTCCGCACGACACGCACCTCAAGGCCGACGGCATCAGGAGCCCGCCGCGCGGCACCGTGAAACTCGGCTGCGCCGATTGCCATCAGCCTGAGCCGGGTGGTGGCCGCATGGCACCGATCGCATTCGAGCAGCACTGCCATGAATGTCACCAGTTGACCATTCCCGGCGACATCGAGCGCGAAGCGCCACACGGCGATCTGAAAGCGGCGCTGCACGCGATCGAAGACTACTTCGCCGGCTGGGCGCTACGGGGCGGCTATCCGAACGAGTTCGCGCCGGACGGCGTCCAGCTGCGCCGGCGTCCCGGGCACGAACTGACCGGCCAGGAGCGCAAGGATGCCCAGGCCTGGGCGAAGGACATGGCGGCCATGGCCACCGCCGAGATGCTGGGGTACACGACCTGCGGCGTCTGCCACAAGGCAGAACCGACTGGCAGCGGCGAAGGCGCGGACGCCTGGAAGCTGGCGCCGGTCAACATTCCACACGCGTGGTTTCCCAAGTCGCACTTCAAACACGATCAGCATGCCACCCAGGCCTGCGGTGACTGTCACAAGGGCGCCGAGAAGTCTGCGACGAGCGCGGACATCAATCTGCCAGGCATCGAAACCTGTCGCGGCTGTCATGGCGGAGCGAATGCCGGCGAAGGCCAGCTCGCCTCGACTTGCATCACCTGCCACGAATTCCATCGCGCAAAGGAAGCGCGCGCACAAGCGGCAGCGCAGTAGTAATACCCGACGGCGTCCGGCGGCAGCGGCCGCTTCGGGCGCTGGTCAGCATTATCTTGGCAACCTCGGGGGTGTTCCTGAGTGGTTGCAGCAAGGCGCGATTGGCCGGCAATAGCGGGGCGATTGCCAAGCATCGCAACGCCGTAGCAGCCGCTCAGGAACAGCCGAATGCAAAGATAATTTACGGGCCCGATGTAACCGGCGTGGGTGCCACCTCGGCAGCCGGCGGGCGCCGCTGTTCCATCAGCCGCTGGAGTCTAGTCGCGAGCGACTGATGGTCTACCGCCGAATTCCGCCGCAGTACGTTCGACATCAGCGTAACCACATAATGCATGCGCCGCGGTGCGGACGGATGTTCGATCACCGCCACCGAATTCATGAAA
>Ga0163144_10003390_pt1 | contig 36293 bp, 30 predicted proteins | sample OliLak19BULKMAT1_FD_123175 | JGI IMG/M metagenome (GOLD analysis project Ga0163144, IMG submission 123175) | Freshwater microbial mat bacterial communities from Lake Vanda, McMurdo Dry Valleys, Antarctica - Oligotrophic Lake LV.19.BULKMAT1 | ecosystem: Environmental > Aquatic > Freshwater >...
ACCCGTATTTTGAACATTTTATACCCCTTAGTGCGGTAAAAATGAAAAAAATATCGCTGAAACCATTGATTTTAAAGGAATTTATTTTTGAACTTTAAAAGTGGGTACAAGTCGGGAAAAATTCGAAAGATTAATTTCGTCTTGTATGATATTAGCAGTAATCTCAAAGCCGATTTACAGTTTGAAGCAATTCATTTCTTTAATTTTCGAAACGTAGTATATCTTTTTGAGTTTATTTAGTAGAATTGAAAGAACTGTAATGTACAATTAAGTTTTTTTAACCCTATGCCTATCAGATTTGCCATTATAGTCAATGGTAGGAAACCTATAACATCAAACTGAATTGTCAGAATTTGTTCCATTGCCGTGAAAAAACGAAATAATTGCCGCAAATATGCGGTGAATAATGACTATATTTACCGCATAATTGACATGGCTTAATGGTAAAATACATCTATCAGCAGAAAAACTGGACAAATTTTTCGTGGAACGATAAAGTTATAAATGCCGTGTTTGGTGAAGTACGACTTATGCAAGGCAAAATTATTGGCCACATGAATGCACTGGGCTTTTCTGCCAAAGAAGAAGCCACGCTCACTGCCTTAACCTTAGATGTAGTAAAATCATCGGAAATAGAAGGTGAATTACTTGACTACGAGCAGGTGCGTTCATCTATTGCAAGGCGTTTAGGCATCAACATCGCAGGATTAATACTAAGTGACCGCCATATAGAAGGTATTGTTGAAATGATGCTTGATGCTACCCAACGATACACCACACCCTTAACCGAAAAACGTTTGTTTGGCTGGCACGCAGCACTTTTCCCCACAGGTTACAGCGGACCTTATAAAATAGAAGTAGGGCGATACCGAACAGGTAATATGCAAGTAGTTTCTGGTGCAATAGGCAAGGAAAAGGTGCATTACGAAGCCGTAAATCCCGAACTTGTAAAAGTAGAAATGGGGAAGTTTTTAGTTTGGTTCAATAATGACATTAAACTTGATCCTGTATTGAAAGCCGCTATTGCACATTTTTGGTTTATCATCATTCATCCATTTGATGACGGAAATGGAAGAATTGGAAGAGCAATAACAGATATGTTGCTTGCTCGTGCTGAAAATAGTGGCGAACGTTTTTACAGTTTGTCAAGCCAAATCCTTATTGAACGCAAGCAATATTACGAGATGTTACAAAAAGTACAACACAGTGAGGGCGACATTACCGAATGGCTTGATTGGTTTTTACACTGTTTGAAAAACGCAATGCTTGCAACGGAAAACATCACACAAAAAATAATACATAAAGCCGAATTCTGGAAGCTGCACGAACATACTGCCATAAACGAACGACAACGACTAATGATCAACAAACTTTTTGACGGATTTGAAGGTAAATTACAAACCTCAAAATGGGCAAAAATTACCAAAACTTCTAGCGACACAGCTTTGAGAGATATAAAGGACTTAGTAAAGAAAGGTATTTTGCAACAAACAAAAGGTGGCGGGCGAAATGTAAATTATGAATTAACAGACTTCAAATTATAATATCCTCACTATCGTGCGATTTCCAACCCGCGACTCCGCAAATTAAAATAGTATTATCAAATTATATTAACCAAAAAAATGCGTTGGCTTTAATTTGTTATTCTAACTCAAATCAGCGTCTCCGGCAAATAATCGAAAGTTTAATTTTATCTTCGAAACTGCCAAAAATTGTTTCCAAATGCGCTTAGCATCACCTAAAAATGTGCCCAGTTCAGTGATTTGTTAAAGTCAGTTTTTTGATTAATTTTATCAATCCTTAACATTAATCGTACTAATGAAGTCAAACATAAAAAATTTCCTGAAAGATAAATTTCTAATCTTGAAAATAAACAACAGGTTTTCCCCTTAAGTTGGAATTAGCCAGAGGCAACTTTTTCGTCAATACCAAGAGATGAAAAGAAATGGAACGCAGCCTGCATTTTCCGAAACCGGTTACAGGGTTTTTTCACAATTCGAAGAAGATGGAAAACTGCTTTTTATCTTCTCGCTTATTAAAATGGACAATAAAGTCTTTATTGAAATCGGTTCCGATGATGGCATAAACAGCAATTCCGCCAACCTGTTTTTCAATTTTGGCTGGCACGGGCTATTTATTGATGGCAATCCTGCCGCCATAAAGCGTGGAAGAAAGTTTTATGGCCGCTATCCACATCCATGGTCGTATCCTCCCACCTTCTCCTGTGCCTTAGTTAAACGCGAAAACATAAATGAAATCATCACTTCTGCCGGTTTTTCGGTGGAGGTTGGTTTGCTTTCTATCGATATTGATGGCAATGATTACTGGATCTGGGATGCAATTACCGCAGTTCAACCCAGGGTTGTGCTGATAGAAACACATAATGAATTCGAAATGGAAAATATCGTTGTTCCTTACAATCCGGAGTATTTTTATCCGGGAAAGCATCCAGTTTATCACGGGGCATCCCCGCTGGCCATGACCAATCTTGCGAAAAGAAAAGGATGCCGCCTGGTTGGGGCCAACGAACTTGGTTTTAACTTCTTTTTTGTGAAGAACGGTTTTGCAGATGATGTGCTTCCCGAAGTAAGCGTTGAATCTGTTCTTCAGCACCCTTCTGCAAAAGCAGCATTTAAAAAGTTCGATGAAATAAAAGATTGGGAATACCTCCGCCCTGAAAATCCCTAACAGGAACTACTGATAATAAATAATAATGCAAAAACCTGATAAATACAACGTTATAGTTTAAGCGCAGGTGCTTAGGGAACAAGGGCTTGGAGTTACCCTACAAAGAAAGACTTATAATGAAAAAAGCACTTACGACTTTATATCAAATTAATCTGTAGATATTAGCAAATCACCAACCTATTGATATAGTTGGGCTTAACCTAAATAGCAACCAATTGGCAATGAGCACGTTATTGCAAGGGAACATATCATTTAATTACAAATTATAAGCTATTACAATTCCATTGCTTGAGTTGGGTTTAAACACGCATGATTTGCCGTTTTTCCAAATACTGTTCCTTTTGCTTTTGCAAATTAATTTGCTATTTTTATATACTTATTAAAATTAGACCAAGTAGCTTGCGGGTGTGAATTAGGTTGATTAGTTTTTTTACACACGATGCCTATCGGGTCTAACGTTAAGTGTAACCAAGATAGGATTAGCAGTGTAACATTTAACTAGAGTAAAATTAGAAACCGAATGGCATGATAACCAATTCGAAATGACAAAATCTAATATTTGCAGCGTGAATTTTTATTGCATTTAGAATTTTTATTTTTATTACTAACATTTTTTGACAGTTATGCTGACAGTGACAGAACAACAAATAAAAGAAATAGCAGAGCAACTTGACTGTGGGTTTCGTAGCTTTTGGCATAAGCCGACAGGTGAACTTTTATATATTCCTGACTTTAATAATGACCCATTTTCAGTCACGGAATTTTATAAAGACGACCTTGAGAAACTAGACAATAACTTTAGTGATTACATTGAGATTGAAAAACCAACTTCGACTAACAACTTTGAAATAATGGCTAATTTCACCGAACAATTAAATGACAACAAAGCACTAAAAAGCGAATTAATAAACGCATTGAATAAGAAAAAACCGTTCAGAGAATTTAAGTTTGTAATTGACAATGCTGGCGTTTACAGACAACAATGGTTCGACTTTAAACATTTACAACTAAAACAATGGGTAAGTATAAAGTTTAGCGAAGCAACCTATGATAACAGAGATTACGACAGCATTTAACAGCTGTTAACAAGTCTGCTTTAATACAACACATTAAAGTGAAAATATTACTAAAAACATAACAAATACCTCAATATGAACGAAATTATTTGTCCGAATTGCCATAAGGCTTTCAAAGTGGATGAGGCAGGTTTTGCTGATATGCTTAAACAAGTGCGAGATCATCAATTTGAAGATGAATTACAAAAACGATTAAAGCTTGCAGAAAATGAAAAAGATAATGCTGTTAAGTTGGCTGAAGCAAATCTTAAAAATACATTACAAGCGGAGCTTGCAAAAAAGGATAGTGATATGATATTACTGCAAGCTAAAAACGAGCGGGAACTTGCTGAACAGTTGGCAAAAAAGGATGCTGCCCTAACTGAAATGAAAGCTAAAATTGAACATGCAGAGATTGAAAAAAGATTGACAGTAACAGAAGCTGTCCAAAAAATTGAAAAAGAACGCGATGAGTTGACAAATAACTTAAAAAACAAGGCAACAGAAACGCAATTACTAGAAAAAACGTTAAATGAAAAGTTTGCGGCGGAGCTCAAAACAAAGGAAGATATTATTAAGTTGAAAGATGAAGAGATTGCGCTGCGTAAAGACATGAAGCTGAAACTGTCAACCAAAATGATTGGCGAAACGTTAGAACAGCATTGTGAAAACGAATTTAATAAATTGCGTGCTACGGCTTTTCAAAAAGCGTATTTTGAAAAAGATAATGATTCAAAGTCAGGAAGCAAGGGCGATTTTATATACAAAGAAATAGACGAAACTGGAAACGAAATTATTTCAATCATGTTTGAAATGAAAAACGAAGGTGACGAAACTGCTGCAAAAAAGAGGAACGAAGATTTCCTGAAAGAACTCGACAAAGACCGTATAGAAAAGAAATGTGAATATGCTGTATTGGTTTCACTTTTAGAGGCTGAAAGTGAGCTTTATAATACAGGTATTGTTGATGTTGGGCATAAATATCCAAAAATGTATGTGGTGCGACCTCAATTTTTTATTCCTATAATTACCCTGCTGCGCAATGCAGCAATGAATTCACTAAAGTATAAAACTGAACTTGCGTTAGTAAAGAATCAAAATCTTGATATTACCAATTTCGAAGTTGAGATTAATGATTTTAAGGAAGGGTTTGCGAAAAATTTTGAATTGGCAAGTCGTAGGTTTAAAACGGCAATTGAGGAAATAGATAAAACCATTGATCATCTCCAAAAAACCAAAGAAGCATTATTATCTTCGGAAAATAATCTTCGCCTGGCAAATAATAAAGCAGAGGATCTTACAATTAAAAAATTAACAAGAGGTAATCCAACAATGACGGCAAAGTTTGAAGCACTTTCAAATAAGACGCTTTAAATTATTGTTTTAGCATTTTAACATTGGTATAAATGCCAACTTGTGGGATTTGGGTAATTGGGGTTGGTTTGTACTTGCAATGGTGTTGATGATTACTATTTAAATACAACTAAATCAATTGTTTTGTTAATTTGATAATGTCTATTGATTAATTTGGGTTGAAATTATAATATCAACATTGCTTAGTATAAAGATTTTGTAGGCGTTTATTTTGACGCAGTTTTGATTAAATATTATGTTGAAAAAAGTTTCACCTGCCTAGTTTTTATAAGTTATTTTTAATAGCAATTCAATGTTTAAAAGTGCTACATCCCAAGTATCAATTTCCAAATTCTAGATATGCACCGATTCAATTCTTAAAATTTGTTGTTCGTAAATGCTCGTTAATTTTGGGCACGATAGCTATTATGTGTAAAAATTGTGATTGTAATGGGATAAGTGTAAATTTGTGCTACTAGATGGTTGCAAGCTGAAGGATACAATTAAATATCCTTCAAAACAGGTAAACCATGTAACATTTCACCCAGATTATGTAACACATCATTTTACTTGTTCGCATATACTTGTGCATTGAATTTTTTACTTGCTTTATTTACCCATATATTTGCAATGATGTTTAAAAAATTAGCCAATCAAAAAACCAACTGGCGTTTGTTATGGAGTGGAGCAGTTGTAACAGAACCGTCTTTTGTTTTAGGGCAATCGGTATTAGCATTTCACTTCGGCAAAGCACCAAAGAGGTCAAGAATTGGTGTTTTGAGTGGTATTTATTATTTTTTATTGTTTGCGGCTTATTATTCAGTTATTGTTTTCTTTTTTAACTAGTTTACAAAAGTATATGCATCGAATCTTTATGGTAAAAAGTATCTTCAAGAAAATGGAATCAAATAGAGTAAACTATGTTGTAAATGAATATAGATAGGCATTAATGGTAGAGGTGTTAATTTTTTTTTAAAAAGTAATATTGAAACATGATTTTAATTATGTTGATTTAATAAGGACAATGAATGAGTGAAATGAAAAAAATGATATTAGATAATCCAATCAAGAATACAAGTAGGTTGATTCAAAACGTTGCTAGACCACTAAAAAGATTACCAAATCATATTGGTATTATTCCTGATGGAAATAGGAGATGGGCAGAATCTAAAGGATTCACTAAAGAGAAGGGATATGCGTTGGGACTGCATCCTGGATTAGCTCTTTTCAGATTATTTAAAGAGCTCAACATACAGGAACTTACATTTTATGGTTTTACAACTGATAATACTAAGCGACCGACGGAACAAACAAAGGCATTTACCAAGGCTTGTATTCAGGCAGTAGAATTACTCAAGATGGAAGATGCAGACTTACTGGTGATTGGAAATACTGAATCAAATATGTTTCCAAAAGAGCTACTTCCTTTTACCACCCGAAAAACGTTCGGAAAAGGGGGAATTAAAGTAAACTTTCTTGTTAATTATGGATGGGAGTGGGATTTGAATTATCCACTGAATGGGAATTCTGCTCAAAATGGCTCGGCAACTCATTTAAAATCTCATGAAATATCAAGAATGGACTTGATAATACGTTGGGGTGGTATGACGAGGTTAAGCGGATTTCTTCCTGTGCAATCTGTTTATTCCGACATTTATGTAGTAGACGAATACTGGCCTGATTTTAAGCCAGAGCACTTCTTTCAAGCGTTACAATGGTATCAAGTACAGGATATAACGCTTGGTGGATAGTGGTGCTTAAATTATTGGAATAGTTACAAATGTAAATTTTGGTATGTAAAATAGACATTTCCGCAAAAACAACAATTTGTGGTATGGTGAAGTATGCGATAAACCTTAGTAATAGCTTGGGTCTAATTGGGTTTAAAACCGATTAAAATACTTTCTTCTTGCGCATGAGGCATATTTTCTAACGATGATGATAAATTGAACCAAATAAATTTCATCGTTCCATGTCTGTTTAACCCAAAATTGGGCAATAGACATAAACAAATCGTTCAAACTATTGATTTAGTTGGTTTTAGCCCGAATAGCAAACAATTTTAAAAGTGCCTGTTCTTGGAAGGAATCAACTGGTTTTATCCCAAATTAATCAGTAGGCATTAGCAAATCAATCAAACTATTGATTGATTTGTGTTTAACCTGAATAGCAAACAATTGCAAAAGCGCACGCTATTGCCTTGAAGCATCTGATTTTATTAAAAATTACGATTTGTTACAACTTCCATTGCTTATTCTGGTTTTAAAAGAGCATCTTATTGGAAGGAAACATCTGATTTTATCACAAATTGTAAGATGTTCCGATTGCTATTGCATGTTATCTGTTAAAGCATTTATCCAAATTCAAGACATGCATTTTAAATCAATTCTACTAATTAAAAATAAACTATCAAACTCATTGAGTCCTTGCGCTGCCTTGTAGCTACAAATATGTGAATGATGTAACTTTTGACCATTATTAAGTAACGCAATAGCCATTGAATACAATCAATTTTATGGCTTAATATTTTATTTAATAATATATATCTAAAGAAATGAAAGAACCTATAAACCAACATGTTGAAAAACTAACAGAAATGGTTAAAGGCGTACGCACATGTATGCTTATTACCAACGAAAAAAATGCTAATGGTATATCCGGCAGACCAATGGGCATCAACAAGATTGATGAAGATGGAACAATGTGGTTTTTTACAAAGGCATCATCATACAAAGTGGACGAAATTGAAGAAGACAAAAAAGTATCTATTGCAATAACCAACGAAAGCAGCAATAATTATTTAATGATACACGGAACCGGCACTTTAGTAAATGACAAGTTAAAAATGAAAGAATTGTGGAGCTCAATTATGAAGGCTTGGTTTCCGCTTGGCTTAGACGACCCCGACATGACGTTGATTAAAGTAACGCCCAATGAAGTTTATTATTGGGAGAGTAGTTCAAGCAAAATGGTCGTACTTTTTAATGTGTTAAAAGCAATTGTTACAGGAAAAGAATATGCAGGTGGTGAGCATGGTTCAATTACTTTTTGAATAACATTAGCTACAAAGCGATTTAAAAATGTGGAATCAAGACAAGTTATAAAATGTCTGATGCTTTAAACGAAATTAGTAATAAAATAGATTATGAAAATATTAATAGTATTAACATCACACAGTGAACTAGGAGATACTGGAAAAAAAACCGGTTTTTGGGTAGAGGAATTTGCAGCACCTTATTATATATTTAAAGATGCAGGGGCTAATATTACTATCGCTTCGCCAAAAGGTGGACAACCTCCCATTGACCCTTCAAGCAATGAGCCTGCCAATCAAACAGAAGCTACACATCGATTTGATAATGATGAAGTATTGCAAGATTTGCTAGTAAAAACAAAGAAGCTATCGGAAATATCAGCAGATGATTTTGATGCAGTGTTTTATCCCGGTGGCCATGGCCCATTATGGGATTTAACCAATGATAAAGATTCTATTGCATTAATTGAAAGTTTTTGGGATGATAAAAAACCCGTAGTAGCAGTTTGCCATGCACCTTCAGTTTTGTTGAATGTGATAGATGAAGAAGATTTACCCTTGTTGAAAGATAGAAAAGTAACAGGCTTTACAAACACTGAAGAAGCAGCAGCAGGATTAACTGAAATTGTACCTTTTTTATTGGAAGATGAATTAAAGCGAATGGGAGGTATTTATTCTAAAAAAGAAGATTGGGCTTCGTATGTAGTTACGGATGGGTTATTAATTACTGGACAAAATCCAGCATCATCTAAAGCAGCTGCAGAAAAATTGGTTGAACTGTTAGGTAGTAAAAAAATATAATGAATACACAACAAATAGTACTTGCATCAAGACCAAAAGGTACGCCAACAACTGATAATTTTCGCATTGAAAATGTGAGTTTAGATGCTATGAAAGAAGGCGAAGTTGAACTTGAAGGTTTGTTTTATTCTGTTGACCCTTATATGCGTGGCAGAATGAATGATGCAAAATCGTACGTGCCTCCATTTCAAATAGATCAGCCAATAGAAGGAGGCGTTATTGCGAAAGTTGCAGCCACTAAATCAACTAGTTTTAAAAGAGGTGATATCATAACGGGCAGACTCCCCTGGCGACATCTAATTGTAGCTAACAGCAATGGCTTACAAAAAATAGATACTGCTGTTGCGCCAGCAAGTTATTACTTAGGTATTTTGGGTATGACAGGTTTAACAGCCTATTTTGGCTTGATAGATATTGGTAAACCTAAAGCAGGCGAAACAGTTGTGATTTCTGGAGCTGCTGGTGCTGTGGGAATGGTGGTAGGGCAGATTGCAAAAATACTAGGCTGCCGTGTAATTGGCATTGCAGGCAGCGATGAAAAAATAAAAGCATTAAAAGAAGATTTAGGATTTGAAGATGGAATCAATTATAAAAGCACTAAAAATATTAAGGAAGCAATTGCAGCATGCTGTCCAAAGGGAGTTGATGTATATTTTGACAACGTAGGTGGAGAAATTTCAGATGGCGTTATTGCAAATATTAACGTTCACGCAAGAATTGCACTATGTGGACAGATTTCGTTATACAATAGTGCCGAAATACCAGTAGGTCCGCGATTGCAGCCTATTTTACTTACACGAAGTGTATTAATGCAGGGCTTTATTATTGGCAATTATGCTAACCTTTTTTCAGAAGGAACAGCACAGCTGTCACAATGGGTTAACGAAGGTAAATTAAAATCTACAGAAACTATTGTTCATGGTTTTGATAAATTACCTAATGCATTGCTTGGCTTATTTAATGGAGATAATACCGGTAAAATGATTGTTGAAGCATAAATAACTCATCACTAATTTATTAAAAAATTAAAATGAAGGACAACTATCACTTTATTGCAATATCAGGAAGTTTAAGAAAAAATTCCTACAATACTATGGTTATAAAAGCAGCACAAAAATTGGCGCCTGCTAATATTATTATTGAACGTTTATCAATTGCAGAGGTACCTATGTACAATTTTGATTTACATGAATCGTTTTATCCTGAATCGGTTGAAAAATTAGCTGCTGGCATCAAAGCTGCCGATGGCGTTATTATTGCTACGCCGGAATACAACTATTCTATTCCTGGCTCACTTAAAAATGTAATTGATTTTCTTTCCAAACATCCTTTAAAACCATTTGATAAAAAAACAGTTGGTATTATGAGTGCAAGCCCCAGTTTGTTGGGTGGCGTTAGGGCACAATATCACTTACGACAAATTCTGGTGGCGGTAAATGCAATGACTATAAATATGCCCGAGGTGGTGATAACACAAGCAAATAAAAAATTTGATGAAGCAGGAAATTTAACAGACGAAAAAACAACTGCTTTTATAAAATATTTTATTGATGCATTGGCTGATTTTGCTGGTATTTTAAACCAGGATGTTTTAATTTGAATTATGAAAAATACAAACATAAGCTCATCAAATGCTCAAACTATAACAAGAATATTACTTGGTATCTTCTTTATTTTTGCTGGCACCGCACATCTCACTTTTTTGCAATCAGCGTTCTTAGCACAAGTGCCTAATTGGGTGCCCATGCAGCCAGATTTGGTTGTGCTTTTGTCAGGCATTGTAGAAATAATTTTAGGAGCTTCATTGCTCTTTTTAACAAAACTAAGAACCACAGTTGGCTGGATAGTTGCACTATTTTTAGTTGCAGTTTTTCCAGGCAATATTGCTCAATTGGTTAATCATAGGTATGCTTTCGGTTTAAATTCCGATTTACTACTTTGGTTACGATTGCCGTTTCAACCTGTTCTAATCGCTTTAGTGTTGTGGAGTACTGGCGCATGGAGGGTGTGGAGAAATAGAATAAAATTAAAAAATCAAATACCTCATTTTTCGCATCAATAAAACATATATTTAATAAACACTAAAAAAAACAAAATGGAAAATTCAGTAACAAAAGAAGACATGTTAACTCTAGCAATTGAAAAGCAAACAATTAAATTGCCATCAGACACATTTTTATTTACAGCTTTAGGTGCTGTAGCACTTTCCCTAGCATTTAAATTTATGGGGGATGATAAAAACTCATCATTTGTAGGGCAATGGGTAGCACCAATTTTAATTATGGGCGTTTATAATAAAATGGTAAAGCAAGAAGATGCTGAATAAAGTAATTATTAATGCTGGCAACAATTGCCGATAAGAGACTGTTTCGTTCCTTACTAATTGTTCGGTTTGCAGGAGGGGAATTGAAGTTAATTTCAATTCCCTTTTATCGGTTTTATCCACGTAAAATATTTAATTAAATAATGTGTCAATGGTATAATTTTTTAATTAAATTGCGCAACACACATACTTGCATTTCAATATAATTTTGCAGTAAGAGAAATTCATTCTCCGATTGAAATAAATAAAACGATGGAAAAGGAATTGACTATTAGCAAAGACATTGTGGCTATTGCTGCAACAGATGCTAAAACACTCGCTGCTGCAGTAAAAGCTGCTGGCTTGTTAGAAACATTGCAAGGTAAAGGACCATTTACGGTTTTTGCACCAACTGATGCAGCTTTTGCTGCCATTCAATCGGATGTCGACAAATTATTGAAACCTGAAAGCAAAGCAAAGCTTTCTAAAATTTTGATTTACCATGTTGTAAGTGGCAAAATGAAAGCAGCTGATTTAAAAGATGGACAAGAATTAACAACTGTAGAAGGTAGTAAGTTAAAGGTGATGGTGAAAGATGGCAAGGTAACAATTGGTAATGCGACAGTTACAACTACTGACATTAGCGCTTCTAACGGAGTAATTCATGTTATTGACAAGGTGTTGTTACCTAAAGATTAAATCTAATAATCTTTAAAATAAAACCTTACTGAGGTGAGGTTTTATTTTAAAATATTTTCAATTGAATTTTCTTTAAATAATTAATATAAAATGTCTATTCAAACAGTTAATCCAACAACAAATAAAGTAATTGAGTCTTTTGCTGAAATTACAGACGAGCAGATTAATGAAGCAGTAGAAAATGCATCAATAGCTTATGAACAGTGGAAAAAGACAGATTACAAATTACGAGCAGAAATATTGCATAAGGTTGCCGGTTTACTAAGGAAGAAGAAAAACGTGTTAGCTAAAATGATAACATTAGAGATGGGCAAGCTATTGGCACATGCAGAAGGAGAAATAAAATTAAGTGCTGAAATATTTGATTACTATGCCAACAATGCAGAAAGCTTTTTGGCTGATAAAATTCTAAATCCAGCACATGGCCATGCATTAATCAGATATGCACCTGTTGGCGTTTTGTTAGGCGTTGAGCCATGGAATTTTCCATTTTACCAAGTAGCTCGTTTTGCTGCGCCCAATATAATGATAGGCAATACCATTTTGGTAAAGCATGCATCCATTGTTCCACAATGTGGTATTGCAATTCAGAAAATATTTGAAGAAGCAGGAGCCCCAAATGGTTTATATACTAACCTGCTTATTTCAGGCACTCGAGCTTCCGCACTAGTTGCGGATAAAAGAATTAAAGGAGTTTCGCTTACGGGCAGCGAAGCAGCTGGAGCAAGTATAGCATCAGAGGCGGGTAAGCATTTAAAGAAATCGGTATTAGAATTGGGTGGAAGCGATGCATTTATTGTATTAGAAGATGCAGATATGGATAAAACAGTGGAATGGGCGGTAACAGGTAGGATAAATAATAATGGACAATGTTGCGTTGCCTCTAAAAGATTTATTGTAGTTGAAAGTGTGGCAGATATTTTTTTAGAAAAATTTAGAACTAAACTTTCGCAATTAATTGTTGGTGACCCAATGGATCCTGCAACACAATTAGGACCTATGAGCAGTGAAGCAGCAGCGGAGCAAATAGCTGCACAAGTGCAAAAAGCTGTTGATGGCGGTGCAACTATTTTATTAGGCGGAAAAAGATTGAATAGAAAAGGTGCTTTTATGGAGCCAACTATCATTACCAATTTGGAACGTGATAACCCTGTCTACTATGACGAACTATTCGGCCCCGTTGCTACATTATTTAGAGTGAAAGATGAACAGAGTGCTATTGATTTAGCCAATGATTCGCCTTATGGTTTAGGTGGTAGCGTATTTACAAATGATATTGAAAGAGGAAAGCGTGTTGCAGATCAAATTGATACGGGCATGGTTTTCATCAACCACCCAACATGGACGCAGGCTGATTTGCCATTTGGCGGCACCAAGCGCTCTGGTTACGGACGAGAACTTTCTGAATTGGGCATAGATGAATTTGTAAATAAGAAATTAATCCGCATCAGTGAATTATCAGATCCTTTTTAACCCAAATTAATCAATAGAAATTAGCAAATTAACCTAGCTATTGATTTAGTTGAGTTTAACTGGTTTAGGAAATAATTTAAAAGTGCATGCTATTGGAAGCAAGCATTTGATTTTATTACAAATTAAAAGATAGTAGTAATTCCGTTGCTTTTTGTGCGTTCAATTACTATAAGAGATGCGGCTGCTGTTTTCTCTTTTAGCCTTATTTTTAACTAAATTAAACGCTTAAATAATTCATTACGTTATGAAATTGGTTTGAACAATTTTATATTTTTTGCATTAAAAAATCGAAAGTATATTCGTAAGTAATGTGTAAATATATAACATTTTTATAAGATTATATAATAAAAACTTCGTGTAACAAATACAACTTTGTATTACAGTTTTAGATATATTATTTATCAATCATTTTAAAAAAATATAAATAGTGCAAAAAGCAACTAAGTCCTTAATAAACGGAACACTTAAAACACAAACTACTAAGCAAGTAAAAGCAAAGTAGGATACCGTTCTTGGTTTTAAGAGACTTATTTCTCGATAGCATAAAAAACACCTCTAGGGGGTGAAAAGCATTGACAAAAGCGTTACCAAAAATGATTAAGAATGCAACTTCTAAAGCGCTAATTACGGCACCTTAATACATCTAGTAGTAACACATAAATAAATTGCAACGGTTGAGCAATTATTCGAAGCAATTGGGAGAAAAAGTGAAGGCCAAAAAATGAGAAACATTAGCAGGACTAGTTAGCGTAGCAGGCGAAATAATGGAGTCAACAGATAGATGTGGGCGTTTTGCGTGAATGCACGTATTATATCAGCTGCTCAAAATGTTGAATATTATGAAATTGCAACCTATGGCACACTTTGCTCATTTGTAAAAATATTAAGGGAAAAAGGGCCTTTCATTATTGGTAAAAAACATTAAACGAAGCAAAAGACGCAGACAAAAAACTTTCTAAGATTTAGGATTCAATAAATGTTGATGCTAGTAATGCATAAAATAAATAGAAAACAAATTGTAATGCATCGATAAAACTAATTAGATTGAGTTTCTTAAAAAGATGTAAGAAATAAGTAATAAAATTTAATCATTAATTAATGTTCCGACCACCTAAGTTAGTGCTAATGTTTTTTAAGGCATGGTTCATTTTGAAAATGGACAGATTGAGACGAATTTCTTTGATGAAAAAAGTTAAGGATTAAATATGATTTTTTCGCTTCAGGTTTTTTTAAAAAATACTTGTTGCATTTAAATAAATTTTAAACATTTATTATGAAAGCATTAGTATATTATGGACCAATGGATGTAAGAGTGAGCGAAATGCCTGACCCGAAAATAGAACATCCTTTTGATGCACTGGTAAAGGTAACTACTTCAAATATTTGTGGTTCTGATTTGCACATGTATGAAGGCAGAACGGATATGAAACCGGGAAGAATATTCGGACATGAAAATATGGGAAAAGTAATTGAGATAGGAAAATCAGTTACGCAAATTAAAGTTGGCGATATGGTATGTATGCCTTTTAATATTGGTTGCGGTCATTGCAAAAATTGCGAGACTGGGTATACTGGTTTTTGCCTTACAATGAATCCAGGTGCAGCAGGAGCAGCCTATGGTTTTGCGGGCATGGGACCTTATGAAGGTGGGCAGGCAGAGTATTTGCGTGTGCCTTACGCAGATTTCAATTGCCTACAATTACCGGAAGACGCAATTGAAAAAGAAAATGATTACGTAATGCTTTCTGATATTTTTCCTACCGGTTATCATGCCACGGAACTAGCTTGCTTAAAGCCTGGTGAGTCAGTAGTTATTTATGGCGCAGGACCAGTTGGTTTAATGGCCGCTCATTCAGCTGCAATAAAAGGTGCAAGTAAAATTATGGTAGTTGATAATCATCGCGACAGATTAAAGCTTGCAGAAGAATTTGGAGCAATTGCTATAGATTTTTCAAAAGGCTCGGCTGTTGAACAGGTGCTAGAATTAACAAATGGAATGGGTGCAGATAAAGGTTGCGAATGTGTTGGCTATCAATGTTGTGATAAACATGGAACAGAACATTCGAACATAACAATGAACGAACTAGTACAGGCAGTAAAAGCAACAGGGAAAATCGGTGTAGTGGGCGTATTTGTTCCTAAAGACCCCAAATCGAAAGAGAAATTACAGAAAAAAGGTCACATGGATTTTGACTTTGGTAACTTTTGGATGAAGGGACAGACCATTGCTACAGGTCAAGCTAATGTAAAATCTTATAACCGACAGCTTTGTACTTTAATTGCCGCTGGTAAAGCTCATCCATCAAAAATTATATCGCATGAAATTTCTTTAGAGGAAGCACCAGATGCTTATATGCATTTTGACAAAAGAGATAAAGGTTGGACAAAAGTGATTTTAAAACCTAGTCAAACTTTTAAAAATCCTAAAAAAATTTCAGCACAAAAAAAGAAAAATAACAAATCCTTATAAATATTAATTATTAATCATTATAAAATTTTAAAAAAATGGAAAAAAATGTTAAGTCCGCACAAAACGGCACACTCAAAGCAACCGCATCGAAAGGTGTAAAGTCAACCTCAGATGCTGCACAGGGCCTTAGAGATTTATTTGTTGATGAATTAAAAGATATCTATTGGGCAGAAAAAGAATTGACAAAAGCAATTCCAAAAATGATTAAAAATGCTACTTCCGACGAATTGATAGATGCACTTACAGCACATCTTGAAGAAACAAGAAATCATGTAACAAGACTTGAGGAAGTTTTCTCGGCTATTGGTGAAAAAGTACAAGCCAAAAAATGCGAAGCAATGGCAGGTTTAACAAAAGAAGCCAGTGAAATTATGGAATCAACTGAAAAAGGTGTTGTAAGGGATGCAGGAATCATTTTAGCAGGACAAAAAGTGGAACATTACGAAATTGCTACTTATGGAACACTTGCATCATTCGCAAGAATCTTGGGCGAAGAAACCGCAGTTTCGTTATTAGAAGAAACGCTGAATGAAGAAAAAGTAGCTGATGAAAAACTTTCTGAAATTTCTGATGCAATTAATTTAGAAGCAGCTAACGAAGAAAAAGGTAATAGAAAACTTGTATCCAAAAGAACTAAATAACAACTGTTCATTTTAAATATAATTTAACATTTTAAATTTTAAAAGAATGAAAAACAATCTAAGCGACAACAAGAAGCAAAAAGCTCCTATAAGTCAAAATCAAAATGCAGGCAACCAACAAAACGAAGTTGACCGAAAGAAGGAACAGAATTCTTCTTTAAGAAATAAAAGAGATGAAGAAGATGAAATGGATGACTTTACCGAGCAACAGGACGAAACTTCTCAATCAGAACGGGATAGAACTGTAAAAATGCCTTATACCAAAGATAGCATTGAGTCAAAGCAAAATGGAAACCAAAAAACAGGATCACACCATGACAATAATTCAGAGGATTTACATAGAAGTGGTGACCGTAATAATGAAGAAAATGCTTACCCTAAAAATATTAGGGACGAAGAAGATGATGAAGATGATTCAGATTTAGAAAAGGACGAAATGTCTTTGCCAGAAAAGGAGAAAAAAACTCCAGCACCTTATGCTGATCAGAACACTGGAAATAATCATCGTAGTAACCAAAAAAAGGGTTCAAAACAGGGCAAAAATTCCAGCAATAATCCTAGCATTTAATTTGTAACTGTATAAATTATGGTGAGTAGAACAAAAAAATCAAGTAAGATTTTCTCACCATAATTTATTTTGAATTATAAAATCATAGCAATAAAAAAAACAATACGGGGGATGTTAGCTATATTGTTGCGACAATTCTAATTTTTATTTTGGAAATTGATTTTTTAGCTTATAAGGCACGGGTAATTATTCACTTACCTATTATGCAGCAGTAATAACAATTTTGCTAAATATTTGTCAAGATAAAAAAATACTTTAAATAAATAGTCCTTCATACGGTTATATATCAAACAATAATAAAATCAGGAACAATTTTAGTGGCCATTTTCAACGGCGATACCTTAGGTGGAGCTTTAGGAATTATTTTCGCTTTTGGCAACAAATAATTCAAAAGAAAATGCTTAAAACAGGAGTGGTTATTATGATAATTTAAAATTGCTCATTAAAGATATTCGTTCAACAGCAACAAATTGAATTTAGATATTCAATGGATAAGGCGTAGAATGAAGTAAATAATGAAATTGCTAAGATTGGAAAGTGAAATTTGAAATCAAAATAAAGCACACGAAAATAACTAATATAATCAAAAAAAAGAAGTATAATTACATCGTCGTATCGGTTGTTTAAAAGTGCATGCCAATTTCGATTTGCGACGTAGCTAAGTTCTTATCAAATCAAGGAATGTGAATAATAATATTTCAAGTTTAAATAATTGATATTAGTGCTATTTTCTTTGTTATCAGATTGAGAAAATATTTAGTTCTGTAGTTAAAAAGTAAAAATATGGCAAAGAAAAAGATTGAAAAAAAAATTCCAAACGAGAAAATTATTGACCTGCAATCAAATACGCAAAATGGTGACGGTCAGATGCTATCCACAAATCAGGGGTTATTAATTAACGATAACCAAAACTCACTTAAAGCTGGTAACCGAGGCGCAACTTTATTGGAAGATTTTATTTTGCGAGAAAAAATCACACACTTCGATCATGAAAGGATTCCTGAACGAATTGTTCATGCCAGAGGATCTGGCGCACATGGAGTTTTTCAATTATATAAACCCATTGCACAATATACTAAAGCAAAATTTTTAAATGATGATTCAAAATCTACGCCGGTATTTGCGCGTTTCTCTACTGTTGCCGGTTCAAGAGGTTCATCAGACTTATCTCGTGATGTAAGAGGTTTCTCTGTTAAGTTTTATACTGAAGAAGGTAACTATGATTTAGTAGGAAATAATATGCCTGTATTTTTTATTCAGGACGCAATTAAGTTCCCAGATTTAATTCATGCCGTAAAACCCGAGCCACATAACGAAATTCCGCAGGCTGCTTCTGCACACGATACTTTTTGGGATTTTATTTCGCTCATGCCTGAAAGTACACACATGATAATGTGGGTAATGAGTGATCGTGCTATTCCAAGAAGTTTGAGAATGATGGAAGGATTCGGTGTGCATACATTTCGTTTGATAAACGAAAAGGGTGTTTCACATTTTGTAAAATTTCATTGGAAACCTTTATTGGGAATTCACTCAGTTGCTTGGGATGAAGCTCAAACTATTTCAGGCAAAGACCCCGACTATCACCGAAGAGATTTATGGGAAGCTATTGAAAGTGGAGCATTTCCTGAATGGGAATTAGGTGTTCAAATTGTTCCTGAAAAGGATGAACACAAATTTGACTTTGATTTGCTAGACCCTACTAAATTAATTCCAGAAGAAATTGTACCAGTTCAACTAATTGGAAAAATGACGCTAAATAGGAACCCAGATAATTTTTTTGCTGAAACGGAACAGGTCGCTTTTCATCCTGGACATTTAGTGCCAGGTATTGACTTTACAAACGACCCATTGTTGCAAGGCAGATTATTCTCCTATACAGATACGCAGTTATCAAGATTGGGAAGTCCTAACTTTCATGAGATACCCATTAACCGACCTATTGTTCCAGTGATGAATAACCAGCGTGACGGACATATGCGGCAAACAATCAACAGCGATATTACAAGTTATCAACCTAACACGATTAGCAATGGTTGCCCGTTTCAAGTAAAAGCAGTTGATGGAGGTTTTACAAGCTTTCATGAACGCATTGATGCAAAAAAAATACGTGAACGCAGCAGGAGTTTCTTCGACCATTTCAGCCAGGCAACTTTATTTTTTAACAGCCAAGCTGAGCATGAGAAGAATCATATCATTAATGCGCTTACTTTTGAATTAGGCAAATTAGAATCCAACACCATTCGTGAAAGAATGTTAGGTATACTCACACAGGTTAATAAAAATTTAGCAGCAAAAGTTGCTGAAGGTCTAGGGATGCTTGTACTAAAACAACCAATATATCCAATTAATCATAGTGTACCTGCTGATGGAATTCAAAGAAATTATGAACCTTTAAAAATGAAGCAAGGCACTGAAATATCCGATGCTTTGAGTATGGGAAACACGATAAAAAATACTATTAAAACAAGATGTATAGCAATACTGGCAGCAAACGGTGTAGATGAAGGATCATTAACACAAATGAAGAATACACTTGAAGCAGAAGGAGCTAAAGCAAAAATAATTGCACCTAAATTGGGAACCCTAAAAGGAGCAAACGGAAATGAGATAAAAGTCGACCGTAGCTTTCTGAATACTTCATCAGTATTGTATGATGCAGTTTATATTCCTTCAGGAGCAAAAAGTATAGATGCATTGCTAGCTGAACCCGATGCAGTGCATTTTGTAAAAGAAGCATACAAACATTGTAAAGCTATAGCTGCTAATGGCGATGGAGTTGTTTTATTAAATAAATCTTGTGCAGGAGATAAAAGCAAAGATGGAGGTTTAATCGTTGACAAGCCTGTAAAAGATTTCGTGAAGGCAATTGCACAACACAGATTTTGGGAAAGAGAAAAAGAAAGAAAAATGTCTATTTAAAAATTAGTTTAAAATTTAAATTATATGAACAATATTTTCAGAGCAATTATTGCAGGATATGGTGCAAAAAAATTAGGTGGGGGATGTATAGGTACTATAATACTTTTCATTATTATTTATATGGTCCTTGGACAATGCTAAGGTTAAAACTTCAATTGCCTACAACGCTATTATTATAGGCCAAAGCATTTAAGTTAAACTAACCTAAATAATTATCGCACAACTGCTGCTAAGCTTTTGCTGCTAACATTGCTTTTATGGCAAACACAGCTAATCGACCTTATGTTATTTAGTTATAAATTGTCACTTCAAGTAGGATTTATTTGGGAGTAGAACACTGCATTTAACTATTTAACCCAAATTAATCAATATACATTAGCAAGTTAACCAAACTGTTGATTTAGTTGGGTTTAGCCCGAATAGCAAACAATTTTAAAAGTGCATGTTATTGGAAGGAAATATCTGATTTTTATTGCAAAACGTAAGGTGCTATCACTCCCATTGCTTATTCTGGGCTTAAAAGTGCATCTTATTAGAAGGAAACATCTGATTTTGTTACAAATTATAAGATGGTAGCATTTCCATTCCTTAATCCGGGTTTAATAAATATTTCGCCTCCGCAGCATACTAATCATTAAGCCATATCAGCAGTTTTGGTAACACAAGCTTTAGTAAAAAAAGCGATTGCTACAATATCTCCCAATTTTATTTGATTAAAATTTGGCATTAAACAAAATTTATTACTAATTGTTTAAAATATTTTATTAGTAGCTATTATGTTTTTAAAACTATAAGTAAAAAAGTGTTAACAACAAGAGCTGATAGCTGATTTTTATGTGAAACTTAAGTTAAATTATAAATTTTATTTTTAAAAGATGAAACATTTCAATCAGTTCGTTGTCTTAGTATTAAATTCTAAAAATAAATAATTATGAAAAAAGTATTAGTCGTTTTATCTGTTCTTGTATCTTCTGTGGCTTACGGCCAAACAAAAGATGTAGTAGACATCGCAATTAGTTCAGAAGATCACACAACACTTGTGGCTGCTGTTAAAGCTGCAGATTTGGTAACTACATTAAAGGGTAAAGGTCCATTTACCGTTTTTGCACCAACAAATGCAGCTTTCAATAAGTTGCCTGATGGAACAGTTACAACTTTATTGAAGCCGGAAAACAAAGCGCAGTTGTCGAAGATTTTAACTTACCATGTGGTAAGCGGAAATGTAGATGCCGCAGCTGTGATAGCCGCTATCAAAAAAGGAAATGGGAAAGCTGTTTTAACAACCGTTAGTGGTGGAACATTGACTGCATCTTTAGACGGTGACAAAGTTAAGTTGACCGATGAATCTGGCAATTCTGCTTATGTTGTAGTTGCTGATTTAAAAGGTAGTAATGGTGTGGTACACGTAATTGATGGAGTTGTACTTCCTAAATAAGCACTAACAACAAGCAAATAAAAGCTCTTTGAAGAAATTAAATGAGCTTTTATTTTCGTATTTTTTTTACAACCAACTTATAATGCTTCAGTATATCGTTGCATAAACTGCCAGCAGTGCGCAGCAACTTTTCTTTATTTTGTTCGAGCGCAAACCGGGAAATAATATTTGTAATAAACATGTTCTGCAATTTTAGTTTGAAAATCATTTGATTGCTGTGTCAAGTTGCTCAAAAGCAAGCTATTGCTATCAAGTCCCTAAATTTTTCTAAATCCACTCTTTTTGCGCCAATTTCAAGCATAGCATTATTTAGATTTTTTTTATCCCAAATTAATTAATAGAAATTAGCAAATCAACCAAGCCATTGATTTAGGTAGGTTTAACCTGATTAGCAAACAATTTGAAAACTGTATGCTATTGGTAGGAAACATCTGATTTTATTGTAAAGGATGATAGAATTTCCATTGCTTTATCCAGGTTTAACCTAAATAGCAAATAATTTGAAAAGCGCAAGATATTCGTTAGAAACATCTTATTTAATTGCTAACAATGAAATAATACTTCCATTCCTTATTTCGAGTTTAATTCAATTTATTGGACGAACTTTTGTAAAAGTTAATTTCATCTATAAAAATATGCATCTTGTAAAATGGTTGTGTTTTCAATTAAAGCGACTTATGCCTAAATTGATTACCTTTCATTTTTTGAGTTTATTTTATTAGCGTAAAAGCCGAAGATATTTATGCTGCGTTTTATGTTTCATCCTTAAATGGTCAATGACATTTATGCTCATATTTTATTCACTTTATTTGATATCATGAGTGCTTTGTTGTTTAGCAAAATAATCCACAAATGGAACTACATGCTGCTGTATAATTTTAACTCCAGCATCCATAGTTAATCTATTGTAGGTTGAAGGGTTATATAATTACTCTTACTTTTTTTAGCAATGATGTAATTAATTTGCGTAATAATTGTAAGTTTTTTTTAATTGTCAGCAACAGCATTTTTTCACGTACGATACCTAGCAGACTCAGTGCAGTAAATAGTTTAGCAATGTACAAGCCAACCATTGATTGGCAAGTATCCAATCTGAAAACGCAAATTAGCAGCAAACGAATTGCATATTACCCTTCTTTTAATTAGAGCAGTTTTAGGCTGTCATTTTTGTTGAACGATGCTTTAGAATATTTTTTTTTAATCAAACTGAACATAGTTTGGTTTAACATGTTTTAACATATAACAAATCAAAAAAAACCAAATTATAAATTATGGAATATTTTACAATTGCTAGCGACAACTATGTTGCATTCACGTTCTTTATCGGAACGATGGCTATGATGGCCGCCTCGGTCTTTTTCTTTTTTGAATTAAATAACACCTCTCAAAAATGGAGAACGTCTGTTCTAGTTTCAGGTCTCATCACTTTTATTGCAGCCATCCATTACTATTACATGAGGGAATACAATCTTGCAACCGGAGAATCTCCTACGTTTTTCCGATATGTCGATTGGATCTTAACCGTTCCTTTAATGTGTGTTGAGTTTTATCTAATAACCAAAAAAGCAGGCGCTAAAATCAGTTTACTTTGGAAATTAATTTTCGCATCATTGTTTATGTTAGTAGCAGGTTACATTGGTGAAACAATTGATAGAGGTAATAGTGTGCTTTGGGGTGTAATTTCTGGTGCTGCTTATTTCTATATTGCATACCTAATATGGTTTGGTGAAGTTGCTAAATTAGCTCAAACGGCTGGGCCTCAAGTAGCAAAAGCAACCCGAACCCTCGCATGGTTTGTGCTTGTTGGTTGGGCAATTTATCCATTAGGATACATTCTTGGAACTCCAGGTGGTTTATTTGGTATTCAACTAGTTAGTGATCCAGTTGCTGCTGGAAATGCAATGGATATCGTTTACAATATTGCAGACGCAATTAATAAAATTGGTTTTGGTCTAGTAATATATGCTTTAAGTAGAAATTCAAAAGATTAATATAAACTGATAGGTTGCGGGATGGTATGTTGCTAAATATACCATCCTTTTTTTTACCCTTAAGTTTTGTACTTATTAGAAGAGCTAATTTGTAATAATTTTGTAAATCAATTTTACAGTCGCATTAATGATATAAATGCTTTCTTTTGCTTAAGAATTATTGTTTTTAAGATTAAATGCTAACTATTTCTACAATGCAAAATAATAACTAAAACTAAACTTAAAAATTTGCTGCCATTCAAACTGTTCACTTTTTTTTGGCCAATAAAGAAACGCCCATAATATAATTTTTGAAAATTCGTAAGTTATCCTAGTATTTTTTAAATTTGAGTAGTAAACCAACTAGTAATAGCTAATTGACATTAAGGTGAACGAATTTAGATAATATTTTTATTTTAGCCTAAACATTTCTGCAATTGCTTAGCGAAAATCTCCTAAAGCTTTGGCAGCCATTTATTAAATTCGAGCATGCCGCTAGCACAATTAAAATGTATAATTAAACGGTGATTTAGAAATTGAATGACGTATTTTTAAAATATTTCATGGTAAATGTTATTTACACTTGGGTTTGATTGGATACATTTTTAACCTAAAATAGGCAATGGACATCAGCAAATCAACCAAACTATTCATTTAGTTGGGTTTAACATGAGTAGCAAACAATTGGATAAGAACATGTTTTTCAGGAAACATTTGATTTTATTTCAAATTTCATGATAGTACGATTTATATTGTTTATGCTGTTTTAAATAGGGACTACAACTTCTCATATTTATTTAGTAAATTTGTCTGGGTGGGCAGGTTGAGTTTTTTACACCCTATTGCTAATGGGTCTGACGTTATAAGATTTATTTTACCACTTTTTTCCATAGCAGCGTTTTGGGATATAATAGGTGACAAATTTAAAAAGTAACACTTGCGACAAATACACATCCTCATACTGACAATTTTTTTATACGCTAATAGCTTTGGGGCAGGAAGCTGAAACAACTATTAAATTAGGTTGGCAAGATACATACGATAGTTTTCCTAAATTGACATTTGAAAACATTAAATTAGCGGAGTATTTAAATTACAGGCAGAATTATAGTCCACAATTAAACATGGATTCTTCAAAAGTTGTTGCTTCCGACACAGCATTTACAATCCGAACTGCCAAAGCATTGCTTTCATTTCCTAGACCCTCACCAATTAATTCTGTTAGAACAAATAGCGATTACGTTTATTACAAAGGGTTCAATGACCACCTCAAGATTTATTTTCTGGAACACTATTTTGTTGGTGCCGAGTTCACATTTGGGTATTCGTTTTTTATTGATAGTGTATCGGTTGTAAAGTATGATCTGATTGAACATGCTGACTTCACGTTTCAACCACCAGTTTTTTCACCAGATAATCGGTTTATGATAACTTATGTGTACGATTATTTTTCACCAAATGAATGTTTCCTTGGCGTCATAAAAATCACCTCAGAAGGAAATTCATTCTCATACAAAGAATTTGCGAGTGCCTCCACAGTGCTAATTGAAGAATTGGTTTGGATAAATAACAGTTCGTTTGCAATTAAAGTAAAAGCTCAAACTTATAATGAAAAAAATAAAAATTTGGACGACAACTTTACCTATTTGAAAGCTTCGTTACCAAATGTTAAGCATGAGTGACAACACTTTACACTTTACGTCTGTTGTCGGTTTCAAATTGAATTCGCGCTAATAAATAGGCGAGTAGTCTATTCCTTTTCTAACTTAAAAGTAATGAAACTGTATAAATTGAGTTTCAATATAAATTGTTACCAATAATTTTACTTAACTTCTACTTCCAAATAGCCCTCCGTCACAGCGGATACAAACCCAAATAATTGAACATGCGCAAGGTATTAAATGGCTGGGTATAGTCATATTCAGCTTGGTTGTAATTGTCGCAATTGCAGCCTTAGTGTTAACTATGGAATTTAACCCAACTAAAGCAATATTTTGATTAATTTGCTGATGTCCATTGCTTAATTTGGGTTAATAGAAGCGCATCCTCCCAATAATTCCACTTAAACTAAATAATACACTTAGCTTCGAATTTTTATTATGCTTTGCACAGATATGAAAACGATTTGCATTAAAAAGGCAATCTTTTATTAAAAGATTGCCTTTGTTTTTAATACTAATATTATTTAAGGATTCATCTTAGCATAAATTAAACCTGCAATACAAGCTTGAATAGTACCATAAATTATCCATGTTACTACTACAGTTATAGAGATGGAAATACCGCTAAAGGTAATCCACATGGCAGGCAAGATGGCAATTAGACCATAAACTAGACCAACTTCTAAACCACGCCAAACAGAATGTCCTTTAAACATGTGGCGAAAACGTTGCCAAAAATACTTCAATGCTAACGCCACAATAAATGGGTGCATGAAATACAACCACGTGCGCTTGTCGCTGCTCGAAAAGGCTGGGTCGAAGTATTGCTCAGCAATTTTTGGAAAAAAGTAAATGGAGATATAAAGCGCTGCATAGCTGAAGGCCAGCAAGACAATTGCTGCAGTAAAGTAAGATGTAAGCACACGTTTCATAGCTTTTGTATTTAATTAAGTTAGATTTATTGGTAATAATGTGTTATTTTCTGGGCAATCGGCACTTTTGCTTTGGTTCTATGCTCAAATATGGATACAAAGTTAGGTATCACCATGCGCTAAAAGGTGACTTAAATCACTTTTCAAACACATTAATATCATAAGAATCCGTCGGTGATTGAAATTACTTTACATTGATTATCATTAACAGCATTAAACTAAATATTATGAAAATCTTCAAGATACTATATGTATTAACTGTGTTGTTCGCTGCAACAAACCTGCAGGCACAAAATCAATATGTGTTGGCTGTTGATCATAAGATTACTATTGAAGGTACTTCAAATGTGCATGATTGGGAAGAAGTTGCTCAAATTGCAACTGGCGATGGAACCGTTTTGTGGAATCCTGATGCATCATTTAATATTCAAAAGCTTTTCCTTAAAGTGAGCGTTAGCTCGATAAAAAGCGATAAGGGTTCTATCATGGACGACAAAACCTTCGATGCACTAAAAGGTGAGGCTCATCCTTATATCATGTTTAAAATGCTTTCCATTAAATCGCTTACCAAAGAAACTACCGGTTATGCAATAAATGTGAATGGTGAACTTACCATTGCAGGCGTTACAAAAAATGTGGATATAAATGGAACCGTAGCCATTAAAGAAAAAGGAAAGCTTTATATCGAAACCTCAAAAGCAATTAAAATGACAGATTTTGGTATTGATCCACCAACAGCTATGATGGGTGCTATGAAAGTAGGTAACGACATCACCATCAAGTTTAAGCTCAATTACCTAATGAAATAACTATAACTATAATAAATTAAATTAACATGAATAAAACTAATCATTATGAAAAATTCAATCATCAAAAGTTTACTGGTCTTCTATCTATTACTAGGTGCATCGGTATTAGTTAATGCCCAAATTAACAATCAAAATAACAAAATTAATTACGATAGACCTTACGATAAGTCAGGTATTAACGTTTTTGAAACTACAAAAGTGGATTTAGTACCTTATACTGGATTCCAATTAAAAATTAGCGGTGGATTCACTCAGCAATTCCAAGCGTTAAGTCACTCAAATACCGCTGATACAGTTTTAAAAGATAATAACCTTACAACTACTGTCGGCGATTCAGTGAACATCAATAAATTGTATCCAATTACAAACGGATTTAATTTAGCAACAGCTAATTTTATTTTAACTGCTCAGATAGCAGATGGTATTTCAGTGAAATTAGAAAACTATATGTCTTCTCGTCACCACAACGAATTTTGGGTAAAAGGTGGTTACATCCAAGTGGACAAATTACCTTTCTTTGGAAATCCACAATGGTTTGCAGACAACTTCACAGTAAAAATTGGTCAGTTTGAAAATAATTACGGTGATGCACACTATTACAGAACAGATAATGCGAATGGTATTTACAATCCATTTGTTGGCGAAAATATTATGGATGCTTTTGCAACTGAAATAGGTGGTGAATTCTATTTTAAACCAGATAATGGAATTATTGCCATGTTAGGGTTATCATCAGGTTTATTAAATGCAAATATTAAAGTGTTCACTAACCCTAACGACATTACTGATACTTTATCAAGAAACCCATCAATTTATGGTAAAATTGGTTACGATAAAGAATTGAACGATGACTTAAGAGTTAGATTAACAGGCTCTGTTTATACTAACGCAGGAACATCAAGCAATACCTTGTATAGCGGCGACCGAGCAGGTTCTCGCTATTATTTAGCAGGTGAACAAGAATATGTTTCAGGTGCAACTGGTTTAGTTGCCGTTAGTACAGCAGCACAAGCTTTTTCAGGAAGACTTAATCCAGGATTCTCAAGTCAAGTGATGGCTATAATGATAAACCCATTTGTTAAATTCCATGGTTTAGAAATATTTGGAACTTATGAAATGTCAAGTGGAAATGGAAGTTTGTCAACATTTACAAAAACTGATACCGTTGATCGTAAATTCAATCAAATGGCAGTGCATGCATTATATCGTTTCCTTGAAAACGAACAAGCCTATGTTGGTGTTAGATACAATACTGAACAGGTCGTTTGTTTGGCTATACTGACCAAGAAGGTGATATTGATATTACTCGTTTGCAAGTTGCAGCAGGTTGGTTCCCAACTGAAAATTTACTTGTTAAATTAGAATATGTTAAACAAAATTATAACAATTTTAGAACTTCAGATTCTAGAAGCGGACTTGAATTCAAAGGTGTAATGATTGAAGCATCAGTTGGATTCTAAGTATTCATTCAATGGGTTAAAAAAATGGCCGCAACTAAAATTGCGGCCATTTTATTATACTTGTTTGGCATTAATACTTGGTAAATGTTCCAGTATATTGCACGCCATTAAATTCAGCTTTTACAAAATATATTCCTGCATAATAACGGCTAATATCTAGTGTGTTTAAATATGATTCACTCACTTCAATAACTGAGACTATTTTTCCCGTTACATCATAAATATTTATGCTTCCCTTGCCTAACGTAGAAGGTAATTCGAAAACAACTTCATATTGAGCAGGGTTAGGATAAATAATTAAATTATTATTTGCAGCAGTAGTTATAATTGCGTTTGCACAAGGTGATATAAACTCACTTCCTGGACTTCCCTCCGGACAACTCTCTGTCCAATTTTCTGGGTCATTCATATTTAACGAAACATTTATAATTTGCAATGCGGTTCCGCCGCCATCGGGTGATAACGGATAAGGAGCTTGATCTTCAAAACTCACACTTTGAAATATTTGACCTGATGCATCATAAACACTAATTACATCGCCAGCACCATCAAATCCGAAATTTATTGGACCAACCTTATTGGTTACATCAGGAAATTTGGAATTAAATTTTGCTGCATCCTGATAAAAAACCAAATAGCCACCGCCGCCCGAAATAATTGTGCCATCAGGAATCACAAAAATATTATTTTTAGCATCTTTAATTAACCATCCACTTAAATCGGTTGATGCAGCAGCCCAATTAAATAATTCAAACCAATCGCCTGCATCAGCACCAACTGATGAATTGTAATTAATTTCGGTAACAATCGGATTTTCAGCGCAAAGTGAAAAAACTTCTCCCGGCGAACCACTTATACATCCAGCAAACCACGATGCCGGTAGTGAAGGATTCGCTATATCAAAAGCTAATTCCATTGTTCTGCCAAAACCATCTGCCGTTTGCGGCCAAGGAAAATCATCGCCAAAAGAGAAACTGAAAACAGTAACACCTGCGGGATTTTTTAATGTTAGCGAATCCCCGTAATTATTTAATCCAAAAGCAAGGCTGCCAATTACATTATCTACTGAAGGATGTTTAGCATTAAAAACAGCAATATCTTCAGCAACAACCAAATAACCGTTCGCTGGTATTACGGCTTCAACCGGAAATGTAAATTTTTGATAAAATTGTTTATTTATTAAAATATATTCATGCAAACTAATATCAACACCTAAGGTATTGTGCAACTCTATCCAATCACCTGAATTCATTGTACTGTCGCTGTTGTAATTAATTTCACTCACCACAATGGCACCAGAAGCTGGAGTGCCTGTAAAGTTTGCTGTAAATGTTGTGTTATCTGTAAAATTATTATTAAATGTTATTGCATTAATGTCATCAATAAAAACGTTATTATCCCAATTTAAGAAAGTATAACCGGGATTTGCAATTGCAGTAACTGTAACAGGAACACCATCAAAATAAACACCAGTCCAAGGCAGTTCAGCAGGAACTATTGTAGATATTTTAATATATCCAGCACCGGTAGGATTTACTTCTAAAGTTACATTTACTTGATCATTTAAATCGAAATAACTTTCAATTTCATTGCGTTGATAATACACTCTATTTTCATAAAATGTTTTTAATTCGTTTACGCCCGAGTTCCAAACAGCAACTGTTGGTGTGCCCCAACGAGCATAATGTGCAGGTATTTCCGCCTCAATTTCATCTGCATTTACATCAATTAAATTTTCTGTAATTTCCCAAGTAAAGTAATAATTCATTAAATCGGCATAACGATTAATAAAATAATCTCTAAAGTCAAGATTATCCATTAAGTCATTCATCATATTTATTTCTTCACTGGTATAAGGAAAATTAATTAGCGATTCAATACTATTGCAAGTATAACATTCGGAACCAGCACCTGTGTCCCACAAAATGAATTTCCATTTCATATTTGGTTCATAAGATCTGAAAAAACGGATATTGTAAGCCATTTCATCATTGTTTACGAAGAATTGTGTCGCAAAATGATCAACCCAATTTTCTTGGTCAATTAATTCGAGCGCCAACGCATAGTCAGCATCATTGGTCATATTATGCGTGTTAAAAAATGTTTTTAAATCATTATAGGCAGTAATAGTTCCAGCTTCGGCAATGTCCCAAACATCTTCACCGGCGCCACTTCTAATGAGGTCAACCATATCGGGATTAACACCTTGATTATTTCTTAAAAAATATTTATCTAATTCTTCTCTCGCTGAATAATGGCCCCAATATTCGCCGTTAATAAATGTTGCAACATTTTGGTAAGCAGGAGCAACTAAGTTCGTAGGCGCAGCAAGTCTGTTGGTAATTACATCTTTCATTCTTGCTGCAGAATTACCCCAATCGTTATTTGCGCGCACTCTAAATCCATTCAATGAATCTAATCCGGGTTTATAGTTTTCAAAAATATTATATTGAAATTCTGCCGTTTCGCCAAAATCCTCATCGCAAGTAAATTGCATGCCACGTTGAGGATATACAAAAATGGAGGAGTTTCCTGCAGTTTCAAATTTTATGCGTTTATTAAATTGTTGCGCATGATCTGCTGAAAAATATTCAACCGTTGCAGGTATTTGAGGATTATCGGGTTCCCATCCGTCAGCACCATCGTAAGCTGCTATGCATGAAGGGCCTTCATCAAACATGTCGCACGAATTGGAACTGATACTCACAACTGGTAATAAAGTAGTTTCATCAATAAAAAATGTACCCGTAACCGATTCACTTGGCAACTTGCCTGGTTCTATTTGTGCTGCCTTAACAACTTTTGTTGCAGTAACGCTTATTGGACCAATATATTCGGAAGCACTAACACTTGGCCAATCGCCATCGGTGGTATAATAAATATTAGTGCCTGCAAATCCTACTTCAACACTTCCTGCATAAAATCCAGGTGCTGTCAAAATTGACGGCTTCGATGAATATCCCGAATAACAATTTACATCATTCGAATTATCAGGAGTTGGTTCATCGGTGTAGCACCAACTTCCACCATCAGGAATTTTTGCCATCGTATGTCCCGCTTGCAGTGGAAAAACTGTTGCACTATCAATTAAAGTACCTAAAGAATTGTATAATGCAATTGTTTCATTGTTGCTAATTTTAAAGTTGCTATGCAAATAATTAATTGTTCCAGGGCAACCATAACAATCTCTGTTTTTTTCTGATGCATAGATTATCAAGCGGTCACCAGCATTCAAAATCATATCGGGTAACAGCCATTTATTCCAAACATCTAAGTCATCTGTTATAGCATATTGCGATAGGTTGATGTTATATCCACCAATATTCATCAATTCAATCCAATCAGGATATTCACCGTCTTCGTCATCAAAGTATTTGCTGTTATTAGAGGCAACTTCGTTGATGACAATTTGACCAATAACCAAAAATGGCATTGAAATTAGGCAGGTGAGGAGCAGCTTTTTCATTTGCTAATTTACACTTATTTCATAAAAAGTTAACATTTTGAAGATTTCAACCTCATTTACAGGCATTTAGGGCACCTTCTAATGATGGTTGTGCCATATTAATCGATAAGTGCTAGTGCGTTGATGTGGCTATAATCTCAAGCAAAAAAGACCATTTTCAACCAAGTATATACAATAAAAAGCAAAGTTATTGTTTAGCAGCAATGCATTACTTTTACACCAACTATGGAACTTGTTTTTGTTTATAACGCTAATGCAGGCAAATGGAATGCTCTACTCGATACCCTCCATAAGGTTGTAAGTCCAAACACATATCCATGCAGCCTTTGCGCCATTACTTATGGTAAAATTGCTATAGAGCCAGAATGGGAAAAATTTATTAAAACACTGCCAATTACGCCTGTTTTTTTACATAAAGATGAATTTCAAATTCAATATCCTGATAACAAAACACCTTTGCCAGCAGTATTTAACAACCATGACAGTAAACTCCAATTGCTGATCTCAAGTCAAGAATTAAATAATTTGCAATTACCCGAATTGATTGCAAAACTAAATAGCATTCTTTAAGTCAACTTTAAGAATAGGCAATTTCAATTTAATAAAACTCTTCCTTTGGTTGCGTAAGACTTGAATAATATATGCTTTGAAACTATTAGTGAGTAGCTTCACCTCTGTTATTTTTCACAAAGTGTATATTTGGTGTGTTTAGATACTTATTCAGGTTTAACTCGAATAGCAACCATTTTGAATTACATATGTTATTTGCCTTAAATACTGGATATTTATGGTTTAATATAGTATCAACCAATTTATTGTGTTTTAATTTCGCCTATATACAGCAAAATTAAATTCCAATTAAAAACTCCAAAGTAGTAAACGGGCCTCAGCGGGTTGTTTTAATGTGACTTTGGCCCAACAACAAACATTTAAAACTTGACTTTTAGTAAGATTACAGCGAAAATCAGCGCCGCTTTATGCAAAAAGTGGAATTTTATTTTAGTAAGAATATGCTTGAGTATACGCAATATCAACTGTTTGCGACGCCTTTTTCGGTCCAGGTTGTAGCTAATAGTCACACTTAAACAAGTTGGTGCAGCCTTTGAGTTTTGGTGCTACCTTTTTATCAAAAAAAAGTAGCAAAATCGAATATAGTATTAATGTTATTACAAAGATAGCATTGGCATGCTTGCTACACGCTGCAGTTAGCTGCTTAATACTAAAAACCGCCTTTTTATTCAAATCTATGTTCAGGGTACATAAAAAAAGGTGCAATTACTCGCACCTTCTAATTTTATAATTCTTGTTGAAACATTTATTTATCGCCTATCAAATTTAAGGCACTTCCTGCTTTAAACCAGTCAATTTGTTGCGCATTGTAAGTATGATTAACCTGTATGGTTTCGCTGCTGCCATTGCTGTGATTTAAAACCAACGACAATTGTTTTTCAGGTGCAAAAGTTGTTAAGCCAACAATATCAATTAAATCATCTTCCTGAATTTTATCGTAATCATTTTTTTCAGCAAATGTTAAGGCAAGCATACCTTGTTTTTTAAGGTTTGTTTCGTGAATACGTGCGAACGATTTTACTAATATTGCTCTCACACCTAAAAAGCGTGGCTCCATTGCTGCATGTTCGCGACTTGAACCTTCACCATAGTTTTCGTCACCAACAACAATACTGCCTATGCCGGCAGCTTTATAATCGCGCTGCACTTTTGGAACTGATTCGTATGCGCCTGTTAATTGATTTTTAACCGCATCAGTTTTTTCGTTGAAGTAATTTAATGCGCCAATTAGCATGTTATTTGAAATGTTATCCAAATGTCCACGGAATTTTAACCATGGACCAGCCATCGAAATATGGTCGGTTGTGCACTTTCCTTTTGCTTTTATTAATAATTTTAATCCTTTTAAATCAGTACCTTCCCATTTATTAAATGGTGCTAATAATTGCAATCTTTGCGAATCTGTTGCAACTATTACCGAAACATTGCTGCCATCTGCTGCTGGTTCAATAAATCCTGCATCTTCAACGGCAAATCCTTTTGTTGGCAATTCTAAACCTTTTGGTTCTTCAAACTTCACTGCAACACCATCTTCATTTATCAATGTATCCGTTAATGGATTAAATGTAATGCTGCCTGCAATTGCTAATGCAGTTACAATTTCGGGTGACGCTACAAATGCATGTGTATTAGGATTGCCATCATTGCGTTTTGCAAAGTTTCTGTTAAACGATGTAATGATGGTATTTCTGCGATTGGGGTCATTGCTGTGGCGTGCCCACTGACCAATACATGGTCCGCAAGCATTCGCTAATACAACACCACCTATTTTTTCGAAATCTGCTAAAATACCGTCACGTTCAACAGTAAAGCGCACTTGTTCGCTACCTGGTGTTATGGTAAATTCTGATTTTGCTTTTAATTTTTTTGCAACGGCTTGCTTGGCTATAGAGGCAGCGCGATCTAAATCTTCGTAACTAGAGTTGGTGCATGAACCAATTAATCCTACCTCTAATTCGGCAGGCCAATTGTTTGCAATTACGGCATCTTTTAATTTAGAAATTGGCCATGCTAAATCTGGCGTAAAAGGACCATTAACATGAGGTTCCAGTTCATCTAAATTAATTTCAATCAATTGGTCGAAATAAGCTGCTGGGTTGGCATATACTTCATCATCTCCTGTTAAATGGTCAGCAATAGTATCAGCTAACGCAACAATATCAGCGCGATCTGTGGCATTTAAATATCTGCGCATACTATCATCGTAACCAAACACCGAGGTAGTAGCCCCAATTTCAGCGCCCATATTGCAAATTGTTCCTTTTCCTGTGCAAGAAATATTTTTTGCACCTTCCCCAAAATATTCAACTATAGCACCAGTTCCACCTTTTACAGTTAAAATGCCTGCTACTTTTAAAATTACATCTTTAGCACTTGTCCAACCATTCATTTTTCCAGTGAGTTGAACACCAATTAATTTTGGCATTTTTAACTCCCAGGGAAATCCTGCCATTACATCAACTGCGTCTGCACCACCAACACCAATTGCAATCATTCCTAAACCACCAGCATTAACCGTGTGACTATCAGTTCCAATCATCATGCCGCCTGGAAATGCATAATTTTCGAGCACTACCTGATGAATAATTCCTGCGCCTGGCTTCCAAAAACCAATGCCATATTTATTGGAAACAGATGCCAAAAAGTCGAATACTTCTTTACTGCTTTCTAATGCAAAAGCTAAATCCTGCTGTGCACCTACTTTAGCCTGAATTAAGTGATCGCAATGCACCGTTGAAGGCACAGCAACTTGCTGCTTACCCGCACTCATAAATTGCAACAAAGCCATTTGAGCTGTCGCATCTTGCATCGCAACACGGTCTGGTCCGAAATCAACATAATCATGTCCGCGCTCATAAACCTTACTAGCATTGCCTTCACTCAAGTGAGCAAAAAGTATTTTTTCAGTAAGTGTTAAAGGACGGTTGAGGATATTACGTGCAGCAGCAATTTTTGAAGGGTAATTGGCGTAAACCTGTTTAATCATGTCAATATCGAAAGCCATATGTAATTGGTATTTTTTGTATTCGTTTACAAAGGTAACAAACACGGGGCAGTTTTAGTTTATTAAGCGAATAAAAATAATTTTTTAGGCTGGTCTAAAAATAGCAAATAATGCTGACATGCTGATGCACTAGTCGTCGTTTTTGGATTGAAAATGCAAACTGGTAGAAAAAGCAGAAGCAGTTCGCTTGATGGTTCAGGTTATAGGAAAAATATTGGTATTGATGCATTTGAACAGTGGCTGGAAATATTTTACTTCGCATAGCCGACACAAACCTCAACGACCTGGCATCACTGCTCCCCAACGCTTGGAAACAACCAGAATAAAATGCATTTTTGATTAATGAGGGAATGTGGTTGGGCGGGGGCTTACGTTTTATCGAGGGCTTACGTTAATATAAATAATTTGGTTTAATCACATGAGTTGGGCTCTTGGGTTGCATCAAATAATAGTAAATTGTTTAAACTCTTTATAAGTCTTAACTAACAATCCTTCGTTATCGAAGAGGAGACATTCAAAAAGTAAATAAATTTTTCCATTTCTTTCTAACTGATCTCTTAGTTGAATCACATTGTTTTCTGGTTTCAATTCTATACTTTTTTGATAGTATGATCGGAATTTAAATGATGAAGTAAAAATTGAATTCGAAATCTAGGTGGTGTAGCAACAACCATATTGTAAATTACTGCCTTACCACTCCTAATAGTATCATTTTTCAAGGTTGTAAAGTAATTGCGACTAAATAAAGTGCTTGAAGGAGAAATTTCATGTTTGTCTCCATAGTAATCTATTGTAAGTTCAAGTGATAAGTGCAACACGTAGTATAACCCCTTGTCAGGGAAGTGGAGCGCAGCGGAACTTCCCTGACAAGGGGTAGAGCTAATAAATCTATCTTCGCATTACTACATGTCAGAAAGATATCATCAACTTACCCAGGAACAAAGATACAAGTTGGAAGCGTATTTAGAATCAGGAAAAAT